>Ga0315275_10003524_pt1 | contig 14434 bp, 10 predicted proteins | sample YL17G03_0_MG_FD_205557 | JGI IMG/M metagenome (GOLD analysis project Ga0315275, IMG submission 205557) | Sediment microbial communities from Yellowstone Lake, YNP, Wyoming, USA - YL17G03_0 | ecosystem: Environmental > Aquatic > Freshwater > Lake > Sediment | place: USA: Wyoming | collected... | reverse complement strand
CTATGTACGTACCCCTTCTGAGTTTGGGGATTCTCCTTGATGGTAGGATGATCTTGTGCCGAAAACAAATCGCATACCCTCTCCTGATAGTCCTGAAAGGGTGTTCCAACTTTGAGCTGACTGGTAATTTCATTATAGGCAGATAAAACAGTCTCATATAGCATCATGACGTCATCAGGGGCATAACCAAGGCACCAGGTTCGCGTAAAATCATAAAAATACCCACCACCCGCTTCACAGGGGTAAATATCAAAAACAATGGTTTGCCCAAGCTTGAGTGGATCACTGGGATTACCGGATGAATGGGGTACCCCCGCGTCACGACCGATGGCAAATATGGTATCTTCAGGGTTCTCGGCGCCGCGCTCCGACAGCCACAGGTTGATGTGTTTTTTTACATTCCCGATGGTTAATGGCTCTCCATCAGGCTTTGTCATTACGCCGTTCCGCACTTCATGTGAAGTAATATAATCAGCCACCAGTCCAACAACCTGGGTGGTAATTTTGCCCATCTTACGGATGCGTTCGATTTCAACTTCATCCTTGGTCATCCGGGCCAGCATTAACACTGAATTGTTTATCTCACCGACCAGGCTTAATCCTGGCATCTCGCGCTGCAAAGTGGAGAAAATTGCATAATTTGTCCCAATTTCCGACCGACCGTATAAAGCGAGCTTTCCCGAGGCAATCCCAAGCTCACCCAGCATAAGTTGGTAGCGTTTGGCAATCGCCCGCTGGTAATCTCCATTGGTTTGGTTGAGCAGCTCGGTGAAGTTGTAATCCATCAGGTTTATGGTTTTCAAACCCGATTTGGCAGCTTCATCCCTCTCCATAGGGTTATAAAACAGGACTGGTGCTTCCCCTCTTTTCTTGATCAAGTCGGCATTGCTCACGTGACCACCACCGGTCATGTAGACCATGGCCGGATTATGTTGTGCGGGTCCGGTTATCAGAATGGCATCCAGATCTTTTTCTTGCATCAATGCATCCAGGTCGATTTTCATGATGTGGAATATCCTTTTTAACGATTTTCTATGGATGAACGAATGGCGGCCAACAAATCATCATCCTGTTCTGGAAAAATTGTGCGGGGATCAATTATAACCTTGTCAGCTTCCAGACGGGCGATTACGGGTGGCAGGCATTGGCGCAACCGTTCTAAAAATCGATTCGGGGAGCGTACTGACAAGGCAAGAACGAAAGTAGGTAAAGTTTCACCTGGCAAGGAACCTCCACCAACCGTGGACTGGTTGGGGATCACTTCACCCATACCTAAGGCATTCATCCATTTTTCTGCACGTATCTGGAGAGTACCGGCTGGTGTAGCAATCATTTGCCAGACTGGTATTTCTCGCAAGGTTTCATCTTTCAAATAATGGAGCAAAGTGGCAGAAAGGGCTGCCAGGCATAGTTTATCTGCGCGGATTGCACGTGCCAGTGGATGTTTCTTAAGTTTAGCGATCAGGTCTGCTCTGCCGATGATGATCCCCGCTTGTGGGCCTCCCAAGAGCTTATCGCCTGAGAAGCAAACCAAGTCCGCACCAGCTGCCAAAGATTCATACACCATGGGCTCATGCTCCATACCAAACCGGGCGGTATCAAGAAAGGCACCTGATCCCAGGTCGTCTACAAGCGGAATACCAGCTTGGTGGGAAATTTCAGCAAGCTCTGACAGGGTAGGCTCACTGGTGAAGCCTGTAATGCGAAAATTCGAACGGTGTGCATGCAAGATCAGGGCAGGTGAGGCTTCTTCGACTGCGGTTATGTAATCTGTCAAATGGACGCGATTGGTGGTGCCGACTTCGTATAGATGAGCGCTTGATTGCTGCATAACATCTGGGATGCGGAATCCGCCGCCAATCTCCACGAGCTGGGTACGTGAAATGACCACCCTTCGACGGCGCGCAAGCGCGGATAAAATCAACAGGACAGCTGCTGCATTATTATTGACCACCAAAGCTGCTTCTGCATGGGTCAGGTGCTTAAGCAGTGATTCAGCATGCACCAGGCGGGAGCCTCGCTGACCACTGGTTAGATCATATTCCAAGTTTGAATATCCCCGTGATACGACCTGGATCGCCTGGATGGCGGACTGACTAAGGGGTGCTCGCCCAAGGTTGGTGTGAAGGATGACCCCTGTGGCGTTGATTACTTGCCGCAATGAAGGAAACGTCCACTCCCGAAGGGTCCGATGGGCATGATCCATTAACAGCTCACGGTCCGTCACCCTGTTGGTTTGAGAAAATTCTACGCGTGCTTCTTCGAGGGAGAGACGCAAGGCTTCCAGGGTTTGCGGTCGGCCGTATTCATTGATCCAAGCGGATACCTTAGGTTGTTGGAGTAACTGATCTACGGAAGGCAGGTCCCGTAAACTGCTCATAGGAACTATTTCATCTGTCATAGTGAAGAAAACTATCTTATATCTAGGCCTTCCACTGACTCTTCTCGCTCATCCTCAACAGGAATTCTATCAAGCCCAAGCCAATTGCCAATAGAATCGCTAATGCCGGATTGAGCACACGACCTATCTGAAGCCAAATCAATGTGGATGTGTATATAGCAAACCAGAGCGCCTGTCTGACGACAACAAAATACGTGGGAGGAGGCGTGCTTGGGAAACGGCGATTAAGGAAAGCCGTGATTGGCAGTGTCGTTCCGGTGATTGCCAGGACACATAGGAAAAAGAATAACCAACGTGGTCCAACGGTTGGCAGGCTGGTGACGATGAGGGCTATCAAGCCCCCCCAGCCAATGATAAATAAAAAAATGGAGGCAGGGAGAAAATTGGCAACTCGGGGAGAGGAGTTAGATTTCATATTGCAATAATTCTATCACAGGCGATAAAAATAAAAACAGGCGAGTGGATTTTCCACTCGCCTGTAAACAGTGTTTACATTTCTTGATATTCACCTTCCAGAACTTCGCCTTCATCATCTGGATTTCTGGATTTATGTCCATTGCCTTCGGAAGGAGATTCAGCTGATTTCCCATTTCCAGGTTGACCAGACCCTTGGGTTGCATAGAGTTGCTGGCTGAGCGCATAAAAGGCGTTCTGGACTTCATTGTTAAGATTATTGATACGGTTGGTATCGTTGCCTTTCATTGCTTCACGTAACTGGTTGAGTTTGGTCTCTATATTTTGTCGATCGCTGGCAGGAACTTTATCCTGGAGGTCACGCAAGGTTTTTTCAGTCTGATAGACGAGACTATCGGCGCTATTTCTAGCCAGGATGAGCTCGCGTTGGCGTTTGTCATCAGCTTCGTGCTCTCGCGCTTCGCGCACTTTGCGTTCAATATCATCCTTGTTCAGGTTCGTTGAAGCAGTGACGGTGACTTTTTGTTCCCTTCCAGTAGCTTTATCATGAGCGGTCACACTTAAGATACCATTGGCGTCAATATCAAAGGTAACTTCGATTTGAGGTGTGCCGCGCATGGCAGCTGGGATTCCCTCCAAGCGGAAACGACCCAAGCTCATGTTATCAGCGGCCATTGGCCGTTCCCCCTGCAGAATGTGGACATCCACTGCCGTCTGATCATCTTCTGCAGTCGAGAAAACCTCAGACTTCTTCACAGGAATGGTGGTATTTCGTTCAATCAGAGCAGTCATCACACCTCCCAAAGTTTCCAAACCTAACGAAAGGGGTGTCACATCGAGCAATAACACGTCCTTCACCTCGCCACCCAACACACCTGCCTGAATGGCAGCCCCGACTGCGACAACTTCATCAGGGTTGACCCCTTTGTGGGGTTCTTTATTGATGATGGAGCGGACAAGGTCCTGGACCATGGGCATACGCGTGGCACCACCCACCAAGACGACTTCATCTATTTCGGAGGTGCTCAGATTCGCATCTTTTAGGGCAGAATGAAAAGGTTGGCTTAAACGGGCAACCAGGTCTTCAGTAAGCTGCTCAAAGTGGGAACGAGTCAATTTAGTCTGCAGGTGTTTGGGTCCGTTAACATCGGCAGTGATATATGGCAGATTGATCTCAGTCTCTAAGACACTCGAGAGCTCGATTTTGGCTTTTTCGGATGCTTCGCGCAGCCGTTGTAAGGCCTGCTTGTCCTTGCGCAAATCAATTCCTGTATCCGACTTAAATTGATCCGCAACCCAATTAACGATGCGTTCATCCCAGTCATCTCCGCCCAGGTGAGTATCACCATTGGTTGCACGGACCTCAATCACACCACCACCCACCTCAAGGACAGACACATCAAAGGTGCCTCCGCCCAGGTCAAATACCAAAATGGTTTCATTGTCCTTTTTCTCCAATCCGTAAGCCAGGGCGGCTGCAGTTGGCTCATTGATAATGCGCATGACTTCCAACCCGGCGATCTTGCCGGCATCCTTGGTTGCCTGCCGTTGGCTATCGTTAAAATAAGCCGGGACCGTGATGACGGCTTGTTTAACTGGCTCTCCCAAGTAAGCTTCAGCATCCTGTTTAAGTTTGGCAAGGATCATAGCCGAAATATCCTGAGGGGTGTAATCAGCTTTCATGACCGGGATGCGTACGCGTGCATCATTGGAAGGCCCTTGAACAACTTGATAAGAAACCATCTTACGCTCAATTTCCACCTCATCGTAACGCCTTCCCATGAACCGCTTGATCGAGGAGACTGTATTCTCGGGATTAATGACTGTCTGTCGTTTGGCAGTTTGACCAACCATTCGCTCGCCATTTTTGTTGAAACCCACAACTGAGGGTAACAAGCGTGAACCTTCAGCGGTAGGGATAACGGCTGGGTCTCCACCTTCCATTATAGCCACAACACTATTCGTGGTTCCAAGGTCAATACCAATAATTTTAGACATATCTTTCTCTCCTCTGTATGTTTACTTGTATGTTGCGAATACAAACCAACAGATATTTAATATTTTTGGATATAGTAAGAATACATCGTTTATGCAAGAATCACATTAACGAGTCATAGGAAAGATATATAAAAGATGCTGGAAGTGGATGGATAGGTCCCACTCGCGATATGAGTTTAGCAGAAATAAAATTCGGAGGTGTGCGGAAATTGGTAAGGGTTACGGTAAGATTCCGTGAGACATTTTTAGAATCATCCCTAAAATGTACCAAATTTGGTGAACAATCTGGCTGGGGCTGATAATTTTACGTGGTTAGATTTTTGCAGATGAAGCACCATATATAGGCTTATTAGGCGATATATTGAAAATAATGCCAGATATAGGGGCAAGAACATATGTTCCCCAATCTCCAGGCTAATTATTTATCTGCTCTCAAAAAGTATTAGTCAGCCTGCTCTGTCACCTGGAGAGTTTGTTTTAACATTCGGAATCTTAAATAATTCGTTATTTTAAACATAGCGTAGGGTAACAGTATTGCAATCCAACCAGATTTTCTGCTAGAATGGTACAGGAATCATAGCAGAATAGTTGTGCGTTCGTATGGTTAGCCAGCCTAATATGGAAGATCCCGGCTGGCTTTTCCGTAAAAATATATAGCAGGTGAATATGGATTAATTCTCCCCGCCAATATCTTGTCGAGGTTATCTATCCCGCTGTTATTGCATCCTTATCAAGAGGAGGAAGGGATCGCATGAAAGCTGAGCAAGCATGGCAGGCTGTATTGGGCCAGCTACAAATGGATATGCCCAAAGCTTCCTTTGATACATGGGTGCGGAACGCAGAAATAGTAAGTTATGAGGACAACGTTTTTATTATTGGTGTACCCAATACTTATGCGCGTGATTGGCTGGAGAGCCGGCTAACCAGTAAAATAAAGCGCTTGTTATGTGGAATAATGAACCGGACAGTCAGCCTGCGTTTTATTGTATGGCAGGCGGGAACCGAGCAACCCGTCGCAGAAACGGCACTTCAAGATGTAGAGTCTGAGGATCCTCCAGCTCAGGCTAAAACCAGTGCGATAATCAACCGATATACATTTGAAAACTTTGTCGTGGGGTCTTCCAACCGCCTGGCTCACGCTGCATCTCTGGCGGTAGCTGAGCGACCGGCACAGGCATATAACCCTTTGTTCCTCTACGGTGGGGTTGGACTGGGGAAAACCCATCTATTACATGCCATCGGTAATCATTGTTTAAAGAATAAGCAGAATGTGCTATACGTAACATCGGAAGAATTCACCAATGATCTCATCAATGCTATACGCGCGCATACTACTCAAACTTTCCGGGAAAAATATCGCTACATTGACGTTTTACTGATTGATGACATCCAGTTCATTGCTGGAAAAGAATCCACGCAAGAAGAGTTTTTTCACACCTTTAACGCCCTGCATGGTCAGGAGAAGCAAATCGTTATTACCTCCGACAGACCACCCAAGGCATTAGTGACATTGGAAGAACGCCTGCGCTCTCGATTTGAATGTGGGCTGACCGCGGATATTCAGCCCCCAGATTTCGAGACGCGGGTGGCGATTCTGAGGTCAAAATCAGAGCGAATGGGTCGTATCATTCCCAGCGAAATTGTGGAAACCATCGCCCGACGCGTACAGTCAAATATACGCGAGCTTGAAGGCAGTCTGACGCGTGTGCTTGCATTAAGTGATTTAGGCAACTTGCCTCTGAACGCAAAGCTGGTGGATATTGCCTTGGCTGATTTGTTACCCAAACCCAGCACCATTGAACCCGCAGAAGTTATGAGCCAGGTGGCAGGAGCCTTTGGTGTGACTGTTCAGAACATGATCGGACCCGACCGGAGGAAGGAAATCGTCCTGCCAAGACAAATTGCCATGTATTTGCTGCGCAAGGAAGCCAATTACTCATTACCAAAGATTGGCGAAGCAATGGGCGGAAGGGACCACACAACGGTGATGTATGCCTGTCAGAAAGTGACTGATATGCTCGAGCGGGATGATAAGCTTCGACGTCAGGTGATCAAAATACGAGAACAAATCTATGGGCAATCGAAATTGTCAATCTAGCTTGCTGGGTTGATCTATTTACCCATATTGTACAGCGTGGATGGATAACCTTCCTAACCCACGCTGTCTTTATTTCAGAACCTTATCCCTTTTTCTGGAATTCCACCACCCAGTGATGTTTTTGAACAGTCTCGCAAACCAATGAAAACCCATCGGTTCGGTCCCTTCATGAAAATCTGCCCAAGGATCCCGATCGAACATTTTACTGACGGTATAACGTCCGATGAGGCTTGCAGTTGCCAATACAGGTGCTGCTAATACCAGGCCAATAATACCAATCAGGTTGGCGGCAATGATGGCGACCACTAATACAGCAGCTGGATGGACACCCAAGCTTTTCCCCATAATGCGCGGCGATACCAGGTTATCGTAGATTAGGTCTAAGAGGATTGACAAGCCGATGACAAGGGCAGTGTAATAGATCGGTTGCAGGTTGAAGTAATTTCCCCCTTGAAATAGGGTCACCAATCCCAGAACGATATAGGTGATCAAAGGACCAATATATGGCACAAAACGGGCCAGGCCGGCTAAGATGGCGATCGCAAAAGCATAACGGACACCCAGGATCGATAAAAGGATTGTGTAGCTTATGATAACCATGATTACGATGGTGAGCTGCCCCCTTAGGAAGGCATTCCAGATGCGTCCAAGCGCGGTACTCATCCTTTGAATATCATACGAATATCCTGGAATGTCTATATAATCGAGGGAGTTCGGAACTTTACCGGCATCTGCCAAAACAAAGTATGAAATGATCAAGACAAAGAGACTCCATCCGATGATACTAGCGGTCGCACTCGCCAACGTCCCGACGACTGTTCCGGCTCTTCCAATAAGTGATTGTAATGTGCTGATCACCTGGTCGCCGAACTGACCCAGGTCGGTGAACACGCTGAGATCGATCCTGTAGGGACCGATAATGATTATCTGACTGGATAACCTGTCAATCAAACTTGGCAGTTCATTTACAAAACGCTCTATGACTTTGATTAGACTTTGAATCTGTTGTACTGCGGCAAGACTTGTCAGGGTGGATGAAGCAATCAGGATAATTAAAAGGATGAGGTAGATGACACTCACCGAAGCGCGCCAAGAAAGCCTGAGGTGACTGTTTAAGGAGGCAGCCAACGGATGAAGCAAGTAGACGAGAATAAACGCCAGTATTAATGGTCCGATGATGGATCGGAAATAAAACATCATCGCCAGGAGCAAAGCGGCAATGGTAAGACCGATGATCATCTTAAATGTTGAACTCCATTTTGGTGAGGAAGGTTTAGGTTTATCCACGCTCATGGCAATTTCTCTCTTCTTTGGGTTCGTTGCCACCAGTAGGTTTTTGGTGGTGGAAGTGGCTGGACCACGCTGACAGGTGTCCATTCCATATCAAATAGATTAGCGAAGATATAGCGCCCGATTACACGCATTGAGGCAATCGCAGGCGCTGCCAAAGGTATACCCAGTATTCCTGCCAAGATAGCACCAGTAACAATCCCCAATATGACCACCAATGGGGGTAGGTGGACTCTACGTCCAACGATGCGAGGGATTAGGTAATTTAAATCAAATTGCTCGAATATGAGATGAAGCCCAATGATGATCAACGTGAATGCCCAATTAGGTATGGGAATCCAGGTAGAACCCAAGAAAAATGCAAGCAGTGAGGCGATTATCAACCAGATAGCATGCCCAATGCTGGGAAGGAACTCCAGGATTCCTGCCAGGATACCCATGCCTATGGCGAAGGGTAATCCAAGGATCAGGCCGGCGATTATAAAAATGATGGCAACGATGGTACTCAAGAGGAGCTGCCCGCGGAAGAAAGCACCCCAAATTTGATTGATCTCATCTCCGATCCATTGGTAATCATGCAAGAAGTCAGGTGGTAGATGGGAAGTGAACCATTCTGCCAGTTTGGACCCATCCTTGATCAGGTAAAAAGAGACCAGGATAATAAATATGATCCAAATGATGGATGTAATGATGTTCTTCACCAGATTTACCGTCTGACCAACCACGGGCTGTACCAGCCCCTGCAAAGCACCAATCAACTGTCCTGCTAATGCACTGGGATGGATCGTAAAACCTGCCATACGATAGTCTTGGGCAAGGGCGCTCTCGATGGATGTGATGATTTCCTGCGTGTTGATTTGCAAAAGTCCAAGATTCTTACCCATTATGGGGACGATCACGATGGGGATTGTGATGATGATCGCCATCAAAATAATATACGTAAACAGGATTATTAGAGCTCTCGGCAACCGAACCCTGCTTTGTAGGAAATTTATAATTGGATTGAGAATATAGGCGATGATGATGGCAATAATTATGGGGGCGATGATCTCGCGAAAACGCGATAAAAGATAAATGAAAAAAGCCAGCAAAAGCAGGCTAACGGTCAGTTTGGTCGCATATGGCCAATGTGGTCGTTCCACTTCCCCACCTTTTGAGCTTCATCCAAGGAGTCAGCTCTATCGCCCATTTACTTAATGAAGGAAAAATGCTAACGTCACCAAGACGACAATGAATGAGCCAGCCAGTATTCCAACCCGACGAATATCCTTGATCACCCAATGATAATCGGGATTAAACCCTGTTGGGCGGTTACCTACCAATGCATCAGGCATCGATTTTTCTGTATCAGGGTTCACAACCCGACGGATTTGACGTTTTGATTTTTTTGTCATACAGCACTCCATGGATTTCTTAGGGTGATGAAGGGTTAATCCATCCATCAGCCAATATTCTTGTGACACATATTATATATCTTATTTGTCACCACTCTGTAAACTTGCTTGAACGACGATGCGTTGGTTATCAACCATATATGGGTAGCAGGAAATTAATGTAACCGTTGCATTGGGAGTGGGTGCCATTACCTCTACAGCGGTTGGGTCGACTTTTTGGACACTGGTGATAATGTAGGTAAAGGATCGTGTTGGGGTGTAGACGATAATTTGATCACCACGCTGGAGTTTGTCCAGGTAGCGGAAAATCTCCCCAAACACATCATTGTGAGCTGACAGAACAATATTTCCTGATTGACCTGGATTGGCTGAACCGCTATGCTGTGCCACGCCTTTTTTCAACTGTTCCCAACTGTCCCCTTGAACGATAGGGGCATCGACGCCAATCATTGGAATTTGGATCTGAATTGCCTGTTCAGGACCAGGCGTGGAGATGGGGATCTGTGCCATCGATTGGTAGAGTGGGAGCAAGTGGGCGGGTATTTCAGCTTCATTCGGTTGAGCACCACCTTGAGAGTTGGGTGGTGTATGCCCGGAAGGTAAAATCACGGATACGATGAGCGGTGTGGGGGTGAGCGTGGACGGAGTTAATGATTTAGCAAATTGAGCATTTAAATCAGTGATTATCTGAATACCATTGTAGATGATAAAAATCAGTGCAATAACAGCCAGGATCTCAATGGCGAGCAAAAAGCGATCTATTGTACGCTTAGTGCGATCATACCAAGGAACCTGGGCGTCATTTATCTCTGGTTCTGCTTCGGTGTTTGAGTGCAGATGTTCAAGGGGGGGGTGTTCGAGATCAGATGTTAAGGTAACCACCCTACCAGTGTTGCGGAATCGGTCCAAATGTTCCATGCGGATTTTCCGCCTTTTTTCCACCATCAGCTGCCGAAGCTCATCAATGGATAAATCTTCGAGTAATTTTGCTTTGCGCACGAGGCGATTATACTCCCTTTATTTTGGAGAGTTTACGACAGCAGTTCCACCCGTGGAAGGTGGATTTAAATTCCTGTTTCGATGATCCTGCCGGGCGAATAAGACAAAACCTACCAAGCGTATTCCAGAACTACAAAGGAGGGCATTACTTAATCCAATATGCTCAGCAAGGTAAGTACCCACCAAAGGTGCGAGTATGGCAGATAGATATTGTACACTCTGAGCGAGGGAAACGAATGTCGGACTATAGCTTGGTGGAATGGTTTTCATTAACTCATCGAAAAAAACCAAGTCGATGCCCGCCTGGAAAATACCGGTAATGGTTGAATATATAAAGATCATGGTTTGGTTGTTAGTCAGTGCCACCAAACCAGGATAAAGGGACACGCCAAAAGTCGTGATGAGCAGTACAAAGCGAGATCCTCTTCGGCGGGACTGGCGGGACCAAAAGAAATAGCCCACCACAAGGACAGCAGTTTGAGCAGTATATATTAACCCAATCCAAGCATCAGAAGCGTTTAATTCACGGACAAAATAAAGGGGAAATAATGGTGTTCCCAGAGTAATTCCAAAAAGGTAAACAAAGCGTTTGAGGGTAAAGGATACAAAATATGGTGACGAGCTGATCAGCTGGTAATATTCATGCAGGCTGGATTTAATCGAAGACTTGGAATTCTTTTGTGCTGGCACAGCATCTGGAATTTGAATACGGCTTGAAAAATAGTAGCTAATCAAACCGCCCAAGGATAATCCCAAAAAGACGATCTGGTAATTGAGATGGAAACCGATTCGATCCAATACCTGCCCAGCGATGGCAACGGTAATGGCTGTAGTAATCCCCAAGATAGACCAACGGCGGCTCATCAGCTCGTACCGACCCTCTGGACCGGACACTGCATTCATGACCACTGAAAAACCCACTGCAACCATGGTCTGTGGTAAAGTCGCGGCAGCCCAAATGATGAGTATGACAAGGATGAGGAGATCATCAGGTACAAAGAAAGGGGCTAATCCGGTGAGGGCATATGCTGAGATGACCATCAGCCGAGATAGACTAAACCAAGGAACAATGTTACGCTGCCTTTGCAGGAAGCGCCCGACCCATAAGGCCAGGAATAATCCGGTAATGCCAGGCATGGTCGTTAAGAGCCCAACCTGAACTGGAGTTGCTCCAAGCCGCGTCAGAAATACGGGTAGAAATGGAGCAGCGGCACCGGCCGTTCCAACACCGATAGCATCAATCTGAACATAACGCTTGTTTCGTTCCTGGATGTCTATCGGCTCGATTTTTTCAGAGACAGAGGGCTGTAGGGCAGTGCTCATGCTACCATTCCACGCATGATCTCTAGAAATCTTAATGCCAGAATCACCCGCTCAAAATGGGACTCCACATAAATTCGTGCCTGATGACCCAGACGGTGTGCCAATTCTGGGTCATCAGCAAGGAGCAGAATTGCCTGTGAGAGTGCATCCGGATCACCAGGACGAACAAAAATTCCCCCATTTGCATTTTCGATCACCTCACGAATGACCCCGTCAATTGCCAGGACCACGGGCTTCCCGGATGCCATATAGTCAAAAACTTTGTTTGGGTAGGTGGTTTTGTACATCTCCACGGGCTTGAGGATGGCAATACAGGCATCGGCTGCAGCGAGGGCGGATGGCATCTCAACTTTGGGGATGGGAGGCAGGAAAAGGATATTAACCAGTCCGTCCTGGGCAGCTCGTGCTTGTAAAGCAGGTTTATCCTTACCGTCACCGAGCAGGACAAGAATGATATCTTTTCGGGGCAGCAACCTTTTTGCTGCTTCAAGTACTATTCCGAGATCATTGGATAACCCGTGAGCACCAGCATAAAGTGCCACGAATTTTGTATCAAGCCCATGGGACTGACGGAAGGCTGCGCCATTCACATTCGGATTGAACATGGTGGTATCGGTGCCATTGGGGACGAGCTCCACGTTGCGTGCACCTCGACTCTTTACATAGGGGATGAATCCCGGCGAATTAACCACAACCAGATTGGCCCGATGATATAGAAAGCTCTCAAGCCATTCCGAGAGACGGATCAATAGGGGATTTCTCAGCACCCCGACCGCAACAGCGAATGCTGGCCAGAGATCACGAACTTCGAAGAGGAAAGGAAGGCGTTTAATCCTGGCCAGAGCCCAGGCAGTTAACCCCTGGAAAATGGGAGGTGAGGTACCCCAAACCAAATCAACATTATTAACCTTCAGACCAATCAGGAAGGATGAAACCATAAAACTGAAGAAACTGATTAAACGAAAAGCAAAGCTACGGTGCAAAGAGGGATAGGTATATGTTCGCAGGATGGTAATGAGATCGCCATCGTTTTGTTTTTCAGACCAGTGTATTTTGGTGGAACGGGCTTTCCCGGTCAGGTAGCTGATCGGGCTGGCGATGATCGTCACCTGGTGACCTTGAGAAGCGAGATAACGGGCGAGCTCGTGATGACGAGTCCCACCTGGTTCATCGAGGGCTGTGAAGGCCTGGTGGATCAATAAGACGTGCACGGATTATTTCTTCCTGTACCGAATGGAGGTTGGGTTGATGATCGCATTCCTATACTGGTTCATCAGGTGGCGTGTCTTTCACGACTAAAGGATGCTCAGGCCATCTTGAATGGTGGGATTTCCAAACGAAATCCGCTACTAATTTTGGAAGAACCTGATGTTTCGATAAATCGTCCATTCGCAACCATATTGGATGATATGAGCCTTTCTCAGAATCAAGCGGGCTGCTCATCTCAGTGCCGGTACCGTGACTAAATTGACCGCCAGTCCGATCGGCTAGAAAATAGTATTGGGGTGTTCCCTGATACCAGACTTCAGCAACCATCGGCCCGATTTTAACTTCCAACCCAAGTTCCTCCATTATTTCACGTTTAGCAGCGACTGCTGGAGTCTCACCTGCCTCGATTTTGCCACCAGGAAAGACGAAATAATGCCTTCCAGAACGATGCCGTTCAATCAGGGCAATCTTATCATTCAGAATGAGGATGACTGCTGCTCTAACTTTCACTGGGAAGGATCCACTCACATTTCAATTCGATGGGCAGTGATTGAGAAATTTCAAGGATGCAAGCCAAGGCAGGGATTTTATCACCATAGGTGGGTGATGTCCAACCGGTAATTGGGGAGGTTGTTCCAGACCCAAACAGGAGCGTTCCTGCGCGCACGAGCTGAAAGCTACTGGTTTGGATTGGCTGCGCATTCGAATGCGTTGGAGACACTCCAGCGGTAAGAGAAACCCATCCAAATGGGGAATGGATTCGAATTTCGTAGCGAGGGGAATCCGTTTTATCGGAGCTCATTATGATTTCATATTCCCAATCTGGCAGTAACCAATGCAAGCGGGCAGAATGAATGGAACCAGGTGGTCCATCCAAATAGTCGATAACCTCCCAATGACCATCATCACAGATTGTCACTTTGCGCGAATGAAGCATACCGTTTTTCCGATATCCATTGTGATGGGCGGTCAAGCTAACAGTGCTTCCATCAGGAGTGGTCTCAGCTGCGGTTACTCCAGCCTGAGCCCAATCCAGGTATAAGAAACGTCCTGCACGTAGCATGAATTCCTGACCGTCAACGACAACTGTATTATGGACAAGCGCACTGGTCAGCGAATTTTCCCATGGTGGGGGAGAGTTATAGAGATAAGTGCCAGGATCCTGGGCGAGATTTAAGCCATGCCACCATAGATCCAGATGGAGCTGGTCTGCATGAGCAGGGCGGGAGTGAAATCTTGCAACGCGTAAATATGCCCAGGAATCGTTTTTCTGATTCTTGATGATGTATGGAGTCTGAGTGGTCAAAC
>Ga0315275_10003523_pt1 | contig 14434 bp, 12 predicted proteins | sample YL17G03_0_MG_FD_205557 | JGI IMG/M metagenome (GOLD analysis project Ga0315275, IMG submission 205557) | Sediment microbial communities from Yellowstone Lake, YNP, Wyoming, USA - YL17G03_0 | ecosystem: Environmental > Aquatic > Freshwater > Lake > Sediment | place: USA: Wyoming | collected... | reverse complement strand
AGTGCAGTAAGCCCGCCAATGATATATCCGGCACACGGGTAGATGTAAGAATGCCGGGCAAAGTTCTCGAGATCCTGCGGTTTACCAAGCGGGAGTATGGTAGTGAACTGGAGCAGGGAGATGAGAGCTTTCATACACATTCGCTGTATAAGCGTGAGGTGCAGCCAGCAATCAATCCTGCTATGGCATCATCGAGAAATGGTCCGAGTTTAGATAATATTCCGGGCTTTTTCTGATCATATCGGGTAAACTCAAACCGGGCATAGGTCCCCCCGATGCACTCCGCGATCGCCATACCGATAATCTCATCGCTTAACAGGAAAACCGGGTCATCAGCGATTTCTGAATCTTTTCGCTTATTGTAAAGCTCGTCTTCAAGCAGGATTGCCCCGAGGAGCAAAGACGATACGTTGGGATCATCAAGATATTTTATTATTTTTCGCTTGATTTCTTCTGCTGCCCGGTCGTCCGGCATCCCATGGGAGACATATAATCCCATAGCTGCAGCGACAATATCATCAAGTGTTATTCCTTTATCGAGTAATCGCTGTTCAATTTCAAACATGTGCATAGGTGTTCTGGTGACAGAACTATTATATCGTTGTGGAATTTTTTTAAATAACCGATATCTTCAAACTTATATGAAGAGAAAATATATGAGTTGATCACCATGGGATTCCTGTCGGAAATACCAGATATTACCTGTAAAAACCCCATTTTTTGTGGGATCCTTGGCAACACGCTCCTCTCCACAGTCCCCGGAGTTTCCGGTGCAGGGGCAACCCCGGAAAAGACCCTTCTCACGCCGGTGCTTGACGCGGAACTGATTACCTGGGGTGCTATTACGAGCCATCCGGTAAGACCAGACACCCCGACCGGCTGCCCAACCCCGGCATCGATTACGCGGGCAATGATGGAACTGTGTAGTATGCAACCCTTGTTCATCAATGCCGGTCTCCGCCACACACCAACCGTTCCTTGTCTTGATGTGTATGGTAGGATGGGTGATGACCCCCGGTTCCGTGATGCGGTTCCCCGTGTGAAGGACCTTGTTCTGAAGGGAGAAGTCATTGGCAAATTCCTCTCAAAAAGCAGCGATCTTCTTGTATTGGGAGAATGCGTCCCCGGAGGAACCACTACTGCCCTGTGTGTAATGCGGGCACTGGGATATGAGGCATCGGTGAGCAGCAGTTTTGTAAACAATCCGGTAACGATAAAAGAAGAAATCTGCCGGGGAGCGCTTGGAAGGATCAAAGCAGATGCAATTACATCACCCCTCGATATTATCCGGTATACCGGGGACCCCATGATGCCGGTTGCAGTCGGCATTGCAAAGACCTATACCGGAGAACTTATCCTGGCCGGGGGTACCCAGATGCTCGCGGTAAGTGCGGTCATAAAAGCGGAGGGAAGACCCCTGCCGTATGTGGTCACAACATCCTACGTGAGAGACGATCCTTCGGCAAATGTCCAGAAAATTGCCGGACAGATCGGTGTCGAAATTCTTTATGTCGATCCGGGTTTTGGAGATATCGGCCATTCAGGACTTGCCCGGTACTGTATTGGTGAAGTAAAGGAAGGGATGGGTGCCGGCGGAGCGATGTGTCTTGCCTATCTTCTTGGGCATTCGCCTGATACAATCAGAAAAACTATACTCGCTGCGGTGAACGCCTATTGTTGAACAGTCTTATAGGATTTCAATACAAATATCAGAGTAATGCTTCCCATTTACGTGGTTAATAATTTCGGTCAGTTCAATCACCTTATTCACCGGGCACTACGGGATCTGGAAATTGATGTAACGATGATCCCTAATTCAATTCCCCCACAACAGATATCCAATGAATGCAGAGGGATCATTCTCGGTGGTGGACCAACGATAGAACGAGCGGGTAACTCCAGCCAGTATCTCGATCTTGGGCTGCCCGTGCTGGGAATCTGCCTTGGGCTTCATATTATTGCAACAAAATTCGGGGGTGATGTCCATCAGGGACCACGAGGTGGATATGGCCCAATCGAGGTAGATATCTGCGAGCACGATGATATTCTTTTGGGGTATCCAAAAAAGATCAATGTCTGGGCTTCACATGCCGATGAGGTGTCAAGGATCCCGGAAGGATTTACCTGTCTTGCGCATTCATCCATCTGTAGTGCAGAGGCGATTGCGCTTCCCGGGAAGCATATCTATGGGCTCCAGTGGCACCCTGAAGTCAGTCACACCTTCGAGGGAAAACGTGTTTTTGAAAACTTTAACAGGATAACTCTTGAAAACCGGAAATAGTTACCAGGGACATCACCTGGTGATATCCGAGCTCTTTTCAAATAATGATACTCAGTTTGAACGGATCATTCCATGAACCATACCCGGTAAATCAAACCCTCAAGCCACACTCCCGTTCCAGGATTTCGGGCAATAGTGGCCCTGCAATCCTATTGATCCTGCTATACCCCCCGTTCAAAAAGGGGGGCATTAAACCCCGCTAAATTGCAGGGTTAAATCCTCATTAAAATCGATATTTCCTGGAAATAATCCGTTAAATGCATATTTTCCTATTGCGTGGACACAACTTCCCGTGGAACTACAATAAGACCGTCCAATGGGTAAACGGAGCCCTCATTGCACCCGGAGTAGATCATCTTTCACTTATGCCCTAAAAACGCTGGGATTCAACCGTTTCAGACATTCCCGGACCCCCTTTCGTGACAATACACCGGGAATGTTCGATTGGACACGGGTTCTAAAAAAGATCACCGGGTTCATTTTTATATATCAGGAAGAAAAATGGATGACTATGATAAAAAAGGACACAACAATCTTTATGGTTCTGGTTTGCATCTTCCTTTTGTGTGTGGGTCCGGCGTCTGCAGCGATCAACACGATCAATCCGGGCAATGCAGTATTCATCGGTGAAGAAGGGCTCGACATATCTGTTGCCATGGGGCCGGATACCCAGATCGGGTGGTGGGCTTCGGCTGCTGATATCACCACAACTTCCCCGACAAAAACTATTGATCTGAAAGGGAGAATTAATAGTTTTATGGTCAGCCCATCCGAGTTTGACGGCTATCTTGGCAACTGGTACCGGCTCAACAGTGCCGGAAAAGCAGATGGTATTGCATTCCTGGTTGTAGACCCGCAACTCGTGTTAAAAGTCGAAGATACCACTGTCCAGGTCGATGTTGAACTGCTTAAATGGATTCCATCGGGTGACAATATACAGTTCAGGATAGATACAAACCTGGCTCAAATGGCATCACAACGATCAGCACCCCCACCCATTACGATAAAAGTGCAGTCGCCGGATGGCGCGATCTACTCTTCTTTACTCAATGCAGCGGGAACCCCGACATCAATCGTGAATATCCCCGTTATCACACAGCCCTTTTACACAGGTCCGATCTGGAATATGGGGAATCCTGCTGTCTATGGTCCGGGAACTTATACTCTCTGGGCAGAGAGTAATGTAAATCAGATGAATGATAATTACGATGTACCAGGGAAAACTATAAGCAAAAAAATCACGCTGCTTAATCAGGGCCAAAACCCGCTGATTACGAAAGCAACAACGCTGCCAACGCAGACCACAAGGCCTACGACCCTGGTGACCCCCCTGGCAACAACACAAATCGTTGTAAGCACAACAATTCCAACACCGTCTCCTACTGAACCCCCGACAACAGCAGCAACGGTAGTCCCTTCACCCAGTCCAAAAACTCCGGGCTTTAGCGCAATCCTGGCGATTTCGGCTATCCTTTTCGGGCTGGTCATGTATCTGAAGAAAGGATAACAACCCTCTTTTTTACTTCTTTGCAATCTTTTATTACCTCCGTTTCCCATTCCGGAGTATGAACGTTGTAACAACCGTGATAAAATCCCGACATAGTGTACGGAATTTCAAAGCCGACGCCGTGAATGATCTGGTAATTAAAGATGCAATCGAATGTGCGGCTCATGCACCGACAGCAAAGAATCTTCAGCCGTGGCTGTTTGGCGTCATCAGGAACAAAGACTTGCTGAGTAAGATTGCCCAGACTACGGACAATGGGAAATTTATTGCTGAAGCTCCACTCTGCTTTGCAGTTTTTGGGGAAAAAAAAGAAAAATATTATCTCGAGGATTGTTGCGCAGCTACTGAAAACCTCATCCTTGCTCTCCAGGCACATGGCATCAATTCCTGCTGGGTGGCCGGGGAAAAGAAGCAGTACGCCGAGACGATACGGTCACTGCTTGGCGTTCCGGAAAAATATACGTTGGTCTCTCTCGTTGCTGCAGGTTATCCGTCTGAAATGACCCTAGCAAAGAAAAAGGAAATGAAACATATTCTGTTTTTTGAGGAGTTCAAAAAGGAATAATTTTTTGGCTATGGAGAAAGGTTTAAAAACCTGAACACTCACGGAGGTTTCACCCCCGCCGCTTGGCTCCCCCCTCCAATGCGATGACTCCTGAACAGGTACTACATCATTATCGCGACTTGAGCGCAGGAGCGGTAAGGGGGGGACAGGCACGGTCCGCTCTTTCAGTTTACCGGTGTTTTTTTATTTTCATATCCTGATAAAAAGGAATTCTCCAGAGCCAATCTTTTTTTTAATTATCCACAAGCGGGACATGGCCAATCGATCATTAGCATGACAGATTAATTGATGCGGTTTTTTATCCGGTAACAAAGGACAACCTTCTCGTAATTATTAAGCCTCCTGCCAGTCACATCAATAATTATGAAAAAAGCGGTTCTGCAGGTTGCACTCGATATTCTTGAACTCAAAAGGGCGTTGCAGATCGCACAGGAATCTCTTGAGGGTGGTTCTGACTGGATTGAAGTAGGGACTCCGCTCATCAAAAGTGAGGGAATGCAGTCTATCAGATCGATGAGGGATCGTTTTCCGGATACCATACTAGTTGCAGATATGAAGGTTGCCGACACCGGGGCATTGGAAGTGGAGATGGCGGCAAAGGCAGGCGCAAACATTGTTTGCGTTCTTGCTGATGCGGACAACTCGGTGATTTCAGAGGCAGTGCGGGCGTCCCGTCTGTATGGAATTCGGATAATGGCTGACCTGATAAATGTTAAAGATCCCGTTTCCCGTGCCTGCGAACTCGAAGCGATGGGTGTGGATATTCTTTGTGCCCATGTGGGTATCGACCAGCAGATGACAGGTAAGACTTCCCTTGAACTTCTTGCATCCTTAACTGAGCAGGTTCATATTCCCCTTGCAGTTGCGGGAGGAATTGATGCAGCGAGTGCCGGAGACGCGGTGCGGTCGGGTGCGGATATTGTAATCGTAGGCGGTTGGATCGTCAGATCCGCGGATGTTACCGGTTCTACAAAAAAGATCCGTAGAGAAATGGATAATCCTTCGATACGATCTATTGAAAAAAAATTGCCCGATGAAGAAATCCGCTCTCTTCTTATGCAGGTGTCCGCACCAAATGTCACGGATGCGATGCATAGGAAAGGGGCGATGTCAGGAATCGTTTCGATCTGCGGCAATGTCAGGATGGTGGGTAGAGCGGTAACCGTCCAGACATTTGCCGGGGACTGGGCAAAACCTGTAGAAGCCATTGATGTTGCCGGAAAAGATGAAGTAATCGTGATCAACAACGATGGTGCGACCCATGTAGCACCCTGGGGAGAGCTTGCTACACTGAGCTGTGTGAAAAAAGGAATATCCGGTGTTGTCATTGATGGTGCAGTCAGGGATGTCGATGATATCAGGATAATGAAATTCCCCCTTTTTGCAAAAGCTGTTGTGCCAAATGCTGGAGAGCCCAAAGGATTCGGTGAGATCAATGCCGAAATCCAGTGTGGTGGCCAGTATGTTCGTCCCGGTGACTGGATTATCGGCGATGAAAGTGGTGTGGTGGTGATACCCGCAGAGCGGGCGTATGAAATTGCACGCAGGGCATTAGAGGTCAGGAAAAATGAAGAGAGGATCCGGGAGGAGATTCGCAGGGGAAGTACTCTTTCTGAAGTGGCAGAACTGACAAAATGGGAAAAGAAGTAAATTTTTTTAGTTAATGGAACACCGAGCGTTCCAGGAGTGTTGCACCGGAATTCATGATCTTTTGTATTGCCTCTTCAACCTGGTCAACACGGAGAATGAGCACTGCGCCTTCTTTTCCTGAATAAGCATAAGAATATTCGATATTGACCCCGGCATCTCCAAGAATTTTTGCAACCTCATACAGTCCTCCCGGCTGGTCTTTCATCCGCACTGCGATTACATCGGTGAAAGCGACATTAAATCCAAGTGATAATAGTTTGTCATGGGCCCTTTCCGGGTGATCTACAAGCGCCCTGACTACCCCAAACCCATTTGCTTCGGCGATACTGAAGGCAAGAATATTGATCTTTTCCTCGCCCAATGCATGCGCAATTGCTGCAAGCCGCCCGGGGCGGTTTTCAGAAAATATCGAAATCTGCCTGATCACAAACTTTTGTGTGTCCATCTACAACGACCTCTTGTCAATAACTCTTTTCGCTTTTCCCTCGAATCTGGGTAATGAGCCCGGTTCAACGAGTTCAACATTGACATTCACGTTCAATGAATTCCTGAGCCGGTGCTCGACTTTCTGCCTTACCTGCATTAGATCATTGATTTTATCACTGAATGATCCCTTGGTTAACTCGACACGGACAAGCATATCATCAAGGGACCCCTTTCGCTCAACCACAATCTGGAAATGCTGACCAACTTCGGGGATCGCCATCAGGGCGAACTCAACCTGTGACGGGAACACATTGATCCCCCGTATGATTAACATGTCATCAACCCGTCCTTGTATTCTCTGGATTCTTGGATGTGTCCTGCCGCAGGCACAGATGTTATCATCCATTGTCGTTATATCCCCGATGCGATACCGGATCATCGGAAGTGCTTCTTTCTGAAGGATGGTAATAGTGAGTTCACCTTTTTGTCCGGATTCAAGGGACTCACCTGTCTTAGGATCAATAATTTCAACGAGGGCAATGTCTGACCAGATGTGAAAACCCTTTTGCTCCATGCATTCGGTAAACATTGGTCCTGAAAGTTCACTTGTCCCATAGATATCATACGCCTTTATTCCCAGCCAGTCTTCGATCCGGGTGCGCATCCCATCTGTCCAGGGCTCAGCTCCCAGAATTCCCGTGCGAAGTTTTGTATCTTTTTTAATATCTACCCCCATCTTTTCTGCAACCTCCCCGATATGGAGGAGGTAGGAGGGAGTGCAGGCAATAGCTGTTGCACCGAGATCCTGCATCAGTTCAATCTGGCGTTCGGTGTTTCCTACGCTGGTCGGTAATACGGTTGCACCAATACGTTCTGCCCCATAGTGCATCCCAAGTCCGCCGGTGAACAGACCGTACCCGTAACTTACCTGGATCACATCTCCCCTGCCAAGTCCAAGGGAGGTCAGGGCACGGGCAAGCGACGTTGTCCAGGTATTCAGGTCATTCTGGGTATACCCAACGACTGTTGGTTTCCCCGTAGTCCCGGACGAAACGTGATAGCGGACAAGTTCCTCCTGGGTTGCAGTAAAGATTTTATCCGGGTAATTGTCCCTTAAGTCACGCTTGAACATGAACGGGAGTTTCTTTACATCGGATAGTTCGCGGATGTCATCCGGGTGGACTTTCTGCTCTTTCATCCTGTCGTGGTAAAAGGGAGAGAAACTGTAAAGCCTGTAGACAAGACTTTTTAACAGTTTATACTGCATTCTCTGGAGATCTTCTTTTGGCATCTCCTCGATTCGTGGATCCCAGCTCTTCATTAAATCGCCTCTCTTCGATCAATCACTCTCTTTGCCTTTCCTTCAAACCGTGGGAGGGAACCTGGCTCAACGAGTTTAACTGTTGTCCTGAGCTCGAGTGCGTCCCGAAGTTCTTTTACGACTTTTTTCTGGAGTCTCGCAAGATCTGCAAGTTCACCGCTGAAATACTCACGGTTGATCTCAACTTCGACAGTCATCTCATCCAGATGATTAATTCTGTCGATATATACCATAAACTGATTGCCAACCTCGGGTATTTTAAGAAGCACATGTTCTATCTGAGACGGGAACACGTTGATGCCGCGGATTACCAGCATATCATCACTTCTCCCCGTGATTCTTGCGATTTTTTGCCCCCTCCTGCATAAGCAGCCGTCCTCCATTTTTACCGTGATATCTCCTGTACGGTAACGCAGGAGCGGCATTGCTTCTTTGACCAGCGGGGTCACCACCAGTTCCCCGCGTTCACCATCGGATACCTGTTCTCCGGTCTTTGGATCGATAATCTCAACAAAAAAACTATCATGCCAGATATGAAGCCCGTCACGTTCCGGGCATTCAAATGCGACACCAGGACCAAAAAGCTCGCTTAACCCGTATGAATCATAGGCAGTTACTCCAAGTCGTTTTTCAAGCGTCTTACGTACGCTTTCCGACCATGGTTCGGCCCCGAAAATGCCGGTCCTGAGACTGTCGAGAGATGCACCCATTTCTTCTGCTATTTCCGAGAGGTGCATTGCATAACTGGGTGTACAATGGATTGCGGTTACCCCAAAATCCATGATCATTTCGATCTGGCGTTTTGTATTACCTGTTGCGCTTGGGATTACCGTCATACCAATTTTTTCTGCCCCGTAGTGAAACCCGAGACCACCGGTGAACATACCATAATTCACCATATTCTGGAAGATATCATTTTTGCCAACACCAACCATGGTCATGTTCCGTGCTATGAGATCTGCCCATGTGTCAAGGTCTTTTTGGGTATAACCAACGACTGTTGGTTTTCCCGTTGTTCCGGATGTTGTATGGATCCTCACGATTTTTTTCATGGGGACGGCAAAGAAACCGAAGGGATATCCATCCCTGAGATCCTGTTTTTTGGTAAAAGGGATTTTCCGGATATCCTCCAGTGTTTTGATTGATGATGCTTTCACGCCGGCGCCTGAGAGAAGATTCCGGTAAAACGCAACGTGCTGTACCTGACTGAGTGTTGTTTTCAGACGTTTTAGCTGAAGCGCTTCCAATTCATCAGGCTTCATTGTTTCTATCTTCTTATCCCAGAACATGTGCTGCCCCTGTTATGCTATTGCATGACAGACAATATATGGCGTTTGTTACTGTTTAAATTCACCGAATTTATTGAAACGATATTCATATACCACACTCCTTAAAAAAATCGTAGAATTTAGCCCGGAATTGTCTGATGGCTAAAAACGATGAATTAATCAGGAGGAAATGGTGTAGTAATTAGATCAGTTGAGTAAAATATTTTTTCCGAGGTGGATGGTGACGGATTATCCCTGGTTATTGGTGAGCGGCTTTGGTGTCCATATAAAATCCACACAGAAAAAACTGATTATTCAGAAAAAAAATACTGTCGAGGAATATCCTCTTGATTCGATAAAAAACCTGCTCGTTATGGGGGGTCATACAATCAGCTCGTCAACGATTGTTAATCTCGTGAAAAATGGTGCATTTATCTCATTTTTTGAACCCGATGGTAATCCAATAGGAATTATCCGGCCCTTTGGAGACAGGAGTGATACAGAGATTCATAGAATACAGCAGGCTATTCCACGGCATCGTTATGCAATTGCCCTTGCACAAACAGCAATAAAATCCCGTCTCTTTGCCATTCAAAATGTTCAGGAGAACCAGAACACTCATCTGTTCTATGAAGGTGAACAGGAATTTCTTCATAAGGCTCAGGAAGAACTCCAGTATCTGATCAAACTGGATGAAATACAAAGATTACACCGGCTGACAACAGATATGTATTACGAGATTATGTCCCGGAATACCCCCCCGGATTTCGGATTCAGGAGGAGAATGGTTCGGCCCCAGTCAGATCCAATCAACGCAATGCTTTCATTTGGGTACGCGATGTTGTTTGGTAATTGTTGTGTTTCTCTTATTGGAGCCCGACTAAACCCGGATTTTGGCTTGATGCATGAAGGGAAAGGAAGCCTTGTACAAGATCTCATTGACCCCCTGAAAGCAGCCATGATTGACAGGGTAGTATTTCAGATTGCACGGGAGTCTCTTAATCCCTCTGATTATGAACAGACCCCAAACCGGTGTATACTCTCGGATGAGCTCACACAACAGCTGATCGCATTATTTCATTCCACTATAAATAATGAAAAAATTGATGAACTGGTATATAGTTTCTCTAATGCAATCACCAATAACGGTGAATTCAGAGTCCGGTACTGAGTCGCCCTTCTCCTTTAATGATTGAAAAGTCATTAAAAGTCATACAAGAAATTTCAGATGTTCGCAAATCACGTATTACTGCTCGGGGACAACCATATATCATTGAAATAAACTTTTCAAGAATCATTGACTCTGCGGATGCGTATATCTGCACTCTTCCATCGGGAAGATTTATCACTGTGCCGGTAACATGCAAATCGGTTGCAATCCTCCGCACACACGCCCTGAATCCAACCCTTTGAACCCTCCCGCTGATAAAAATTTCAATGGTCTTCACCATTACATCCCCTGCATAAGTTTAATTGCAAGTCCGAGTTCTTCAAAAACTTCATCGCGAAGGGATGACTGCCGGATATTCGTTGCGGCGTCTATTGCAAGATCGAGAACTTCCTGTGCAGTTTTTTCACAACCAGAAGCATGGGTCTTCATTGCAATATCACACATGATAAAAGCTCGCCGGGAAAGCGGCCGGATTATCCGTGCCTCCTTTATTGCACTCTGCAGCAAACGGTTGGATATTTTTTCTGCCCCTTCTTTTCTGAACAGTACTGCAATATCACAGAAGAGAATCGCTCCTTTTCCACGATCCGTTACTGAACGAATCAATTTTTCAAGTGATGTGATCTGGTTCGGGTGGGCGCCATCTTCAATTATTTTTTCAACCAGAGCCTTGATCTTTTCATAGTGAGCTGGTATTTCATACGTATCTTTCAGTCCCATCTGCGTGAGGCGATGGAGCCTTATTTCGTCATTTTCAATCGTTTTTGTAACATCTATCGCGTATTGTTGATATTTTGTATTGTTGTGTTTATGATAGAGCACACCATACATCTGTGCAATTTTATCACGTATTGTATCAGCAATTTGTGGAATGTTTATCTTTCTGGTTAATGCATCCGCTTTCTTAAGCAAAATCACCGGAGTGTCGTCATCGCTGTTTTGTAATGCAAGCGGGATGATATCAAGAAGGGCTGATGCTTTTTCATACGGTGAAGGAATTCTTTCGACAGCTTCTGACATACTTATTAATATTGTTTTACCTCTCTCCCTGTCGTTTTTAGTCATACTGAATACAGCAATAAGTGAATCAACAAATTCAACAGGTTCGGTGATTTTTGATGAAACCTGTAAGGCAACATTGATCAATTCGCTATCCGGTTCAATGACGTTCATTCGGACAATTGCCAATACAATCCGTTTGCTTGCCATCGGATTTTTGTCAAACTCAACGTTGTTTAATCGTTCGATCCCTTGTTCAAGGCACTTTTTTGCTTTTTGGGGATCGATAGTACTAAACAGCATCGTAAGATCAGAGAGGATGAGAACTTTTTTGTATTCAGCCGGAATTTTTTGGAGTGACTGATAAACATCGTCTAAAATTTCTCGTGCATGATCGAAATCGTGTAATTTGATGTACGTTTCTGCAAGGTTGCACATCCCGGCAAGCTCCATATAGGGATCATTAATCAGCTGGAGAAAGCGGAAAATCAGAACAATCATGAGAGGGTTTGATGTCGAGTGCTCATTTCTCTGGAGGAGAAATGCCATAATCTCGTAGGGATCCGTTGAGTCCGGATAGGAGACGTTGTTGTTAAGATTTGAAATAATCCGGGACATCATGGCGTCCCTTTCCAAAGGATTTTCGATTTCAACAGCGTACATTGCCAGGGGGATGATATAATCCGGGTTATCGCTGACAGATGAATATGAAATGAGAATATCAATCATTCCTGCAATCTTTAGCGATATTCGCGGTTTTTTGACATTCTCTTTTATTATTGATAATCCTCGTTCAAACGGGTATATTACTGATGAAAAAGCCTCATCATCTGTACGGGAGGGGGACTCTTTTAAAAGGATACATCCAATTTTTACGAAACACTCAGCAATCCGCCCAAATTGTTGAGTTTTTAACCCATGATCTCCGATGTCTTTAGCAATTTTATACGCTTGTTCAAGCGCTGCAGGAGAATGTTTATCGATTGCATATTGTATCACCCCATCAATTATATTCACCATCGCATTTTCAGCGAGATTTTTTTCAAGTAAGGAGTTAATCCATTCTTTCATTCTGAGGAGAAGGTCCAGATCCCCTTGTTGTGCAGCAAAAATTGCGGCCTCATCGATTATTCCGCTCAGTGCTACAGAACGGATGTCCTGATCATTAATATCACAGGTGAGACCTACCGCTCTTTGGAGATAGTCGCGGTTTTTAATTTTCACACCAATTTTTGCAATTTGCAGGGCGATGTTTGATATCGCTTCTTCCTTAAGGTGGTGTTCCTTGATGAATTCGGCCATTCGTATCAGGATATAGGGGTCATGCAATGCGAGAAATCCACGGTTGATGAGAATGGTAATACTTTCGAGAAGCAGATGGTCCTGTAGGGGATGCAAGCGGATGAGGTCGGTAACAGAATGAATGTGAGAAATTATATCATTAAACGGGTCATCGGTGCTCAATTCTATAATCGCCCGATAAATTGATTTATGTACGATATCCTCATTCAATCGTTTGAGGATCATGTCGTTCACAAGCGGTATACTATGCCGAAAAATTCCGGTTTTAAGCAGATGGGTGAGGTTGTCTTCATATTGGGGAAGATTTTCTGTCTCGTGGCTGATTTTTTTAAATATATCGAGTGCAGAGGCAAAATCCCCATACGAAAGCATAATCTGGGAAAATTGAAGGTATATCCTTGATAAAACGACCGGATTGCTGTGCTTATCAATAAGCGGAGTCAGATCCGAGAGGACATGCATATTGTTTGAATGCCTGGCAACAGAAATACCCGCACGGACCAGTTCCCTGAGAGGATAAGCCTCTGTATTCAAAAAGAGCTGATGAAGCTTTATGGCAGAAGAAAGGTACCATAAATCTCCTGATAGTTCTGCTTTTTTAAGAAGATCGATAACAAGGGTATGGGTGACAAAAGGTATTCTTTCACAAAGGGTCTGCAGGATAGTAATAATGTGGATTTTATCCTTTTCCCGGTCCAGGAGCTGTTCTGTCAGGGCATTCACAATTTCAAGTTGTATCTCAGGTGAAAGGGCATCAAAATTTTGTATAAAGAGCGAAATATCCAATATTTCTTTTCCGAAAACAGATTTCACTCCTTTTTCAATAATAGATGAAATACATGCCTGTCTTCGGATCTTCTGATGGATTTTGGTTGCACTATGGATACTGTCAATGAATAACGTACGGTTTTTTTCAAGAATGGCGACAGTTGCCAATGCTTTTGCAAGTTCTGCATGCAATACTGCACGTTTTGATATATCGCTGATCTCCTCAATGATGTGATGCGATTGATAGAGGAGTTTTTCATCACGGGTCGTAATTGCCCAATCAATCAGAAGAGGAATAATATCGATCATGATATCCGATCGATATTTCTGGAAACTGATCCGTTCGAGCAGGATTATACCCTGATCGATGAATCCCGCATTAGATTCATGAACACCGGCGCTGATGAGGGCTTGTGCCATCATCGCAATTACCCGGGACTGATGACTTTTTTTACTTAACCTGTCTGACAGCACATAAACAGATTTCAACCATTTTTCATCCTTGGTTGTTATGAATTGCTGTACAATCTGAGAGAACAGGTCATCGATATCATTACTCGGGAGATCTGGCAGAGCCAGTAACAGTTCAGGTTTATTTTTTTTAAATGCAGTAGTCGTGATCAGTCTGTTAATCTCTTTAATGAGGGTCTTTTGTGCCCGTTTTCCTTTCTCCTGATGTATTTCTGTTACACTGGTCTCTACTATTTTCCAATCATCTGCTGATAGTGCCTGCTGAACCTTCTTGACAATTTCGGTAGAATTGACCATTCTTATATCACAGATATGAACCTATGGGTTGATAAACACAATTTAACTCAAATAGTTATTAAATTTTTTGTTTTTATTTACGCTTAAATTTAATTTTTTTTTTCATAATAGAAGAAAATTTCCGATTTTTTTCAAAAAATCTCTCAAAAAACATAGTATTTTTTAACAAGCGGCAAAATTATCAATTATTTCCCGAATTTTCACCCGAAAAAAAATGATATTTTTGTAATGAAGGATCACAACACCATTCTGACGATTGTCCAAAGATGAGGATATACATCAACCTATCTGTTGGTAATTTTGGTGATATGGTCCATCAGTTCATTATAAAAAACCTGACCATGGTTATGAGTATCCGCATCTACAATAATCCGAATTATGGGTTCTGTACCCGAAGCACGAACAAGC
>Ga0315275_10003522_pt1 | contig 14435 bp, 4 predicted proteins | sample YL17G03_0_MG_FD_205557 | JGI IMG/M metagenome (GOLD analysis project Ga0315275, IMG submission 205557) | Sediment microbial communities from Yellowstone Lake, YNP, Wyoming, USA - YL17G03_0 | ecosystem: Environmental > Aquatic > Freshwater > Lake > Sediment | place: USA: Wyoming | collected... | reverse complement strand
TCCGAGGTCAAAGAAATTTTCACGTAAATTTCCCGAGGTAATTGGATGATGAGCGGGATGGACCCCAAAAAGATGCAGCAGATGATGAAGCAGATGGGGATAAACTCAGAAGAGATAGACGCGAAAATAGTGACCATTGAAACGCAGGATTCGAAACTAATTATTGAAGAACCCCAGGTCGTGCAGATATCCATGCAGGGCCAGGTCTCTTTCCAGATTTCGGGCAAGGTACGGAAAGAGGAGAAACTCAGCGAAGAGGACGTAAAGATGGTGTCCGAGCAGGCTGGAGTTTCCGAGGATGAGGCCCGCGATGCGCTCAAAGAAAGCAATGGTGACATCGCTGACGCGATAATGAAACTGAAGGAGAAAGCGCAGCAAGGCTAAAGCAAATTTTAATACAGTAAGAATACAGCTTACGACTGAAGGAGCATAAGTAGGGCTGAGGACGACTTCTCCATAGTCTGTAGAAGTAATGCCACGGTTCTCTAATAACGATAATAACATTTGAACAACCAGAAGCGCAACTATAAAAATTCATAATATACAAATATCCTATTGATAACGATGGCAGTGCTGAAAAGAGAGATCCTCCTGATACTTGTTCTGGTTTTGGCAATCGCACTTCTTGTCCGGGCAATGGGATTTTTCAAGATAAACGTCGAGCAGGCTGATGCTGCGAAATTCGTTTCAGAGGACCTTTCAGTAAAGCATCCGAACGCTGATATAACAATCCTTGAGACAAAAGAATTTTTCAACGATAACGGCGGCAAGTACTATGAGGTAAAGGCGAAGGTGACCACTGGGCTTTACACGCCCTGCCCAAGGAGGGTGCACATATACTATAATTACCCTGTCCAAAACTTCGTTCCACAGCCTGCAGAAGTGATTACTGAAAACTGCGCTGTCTGCACAGAAGGGACCTGCATACTCAACTACCCTGAAGAAGCGATAATCGCATCGCACATATTCAAGGGAACTGGTGATGTTGCCGCGTTCTTGAAAGAATACCCTTCAGCCGCCCCGACTGCAAGCGACCTCGGAGGCGGATGGTTAGTGAAATGGGATTCAGTAAGCTCGCCCTATTTTTATGAAGTGAAGGTAGATAAGAACGGGGTTGTGCTGAACGTCCTTAGAACAAATAAGGAGATCTAAAGAACTTCAATCCGGTTTCCTTCTACCTTAATTTCCCTATCAATGAATTTCTTTATTATTTCTGCATTCGTCTTAAGATGTTCGGTTATCTCTGATGTTAAATATGATGTTTTCCCATCCGCCAGAGCAGCATACAATAGCAATTGGTCAGCGAGGTGCAAGTCCACATCCGATTCCTTCTCCTTCATGAGTGCGTCGTATGCTTCCTGGGCAACGACTTCTGAACGCTTTCCCTTTTCACCCAGCACATATGCTCCCCGCATTCCCATCCACGCTGTGACAGCATTCCCAGGGCAGCTCGCCTCATCTTCATAAACGCGGATGTCCTCTATATTGTTCTGGACGAATATTTTTTTCTCGCGGATCGCTACAAGCATCGGAATCCCTGAAAGCCTTATGCGCACCTTCATGTTATCCTCTTTCAGCCACTTTGTTCTTCCAGATAATTTCGAAGGCTTAACTACAAATTCGATCCTTCCACCCCCAACAGGATAAAATCCAGGTCGGAGCATCTTGCTATCTACCTGCACACCCATAAGTTTGATGGCTGGAAGGAAAACATTGGCAAAATAATCATATCCTGGAGATTTCATAACGTGAGTTCCGCCAGTAATTCTCACCGTACTTTCTTTCGAAGCACAGAGAAGTATTGGTATCAGTGTCTGGGCCACGAGCGTTACGGACCCGGCTGTCCCAATGTCAAAATCATACTTTCCTCCAATTATTTCGCCTGGATGGAAAACCAGCTGCCTGCTTCCGAGCTCCGCTCCTTCGAGCGTCCCTCTGCAAACGTTTCGAACGGATTTCACTGCAGTTAAATGCTGTGCCGCGAGTCCGGGATTCGGCCTTCCTGCGCGTATATTATCGATCGAGACCTCTTTGTGGGTTATGGATGCGAGGGTAAGGGCTGTCCTGATAATCTGCCCTCCTCCTTCGCCATGGGAACCGTCGATGTGAATCATTCTGCCACCTGTTTCTTACGAATGAAAGCAATAAAAATTAGGCCAGCGGTTTGTACCGCTGGCAAGGCGACCAGTTATCCTCCCATGCACTCAAAAAGAGCGTGAGTCAAACAATCATTAAACTCGAATAGGTATTTAAAGGTTTTGACGAAACCGTGTCTAGTCATGGGTCAGAGTGTTGGGATTTTTCCAGAAACCTTTATATTCTGTTTGCATTAACAACATTTTGTGGATAAATGGCGAGTATGAAGAAGAAAGATCCTCCCAAAAGAAAGGACGAGATGCCTGACGTCATACGGGCAGTGCCTTCCAAGAGATTCATCTTCACTGACAGGACCAAGACAGGAATAAGCCAGGAGGATGCGGAACTGGTCGCTTTTCTTGCTGAAATACAGGAACAAAAGGCACAGGCAAAGGGAAACCCGAAAGAACTGAAGGCGCTTGAAATAGAGGAGCAGGAGATAGAGCAGCATTTTAGGAGGAAGGAGTTCAAAGATTCGGATTCGTTCATAATCCTGGAGCATGAAGCGAAAAGAAGGATGTATAAGGAGCTTATTATCGCAGAAGACCGGAAAACTGACCCTTTTAAGGTGATGGGTGACAGCTTCACTGTCAGCCCCCACGCGTTGCGGACAATGGACAGCCTGCTTGCAGGGCCGGATTCTGAAGGGTGGATACAGGGCATCCGCTACCTTATCGATTTCATGATCTGCAGGAATGAGGCGGAGGAAGGGGCGCGGTTCGCAGATTACAGCTCATCCGCAGTCGCGCACATGCGGGCTTGGGCAGGCAGGGTTGTCGACAGCGCAGACTCAGCCGCAAGGGCAGTCCTCATCGAGGCATATTCCGGCCCGGATTCCCCTGCAATAATCTACGTAGATGAGCTGCGGAAAGACCTGAAGCTTCTTGGCCCTGAGGCGGAGGAGAGGATTGTCGGGATGATCAGGGCGATCAGGGATCCGGGACGCCTCAAGCTCGAAAGGATCGAGAATAATGATTTAAAAGCTGACCAGAGAAATGGGGATGGTATGGCTGAAGAGAAAAAATTTTATACGAAGGAGCAGGTCGTTGAATTCTTAAGGTCGACTGCAACTGATTTCGATAAGTTAGAGAAACTTTTAGAGATCCCAGTTGACAAATTATTCGCGACGACTTCTACTACAGGAGTGGTTTATTCAGAAAAAAAGGATCGGGATTCTATAATTCTTGCCTCCAACCTCCGTTCGGGCAGTCCATTGCCAGATGCATCCATAGCAGTCTTCACAATGGGTTACATAGAATCTGCGAGCCAAACTTACTTCTTCTTCTGCGATCCGACCAAAAGGATAATATTGCTAGAGCCTCTTCTTTACCTGGGATCAGGAAGCTGGGATATTGTCGCTGAAACAATGGAAAAAGTTCTGGCAACCAAGAATGAAGCGGATGGAAAGAAAGAGAAATACAATTTCGTGGTCGGAATCTCCGGATTAGTTTCCACCAGATGAAAGTCAAAATTGAACAGAGTTGAGTGGGCCAGAGGTAGGTTGATTGCCTATTGCTTCTCTCCAATAAGAATCAGGATCAATCCCTAAATTTTCTTCATAATGCTGCATCACTGCTTTTTTATCCGGAACAAATGTACCATCTTCCCTAAGTTTCTGCTTTTTTCCATTAATTTCATAATAAGTTGTCATTGTACCATTTGAAGACCCCATAACGACTTCCAGAGTGCGGGTCCAGCCAACAGTCCCTTGGAAAGCCTCAACTGCACTCCTGAAATTGTCCTGATTCTCGGGTTTTATGTCAAACGCATGCGCATCCCGCGCCCCTTTCAAAAATGAACGGTACAACTCATTCTCTGGATTTGGATTGCGATGGAAATCGCCAATGAGCTTAATAGAATTAAGGTCTTGCAAACCCAATTTATCATGACTGGCATAGATGTTAACACGCGCAAGTTGGTCGGAAAATAATTTTGAGTATATTAGTCCATTGGGATAACACAAGGTTAAATCCATGTCAATCATACCCAAGGTTAAGGAGCCATCCTTTTTTCTAATTAGCCAGATGTTATTTGAAGAAAGATCTTGACGTCCTCTTATGCGACTCAGTTGAAATAGGTATCCGAGTCTTTCGTAAATCTCAGGTAAATGATCCGTAGCCCATTTTTTCAATTCTGGTGTGAGTCTTAGGAGAGGAGCGGCAGATTCTACATTTGGCATTTTCCGTATATCGCGAATTATCCCGTATTCGTAGGTTCTGCCATTTGGAAGTTTATATGGGACATTCTCAATCTGCGCTGTTATTATCCCCGTGTCTCTGAATAATTGATTTGCAAGGATATCCGCACGCATACTTATCTGTTTTATATAGATTTCAACTGGCTCGACGCCTCCAGTAAGAGTCACCTTGAATGCCCCGGTTATACCTGTAGAGGTTCTTTCGATTTCTATTTTCGGATTTTCTATTCCTGAAAATCTTGCGACATTCTGCTTCAAGTTTCCATGCAATACAAGAGCGAACAATGAATCGTTTTCATAAAGGCTGCTGGTTTTAATCACGTCACGTTGCCCCTCTGGGATCTCTTTCAGCTTTATTCCCAGTTCTTCATAAACAGCACGACGAGCCTCCAGCTGCTGCTTTACTCGGACCTGTTCCGGAGCATCTGCAGGAATCCGGGAAATGACATCTTCATACTTCTGAGCAAGTGCTTTCCCTTCCGCTCCGAGGTTTCTGAGAAGCGATAGATCTTCTTCTACATTCACTTTGGTTTTATAAATTTCAGTCTTGGCAGCAGCAGGCGCTTCAGTCTTTGCTTCCACTGGCTTAGATTCGACTGCCGAAACTGCTTCAGGCTTCACGGGAATTTTAAACCCCCTACCAGTAACTTCTGCAGATCTTTGTGCAGGTGCTTTTTCAGGAGCAGGAGCTTGCTTTACCCCCATTTCCTGCTTCATTTCCGTTAATATCTGGTTGAGATGATCGTAATTTGCCTTAGCCCCTTGGAAATCTAAACCTGACTTTTCATTTCTAATCTTTTTTCTGGCAGTTTCAGTCGCATCACGGGCAGCGGAAACATCATTTGTTAATTTGTTTAGGTAAGCCCCATCACCTAGCCGTATCCTTTCAGAAATCATCCTAGCGGTTCTCAGATTTTTCTCCGCTTCCTCAAGTTTCCCCAAAGCGTTATCATTCCTTTGATCAGCTTCTTCGTGCTTTGCCTTCGCCCTCTCATATTCGTGCGTGCCTTTGTCCACTTCATCCATCGCCTTTTCGGCTCTGATCCGCTCTTTGAGGGTAGCGAACGCTTCTTTTTCCAAAATCTTTATTTCACCTTGCAAATCTTGTACTTTTCTTTTCTGCACTTCGATATAACGTGAATCTCCCAGCACGCGCCGTTCGACCTCCCAAATCTTTGCTTCGGGTTCCATCTTAGCGCGAGATGCGAGCTTAACTTCATATTTCTGGCTTGAAGCATTCAGCTCTTCTTCTCTCTTTCCCAAAAGGTCCTTTGCTTCAGCAATCCGCTTTGGGTCTTTGGACCTTTCAGCTTCTGTTAGCTCAATTCGCGCGTCTTCTGCCTGAACAGCCGCTTGGTTCTTTTCTCTGAATGCTGCTTCAGCAGCCTTATTTGCATTTGCGAGTGCTTCTTCAGAGAGTTTAGGCGCTGGAACCCGCATTTCGATTTCCCCCGCTTTTAACCTGCCGCCTTCAGCCTGCCCTATTTTTACGAAATTCTCTTTTTCTTCCAAAGCCTTTTTGTAATTGTTCTCTGCTATTTTGTATTCTGCCTTTGCTGCCAGGACCTGAACCTCGGCAGCAGCGATTTTTTCTGGGTTCCTAGCGATTCTAAGGTCGCTTCTAGCTTCGGCAAGTTTGGTTGACGCCTTATTGTACTCTTCGAAAGTAAGCTTCTCTACTCTTTCCGCCATCTCGATTGCTTCGGGAGTCGATCTTGCTTCGGGCTTTGCTTCAACTCCCGGAGGTGCTTCGGCCCGAGCCTCTTCCCTGGTTCTTCTTGCTTCCTGTCTCGCTTCCCTTACCAATGGCTCGAGCTGCTCGACTTTCTTCTGTGCTTCTTGTAGTTCTAGGATCTTACGCTCGGTTCGCGTGAGCTCTCCCAGATTGCCGCTCTCTTTTTTCCTATTCAGCCTCTTCTCCTGTATCTCCCTCTTAGGAGTTCCTTTTTCTCCTGCAATCCTTGTCAGTTCGTTATCCAGTCTCCTTACCTCTGATTCCGCCTGGAGCACATCATTCTCAAGATGGTCGAGCGACTTTCTTTCCGCAGGCCTTTGCTCAATACCTGGTTTTTCAACCGGCTTTTGCGCGACTTCAGCAGGCCTCGTCTCCTCGACCCTTACGAGCTTTGTTGGCGTTTCCCTCATATAAAGTGTGGCTCCTGGTTCAGCCCTATCGAGAATGTAATGTTTTACTCCGTTAATTTCAATAAATTGGAGATTTTCAGGAACCCTAGCACCTTCCGGAGCGGGCCATAAGTATTTGAAATCTCCGGTTTTCCATTCAGCTCCGCGCATGGCTTTCTGGAATGGAGAGCTTTCTACCGCTCCCACATTCGGTTCAGCTGCTTTTTTTGTTGCCCTTAGAGAGCCGCTGATGGTATCATAGACATTGGCCTGTCCTGCAACACCTGGGGCTGCTTTTGCACGTGCCGCTTCTTGGACTGCCATCTCTTTAAACACTCTTCCTGTTGGAAGGCTGCCTCGTTGAGCTGCTTCCTGCCCCACTGCTCTTGCTGCATTAACTTCTGAGGGTTTTCCAATTACTACTCCTAATCTAGCAGCTTCAACGCCCGGAGCAGCTTCTCGTGCAACTCCGGGCGCTTCAGGTTTTTGAGCAACTTTGGACTTTGAAATTTCACGAATAATAGGTTCAGGATGCCTCTTTGCATACGCCTCGATTTCAGGAAGATATAATCTGAGAATATAATTCGCAGCCTCGCTCGGATATCCTCTCTTTTCAAGATATGCTTTTCCTTCCGTAGCGCCATCATTTCTGATATTAGTTATCAAGGAAGAGTCTCGTAACTTATGTTCCAGAGCTCTATACCCCATCCATAAGTCAACTGCATTCTCTTTTAGCACCTGCGTGATCTCTTCAGGCTTGAAACCTTTTTTCAACAATTTTTCTCGAATCCTTTCAAGGGATAAATTTCCAAAACAAGAGTGCGCGTCGTCAAAACCAAGCGTTTCGACTGCCCTTCGAGTCAAGGGGGATTCGACAGTAGGTGCATCTGGCACTGGTTGGTTAATTTCAGAAACTGTTCTTTGCTCGACTTCCCAAATCTTCCTTTCTTTTCTTGCAGCACTGACCTCCTCCTGCCGAAGCCGCTCCGCTCCAACCTTTATTTTTTCCTCTCCGCCTAAAAATTTGACCTTTCCGCTTGGCTCAAAAATGACGATCGATGCTGCGTCGAATGGAAATAAATCCCTTACTGAAAGCGTTCCTCTTTTTCCGGTGAGTCCTGCTCTTTCTTTGGTGACGTCTGTTTCCCTTTGAGCTGCTTTTTTAGTTACTGCAACGCCATCATATCCTTTTTCCTTTAGCCACTGCCATGGGCTCTTCTCATAATAAATCGGTTCTCGCATAGATGAAGTCTCGTACTTCCATAGATTCTTAGGGGGCTCTTGGCCTTCAGGAACCTTAACTTCTTTAACATCTTTCCTGAATTCTGTAATCATCCGATCAAAGACCTCCCGGTTGCTGAGAAGGAAAAGTTTCAAATTCGGTTCGATTTCGGCCCGAAAAGTGACACCTTTCATGAAACCAGGCATGGATTCTTGGACTTCTATAACATGCTTACCCCAACCTTCACCCCAGGATAACCAAAGCCCTCCAGGCTTACCTGAACTTTCCGAAATATCAATTTTGGGGAATTCACCCCTTAGAACAGCTGCAGCATATTCCTCGGGAACAGTGTGGCCTTTTACGCCTTTTATGCCTTGGGAAGAGATTGTTAGGACCCCGCCTTCAAAAGTAGCTTTGGAGGGTACTGTTTCCTGACTAACTCCTGGGGCAGTTGCTGCCTTTGTTTCGATTGTACCAGTTGCCGCTTTTTCTGTGAAAGCTGAGTATCTTTCCGATGCTGTTCTGACTGCCGCCTCAGCTGCCCTTATTTCTGCTTCAGGCGCCTTGGAATCTCTTTTTCTTGCAAGATCCATTCGCGCAAAATTAAGATCCTGGGCTGCCTTTTGTTTTTCAGGAGATTCAGGCATTCTTGAGGCTTCTGATGTTATCGGTTTGGATATTGGTTCTGGGGCACGGGGGACTTGTCCAGCTGCAGGAACTTCTGCGCCCGCCCGTTCACGAGCAATTTCTGCAGCCATCCTTTCCACCGTCATTCTTCCAGTTCCCGGAGGCGGTGTACCTGGTTTTTCCATCTTTGCCCTAACTGCTTCTTCTGGAACTATTTTCACTCCAAGATCTCCCAATGCTGCTGCTCTTTGAGCGGGTTCTGCAGGCTTTGGAGCTGGCTTTGGAACCATTTGTTCAAGAACAGTTCTGTACTGTGCACCGTTCTCGACAACAAATGCACGGAAAGCACCTTCAAGCACTCTGCCGTTTGGACCACCTAAAGTGGAGTCACGAAGGGCAAAAATCAGGTCCTCGAAATTCCTTATGTCCCCGCGTTTTCTTACGAGTTCGATTACTGGCTTAAGAGCATCATAATGTTTTCCCAAAAGCTTGCTCAGGACCTGGTCGTTGGCAATGGGTATTGCAGAGATCAAAGAATTTGCATTCTCGTAGTGTACTGCTTCACCATTCCAATTGGTTACTCTTTTCGGATCAGCTCTCCTTTCAACAACCAGGTGACCATTCGTTACATGAGCCAAAGCAGTCTGACCGGTAGTTCCAGCCCCAACTTCTGCAATTGGTGACATACTGCTGACCTTAAGCTGAAGACCATTTTTTTGTAACTGCTGGTCGATAAATGTATGGAGGCCCTTCACCTCTGCTGGAGTTCCTCCTTCAATGACATACTTCATTGTACCCAGGCGTCTGATTCTGAGGCCGCGTTGTTCGGCATAAGCTCCAACAGAAGCCTCGATATTATTAATCACTCGGTTTGCACCATAATGGCCCAGGAAAGTATTAAGTCCACGAATTCCGAAATGATTATTCAACACTTCTGCAAGCCCTTTCCCGGTTTCAGCCAAGCGCTCTACAAGACCGACTCGGATTTCCTCTGGAACAGAAAGCCGGACTTCGAAAACAACGCTGGCCACAGGTATTGTTTCGGTTGGTTGCATGTTGGACCTGTTTTGCGCTAACCGATCAATTGCAATATTTACATGAGCAGGATTTTTCGGATCGAGATTCTGCGTTCTGAGAGTATTTTCGATTTCATTGATCGCAGCTCGCTCTTCGGGCTTTAGAGCTCCGGTTCTTCTTTCCCAGATGTCCCTAACCCGATTATTCTCTATCGGCTCCAGGCCGCCTCTGATCTCGGATTCATGGGCTACCCCAAGGCGTTCTCTTACAGCTGGAGCAAAGTGTGGGTCTCCGGTCATTGTGACTGCCGGGGCGAGGAATTCCACTCTCCCATCAGCCCTTGTTATCATCGCGTTCCTTTGATCAGTGGCATAGCGCGCTGTGACCGAACCATCAGGCTGTTTTCGGACTTCGATCGGTTCGCCCACTTTTATTGCTGCAGAAACAAGGAATGTTTCATCACGCACGGCATTACGCAGATGGGACATGCTTTCAGGATGATCCGGGTTCATCCTTTCTCGTAAAACTTCCGCAGTAGCTTTTTCAAGTTCGATTTGCAGCCTTTCAGCAACTACCTTACCCTGTCCCTTTGGTGCAGTGATGACAAGTATTCCTTCGTCCCCATTCGGAGAAGGTCTTATGGCAAATTTATCGCTTCCAGCGCGGGATATGGCCCTCGCAAGTATCTCCCGATATGCTGAAAGGGCAAGATTCCCATTTTCAAAACCTGCGAAATTATTTATCGCATTGAGCCCTCTCTTGTCAGCATCTACAGTTATGACATCTGTTTCTTGGCCGGCCTTTGCCTTTGTTATCACATTATCTTCAATTGCCCTTAGGATCTTACCAGTCTCAAGAGTAAGTTCCATTCCTCCAACGCGTTCCCTAGTTCCGCCAATAAGCCATGCAGGCTGATCTTGTGAGCTGGCTCTTTCAATAATTACTCTGTGAGCATCGTCTTGAGTTATCGGCTTCCTTTCCCCGATTACACTAGCTGCTGTTCTTTCCGCTGGTTTTGCTGAAGCACTTTCCATTCTTGCAGCAGCCCTTTCCAAAGTAGTCGCAGTTCTTTCATACATCCTGGCGTACTCTTCATTGCTGGCCGCCCTATCGACAAAATCACGATAACCCCTGCTTTCCTTTCCGAATTCCCGTTCGTACCTGTCCGCTTCTTTTCGTATGTCCTCTGCCTTTTTCCGATATTCAGCAGCATCCCGTCTCCTTGACTCAGCCACGCTCCTAAGGCCATCAGCTGAGATATTTGGATTTTCAATGTCAGACTTGGTAAGGTTTTCAATACGCTCAAGTTCCAACTCACGCGGAGTCATTTCCCTGCGCTTCGCTTCTTTTGCTGCTGCCAGCTCCCTGGGAGTTGGCTCAGCTGGTCCTCTCCTTTCCTCAAGGATTTTTTGTGCCTCAATCGCCTTTTGTTCTGCCGCCCTTCCGATTTCCCTTGCACTTGGAGGAGCTCCTGGAACTTCTGCAGGCTTCTGTACGGCTTCTGGTCTAGCAGCTTGCCTCTCCCCGAGGGTGCCTGCCAGCTCACTTATGCGGAATTCGTTTACATTGGATGCTTTAGTGCGCCCTGCTTTTGTTGCTTCGATGAATCTTGTTTCAGCTGCTGTAAGCTCCTTAGGTGACATCGCCGCAGCCTGATATTCCAGTTCCCGGAACCTCGGGATTGATGTCCCGGTCGGTACGATTCCTTTATTCCTCGCATCGATAATCCGCTGGGATTCCCCTATCGCTGTCTCTGTCCGGCTACGGCTCAAAGCAGCTTCTAATTCTGCTGGTGTGCGGACCTTCTTTCCGAACATCACAAAATGCGATGGCCGCATCCCCATTGCTCCTATGAGCAGAGCATTTGCAGTACTTGCATAGTCTAAAATAGTAGAATCAGGGCTCAACGACGCAGTTGCTGAAATTGCCCCAAATGCACCGTAGCCTGCCCCATATACCGCACTGGCTCCACCAAAAATTTCAGCTGCAGGAGCAGCGTAGGGCAAAAACCTTTGTGCCCTTACACCAGCCTTACCCAAATGCTCTGCAGTTGCTCCGGCTTCCATTAAACTCTTTGCACGCATCCCAGCCTGGACAGCCTTTCCCAATCCCATTGTGACTGCTGATAGGGTGAACATAGCTACAAGTGCAGGATCAGCTTGTCCCGTGGCCATCTTATGGGCTACATCAAGACCGAAAAGGGCAGTCCCAAGCACAGGAAACGGGATGCTTGCAGCTAGGATACCGATGTTTATTGCCAATTCCCTTGCCTTATCGAACTCCTCCATGTGGATGATGTGGCTGGTGTTTTCCTTGTTGAACTCCCTCAATAACCTTAACGACTCTCCTGGTCTGGCTTTCGCTTCGTTTACCTGTGTCTGCAGTTTCACTGCATTCACTTTGAAAAAGTCTTCACTCACGTCTTTTTTATTATAGGAGACATAGCGGAGTATGAGGAAAAGGTTCTTGTCGAGTTCGTCCATGTATGCCTGTTTCGCGGCAATCTCTCCTTGCGTCGCAGAGCGCGAAGTTTTAAGCCTGATGAGGGCGGTCCATGTCGCCTCTCTTTCTCCGGCCAGCCATTTCAAGGAGACCCTCAGACCTGGGTTCGTGGCCAGAACACTCTTATCCTTATCGTTTTTTGGTTGAAGCAGCGTCGGGAATCCTTGCTTCATGAAGGCTTCAGCAATATGCCACCCACACGAACCGCTTTCGATTCTTCCTATCTGCCTGTGGACGAAATCATCGACAGACTCGCTTTTTTTACGATCCGAGGAATGGTATACCCGATTCATGCCTTCAGTATGATAATGGAAGGATGCGAAGATTTTGTTGTCTTTGTCGAGCACATAGGTTATCCCATAGCCTCCTTCAAGGCGCCTATCGAAAACAGTGTATTCACCATATTTCAAAGCTCGGGAAGAGATGAGCTCGACCGGCATCTGGAATCCCCGCTCAGACAACGCGTTTGCATCATTCGCTTCCCGCGAAGCGCGCCTGAATTGGGCTGAAGCTTCCATGAGGGGGATCTTGAAGTCGACCTTCCCTGCTATCTTGGCTGCTTCAGAGGAATGGACTATTGAATTCGAAAGGGCGTCTGACATGAGGTTCCAGTTGTTCCTGTGGGACTCGAAGCTCTTGCTTGCTGCACCCATTGCCGATTGTAACAAATCAACATCCGATTGTTCTATACGGCCTTCCTGGGCCTTAAGATAATAATCTCCGATTTTTAAGGAAAGAAGATAGGCCCTCATCCCGCGCATGCTCTGCGCCATGAGCGTTACATTCGCTTTATCCTCTTGGGAAAGGTTAGATTTATCGTATACTTCCAGGCCTTTGATGCTTTCATTTAAGGATTCAATCATCCTTGTGCGATCCTCTGAAATGCGTTCAACAGCAACAACCAGCTTAGCCTTTCCATACTCTCGGTTGGCTTCGGAGATATCGAATTTAACTTTCCCGATCTCATCAAGGTTCTTTGCTTCATTGAATTTCTTCCTAGTCTCTGCAATCTCGTATAGCCATGATTCTGCCCGGAACATCAGGTTTCCTTTTTCATCATGAGCCCTTCCTGCCTCTTTTCTCCATGCGTTTATTTTATTCTCTGATTCCTTCAATTCTTTCAACGCACTTGTTTTCAGCTCTCTGAAACGATTTTCCTCAGCGGCCTTTGCACCTGATCTCTGAGCCTCTGGAATCATACCCTGGGCATCGCCAAGGGCAATCCGCTTATCCTCGAGATCTCCTTCCCTTACCTTTGCATACTGGGTAGCAACTGCACGGTATTTTCCCGCAGCCTCAGTCGCAGAAGCAAAACGCATTGAACGCAGGTTGGCCTCTCCATTCATTGCTGTCAATATGGCAGAGGCTGTCTTGAGATAGATGCTTTTCTCCTCCTCGTTTAAAACGCGGCCATCTTTTGTCTTTCCTCTTGTTCCTGCTTCATAAAACTCTCTTGCGGCAGTGGCATTCGCTGAAGTAATTTCCCGGTTTTTTGGATCGAGACGCTTTAGCTTCTTTTCCAGATCGTCCATAGAACCGTTGAACCTTGCGATATCTGACTCTCTTGCCAAAGCCACATTCGAACTTACTTCCTTCCTGGCGCTTTCAGGAGCAAGACTTTTATTGCTCTTTAGTGATTTTGCTAAGAGGGAAGCCTGCCGATCAGCAGCCTGAAGCTGTTCTTTTATCTCTCTTTTTCTGACATTGCTGGTTGACTGGGCATTCGAGTAGGCTGCCCCTAAATTGTAAGCCAGGTGACCTTCAGTTTGCCACCCCTTTTCATAGAACTCAACTGCCAAACGATAGCAATCCCGCGCTTTTTTTGAATACGCTCCTCTTTCTTTTTCAAGATGCCGTAAGGCTAATCTGGCATCTGCTTCGTTCTTTGCCATTTCTGGTTTTTCTGCTGTCACGATCGTCCTCGCCAGCTCAGAAGCCTTGGTACTATCTTTCTTTGAACCCAGAAAGAGATTAAAAGTTGATACGAGGGCATTTGCTCTTTGTGATTCACCCTTATATTCTGCATTAAATGCCGCCCGGCTGATTGCGAGCGCTGCGGGATCCTTTGCGCGAGGGGCTTTTTCCATCTCCGTCAACTGGCCGTGACGAAGGACCATCCGACTTACAGATTCGAACTTTTTGGAGAGAAGTTCTGGTTTGGGCTCCTGAATAGCCTCTTTTGCCTGGCCGATTATAAATTCCGCCCTTGATTTTTGCTCTGCATTCATTTTTGGTTTTGCAGCTTCAAGTGCCTCTACGACACTCCGAAATTCTTTGCGAATTTGTTCTGCCTGTTTCGAAGCCAAATTTGGTTCTCCAGCTACCCTTGGGGCAACAACAGGAGCCTTTACTTCCTCTAGCTTTTTTTCATGTTTCGATTCAAAAGCAGCAACTTTAGTTGGCTTAAGATCAAGAGCTGGCTTGAGAGCCGGCGCGATATTTTCTTGAGAAAACGATTGGAGTTCTTTAAATTTCAAACCAGCTAGGAGTGTGAATTTTGGTTTGACAGTCTCATCAGAAAAATCCCGCAGTTTTAAAACGAAGGTCTCAGCATGTTGGGTAAAAGGAGAAGGACCGATTTGCACTTTAAGTTTCGCAAATTGCTGTTCT
>Ga0315275_10003521_pt1 | contig 14437 bp, 15 predicted proteins | sample YL17G03_0_MG_FD_205557 | JGI IMG/M metagenome (GOLD analysis project Ga0315275, IMG submission 205557) | Sediment microbial communities from Yellowstone Lake, YNP, Wyoming, USA - YL17G03_0 | ecosystem: Environmental > Aquatic > Freshwater > Lake > Sediment | place: USA: Wyoming | collected... | reverse complement strand
GTCGCGCCTCGTCGCTCACCTCCAGTGCGTCTGCCGCCTCCCACATCGTCATGGCCTCCCTACCATCGCAGACGGTAATAGCAGAGAGGCCGGCCGTTGTAAATCTATTTATGAGCCACTACACTAGAAGCGCACTCAGAAACGCAGGAGGAGGCAGCGCTATGAAGCGGTCCGTAACACGGCTCTTTACTGTGGCGTTGGGTGTCAGGACATTGAGGGCTCTGACATGTGCCGTGCTGTTGGTCACCAGTGCGCTCACGGCACACGCTGGCATAAACGTCTGGACGAGTCACGGCCCGTATAGTACTTACGGATATCTCACCTGGCTGGTCATGGATCCAAGCACGCCGAGCACCCTCTACGCGTGGACCGAAGGGGGCGGCGTCTTTCGGAGCACTGACAGCGGCGGCAGCTGGAGCCAGGTCAACACCGGCCTGAGCAATCTCAACGTCACCGTGCTAGCCATCGATCCGACCACGCCGAGCACGCTCTACGCCGGGACCTATGGGGGCGGCATCTTCAAGAGCACCAACAGCGGCGGCAGCTGGAGCGCGGTCAACACCGGCCTGAGCGGCAGCCCCTCCGGCATCTACGCGCTGGCGGTCGATCCAATCACACCGAGCACGCTCTACGCCGGGATCTATCAGGTGGGCGTCTTCAAGAGCACCAACAGCGGCGGCAGCTGGGTCAACATCGGCCTGACCAATCTCAACGTCGACGCACTGGCCATCGACCCGAGCACGCCGAGCACGCTCTACGCGGGGACCGCTGGGGGCGGCATCTTCCAGAGCACCAACAGCGGCGGCAGCTGGGTCAACATCGGCCTGACCAATCTCAACGTCGACGCACTGGCCATCGACCCGAGCATACCGAGCACGCTCTACGCGGGGACCGCTGGGGGCGGCATCTTCCAGAGCACTAACAGCGGCGGCAGCTGGAGCGTGGTCAACACCGGCCTGAGCGACAATACCGTCTTCGCGCTGGCCATCGACCCGAGCACGCCGAGCACCCTCTACGCGGGGACCAGTGCCGGCGTGTTTGACAGCGAGCAGGGGCCGCCACCGCCGATGATCCCCACTCTTTCTACCTGGGGCATCATCGGCTTTTCGACCCTGGCGTTTGCGTTCGTACTCTGGGGCGCCGGCGGAAGCCGCTGGCGGTCACCACGGGACGCAGACTGCTGATACCTGTTGCGCCCTAGTGAGGCTCGCACACTCAATGGTGAGGCGGTACCACTCGGCGCTGATCTTCCCGACGACCATGGTGGTTGGAGGGAGCCTCTTGCTGAGCGCAAGCGCGCAAGAGGGCGTGCTCACCGGCTGGACCTTCGTGCTCACACAGTTCAGTGCCGCCACACTTCACGCGCTTGGCTTTGCGGTCAAATCGGGGGCGCAGATGCTTGCGACCACTGACAGTTCGTTCACGGTAGCCATCGGCAACGGCTGCAACGGGGCGTGGGCGCACTTGATCTTTCTGGCGAGCGTACTGGCGTATCCAGCCACTTGGAAGGAGAAGCTCCTCGGCTTGGCCGTTGGTCAGCCAGTACTTGTCGTGTTGAACGTGGTGCGGGTCGTCAGCCTGTTCATCATCGGGGTCTACGCTCCGGCGATCTTCCGCGCCGCGCATGTGTACGTCTGGCAGTTCCTGATCATTGGTTTCGCGATGCTGATTCTTTTCATCTGGGCTGACCAATTTGTCCGCAGGCCGGCCTAGCCTTCCCTGGTTCGGCGTCCCCTTCTTGCTGACGCTGCTCGGCGCGATGGCGGTGTGGCTCGTCATCGAGCCGCCCTATGACCGGCTCGTCGCGGCCGGCGGCATCCAGGTGCTCCATCTGATCGAGTCGCCAGGCATGACCGACTCGGTGCACATGCTGGGGGCGTATGCGCTGGTATCGCACACGGAGGCGTACAAGGACGTGGCAGATCAGCGGCTTGAACTGCGCACGCATCACCACAACGTTCCCTTGCTGGTGGCGCTGATCCTTGCTGGTCCCGGCATCGCCCGTTCCCGGCGCGTGCGATGCATGTTGATCGGGCTATCGCTCCTCAGCCTCACGCACGTTCTGGACTTCGTGCTGGCCATCCATTGGCACTACGCATTCCACAACGTAGGCCCGTACCGGGTCACTGAGTTGAAGTACCTGAACCGAGGGCTGTGGGAGAGCCTGGATAATCCGGTGCAGGTCACCAAGCTCCTCATTCTCGATTCCTGGACCTTTTACCGTGAGCTAGGCCGGCTGCTCATGCCGGTCTTGCTCTGGATGATCCTGTGCCGGGGCAGAGAAATCCCATAAAACCCTACAACTATGTCATTTCGGCGGAAACCCGTGTGCCACACGGGTTTCACGCGACAAATGAGCCATCAGAGGGAAAATGCGACGGCTCATAACGGATAACGACCTCACTCTAAATCCTGCACTGATATTGACGGGGCGCTGGCCCTGGATTCTCCCACCGCCCTGCCCTTTGTGATGATCGCACTGAGGAGAGATCATGACCATGAAGAACCCCCCGCACCCCGGCCGGATCATCCGACAAGAGTGCATCGAGCCCCTGGGCCTCACCATTACCGATGCGGCCGCCCGCCTGGGTGTGAAGCGCCAGACCCTCAACAACCTCGTCAATGGCAGGGCCGGCATTTCCCCCGAGATGTCCATACGGCTGGCCAAGGCCTTCGGCAGCCGTCCGGAGGTCTGGCTCGGTCTGCAGATGCAGTACGACCTCGCCCAAGCCGAGAAGACCGCCCACCGCATCAAGGTCCACAGGATCAGCGCCGCGAGCGGCCGTGCAGACCATGCACTAACTGCTCACCACTGAAACAGGTACCGGCATCCCCCCACATCTCGTCCCCACCCGTTGTCCACACCCCAACCGTTTGCGCTTTTCGCTGGTGTGGATAGCTTCCGCCCAGGCGTAAGCCCCCTTCACGGGACGACGACGGACACGCGGCCCTGTTCCTTGCGGGTCTGGCGGACAGTGATTTCAACGTCCTGCCCAAGGGTGGCGAGAAACTCCATCAAGCGTTCGACGGAGTATGTACCGGACTGGCCGCGCATAAGGCCTGAGACGTGCGGCTGCTTGATACCGAGGATCTCACCGGCGGCAGCCTGAGTCAGGCCGCGTTGCTTGATGAGACGATAGATTTGCAGCGTCAGGCGGGCCTTGATCTCCTCGCGCTCCGGGTTGGGAAACCCGAGGTCAGCGAAGATATTGCCGCTGCTTTCTTCCACGGTGATCTTGGGTTGTTTCTTCTTCATGGTCAGTGCTGCCTTTCTCTGTGGTCTTGCTCCGCGGCCGCCAGCCGCTGGTTGATGAGGTCTATGTCCTTCTTCGGTGTGGCCATGCCTTTCTTCGCTTTCTTCTGGAAGCAGTGCAGGACGTAAATCGCCGAATGAAAGCGCACGGTGTAAACGCTGCGGTACGTGTCGGTCTCGTGCGGCGCGACGATCTCGAGCACGGAACGGCCACCGAAGCCCTTCAGGGCCTTCACCGTGGGATACTCCTCGCCACGCTGCGCCGCCCACAGGGCCTGCCCGATGTGCCGTTGAACGAGCTTCGGGAAGGTCTTCAAGTCCTTCCTTGACGATGCGATCCAGCGGACGGGCTTGGGCGCGTCCTGCATTTGATACTAGCATACACATACCAGTATATTCGTGTCAAGCGGGATGATGGACGGCTAAGAGACTGAGCCCCGGACAACCAGGGGTGGGGGAGCCCGAGGTCGGCGAAGACGTCGCCGCTGCCTTCTTCCAACCGTGATGTTGGGTTTCTTCTTCATGGTCAGTTCTGCCTTTCACTGTAGTCGCGCGCGGCGGCGGCCAGCCGCTGGTGGATCAGGTCGGTTTCCTTCTTCGGGGTCGCAATGCCCTTCTTTGATTTCTTCTGGAACGTGTGGAGGACGTAGATCACTCCGGCAAATTGAGCCGTGTAGAGGGCCCGATACGCGTTGGTGTCGTGCCGCGTCGAGACCTCGATCAGGTTGGGCGTGCGTTGCCTTGCAGCGCCCGCGGCACGGGCGGCGCGTTTGCCGCCTGCATCAACCGACGCAGAAACTCACCCCGCGCCGGAACCTGTCTGCTCGGCGCTCCGTATCTTTTCCCTCAGCCAGGAATTCACCAGTTCTTCCGCAGAGGTTTTCTTCGATCGCGCGATGGTGGCCAATTTTGTCGCTAGGTCAGCGCCGATCAGCCTCGATCAGGTTGAGCGCGCGCTTGCTGCCCTTCAGCGCTGCCGGAGCGAGCGCTGGTGGCTGCCCCCTCGTAGTGGTCGAGCGGCTGGAGACTTTCGGGAAGGCCGTGCGTCACCTCAACGTGGTGTGTCATGACCCGCCGCCCAGCGCGCGGGCCGACGGGCTCCTCTGCCTGAACTTTCTCAGCCGCTTCGGCAGGCCGTTTTGACGAGACCTGCCGATCTGGTAATCGTCTTCTCATGCCCTTGCCGTTCATCCGGCGGAACGTGGCCTCGATGGTGGGCTACGTTCCCGGCGAGCAGCCGCAGGATCGCCGATATATCAAGCTCAATACCAACGAGAATCCGTATCCGCCGTCGCCACGCGTGCTCGACGCGGTCCGCGTGGCAACGACAGCCGACTTGCGCCTGTACCCCGACCCGCTGGCGGACGCGCTGCGCGACCGCGCCGCCACGGTGTACGGCTTGCAGCGCGACAACATTCTGGTCGGCAACGGTTCGGATGAGCTGCTGGGCCTGATTGTGCGTGCGTGCGTCGGGCCGGGGGATCGCGTGGTGTTTCCCTATCCGACGTACAGCCTCTACGACACGCTGGTCGCGATTCAGGAGGGTGACGTGGTTCACGTGCCTTACCCTGCCGACTTCTGCCTGCCTGAGGGGTTGAGAAGAGCGCGCGGTCGGCTCACCTTCGTGTGCCATCCGAATTCGCCTTCCGGCACTCCCGCACCGTTGGGGGCGCTGCGCGCGTTGGCGCGGGAGGCGGCGGGTGTGTTGGTGGTGGACGAAGCCTACGTCGACTTCGCGGAGTACACCGCCCTACCTCTGCTGCATGAGTTTCAGAATGTCATCGTGTTGCGCACCTTCTCCAAGTCGTTCTCGCTTGCCGGGATGCGTGTCGGGCTGGCGTTCGGCGCGCCGGAGATGATCAAGGAACTGTTGAAGTTGAAAGATTCGTACAACGTGAGCCGGTTGAGTATCGCAGCAGCCACCGCAGCCCTGGAGGATTACGGCTGGATGCAGGAGAATGTGGCGCACATCCGGCGCACGCGCAGCGACCTGATCCGCGGACTGCAGGGGCGCGGCTTCGCCGTCCTCCCCAGCGCCTCCAACTTCGTCCTGGCGCGCAAACCCGGCGAGAGTCAGGAATCCACGTACTTGCAACTCAAGCGCAGAGGAATTCTGGTGCGCTATTTCCCGCTGCCGGAGCTACACGACGCCCTGCGCATCACCGTCGGAACCGACGAGGAAATCGCCGCTTTGCTCCAGGCACTCGACGACGTGATGACCCCGTAGCGTAATGTCGACTCTGCCCCCGGGGGGAAAGGCTGGAGGGAGAAGGGACCCTTCTCAGTCTTGTTCCGCGCCTGGCGGCTCCTCGCCCTGATCAGCACCTTCCGGTTCGTCTTCCGCCGGTTCTTCCTCGGGTTCCTCGGCGCCACTGAACTGCGCGGTTGGCGTCCCAGGCGTGGCCGCGGGCTTCTCGATGAAATCCTGCGGTTGCTTGTCAAGCCTCGTGTACAAGTAGTCGCGGACGAGAAACACCGTCTGGCCGCCTTGGGCCATCGCCGTGTATTCCTTCTTCGACGCGTCTGCCTGGCGGCTGGCCAGCAACACGGTTCCCAGGGGTCGATTCTCATCGCCAAACAGCGCCACCGTGAGCAGCGGTTGGTTCAAACCGAACTGCCCGAGATCGCTCGGTTGATCGGCGAGGATCTCGTACCCGGCCAGATCATGGAGGTCGCCGAGGTACTGGCTGATGGCCGTTGCCGCAGGTTTGCCCTCGCCGGCGCCTTCGACTCGCCACTGCTTGTCTTCGCCGCGCACCAACTTGAAATGCCCGCCGTCTTTGCGGGCGACGTCGACGGCGGTGACCTTCTCGCGATCGAAAGCGAGCACGGTCTTGTCGCGGAAATCGGCGGCGTTCTTGTTGAGGTCACGCATGACCCAATCACTGACGGTGTAGACCACCGGTTGCCCGCTGCCCTGCACGTACACCTGCTTGTCGGCCGTATCCTTGCCGATCAACAGGTCCTTCTCGGCATTATCCTTGCCCAGATACAGGCTCACTTTGAGGCGGGGGTTGTCGAGGCCGTACGTACTCAGATCGGTCGGCTGGTCGGACGGGAAATCGACCGCACGCATCGAGCGTAGGGCGGAAAGAAAGGTCCGCACGGTGACGGCGTCCGCGGCGTACTGGCCGGGCCGCTCGATCGTCCAATGGTCATTCTCTTGCGCCAGTGCCAGATCTTTACCCTCGCCGCGGATCTCGATCTTGTGCACATCATTGTCGGCGAAGTTCAGTATTGTCTTATCGCGTAAGTCCTTGACCTTTTTGTCCATGCCGGAGCGAAAGGCCGACGTGGTCAGCAGCACCTTCGGCTCATCCGCTCTCTTGACGTAGGCCGAGTACCCCACCGGCGTGCTCTTGCCGACGAGGATCGTCGGCAGCTCCTTATCTTTAAGCGTGACCGTCACCTTGGCGAACGGTTGGTCGAGGCCGTACGGCGCCAAATCGGAGGCCTCATCGAAGGTCTTCTTCACTTCGGCCTCGGCGATGGCGTTGAGCAGGTTCTTCACCGTCATCGAGTCGGCCGGCGCGTCCAACGGCTTGGTCAGGCGCCACTCTTCGCCCGATTTCTTCAGCACGATCTCGTGGTCGGAGTAGACCAACGACACGGCGGTGACGTCGTCCGGCTTGAACTCGAAGATCGTCTTCTTCTTCGCCTCTTCCTGTGACTTCGGCACTTCTACCCAGTAGACATAGGCGCCGAGGCCGATGAGCAGGAGGACCAAAACGAGCGTGCTACGCAAGCGCATAACAAGCGACCACTAACACCCGCTTGCCGGCCGCTATTCGCGGCGCCACCAGACGGCGATCCCCGCGATCAGCAGCAGCTCCGGAACCAGCAGCACGGAGAGGTAGAAGATCACCGTGCCTTGCTCAGCGGTGAATTGTACCCGGGAGGCGCGAACCGCCCGGGCCCGAATGGAAACCAGGTCCGCTTGTCCGGCAAGCCAGTCGACGGTGTTGAGCAGCAGATCGCGGTTGTAATAGGTGCCATCGACCTCACGGTTGGTGGCGAACTCGACGCTGCCGTAGACCGCGAGCCGAGTGGTGCCCGACTTGTCGCCGCCCATCTGCTTGAGATCGGCGTTGGCGGCGACGGCGATGGGCACCGGGCCTTTGGTGTCGGTGGCGGCATCGAAGGTCGCTTCGCTGCGCTGGAACAGGGCATCGAAGTCGGTCTCGCCCCAACTCGACGGGCTCGTTTTGACCAACTCCGTGACCTGCAGCCCCTTCTTGCCGGCTGCATCGGCGTGCACCGAGCGCGTCATCGGGAACACCGTCCGCTGCTTGAAGTCGCGCGTGATCTCATGCGCCCCGTAAGTATTCACCAACGGCGCCAGCCCGAGCGCGGGACCCTGGAACAGACGAATCACTTGGTCCACGACGACATCGTTCCCGAGCTTGACGCCCCACTTGCTCAGGAGAGGTTGAAACTCGGAGCCATCGCGCGGCGGCAGCAGCATCAGCGCCCGTCCGCCGCCCTCGAGGTAGGTGCCGAGCGCGTTCAACTCGCTTTCGAGGTACGGCTTCTGCGGGCCTGCGACCACGACCACCGAGCAATCCTCCGGCACGTTGGCCATCGAGGCCAGGAGCACTTTCTTCACCTCGTAGTTCTCGTTGGTCAGCGCCTGCTTCACGCTCGACAGAGCATGCGCGTTCTGTACGTCGTCAATGTCCGGCTCGCCGTGGCCTTCGATGAAGCACACCGTCTTACGGGTCGCCCGCGTCACCTTGATGATCGCGTTGGTGATGTGCTCTTCCGTCGGCTGCGAGATCGTGGTCGATTCCTTGCCGTACTCGAACCGGACGGTGTTGTACGCGCTGATATGATAGTTCTCCGCCATTTCCGGCTGCCGGTCGGGGTCAATCAGCTGGAATTTGATCCTCGGCGATTGGTACTGGTAATTCTCCAGCAGATCGCGCAACTCCGGATTCACACCGCCTTCCACGAACGCCTGGATTTGCAGATCGTCCTGCAGGTTTTTGACGACATTGACCGACTGCGACGACAGACTGAACACCCCCTGTTCAGTGAGGTCGAAGCGGTGATGATGGCGCGTCGAGATGTAGTTCAGGAGCCCGAGCACACCCACGAAGACCAATGAGGCGAGCAACGCATTGGCTCCATACCTGGTGGAGCGCTGGGTCAGCATGCCGCGTAGGTTTTCCAGGCCGGCACTGAGATAGGCGATCACAGCGAAAAGGCCGAACAGGCCGTTGATGAAAATATACAAGACGTCGATGCTGGAGCGGCCGCGGGTGAAGACCGCCGCCACCATCGCGAACAGCAACAGCACCAGACCGACAAGTCCCAAGAGCGAATTGCTGCGGCGCACGGTTTATCTCCACCGCACAGACTCGACGGACCGCTGCGTCAGGAAAAGGGCCAGCAAGATGACGCTGCCGAAGTACACCAGCTCCTTGGTGTCGACAATCCCCTTCACCATCTCCCCGAAATGCTCCGTCAAGGAGACGTACTTGAGCACGGCGCCCAGCACTGGGCCCGCCGTCTCGGCTGGCCACGAGATGACGTACAGCAACAGCAACAGAACCAGACAGCTCACGGCCGCGATGATTTGGTTCTCCGTAAACGAGGACGTCAGTAACCCGACGGTGAGAAAAGCGATGGCCAGCAGCAGCAGCCCGAGGTACCCAGCCGCGATGACGCCGATCTCCGGGTTGCCGTAGGCAAGCAGGATGATCGGGTAGATCCCGGTCAACGCGAGCATGACGATCAGAAAGCCCAAGGCACCGAGAAACTTGCCGGCGACGATCTCGGTGATCGACAGCGGCGAGGTCATCAGTAGCTCGTAGGTGCCGCTGCGTTTCTCCTCGGCAAAGCTGCGCATGGTGATGACAGGCACGAGAATCACGAGCACCACGGAGAGGTTGTGCAGCAGCGGCGCAATGACGAAGTCGTTGAGATTGAGACGCATCTGCGCCTCGGGGTTGCGCATGGCGGAGTAGATGCTCAGCAGGAAACTGAATCGCGCCAGCAAGTTGAAGAAGAACCATCCGCCCAACAGGAGAAAACCGGTCAGGACAACGTAGGCGATGGGGGAAACGAAGTACGAGCGCAGCTCCTTGCCCGCGATGGTGAGCGCGTTTTTCACGCCGTCGCCTCCTCGATCACGGGCCGCTCTTCCACCGGCTCTTTGGTGATGTAGCGCAGGAAGACTTGCTCCAGAGTCATGTTTTGCGTCAGATTTGCCAATGTATCCTCGATGGCAATCCTTCCCTCATTAATGATCACTACTTTCTCGCACAATTGTGTTACTTCAGGGAGGATATGCGTCGAGAGGATCACGGTCCGTTCGCCCGCGAGTTCCTGAATGAGCCTGCGGATCTCGATTATCTGCCGCGGATCGAGACCGAGGGTGGGCTCGTCAAGCACCAGTACTCCAGGGCTGTGGATCAAGGCTTGTGCCAACCCGACACGCTGACGGTACCCTTTGGAGATGTGGCCGATGACGCGGTCGGTCACCTCCGCCAGTCCGCAGGTGCGCAGCACCCGGTCGACGCTGTCGCCGAGCTCGGCCTTGGGGATGCCGCGAATACGGCCAACGAACCGCAGGTAGGCCGTCACCGTCATGTCGTTGTACAGCGGCGGGCTCTCCGGCAAATATCCGATCCGTTTGCGCACCTCGAAGGAGTCGTCGAATATATCGTACCCGGCCACTTTGACGGTTCCGCTGGTCGCCGGCATGTAACCGGTGATCACCCGCATGGTCGTCGTCTTGCCGGCGCCGTTCGGTCCGAGAAAACCCAGCACCTGACCGGTAGCCGCCGTGAAGCTGATGTCACGGATGGCGACCACGTCCCCGTATCGCTTCGTGAGGTTGCGGACTTCAATCATCGCGAGTTGAGACGAAACTCCACGCTTGAGATTCAAAAGCTACGAACTAAACGGCAGGGTGTTTAGCCAGGGCGATGTTCTTTGTCAATATCCGGGGATCTATGGCGCGTGCCGGCCGAGAGAAATTGGACTTGAATGGCACCATTTGTTACCGTGCGGTGGTGACCCCATGCGCGGCGCTCGTCCACTCTTGTACCTGATCGACGCGAGTTCGTACGTCTATCGGGCCTTTTTCGCGCTCCCGCCGCTCACCAACGCCAGCGGCCTCCCCACCAATGCGGTCTACGGCTTCACTACCATGCTGTTGAAGCTGTTGCGCGAGGCGAAGCCCGAGTACATCGGCGTCGTTTTCGATGCGCCGGGAGCAACCTTCCGTGACGCCCTGTTCGAGCGCTACAAGGCGAACCGGCGCGCCATGCCCGATGATCTCGCGGCGCAGTTTCCGCTGGTGCACGAGGTGGTCGCAGCCTGTGGGCTGTACTCGCTCACCATCCCGGGGGTCGAGGCCGATGACGTCATCGCCACGGTGGCGGAGCGCATGGCGACCGAGGGCATCGACCTGGTCGTCGTGACCAGCGACAAGGACCTGATGCAGATCGTCAGTGACCATGTGCAGCTGTGGGACACGATGCGCGACCGCCGCTGCGACCGGCAAGGGGTCCGACAGCGCCTCGGAGTCGAGCCCGAGCAGGTGATCGAGGTGATGGGGTTGATGGGGGACTCTATCGATAATATTCCCGGGATCCGCGGCATCGGAGAGAAAACAGCCACCACTCTGATCGCGCGCTTCGGAACCGTTGAACAACTACTGACCCGCCTCGATGAGCTCGGCGCGGCCAAGGATATCCGGGGCGCCAAGAAGCTCGTCGCCCTGCTGGCTGAGCATGCCGATGTCGCCCGGCTCAGCCGAGACCTCGCTACCGTGCGCCGCGATGTCTCGATCGAGTGCAAGCTGGAAGACTTCCGCTATCGCGCGCCCGATCCGGCCGCGCTGCGCTCGATCTTCACCCGGCTCGGATTCCAGAGACTGGTGCGCGAGATCTCGCTGGCCGCGCCGGCAGCCAGCACGCCCCTGCGCTGCGCCACCGACCTCGAATCATTTGCCTCGGCAGCGCGCCGGCATGGCCGCTTCGCCCTGGCGTGCGAGGGCGAGCGACACGGTGTCACCGGCCGCCCGACTGCGCTGGTCGTCGCCACCAATGCCGAGCCGCCTTTGTACGTCCCATTGCTCGTCGAGGAAGGGGGCGGCCCGGCACACGCACCTGCGGTGTCATCCGAGCCGTTGCGCGCACTGTTGCAGGACGAGCGTGTGGAAAAGGTGACGCATGATCTGAAGCAGGACTTGGTGCTGCTCGGCGACGCTTCTGCGCCGTCGCTCGCGCCGGCTTTCGACCTCATGGTGGCCTCGTACCTCCTTGAAGCCTCCGCGACGCATAGTCTCGAAGACCTTGCCGCCGGCATACTGGGTGTGAGTCTTCCGGCGTTTCGAGATGGCGCCGAAAGCCTCGCCACGGGGGTCGGGCTGATGCTCGCGCTCCGCGACCGGTTGGCCGCCCAGCTCCGAGAGCTCGAGATGGAGCGCCTGTTCTACGAAGTCGAAATGCCTTTGGTAGGGGTGCTCGCCCGCATGGAGCAACGTGGCGTACGACTCGACACAGTCGCGCTCGCGCAGATGAGCCTAGATCTGGAGGCGCGGCTGGCGGCGCTGATGGACGAGATCTATGCGCTGGCCGGCGGCCCGTTCAACATCGCGTCGCCGCCGCAGCTGCGCGAGGTGCTGTTCGAGCGCCTCGGTCTTTCTCGCAAAGGCGTGCGCCGTGGCAAGACCGGTCTGTCGACCGACGTCGACGTGTTGACGCGGCTGGCGCCGGAGCATCCGTTGCCCGCGAAGATCTTGCAGTATCGCAATTTCGCCAAACTCAAGTCCACCTACGTCGACGCTTTGCCGGCGGCGGTCGATCCGCGCACCGGGCGTTTGCACGCGTCGTTCAACCAAACCGTCACCGCCACCGGACGTTTGAGCTCGAGCGAGCCGAATCTGCAGAACATTCCCGGCCGGAGCGAGGAGGGCCAACGAATCCGCGCCGCTTTCATCGGCGATGAAGGGCACGTGATTTTGGCTGCCGACTACTCGCAGATAGAGCTGCGCATCTTGGCCCACTTCTCAGAAGATCCGGTGCTCCTGGCCGCCTTTGCCGCCGGCGACGACATCCACGCACGAACTGCAGCCGAAATCTTTGGCGTACGGCCGGACGCGATCACGCCGGACATGCGCCGCGCCGCCAAGGTGATCAACTTCGGCATCATCTACGGTATGGGCTCGCAACGACTGGCCCGGGAACTGGGCGTGTCCCTTACCGAAGCCGAGCAATACATCGCGAGTTACTTCGAGCGGTATGCCGGAGTGCGTGCGTACATCAAAACCGTCCAGGACGAGGCCCGGCGTTGCGGGTATGTTACGACATTGTTGGGGCGACGCCGTGCACTGCCGGATCTCGCCAGCCGTCACCGCGGGGTGGCACAGGCGGCCGAGCGGACGGCCATCAACACGCCGATCCAGGGCTCGGCAGCAGACCTCGTCAAGATGGCCATGGTGGCCATCGACCGGCGCTTGGCCGAGGAACTGCTGCAGGCCACAATGATCTTGCAGGTCCATGATGAATTGGTGCTCGAAGTCCCAGAACCCGAACGCGAGCGAGTGACGGAGCTCGTCCGGGCGGAAATGGAGAACGTTTATCCAATGAAGGTTCCCCTCCGCGTCGATCTCGGCTGGGGACGCAACTGGGCCGAGGCGCATTAGGTCGTGCTCGGGTTCGTGAGTCGTGTTCGTGAAGAAAGTCATAAAAGGTCGCGCAATCGGTCAGGAATTTCCGAGCTCGATTCACGAGCACGAGCACTAACAAGCATGAATAACACCCGTATCCACCCGTCTATAAGGTGTCGCCGTGGAGCGTAGCGACCACGAGTTGGTTCGCGCCAGCCGCGGCGGCGACAGGGATGCGTTTCGAGAACTGGTGGAGCGTTATGAGCGGAAAGTCGTGTCGATCGCGGTCGGCATGGTGCACAACCGCGAAGATGCGGTCGAGATTGCGCAAGAGACCTTCGTCAAAGCATACGAGAATCTGGTCCGGTTCAAAGGAGAATCGAGCTTCTACACGTGGCTCTATCGGATCGTCGTGAACCGCGCGATCGACTTTCAACGCCGCGAGCGTCGCCACCCGACCGTGGGATTGGAGGATTGGGGTGGGGGCGAGGGATACGAGGAGATATTGAAGGAGGAACGACTCACAGACCCTTACCAGAAAGCACAAGCACGCGAAGTCGGAGAGCGCGTCAGCGCAGCAATCGATGAGTTGACCCCTGATCACAAAGCGGTCATACTTCTGCGCGAAGTTGAAGGCCTCTCCTATGACGAGATCAGTCGCGTGATGCAGTGCTCCAAGGGTACGGTGATGAGCCGTCTGCATTATGCTCGCAAGAAGTTGCAGAGAAAACTCAAAGATTGCTTGTAGCTCAATGCAGCGTGCGATGCGGATGGTGCCAGAGCTTCCCAGCCTCGGCGTGGCGGCGCCAGGGAAGACACGATGACGTGTCGCGAAGTCGCTAACCTGCTGCCCCTGTTCTTCGATGGAGAGCTGGACGCTCGCCAGATGCGCACCGTGGCCCTGCACAGCACCCTCTGCAACGATTGCGAGCAGAGTTTGCGGCGCTTGGAACGTGTCCAGGAACTGATCAGCGACACCATCAGCAAGGCCTCCGACGAGATCGATTTCGATGGCCTTTGGCCAGGCGTCGAGCGGCTCCTTTCGAACACCCGTGACCCGTGGTGGCCCCGCCTGCGGGTGTGGTGGAGCGAGGGCGAGCACGGTTGGATCATCCGCCTCCCGGCGTTCGCGGCTGCAGCGGTAATTGTGGCGCTAGTGCTGCTGTTCTTCGCCCACACTCCTCCGCTGAGTGCGCCGCCTGCCGCTCCGCAACTAGCCGCGGTTGACAACGCGACCTCGATTGAGTCGCTCGAGGCGGACGTGGATTCGGTCGCCGTGCTGAACGACCCGGAAACCCGCACGACGGTTCTTTGGGTCAACGACCCCGAGGAGAACGAATCAGACCCTGGAGACCTGCCGTGAGCAGCGCACACACTGCGGTGATGACTGCGGCGATGGCAGTTTGCGGCCTGTGCGGGATCGCAACCGCGGAGGTCAGTAATGCGGTCGCCACAAGCCGGCCGCTAGCGAACGCTGTCGAGGTGCGTATCGGGGCGGTGTTGGCCAGCAACTCGGGCAAGGAGTTCGACCAACGGTTGGCCTCCATGCAGCGCCAGTTCAA
>Ga0315275_10003519_pt1 | contig 14439 bp, 14 predicted proteins | sample YL17G03_0_MG_FD_205557 | JGI IMG/M metagenome (GOLD analysis project Ga0315275, IMG submission 205557) | Sediment microbial communities from Yellowstone Lake, YNP, Wyoming, USA - YL17G03_0 | ecosystem: Environmental > Aquatic > Freshwater > Lake > Sediment | place: USA: Wyoming | collected... | reverse complement strand
CTCGCTTCTGGCTCAGTCTTTCATACACTTCCGTGAACCACAATCGCCATCTATACTCTCTTCGGGCATCCAGCAGACTTGGAATTGAGGAATGAACTCACCTCTGCTGCTATCGGCATAGGGGGCTGGGCAATTTCAATATCCGAAGGCACTGGGCGTACAATCTTCAACTTGGTGGGGGACAAAATTCCTGATCATATCGCATCCTATTTGTTATAAGTTTGTACATTTTGTACTTGCATTTTATGAAATTCTATCGTATACTGTATACAGTATACGATAGAATTGGGTTTATACAAAGGATTTCATATGTCCGATTTCGCTTTCACACAAATTGAACAACGCACTATCGAAGGTGAGATTAACGGGCGACTGCGCAAGGCAATTTTAAGTGGTCAATTCAGCCCCGGAGCCTATCTAAATGAATCTGAAATCTCCAAGCAAATGGCGGTCAGCCGCATCCCCATTCGTGAGGCCATTAAGAAGTTGGAGCAAGAAGGGCTTGTTGTCCGGCATCCCAATAAGGGCGTTTTTGTAGTTTCGTTCAGTGAACAGGATGTGCGCGAGGTATTCAGCCTGCGTTCCAACCTGGAGAGCATGGCCTTTGAATGGGCAATACCGAATATCAACGAACAAGACCTGCAGAAACTGGGCGAGCTGATCAAAAACCAGAAAGAAGCGATTGCAAACGATGATTACAGCGAACTTGCCCGCCTGGATATGCGGTTTCACGAATATATCTGTATAAAAGCCAATCATTCTCGCCTGCTTAAAGCCTGGTACGAGCAACATTCACAGTCCCAGATTCTCATTAATCTGCGCTTCAAGCACATACCCGAATACACCCCTGAAACGGTTGCAAGAGACCACAACGAAATTCTGAGTGCAATTGAAGTAAAAGATATTAACAAAGCCATTGAACTAACCCTGAAGATCAGTAAACGTGTATCACAGGAATGCATTTATACGATCAGAAAACTGGAGACTGAATCGTCTTCACAAGGAGGTGCATAAAATAACTTCTTGCTGTTTTGTTTTTCCAAAAATCGTGTCGTTCCATTAGAATCTGATCTCTGGAGGAGGAACCATGAACGAGAAACAATTAACACGGCGTGATTTTCTTAAGATCGCCGGTATCGCTGGCGCAACAGGAATATTGGCGGCCTGCGGGCCAAAACTAACCGAGGTCCCGACCACTCTCCCGACCACTCTCCCGGCCACCGCATTGCCGGCCACCGCATTGCCAGCGACAGAAGCGCCAGTTATGCCACTGACAGTTGAAGGCAAACTGACCATGAAACTGCGCGCCGCCTTCATGCCCCAAGGTAATGATGTTCTCAAGGCCATCATCCAAGATTGGGGTGCCAAAAACAACATCCCGGTTGCAGTGGATATTGTATCGATGAACGACCTACAGACTATCGCTGCCACCGCTGCAGAGACCGGTGCTGGTCCCGACATTATCGAGATCAACCAGGGCTCAGCCCACCTGTTCGCCGAAAAGCTAGCCGACGTCAGTGATGTATGCAACGATTTAGCCAGTCGCTATGGCGGTTACTATACCGCCGCCGAGGAAGCCTGCAAGGTGGAAGGGAATTGGCTTTCGGTCCCGCGCTTCTTCGCCCCGCATGCCATCAACTACCGCAAGGACCTGTTCGATGCCGTTGGAGCCACCACCCCACCGACCACGTGGGAAGAGCTCTACGAAGTGGGTAAAGCCCTGCAGGAAGCCGGCCTGGCCCCAATCGCATTCCCCCTCGGGCATGCGGTTGGTGACGGCAACGACTTCAATTACTCAGTGCTCTGGTCGCATGGTGCATCCGATGTCGCTGCAGACGGAAAAACCGTAACCATAGATTCGGCTGAGACGCGCGCCGCCATTGCGTACATGCAAAAGCTGTTCTCGGTCATGCCTGTCGATACGTTGTCGTATGACGACTCGACCAACAACCGCGCCTTTCTTGGCGGATCTATTTCTGCCACCAACAACGCTGCCACCATCTACGGTACAGCCCGAAACCAGGCCACCGTGATCCCGGGATCTGATCCCGCCGTGCAGATGCACACCGTGATCAATCACTTCACCTATCCAGAAGGTCCGGCTGGACGCGTAACCTACGCCGAGTTCATGTCCTCGGCCATTTTCTCTTATTCGCCGAATGTTGCTGCGGCCAAGGCTCTATTGACCTATCTGAACGAGGAAGCTCAGCTTGCTCCGTGGGTTGCCCCCAACCTGAGCTTTGTCTTCCCGCCACTCAAGAGCTTCAAGGACAATGTCCTGATGCCCTGGAACACCGACCCGAAACTGGCTGCCTTCAAAGACTACGCTAACACCTCGCACTTGCCCGGCTACCCGAGCTCTAATTTCAAGGGCGGCACCGAGGCATATGCCAAATGGCTTGTAGTCGATATGTTCGCCAGCGTCTGCGCCGGTACTGCCACAGTCGAGGAAGCCATAGAAAACGCCAAAACCCAGCTAACACAGATTTACGGATAGCTCCTTCTTCAAAACTTGGGGCAATAGGAATTCTCGTGATAGAAGGAAAGACATGGGAGTGCTGAGCGGGCTTTACCCGCCCAACACCCCGGCGATTCCCAGAAAACCCATACCTTAAAGGTCGCGGAGAGCGGCTCTCCGCGACCCTTACTTATATTGTCTTGGAGTACCATATGCAAGGTACCATGCGCCATCCCGCAAAACGGCTATCACTACTTGAGAGATACGAACGATGGCTTGGTCAGGAACGCAATTTAGGCCCAGTTCTGGTCGCTCCGGCAATACTGGTGCTTGTGGTACTGATCGGCTACCCCTTCTGTGTTGCTATTTATCTATCCTTGACCAACCGGGTTATAGCCAGCGCTGAGACGGATTTCATTGGTCTGGGTAACTTTATCAAGCTTCTAGGGGATTCCGTCTTCAGGCGCACTGCCGTGAACACTTTCAACTACGCCTTTGTTTCCGTAGCGTTCAAGTTGATCTTGGGGATGATGATGGCCTTGGTCCTTGATCAAGTTAAGTTCCTGAAGAACTTCTTCCGGGGCATTTTGTTGCTGCCCTGGATCGTTCCCACCTCGCTGAGCACTCTCGGCTGGCTCTGGATGTTCGATTCCCAGTACAGTATCTTCAACCGCCTGTTGATGGATAGTGGTCTTATCCATGAAAAGATCATCTGGCTGGGGACGCCTTTCTGGGCCATGTTTTCCGTGCAGGTGGTCAACATCTGGCGTGGTATCCCATTCTTTGGTATTTCCTTACTAGCTGGTATACAGGCCGTCCCACAAGAACTCTATGAAGCGGCCCAGATTGACGGTGCGGGCGGCTGGTCCCGTTTCTGGAAAATCACCCTCCCGCTAATAATACCGATTACCTCTGTCGTGACTCTCTATTCGCTTATTCAGACCTTCGCTGACTTCCAGATCGTGTATGTACTTACCCGCGGAGGACCTGTAAATAGTACCCAACTTTTTGCTACCCTGACCTATGATGTAGCCATCCGTGGCATGCAACTCGGTGAGGGCGCGGCCATCTCGTTGTGGATGTTCCCCGTCTTTGTTGTCTTCATCATTTGGCAATTGCGCTACCTTCAGCGCGATTAAACGGAGTTCTAATAAATGTTCATGAGCAAACGGGCCCAAAAGGTCCTTCACGGCATCGGTATCTACGCCAGCTTAGCTATTTTTATATTGATGATGCTATTCCCCTTTTATTTTATGTTCATCACATCCATCAAACCAAATAGCGAGTTGTATTCGAGTTACTGCAAAAATATTTATAGTTCCTGCCAGGACAATCCGTTGTGGGTGCGCCAACCAACCCTCGAACAATTTCGTTACCTTTTCGAACACACTGATTTTAGCACTTGGCTATACAACAGCGTAGTTATTGCCACTATATCTACTGGGATCTCGCTTTTCATAGGTACTCTGGCCGCCTATTCGCTCGCCCGCATTCGTTTTAAAGGTTCTGGGTTCTACGGTACGATCATCTTCATCACCTACCTGGTCCCCACCACCTTAATTTTCTTGCCCATGGCAGTCGTGATCCGCAACTTCGGTTTATATGATAAACCAATCGCACTGATGATTGTATATCCTACCTTCCTGATCCCCTTTTGTACTTGGTTGCTAACGGCTTATTTCAAGGGCGTTCCTAAGGAACTGGAAGAAAGCGCCATGGTGGATGGTGCTACCCGCCTGCAAGCCCTGTTCAGGATCATTCTGCCGATTGCATTTCCGGGTATCATCTCGGCTGGTCTATTTTCCTTCACGCTCTCCTGGAACGAATTTATTTATGCCCTGACTTTGGTCTCTACGAATACCTACAAAACCCTCCCAGTTGGCATAGTCAGCCAGTTGGTCCTGGCGGATGTATACTTCTGGGGTCCTCTGATGGCTTCTGCCCTGCTCGGTTCGGTGCCAATCGCATGCATCTACATGTTCTTCCTAGAGTATTATGTCAAAGGTATGACAGCCGGAGCTGTCAAAGGCTGATGTACTCCCGCAGGTTCCCAACAAAAACCCGGGAACTTGTAATAAAATGAATTATTTGGTTTGAAAGGAAAATACCCATGCCAAGTTGGAAATATTCTGTCATCCTGGGTTTCCTGGGAAAATTGAATGATCGTTTTGCATCCTACGGTGAAATGCGCGACATTGCTGGAAAATTTGAAGTTGCATCAAGAATTGAAGGCTTGCAAGGCCTCGAGCTGGTCTATCCCTTCGATCTTGCAAACCTCCCGGCAACCACTTCCCTGCTAAAAAAATACAAGTTGACCTGTTCTACTGTCAATGTAAATATTAAATCTGAAGATAAATTCCACCTTGGAGCGCTGACTAGCAAGGATGCGCGTATCCGTGTGGAAGCGATAGCCTATCTCAAGACTGCGATGGACATTTCAGCCGAATTGGGCACTAACATGGTCACCTGCTGCCCGCTTGCCGATGGCTACGATTATGCCTTTGAAACCAACTATCCCCAAGCCTGGAAATGGTTTTTGGATGGGGTTGGCGAGGCCGCCGCGCATCGCTCCGATGTCAGAGTTAGCCTGGAGTACAAACAATCGGAGCCGCGACATAAAGTTATCATCCCCAACGCCGGCACCACACTGGCAGCCTGTCTGCAGGTTGGCCTACCCAACCTAGGTGTGACCATGGATATGGGTCACGCGCTTTATGTTGGCGAAGGTACCGCCCAGGCGGCCGGGCTGTTGGCCCAGGCGGGTAAACTTTTCCTCGTACACGTTAATGACAATTACCGCAACTGGGATTGGGATATGATCCCGGGTTCGGTCAACACATGGGACATGGTTGAATTGATGTTCTATCTTGGTGAGATCGGTTACCAGGGCTGGCTGACCTCAGATGTGGCGCCGTTCCGCCTGGAGGCGGCCAAGGTTTGTTCGGCCAGCTATCGGAGCCTGGTCTGGGCGGACAGGATAGTGGAGAAAATCGGCCGGGAGGAGATCCGGCGCATTGTCCGCGAAGGCGACGCTGTGGATGCGCTCGATACGCTTCAGAAGGCAGTACTATCCAACTGACAATTGCTCAGGGAATCCTTTACAACTTCAGGAGATAATAAATTATGGAAAAGCCCTATTTCATTCGAGTGAGAGAACAAACCCCGACGATGTTTTGGATCAACAATCCAACCCGCAAGCAGGCGGTGATGGCAATCGCCAATGGTGCTCTGGGGTGCACCAATAACCCGTCTTATACACAAAAGATGGTTGACCACCCTGACGAAACAGATCATGCGCTGAAGCTGCTTGATGAATCAATTCAGGAATGTAGTGATGACTGGGAAACCGCTGAGATCTTCCAACGCAAGATGGTCAAGCCGGTTTCAGATCTGTTCATGCCGATATTCGAGCACAGCAGCGGACAACACGGCTATGTCAGCATCCAGGGTGAACCGATCAACGAGGACGATCCAGAGGCTGTCGTTCGCGGCGCGCGAGCCAACCGCCTGTTGGCACCCAATATTTGCTGCAAGATCCCAACCACCACTTCTGGTTTGAAAGCCATGGAAACGATGGTGGCGGAGAGTATCCCGATCAACGCGACCGAGATCTTCGGTGTCAGCCAGTTTATTTCCATCTGCGAAACATACAAGAAGATCAGCCGGGAAAGCGGCAAGAAGCCGATGTTCTACATATCGCACATTACCGGCATCTATGATGATCACCTGCGCAACTATGTTGCGGAACACAATGTCGAGATCTCACGGGATGTGCTAAACCAGGCGGGGTTGGCGGTGGCGCGCAAGGTTTATAATATGATGATCGAACGCGATTACCCGTGCGTGTTCATCGGTGGCGGGGCGCGCGGCACGCATCATTTTACCGAGATGGTTGGCGGTAATGTATGCATCACGATCAACTGGGAAGGTACAGCAGACACGCTAATCGAACAAAACCCGCCCGTGATGTACCGCCTGTTCAACCCGGTGCCGCAGCAGGTAATCGATGAACTTATGGAAAAACTGCCTGATTTCAAACGGGGTTATCTTGATGACGGGCTGGAACCGGAGGAATTCGAAGACTTCGGTCCGGTCCAGCTATTCCGCAGCAGCTTTATCAAGAGCTGGAACAGAGTGCTGGCCTTGATCAAGGAACACCGGGCAGCTTAATAGCAAATCATTCTAACCTCACCAGGAGAACCCACATGAACAACGAAAAGCACACTGTACGTACCATTCAGGAGATGAAAGACCACGGCGAGCGCATCACCATGCTCACCGCTTATGATTACCCGGTTGCCAAGCAGATCAACGATGCCGGAATCGACATGATCCTTGTCGGCGACTCGGCTGCCATGGTCGTCCATGGCTATCCCAACACCCTCAATGCCACGATGGATATGATGATCCTCCACTGCGCTGCAGTGGCACGCGCCTGCACCCGTACCATGGTCATCGCCGACATGCCCTTCGGCTCCTTCCAGTATGGCATTGAGGAGACGATGCGAAACGCTGCCCGATTCGTTACCGAAGCCCGGGTGGACGGCGTCAAGTTCGAGGCCACACCCAACCATATTGAAAAGACACGCGCCATAGTCCAGATGGGAATTGCCGTCATGGGGCATGTCGGTCTTCACCCACAAGCAGTTGGTGTTCTCGGGGGGTTAAAAGCCCAGGGGCGAACCATCGAGACCGCCCGCAAGGTTGTGACCGAAGCGCTTGCATTGCAGGATGCGGGGGCTTTCGCGATCATTTTCGAAGCTGTTCCAGCCAAACTGGCAACCTATGTCACGATGAAATTGCATGTACCGACCATCAGCATCGGAGGTGGTCCCGGTTGCTCCGGTCAACTGCTTGTCACGTATGATGTTCTTGGTATGTTCGATCCATTTACCCCAAAATTTGCCAAGAAATATGCGAATCTGAATAAACTAATGGCTGAGACCTTTACGGAGTACCGCGACGAAGTGCGGGCCGGCAAATTCCCAGGTGAGGAACATGTTTACGGTGTCTCAGACGAAGTGATGGAGGAAATGGAAAAGGAGTTTGGCAAGGTAGAGTAAAAAAAGCTCATCTGTTTCTGTGGCTAGTTCATACCTTTCTGCTCAAATTCATAGGCATCCACACACGGCCACGTGTCTGCTCTTAGAATATAAAAAAACATAAATCGTAAAGGAGTTCCAATGTTGTTCAAGAGCTTTGGCTTACCTGAATTACTCATCATCCTGGTTGTAGTCATACTCCTGTTCGGTGTTGGCCGGATTGGAAAAATTGCCGGAGAAATGGGGAAGGGCATTCGTTCCTTCAAGGATGGACTGCAAGGAAAAGACGAAAAAGAGGAGAAGAACAACGAAGAGTAATCAAGGATGTGGTCCATTTATCCACTAAGATTGATTAACTTCTGCCCCTATAGACCCTCGAAGAAGCTGATTACTCATATCGGGTACCGAAGCGTAGTAAACCGCCACCAAGTATGGGGGTAAAATTCAAGAGTGGAAGCCATGGAAATGGGACGCCCGGACTCATAATCGCTTGGTCGCTGGTTCGAATCCAGCCGGGCCCACCTGAATATCACATACTACAAAAAGGCGGTATGTAGTATTTTCTTAACCGTCATTTTGTAACAGGCCTGTATAGGTACCTGGCTATTTTATGATCCGGGATGTGATCCTCTCAAGCCAACAACAGCGATTCGAGTCTACTTGGGTGCACTAGAATTCGCCGGAAAATCCGGCGAATTCTATTATATCTAGTCATCATGTTCAGTATGGAAGAAGCTGCCACACGTAATGAGCGCCACGTGCAATTCTTATCCGTTAAGCAGCAGGAATTTGTCCGGCGCAATCAGGAAATCTATGCGTTGGATCAGCAGAGGGTGCTTGCACACGAGCAGGGCAACCTGGCATGTATATGAGATGATTTCCAACCTATAAGCCCCATAGAAAACGACAACAACAATCACCAAGATTGGGTGATGATTTCTCCCCCAATCGCGGTTATTCTAAGAGTATAACCTGTATTCGTTTTGGAGGTGAATATGGCTACGCTGACACAAGCTTACAAACCTACGCTCGCACGCATCGCCTCTATCAAAAAACGCGATGAGTTCATAGAAAAACTCATACCGCGCCGCTGCATGGTCGTTTCGGTGGGATTGATCTTTGCCGGGATGAGCATTCCTTTGCTCATGGTAGTTCAGTTGCTCCCGGTCACCTTGTTTCTCGGTTTTGTGGGTTTCGCCCTCGTGGCGACCGGTGGCGTAATGGCGCTCATCTTTTGTGGAGAAATTTGAAATGGTCGACTCCCCGATTATTTACAAGAAACTCGAACCGGCCCAGATTGCCTTCATCAAAACCCGCATTGATACCCGCGACCAGATTCCGCCGCTCTTTGACCACCTGCAAAAAGCCTGCGGGGATGCCATCTGCGGCGAAGCGGCGGATAAAAACCATCCGCTGGTCATCTTTCACGGCGGGGCGGTGAAGGAAGGATTTCTCATCGAAGCCGCCTACCCGGTGACACGCCCCGTGGAAACGGACGAGGTCCACACCCGCTCGCTCGAAGCTGCCCCGGCGCTGACCATGTTCCATCATGGCCCGCACCAGACTATCCGCGAGAGCGTTATGAAGATCTATGACTATCTCGACGCGCACGCCTTTACAACCTCTCTGTTCCGGCGCGAAATCTATCGGATGTTGGATCCCGCCGAGCCGCAGAATAACATTACCGAGGTGCAAGTCATCCTGCACGAATGGGATCGCCTGTTCGCCGAAGGTGCCGAAAAAGTTCTGGGGGCGAAAGCCCGCCAGCAATTGATTCAAGGCATCGGAACCATCACCCCCGAGTCATCCTTCGCTGAGTACACAGCCTGGATCCAGGGCGCCATCGCGCGCCTGGATGCCTTGACCGATGACAACGAGAAAAAGTGCCAGGTGGTTTTGCATTGCGCCCATGTTTTCCCGCAGGAACGCATCGACCACCTGCGCCTCATCAACAAGCAGGGCGTTTTCGATGACATCCTGCACGAGATGTATCGTGATCATTTCTGGTATGAAAAACCGGTGCGACGTGGCAATGTACTCTACATGCGTAAGAATCCATTCAATCCCGAAGGCTATGAAAACGCGACCACGCCGGTCGAACGCCGCAAAGCCTACTGTCATTGCTCGTTTGTTCACCCTTTTCTCGATGAAATCCCCGCCAAACTTTCCCCGACCTTCTGCTTTTGCGGGGCAGGTTGGTACAAGCGGTTGTGGGAAGGGATTTTAGGCCAACCGGTCAAAATTGAGCATGTCGAAACCCTACTCAAGGGCAATGACCAATGCACGCTCACCATCACCCTGCCGCTGGAATTGGCGGGAGAATGTTCACCGGAACGATAAAGATGACCGATATGCCTGAGGAAACCACCTACGAAATCCGATTGCGGGATGTTTTGGACGTGAAGTGGTCGGCCTATTTTACGCCATTTACGCTGACCGCCGGTGATGAGGGAACCCTGCTTACCGGCGTGGCGCACGACCAGGCGGAATTGTTCGGCGTATTATTAAAAATCCGCGATCTGGGGCTCAGGTTGGTATCCGTGAATCCTGTCCCGCGGCAGTAAAAAAGGCTGCATCCTGACTAATACACCTGATTAGCTTGGGAAAGTGGGGGTCTTGTGTGTATAATTAAACTGTGGCTGCCCTGCTGCCCACCAAGTTCTACCTGCCACCCGAACCGGCCGGGTTTGTGGCGCGCCCGCAGTTGCTGGAAGAACTGGATGAGGCGCTGACCCACCGCTTGACCCTGGTCTCTGCTCCGGCAGGGGCTGGCAAGACAACGCTGGTCAGCACCTGGGCGCAATCGGCGCATAAAAAGGGGGCGGCCATCGGCTGGCTGTCGCTCGATGACGCCGATAACGACCCGGGGCGCTTCCTGGATTACACGGTGGCATGCCTGGAGGAAGGGGGTCTGGTTATTGACATAGCCGCGATCCCACCGGGACTCGGGGGCCAGGCTCAGGTGGAGCATGTTCTGGCGGATTTCATCCGGGGGTTAATGCCTCTCAAGCGCGAGGCGATGCTCATCCTGGATGACTATCATCTCATCCAAAACATAGAAGTACATACCGCGCTGGAATATTTGATCGAGCACGTGCCCCCGCGCCTGCACCTTGTTATTTTGACCCGTTCCGACCCGCCGCTGGAGCTGGCGCGCATGCGCGTGGCCGGTCAACTGGTTGAAGTGCGCATGAAGCACCTGCGTTTTTCCGCTCAGGAGGCTGCCGCCTTTCTGAAGAAGGCTGCCGGGGTGCAGTTGACAGAGGCGGATGTGGCTGTGCTAAACGAGCGTACCGAGGGCTGGATTGCCGGGCTGCAAATGGCAGCGATTTCCATGCGCGGGCGCGAGGATGTGGCGGCGTTCATAGCTGCGTTTACGGGCAGCCATCGTTTTGTCTTCGATTACCTGCTCGAACAGGTTCTCAACTTCCAATCACCAGAAGTACGGGAATTCTTACTCAAAACATCGGTGCTGGAACGGCTCTCGGCCCCGTTGTGTGATGCCGTGGCCGAAACGGGCGGCACCGCGCGGGGCATGCTCGACACCCTGGAGCGGGCTAACCTGTTCCTGGTACCGCTCGACGAGGAACGCGGCTGGTATCGCTATCATCATCTTTTTTCGGATTTGCTCAAGCTGATGCTGGAACGGACCCATCCCGGGCTTTCGAAAGAGCTTCATCACCGGGCCAGCCATTGGTACGAAGCGCAGGAGATGCTGCCCGAGGCGTTGCATCACGGCCTGGTTGCAGGGGATATGGAGTTGGTGGCGCAGATCGTCTCGGATAATGTCCTGGCATTGGTGGAACATGCCGAAATTGTCCCAATCATGACACAAATCGATTCGATCCCGCGTGAACATCGCGCCTCCCTGCCCTGGCTGGAGGTGTCGCTTGCCTGGGGGTTGGCTTACACAGCCCAGAATCAAAGAGCCGGACTGATCTTATCTCTGGCGGAACAGCATATGGAAGGGCTGTCCAGTGACAAGCGCGAAAAGATGTTGGGTCATATTGCCGCGGTGCGGGCGTACCTGGCCTGGACGAATGGTGACGAATCCGAAGAAGCAGTGGCTTTTGCCGAGAAAGCGGCCAGGCTTTTACCAGCGGAAGAGACCGCGGTACGGGCCTTGAACCTGACCACCCTTGGAAATGCTTTGATCCAGAATGCTGATGACCCGCGCGCGGCGGACGTGTTGGAGCAGGCACTTCTGCTGGCGCAACAGGCTGGACAGTCGCATGTGGTTATGCAAGCGGCATCAGGGCTGGCTTATGCCTATATTTTATTGGGAAAATCTCATCAGGCACAGATAGTCTGTGCAGAGGCGATCGAGATTGCAGAGTTGTATCAGCGACGTAACGCCCGCCCCCTGACAACAGCCGCCAGCGTCTATGCGTTATTGTCCCGTGTCTGGTTGGAAGCGGGAGAATTTGAGAAAGCCCTCCAAATCGCCCGTATAGGAATGGCGTTGAGCGAGGTGTGGGGACAGGTGGATACCATAATGATGTGCTCCCAATACCTGGCCTATGCTCTGGCCTTTACCAATCAGGTGGAGGAGGCCAGGAAGATAATCCAAGACTCCCGGAAGATCGCCCAAAAGGGACCACCCTGGCATTTACGGACGCTTGATTATGTGGAGCTGCAAATATATTTGGATTCCGATCCGCAGAATGCGGTGGAGATCCAACAGGAAGCAGCCCGCAAACAGGAGACCGTTCTAAAGTCTTCACCGCTTTTAACTGCGCGTGTTCTAATTAAGCAAAGCCAGTCGATCGACGCGCTGGTGCTGTTGGAGCGTGAGCAGGCAAATGCCGGCAAGTATGGACATTATCGAAATACATGGCTGTTTATCCTGAAAGCCCTGGCGTATTTCCAACAAAAGGACCATGTCGCTGCCCTGAACTCATTAAAGCAGGCGCTCGAACTGGCAGAATCCGAAAACGAGGTGACTGCTTTTGTGCGTGAGGGGGCAGCGATGGAAAAATTGCTCCGGCTGGCCCAGGCGAGATCCATTGCCCCAGCATTCGTTTCACGGCTGTTGGCTGCCTTCGAGTTCCGCCGCAAGCACAAACCAGAACCTGCCCTCGTCACCGAGGCGCTGATCGAGCCGTTGAGCGAGCGCGAACTGGAAGTGCTGCAAAACTTGAATAGCTATCTCTCCACGCCAGAGATCGCCGATTTATTGGTGGTGTCGGCCAACACTGTCCGAACGCACATCAAGAACATCTACGGCAAATTGGGTGTCCACGGACGCAGTGGAGCGGTCAGGCGGGCGATGGAGTTGGGTCTGCTGGCGTAAAACATCACCTGTTTGGCAAATATTCATCCCCGCCGGTTTGGCGGGGATTTTTGTTTCCCCTAATTTAGGTGATGACAAGATGGCTCAAATGGTTTAATCTAATCCTTGGGTAGAACATCCACCTCTGACTGAGCACCCGATCTTGCTTCCAAGGAGTATTATATGAACACAACAAATAAGTGGACAAACTTCATCGCATTCGCTCTGATAGTGCTGACTTCCTGCACAACGCCTCAGAACCAGCCGACGCCTGCTCCCGTTTCGACGGATACGCCACTGGCAAATATGCCAAACCCTGCATCGGTCTATTGCGAGGAACAAGGAAACAAACTGGAAATCCGCACCGCCGCGGATGGCAGTCAGAGCGGCGTCTGTATCTTCCCTGATGGAAGTGAATGTGATGAGTGGGCTTATTTCCGCAGGGAGTGTGGTCCTGCCAGTCAGAGTGGATCAACCTCCTCTCCGACTGAAATCCCCACCCCTCTCCCGATTGATCCCGCTGATTATCAGGGTTGGTGGACATATACCCACGCAGTCTACGGTTTCTCGATCATGCTCCCGGAAGATTGGATTGTGGATGAGACCACCACCTTCGATCCCCTCATGAACGGCCACCGGATATTACTCCATCCAGAAAAGGGGGTTGAAAACTTCAGCATCCGCATGGCTTTTCGCAGAGTTAGTGAGGATGCCTGGCTCTGGCCGACCGGAGTTGGACAAGGCGAGTTTGTCGCTCAAGGAACTCTGGATGTGGCTGGACAACCTGTCAGACGTGTCTACCTTGTATGTCCAACTGGGCAGGTCAATTCCATTTGGTATAACGGTAGTGAAACCGAAGCAAATATTCAGCGCGGGGATCTGGAGTTTGGGTTTATCTACAGTTACAACGATCCAATTTATTGTCAGGAAGGTTACAGCTTGAGCGGCAAAGTCCAGCGCGTGGGCGAGATGATCATCGCATCGCTCAAGACGCCGTAAGTAACCACATGGTGGTGATCCCATGAATACAACTAATATCCATTCCTCACGATCTTTTCAAAACAGAGCTACTAAAAGGAGGTTGCCGATGAAACAACTTTCCTTGCGTCTCATTGTGTGTGGAACCATACTTGCCCCGATGATGACGGCTTGCTCATCACCATTCTCTACGTCCCAGCCACCTACACCAACACCTATCTCTTCGTCCCAGGGACCTACACCGACACCCATGCCCTCCGGAATGGTTGACATTGGCGGGCGTAAGTTATTCTTCGAGTGCACCGGCCAGGGCAGTCCAACGGTGGTCCTGGAGGCGGGCGAAGGAGTTAGCGCTGCTGGTGTAAACCAAACTATTCGCGGGGGAGTTGGTAATTCCCATCCCTGCCAGTTCGGCAGGGATTTGTGTTTCACCTGAAATGGGTGATGACGGGAGCCTTTGGATGGAATAAACTCTTTCTAGTTAGATATTGCACAAAAAGCATATTTCGAATTGGAACAAAGATCAACGCGTATGGATATTTGTTTCCAGCGAATACAAAAGATAAGGAGAAAATAAGCCATGAGTGACCCGGTAATCGAAATAAAAGATTTTCGCAAAACTTATGCAGATTTTGTTGCCGTGAACTGTATCAGTTTCGATGTAAAGCAAGGCGAGATTTTTGGCCTGC
>Ga0315275_10003517_pt1 | contig 14443 bp, 13 predicted proteins | sample YL17G03_0_MG_FD_205557 | JGI IMG/M metagenome (GOLD analysis project Ga0315275, IMG submission 205557) | Sediment microbial communities from Yellowstone Lake, YNP, Wyoming, USA - YL17G03_0 | ecosystem: Environmental > Aquatic > Freshwater > Lake > Sediment | place: USA: Wyoming | collected... | reverse complement strand
CTGTCCAACAGACAGTTCCCGGGGAAGATGCTCCTTTCGGTGTTCCAGTCCTAATCTATTTAGGAGCTTTTCAGCTTTCTGATGCGCATCGCCGTTCTTTTCTTCGTCGAACAGCATTGGTAACATGACATTTTCCATTGCAGTCAGATAGGGTATCAGATTAAACATCTGAAGGATAAATCCCACCTTCCTATTCCGATATCCTGAGAGATTTAATTCTGACATTGAATAGAGATTAGTACCTTCATATATGATTGCTCCTGAAGTTGGACGAATAAGGCCACCAAGCGCTAGAAGAAGTGTGGTCTTACCAGAGCCGGAAGCACCGGTAATCGTAACAAAACTGCCTGGTTCAATAGTGAGAGAAATGTCAATTAAAGCGTTGACAAGACCGTTTCGAGAGGAGTAGGTTTTATTTAACTTTTCAATGATAAACATTACTCAAATCTCCTGCATTATTATCGCAGGGTCAATCCTTGCTGCGAAATAAACTGGCAAAATGCTTCCCAGTAGTGCAATTACCATAGCAATAAGTATTGCAAGGGGTAAATAAACCGGAATGGGTGATATGTGGAGGCCCGCCAGATACGGGCCAAGAATCATAGCTGCCCCTGTTCCAAGTATATACCCAGTTATACCACCAACGAGGCCAAGAATAATTGCCTTGGTCAGGAACAGACGGTAAATGACAGATCGAGGCGTACCGACCGTTATTAGAATGCCGATTTCTCGACGTCGTTCTTCAACATTTGCCCACATATAGTTGCCTATGGTTATAGAGCCTACTACGGCAATAATAATCAAAAAAATCAGTGAAATCTTCTTCATCAAACGATTGGTTTCTATCTGTGTATTCACAATCTGGTTAATAGTGGTAATACGGGTGTCCGGCAGTATATTGCGAATCTTGCCAAGCAATCCGTCTGATATTGCGGAACAGCAGCCCATTATTTCGATTGTGCTGATTTGACGGCCGGTGCCAAGCAAATCTTGAACAACATGTAAATGAGCATAAACACGGTTATCGTCAATCGTACCGGTTTCAGGAATAATACGGGCTATATTGAAAGTTCGCCCCTCAATCTTCAGTTTTCCTCCTTCACTGAGATTTAATCGTTGAGCAATCATACTTCCTACCAACACGTCACCAGTAGCCAATGAATCTATTGCCTTGCGCTGTAATTTTTCGTCTTTATAGCCAAGCGACCGGTTAGCGGCGTTGTTCGGATCGCAGGCAACGTTGAGACCGGTACCAACCAGTCCCGCTGTTTGCCAGATTGGTTTGGATGCTAATTCGTTGGCTGGAAGGATACCAGTGAGAATAACGGAAAACTTATTGATATCCACACGCCTCGTGAGTTTCGGCGATAAATTATCGACTCCCGGTAACATGGAGGTTGCAAGACGTTCAACATACTCCTCAGGAAACGTCGGCGTATCAATATCGGCAGAATAGTAATCATCAACTGATGCGGCCTGTGGAAGCACCAGAATGTTTGCGCCAAGGTTATCTAAACTGACGTTGACAGCCGTTTCCGAAACCGCCGAAACAGACCGGATGCCTACTATTACAGCAATCCCAACGGTGATTCCAAGTAGAGCCGATACCATCTGTGACTTCCTCAGCCAGAGCTCTTTCCATATGATGATTCGTAGCCTCATAAGAGTATTTCCTTACTTTTTGACTGGGTCACAAGATGGTTTAGGATTAGACATCGTGCTCGGGCAGCAGCCTCCTATCTTTTTTGTAGCAGCAAGTACCAGATCCCCTGCTTGTAACGGTCCGGTATAGCTGCCGGAAATTTGACCCTGGACATTTGCCACCAGTGTCACAGGCTCTGTTGAGGCCATATCAAGCCTTAAATCCGTCAAGAATGATTCCTCTGCCTTGTCAGCCATATCAATTTTTATATGCACTAATTTGCCGGTCATTTGCTGACAGGCAGCAGCACAGGCATCGTTCACTGATTTCAAGGACTTCATGTTTTTACGGCTGGCCGTAATCAATACAGCATGTCCCTCGGATATTGCTTTGATAATCTCCACTTTTTTTGGTGATGGAACCATCTTGACGAGTAACTCCGGAGTAACTCGAACCTGCTGCAAACTTACACCGCCAGTTATACCGCCTGTAGACGATTCAACCAAAATAAGAGGAACTGGTGCACCGGATAATTTCAACTTTGTCACAATTTCGGAATTGATTTTAGCGCTGCGGTCGAGTTCTATCTTAACCGACCCAGGAACCCGCTTCATGGCCTCGGAAATGACCTGTCGAGCTTGATCTATCTGCTGCGCTGCCGGATCGTAAACGAGTATAAACGCCACTTTCCATGGCTTTGTAGCAGCCTCTATCTCGCGGGGGTCTGAAGCAATGGCCAGGCTTGCCATAAGACTTATGCTCAAAATGAAAAAACTAACTTTTCTTAACATTGGCTCTCCTTTTTAAAACTACAATTTCTACTTAATCTTGAAGATGCATAGTGCGCCCCCTCCAGGAGTTTCAGAATCCGAACCCTCGTCTCGTCCGAGAGGGCTTTAAAGATATTTACCGCATTTCTCATTCAATTCTCCCTTTCATCCATGAACATATTGACATATCTCAATATATTATTAAAGAGATGTGTTGTCAATGAATTTCTCTTATCTGAATTCCTCCTATCTGTAATAGCCGAATGGAAATGTCACACATACTGCGAAGGTGCTCGAAAATACTTCTACAACGTTTTTGCACATGGTCTCATAACCATCATGAAATGGTGAGCAGGCACTTTCTATCATAAATAAGGCGTAAATAATCATCAGAAAAAATTTAAAAAGCACTTGACTAAGGTGGAAATATTAATTATAAATCTACGCTATATTTCTTTTCTTATGTTTAAAGATGTGAAAATCAATTTACCTTGAACAGTAACAGGAGGTTTAATAATGGATTCTACTGATTATATGTTGTTGATCGATTCCTCAAGATGTATAGCCTGCAGGGCCTGTCAGGTTGCCTGTAAAGTGTGGCACGTACTTGCCCCGGAAAATAACAATGAGCCGCGTCTGGATCTAACAGGCACTACCTTCACTCTCGTAAGAGAGACGGAAGGAGAGGTGGATGGTCGGCTCAGGCGGTTATTTTTTAAAGATCAGTGCAGGCATTGTGAAAGACCAAGGTGTAAGGAGGCCTGTCCTTTAAAGGCCATCGTTCAAGAGGGAAGCGGAGCTGTCGTAATCACAGATAAATGCAACCCTGACCGTTGTTTACTATCTTCAGGCAGACGTCCCTGTGAATTAAACTGCCCTTATAATATCCCACGTCATGATGAAGAAAAAAATAAGTTCAGGAAGTGTGACCTCTGCTACGATCGTATTGGAGACGGCAGCAATCGGGGCACTTCCTGTGCTGATGCTTGTCCGAGTGGCGCTATATTCTTTGGCACCGTTAAGGAAGTGCAAAATGAGGCGAAAAACAGACTGAAGAAGTTAAAGACCAAATATCCTGAGGCAAATCTCGGTGGCTCAAGCAGTACAGGTCATGTTAAATGGCTGCTAATCGGAAGCCCTTCTCTTTATGATCTGCCATAATAATACGTTTATAAAAAAGGAGGTTTAAATGAGTATTACGAGGCGTGAATTTTTAAAATGGGCAGGAACTGCTGGTCTCTCTGTTATGCTGGCTCCTGTCTTTGATAGAAAGATGAAGGCATTTGCTGCCCTGCCGCCCGGTGAGGGGTATTTTCTGCCTACCGAGTCCAGATATACCATGTGCACAACCTGCGACGGTAATTGCGGCCAGATTATGAGATTAGTAGATGGCGTAGTCAGGGAAATTAATGGAAATCCATCTGATGTGCTTGGAGGGCAGGGTAAAGTCTGTGTGAAGGGTCAGTCAGCCATAAGGAATATCTATGACCCTGACATACTTAAGTACCCGATGAAAAGGACAAATCCGAATAAAGGCATTGATGAAGACCCTGGATTTGTACAGATTAGCTGGGATGAGGCATGGACAATAATTGCAAATAAGATGAAAGATGCAAAAGATACGATTGGACCGAGGTCTATTGTCTGTCTTGAGCGACCTAATGAAATGGGAAGATATTTGCTTGACCCTCTTGGCACGCCAAATCAGATCTGCCATGTAGATACCTGTTATTTAGACCAGGATGTCGCTTGGTATGTTACCTTCAAGAAAAGCAAGAGCAGGACATTCGAGATGGAAAAGGCTACCTACATACTCTCCTTTGGCTATGACTTGCCTGCCAAGTCGAAGATGCCACAGCTAAGGAGCTTCCTCACTGCCTGGGACAAAGGCGCAAAGGTTGTGGTCTTTGACCCGAGGCTTTCAGTGACTGCAAACATGGCAAATGAGTGGTTTGCAATAAAACCCGGAACTGATCTTGCAGTCGCATTAGCCATGATATATGTGGTAATCAACGAAGACCTATACGATGCCACCTATGTTACCAACTACTGCTATGGCTTTACTGAACTTGAAACACACGTAAATAGTGAAGGATACACCCCTGAATGGGCAGAGGGTATTTCAGGGATACCTGCAGATGAGATAAGGAGGATTGCAAGGGAGTTTGCTGCTGCTGAACATCCCTTGATACCCACATATAAGAGGGACCCGGCAGGCCCCGTGTATGTGAATAGTCTGCAGTTAAATCGTGCCATTATCACACTCAATACCCTTGTTGGCGCTTATGAGTCTGAAGGCGGATATTGGTGGCCACGTACTCCTTCCACTCCTCCGGCACTTCAAGGTTTTGGCGGCACTACAGCCACGTTCCCAACAGTGGATGGCCAAATAAGGGTGGATGGTCAACACATGTTTCCTTGTGCAAATACAATGTTTGGCACTTCAGGTGGAACAGGATACAAAAGTAAGGGCGCCTTTGCACACTTTGCTGATGGATTAGAGAGGGCAAGGTTAGGAAACCCATTTCCAGATGGAACACCTTCCTATCCTGTGAAGGTGATTTTCTCGGGTCACTATAACGTGCATGCGTTCCCTGATAAGGACCATCTTATTGAAGAGCTATGCAACCCTAATATCTTTATGGCGGCCACTGATAACGTCCTCTCGAACCTGTGCTGGCTTTCTGATGTTATCCTGCCTACCACCTGGTATCCACATGACAGTAATACCTTTGGCACAACCGACCAGCATGAGATATGGGGGAGGTTCTTTTTAAGGGATGGCATACCCGCACTTTATGAGAAGAAGGGTGTCGGGGGCGTTTATAAAGGGCTCTTTGACAAGTTAAGGGCAGTAGGGTACTGGGGCGACCCCGCAGACCCACTTACTCCAAATTATGCTGTTGACGTAGGCGCATTGAACAAAGAAAGAATGAGGCAGTTTGGGGTTGCTAAGGAACTTATTGACCCTGTAACCGGCACATGGCAAGACATGGTCAACTGGCTTAGGGCTAATAATGGTATCTGGCAGGCAAATGTACCCCCTACACCTAACCTATCCCTTGGTACACCTTCGGGCAAGATAGAGCTTTACTCGCAGAAACTTGAACATGAAGGTCATGAGCCATTGCCAACATGGCATCCAAAACTCGCAGAGCCTGATTCTGATGAATTTTATCTCGTGACCAATCATAATCCGTATCAACGTATGAATAAAAACTCTAATGACCCTCTCATTATGGATCTTCAGCCAGAGAATTTCCTCCATATCCATCCTGATACTGCTGAGATTTTCGGAGTGAAAACTGGCGATTACGTATGGGTAGAAGGGCTTACAGGTCTGAGGCTCAAAATGCGGGTGAAGGTAATCAAGGGAATAAGGCCGGATACAGTTATGACAGAGCACGGCTATGGCCACTTCAGTAAAGGTATGTCAGTGGCTTATGGTAAGGGGGTCTATGATGGCGATCTTATGCCAGATAGAACGCTAACTGATTCACTCACAAGATATACCTATAATCCAGGAATGGCCGCTGCCATTGGAGACACTGTTGTGAAGATACTGGGGAAGGCATGATGTCAGTGGAAACTCAGGTCACAAAAGAAGATCTGCTTGCAGGGCTTACAGGAAAGCTGGTTGTCTATTCTGACCTTACCCAGTGTTTCTATTACCCTGCCGAACCGACCATGGCTTTATTACAAGGGGAGATGGAAACCCATATTCCCTTTTATGAACTCCTTGATCTCGACCCAAAGCCACACTTTGATACCATCAAGAGATGGATGAAGAGCTATAAGAAAGAAGGAGATATCTGCTTAGAACTCCAGAAAGAGTACACCCGGCTTTTTATCAATTCCAAACCAAAGGTCCCTGCACCTCCTTACGGCTCTCTCTATCTTGAAAACAAAGGGATGATATGGGGTGAGACAACTACAGAGGCAGTAAAACTCTATGTTGAGGCCGGTCTTAAGGTTGCGGAAGATTTTAAAGATATTCCGGACCACTTTGCAGCTGAGCTTGAGTTTATGTGGTATTTGATGAGGGAAGAGGTAAAAGCGAGAGGATTTTTCCAGGAAAATACTTTAGATGAAGACGCCGAAAGGGTAAAAAAGGTAACCGATTTACAAACCAGATTTTTAAATAACCACCTTGGTGTATGGTACGAAAGGTTCTTAGACAGAGTAATCGCTTCAAGCAGAATGGTCTTTTATCGTGAGGTATCTACCCTGGCTAAAAAATATATCACTTTTGAGATTCAGAACCGGGTCAAGAGTTGCAGAACTATTGAAGTGTAATAAAAGGAGGTTATGGAATGGGAGAAAGAATGGTGATGAAGAGGATAATCTTTCTTGGTTTGGTCTTGTCTTTTTCTTCGTTTGTTGCATGCATAAGTGGCTTTCCCACTTCGAAAATATCTGTACCAACCATACCTAACGCCACCTATGTGGGTGATAGCGTCTGTCTTGGTTGTCATCAAGATACGCACCCTGATTTAATGGCTTCCTATAAGGCTTCCATCCACGCTGCTTTAGCAGATTTTGAAACCCTTGATACCAAGAAGGGGTGTGAATCCTGCCATGGAGCCGGGAGCATCCATTCTGAATCTGGAGAACCGGATAAAATCATAAATCTAAAAAAAATAAATGCTGAAGAGGCAGCAGAAGTTTGTCTTAGATGTCATAAGACTGAAGGCCCAATGAAATGGCGGGGTAGTGAGCATGCCATGAATGAGGTACGCTGCACTGATTGTCACCGTCTCCATCAAGCAAGAAAAGATGCTGAAAGCAAAGAAGCTAAAACTGCCCCTGCCTCTGCCTGGAAAAGACGCGTAATCAGGCCTCATTCCTTAATTAAAGCAGAACCCGATCTCTGCTATGGTTGCCACCAGGATATACAAGCCCGCTTTAATTACACCTCACATCATCCTATCAGGGAAGGAAAGATGATTTGTACAGAATGTCATGAACCGCATGGAGGGACGAAAAATCTCAAAACAGAGGGGAGGCCTGAAAATGACCTTTGTCTTAAGTGTCATCCGAGATATCAGGGACCTTTTCTCTACGAACATGAAGCAGTCGTGGAAGACTGTGGAAATTGTCATGAACCTCATGGCACTGTAGCAAACAACCTTCTAAAAAAGATGGAACCTCTCCTCTGTCTTCAGTGCCATCCTATCCACTCCCCTATCCCCGCTGAGGGAAATCTTAAAAAGACAGTGGGTAAGAGGTGTACTTATTGTCATTCGGAAGTTCACGGCTCGAATGTTGCACCCCAACTGGGTCTAAAATAGACTTTGCTAAGGAGGAAGAAATGAGATTGAAAGGAAAGATTAAGTATGCACTACCATTTCTTTTTGCTGGATACTTCTTTATGTCATCCCTTGTTTCTGCAGAAGAAAAGTTGGAATCTGTAACTATAGAAGAATTAAAGTTAGAAACCGGATTGATTATACCTGGTTATTCTGACTATCAGGGAAAAATCGGGGAATATATAGTCTTCGACCGGGGAGTAAGACCATATTGGGGGTTTAAAGGAACTGGAAAAGTAGACGGTTCTTACTTTAGTATGCAGGGATTTTATGACGATGGGGAAGATCAGGCATATTCGGTTGATCTGGATTTTGAACGTTATTTAAAGGGAGAATTTGACTATACGAGGTTTAGACACTGGCTTGACCATGATCCATTGAGCATACCATACCTCTCGCAAGATAGGGACCCGAGGGATGACTACACCCAAACCCACAGTTTAACCAATTCAAGGCTGCGATATATTCCCCCTTCGCTGCCGAATCTGACATTAAATTTTAACTACCGGGAAGAAAATCGAACAGGAGACAGGCAGGTTTTATCTGTATTCGATCAGGAAATTCTATCTGATGGAAAACGAACTGATGAAGTTACCAGAGACTATGAGGGAGGGCTTTCCTATAAGAAAGGTTTTATAACCATTGACAACACCTTTTGCTACAGGAAGTTTGAAGATGAGGCTTCTGATCATGTTTTTGTGGACTCAAGCGTACCGTTTACCGAAGTCCCGGAGTTTGATAGATACCAGAATACAGTCTCAGCAAGGATGGATTTGCCTTTTCATACCGGTCTTTACACCAATTATACTTATTACAAGGTTGACGGGAGAAAAACGAGTGATGCAGAAATGGATTATCACAGTGTTCAGACAAAGCTTACCAGTAGTCCAATTCTAAAACTTATTATGGGATTTTCCTATCGTTATCAGAGAGTCGAGAACAATGTACATAAGTGGTATGATTCAAACCTCCCCTCAGCTATGGATAGAGATATCCATACCGCCTCTTTCGATTCCACGTACCGCTTGTTCAGGCATCTTACCTTAAGGTATGGATTTGAATGGGAAGCAATCCTGAGGGACAGTGGTCTTAGCGGTGTGCATCATACGGATACAGAAAGGAGATCACACCGGGTAGCTCTTCAAAGCAGATTCCCTCTTTTGGGTAAAATTGGCAGAATAAAGATAGAGTATAGAAGGGACGACGTAGATGACCCATTCATGAACCTTAGAAGCTGGCATGATGGTAAAGAATGGGATGAGTATTATCCTCAACTCAGTAATCTCCCCACCATGAGTAATAAAGTGAAAGCAAAGTTTACTCTCCCGCTTCGAGAAGGGGTTGAGATTTCTTTTGACAATGAGTGGGGAGAGAAAAAGTTTGATTCAGAAGGTCCGGAGACTCCCTGGAAGGAGAGGTATGTCCAACCATCCATTGCTTTAAATTATACCCCTCTTTCAAACCTAAATACCTATCTCTCCTATTCTTATTCCTGGAGGCGGACAGATGATCAATTTGTACCTGAATCTCCGAACACCTTCAGTTCTAAAGACGTTGATTACAAAGAAGATGTAAATATCTGGGCGATTGGATGCAACTACCAACCAAGTCCTGTACTTAATCTGTCAGGCAATTTTACCTATACCACACAAAAAGTGAGATTCGATAGTTCCGACCTAAGCGGAACTGATTTATCCTCATTGGATAATTTAGGCCAGTTCTCAAAACATGATATACAAACAGCTGAGTTTTCTCTGGCGGGTGACTATAAAATTTCAAGACATTTATTTATTAACACAAAATTTATTTATGAGTATTACAATGACGATTCCATTTACCTTTATAAAGGAGACGGTAAAGGCTATATGGGCCTCATAGGTCTTACATGGAAATTTATCTGATAATGTCAATAGTAGTAAGATGTGAGAGGCGAGACAAAATGTAGGAGGCGGGTCGATGGTTCGCCTTTGGCCTGTGACAGAAGATGAAATTTCCTCATTGCCAGCTTTCCTCCGTTCGGGTACGGCTTCGATGGTGAAAACCTTATAACTGCAAGAAAAGGGGCAGACTTTCCTGTCTGCCCCATGATTGAAAAAGAGACAGGTTACTTCTTACCAGCGGCAGGGGCCTCCACCGCAGCCATAACCTCCTCTCATGCCTCTCCCGTATCCCGGGCCAGGACAGTTGCCGTAGCCTCCTCCCGAGGCATACCCGTATCCATAGGGATACTGAGATCTCTGCTCTGGATTCAGAATTTTCCCAGTCTCCAGCTGGTGGGAGATATCCTTCTCGTTCAGTTTTGAGATAAGGCCATCCATTTCCTTCTGTTTTGCCATGACTGCCTTCTGATTAGGCTCGGCTTGACTCAGGAGACTCCTCAGTTCAAACCTTTTCTGGAGAAGTTCATTCCGCAGGCTGGCTGTATCCTTCAGGTACGCCTGATCTAACTCATTGAACTTACTGAGCTGGTCTGCTGTCAGGTCAGAATTACCTCCGAAGGGACCATATCCCCCCATCCAGCAGTTTCCCTGGCCGAAACCTCTCCTTCCCCAGCCCGGACCACCTTGAGCCATCACACCTGCTGCTAAAGCGAGTCCCGCTGCAATAACTAAAACTGTTATCCATGTCTTCTTCATTCCTGTTCACCTCCTTTCATAACGTTTAATTTCCTTATATCTATTTCAACACCCGAGTGCGAAAAAACCTTCGGATAATATTTTACTACCTTCCCATCATCCCTCTTCTGCCGCAGCGTGGACCTCCACCGGGCATACCCATCATCCCCCTTTGGCACATCCTGTCACGGATGGTGTTGAAGTAGGTCTCTTTCTGGTCTGGCGTCATCTTCTCCGTCTCGAGGAGCATCTGATCTAAAGCAGCTTCCTGGATACTCTCCTGGATCTGGCTCACCTCTCGCAGTTTAGCCTTGACTGCCTGACGATCAGGGAGAGGCGCTTTGAGAAGACCGATAAGTTCTTCTCTTTTTGTCTGGATCTTCTCCCTCTTCTCCATCAGACTGGGCATCAGATTCCTCCTTGCCCTTACTATCTCCTCTGCCTGTGGTCTGCTGAGCGAGGTTACTTCTTCAGGGAAGACCACCTTTTCTCTCTTTTCCTGAAGATAGGATGTAGCCCATGAGTAAGCTAAAAATCCAAGGATACCGAAGTTAATCGACAGTGAAAAGACGAGGAGGATGGTTTTAAATCTCTCCCTCATGATTCTCCCCTCCCTTCTGATTCAGTTGAAAGCTGGAAATAGGCATCTTCGAGGGAATTGGGCGCCAGGTCTGCGAATGCCTCGATGTAAAATGGCTCCTCTCCAGCAGTTATCCTTTTCAGTTCAACTTTGGGAGCAATGGCCGAAGAGTAAAAAGAGTTCCCAATCTCTCCACCCAGGAATAGCCCTGCGAGGAGGGCAAGGCCAGCCAGAAGGGGAGCTGGCTGAAAAATCAGGCAATCCATTAACTTTTTGAAGAATCCTTTCGACTCTTCGGCATCAATTCTCTCAATAATTTTCGGCACGAGATCTGCCGACCTTTCAGGCACAGAAAGTGTTGCAAGGAGATTCCAGGTCTTTGAAAACTCCTCTACTAGGCGTGAACATCCCAGGCAGGAGATAAGGTGATCCTGGATTCTTTCCTTCTCTTCAGGACTCATCTCAGAGTCCATAAATGCCTTCAATCTCTTCCGCACCCCACGGCATTCCATCGTCTTCCTCCTGTCTATTGAAACACCCCCGCAAAAAAAAACCTTCGCTCTCCTTCACCCTTTTAACAGTATTTTTTTAAAGAATCCCTGAGCTCTTCCATTGCTCTCTGGAGCAGAGATTCAACTGCCTTCACCGAACAATCCATCACCCCGGCAATCTCTCCATAGGATAATCCCTCAAATCTCTGAAGAACGACAGCCATCCTCTGCCTTTCCGGCAGGGAATCTACAGCCTTTCGTACCGCTGATCTCCTCTCTTTTTCGTAGAGGGCTGTTTCAGGATCCACTGGATCGACTGCCTGTGTGGAGGAATGATTTCTCCTCTCTTCTGTCTCTGAATCAGTGATGCTCCCAGATGGTCTTGCTCTTACGTATCGCTGGTAATTAAGGCAGTGATTTGCAACGAGTTTATAGAGCCAGGTAGAAAATTTCGCCTTCGGGCGGAATTTCCCGGCAGACCGGTACACTTTCAGAAAAATCTCCTGGACGAGGTCTTCGGCAACTCCCTGATTACCGATGTAACGGTAAACGAGACCGCATACCTTTCCCTGATACCTCCCGTACAGATTTCTGAAGGCATCGTGGTCCTTCCTGGCAACTTCTCCTATCAGATCTTCATCATTCCGCTGCTTTCCGTTTTCTGCCATGCTGCCGGGTTTGCCCTTCGTTCTCTCTCAAGAGCGTTGATATACTTCTCTATATATATTAAACACCAGAAAACAGAAAAACCCTCAAAATATTCCCTGAAAGTATTTCTTAACGATCGTGCGTAGTGGTATAATTCTAAAGAAAACACCAATTTCCTTAAAGGAGCAGAAAGAGATGAATCCCATTGAGACATTGAAGAAAAACGTGGTTGCCAAAGTGAACGGCGTCGAGATCAACCAGTTCCAGCTCGAAAATGCTGCTGAGGCATTCAAGGCAGGCATGAAAACTGAAGGGATGCGGCGTGACGGAAAGACCAGCGGTAAGAGCGGTATCGACCAGAAGGTAAAAATACTCGCCCTGCAGAAACTTATCGAGAGGGAACTCCTCTTCCAGGAGGCAAAGAAATTAAAGATCACGGTGAAAGAGCAGGAGATGGAAGAGGTCTTAAAGAAGGGTATGGCGGGATTCCCTTCCGAAGGCCACTTCAAGGCCTCTTTAGTCATGTCCGGCATCTCTCTGGATGAATACAAGAGACAGCTCACCTATGACATGACCGTGAACAAAGTGGCAGCGCACAAAGTCGAATCTCTGAGGAAGGATACTGCGCCTGAAGAAGTGAGAGCCTACTATGAGGCGAATAAGAGCAGATTTGTAACACCTGAATTCGTGGAGATGAGCTACCTCTTCATCACATGTAATCAATTCGCAGCAGAGAAAGATAAAAAGGATGCTCAGGAGAAGTTAGAGAAGTTAATCAAGTCCAAAGAAGACTTTGCCGAGCTTGCCAAAAAGCATTCACAGGCACCCAACGCCAGCCAGGGAGGTTATGTCGGTAAAGTGAGGAGAGGAGAACTCCATCCCTACCTTGAGATCGCTGCCTTCAAAACGCCGGTCAACCAGGTGAGCGAGGTGGTAAAGACTGAAGACGGCTTCTACCTCATCAAGGTTCACCAAAAGAAAAAAGAGGGGGAAGTCTTAACCTTTGAACAGGTGAAGAACGACCTCAAGCGGGAACTCGACAACCAGCGGGGAATCACCATCCTTGCAGACTACGTGGAGCAGTTGAAAAAGAAGGCGAAGATTGTGATCGTGGATAAGACCTTAGAAGGTACCGAAACATAAGCAGGGTTCAAGTGGCCAAGGTGTCGAGGGGTCGAGCGATTTCGGATTGCGGATTGAGAATATAGTTTTGGGGTTCGAGGGTTCAGGGAGTCTTGGAACAACCTTTTTTAAATAATATTATGGGAAGTGGGGCTGTTGAAAAACTCTTATAAACGTCATTGCGAGAGACAAAGTCTTGAAGCAATCTCAGCGTTTTCTTCGTTATTTCTAACCTTTTTAGATTGCTTCTTCGCTATAGCTCCTCGCAAAGACAACAGAAGGCACTTTTTCAACAGCCCCGAAGTCCCTATTTCTTCTAGTGTCCCTATTTCTTCTCTATTTCTTCTAACCTCAAAAAAGTGCGCCCTGGCAGTCGGACTCCAATGGTTTGTTAGAATGCTGATCGCTTGTCGGCGCATGGGATACATGCCAGCTTACCGTTGACTTCTCTCGTCCGTGTTTTCATCACGCTTTCTCCGCAGAACTCACATTCCACCGAACTCATAATTCTGGCAGGTTCAGGCTCATCAATCTGCACTTCCTTTAATGATACAACTTCCTCTTCTGGTGCAGTGAGAAGCCAGTTGATGAATTGATCCCTATCCCCACGGACATTTTCGGGAACATTGCGGGCATTGAAAACAACTCGTACGCCTTTTCTGGAACCGCGACTGTACAGCGTATAAACATGCTTCCCGTAGTCTTTGAAAATGAGGTTGCCCTTCCCGAATGTGCAGCCAGAAAGACACTGCAAGGCATCCACCCCACAGGCATCATTCTCAACGATTGCTACAATTTCCTCATCTTCTGCTCTCGAGTCCGACAAAAAGGCCAGAGCAGCCTTTGACATCCTGTATCCGATTGCCAGTCCAGGACAACTATGACCGTGAAAGACCATCAAGTCTTTGTATGTTGGGTCCATTTTCGTCCTTCCACTTCTGTATTCTAACACGACGAAACTCAGCGGCGGGCAATCGTCCGTCCGCTGGAGTGTTTTGTTAGGCGCTTAGTCGTTCGTGTTAAATCAAGTAATGACCGCAACGCATCATTTACTGCGGCTGAATCAACAAATGCCTTGGCCACATCTGGCTCAAGCATGACAACGTTAGCTCCTTCATCTAAAATGCGTTTGTAATACTTGCCACGAACAGCTTTTGAATAGTCAAAGTTGTATTCGGGGCGTAATTCATCACTAATTTTTTTTGTTTTAGCTTTCATGTCGTTTCCTTTCTTGAGTGGTTGCAAGACGAGCACTGATAATTCGTA
>Ga0315275_10003513_pt1 | contig 14446 bp, 12 predicted proteins | sample YL17G03_0_MG_FD_205557 | JGI IMG/M metagenome (GOLD analysis project Ga0315275, IMG submission 205557) | Sediment microbial communities from Yellowstone Lake, YNP, Wyoming, USA - YL17G03_0 | ecosystem: Environmental > Aquatic > Freshwater > Lake > Sediment | place: USA: Wyoming | collected... | reverse complement strand
GGGACTTCTCTTCGGCGTCGTCTCGACGCCTTGCGCCGTTCCCATCCTGGCCGTGCTGTTGGCTTTCGTGGCGAAAAAGGGAAACGTCATTTACGGAGGATTTCTCCTCTTCGTTTACGCCTTGGGGCACTCGGCGCTTGTTCTCGTCGCGGGGACGTCCGTCGGCGCGGCCAAAGGGTTGCTGGAATCGAAAGGGCTGCGCCGGACCCACGGCATCATCCAGAAGATCGCCGGCGTTCTAATCATCGCTATCGGATTGTACTTTTTGGCAGGTCTATAATAGTCAGGCGCGGAGGATCCATGGCCCTTGATAAGAATGATCTCCCTGACAAAAAGAATAAAATCGCCCCATCGAATCGAAACGATTCCGGTTTAAAAGGAGACTTCTCATGACCCCCGGAAACACCCGGCTTAGACTCCTCGACCGTTATCTGACGCTGTGGATCTTCGCCGCCATGGCCGTCGGCGTCGGCCTGGGTTACTTCGTCCCGGCCTTCGTCCGGTTCATCAACACATTCCAGTCGGGGACGACCAACATCCCCATCGCCATCGGCTTGATTCTGATGATGTACCCGCCCCTGGCCAAAGTGAAATACGAGGAGCTCGGGGACGTCTTTCGCAACGGCCGCGTCCTCATCCTCTCCCTCGTCCAGAACTGGATCATCGGACCGCTTTTAATGTTCGCCCTGGCCGTCATTTTCCTGCGCGGATACCCGCATTACATGTACGGCCTGATCCTCATCGGCCTGGCCCGCTGCATCGCCATGGTCATCGTCTGGAACGACCTGGCCAAGGGAGACACGGAGTATGCCGCCGGTCTGGTGGCGTTTAATTCGATCTTCCAGGTATTGTTTTTTTCCGTCTATGCTTACGTCTTCATCACCGTCCTGCCCGGGTGGGTTGGGTTGAAGGGGACGGCGGTCGCCATCACCATCGGCCAGATCGCCAAAAGCGTTTTCATTTACCTGGGGATCCCCTTTATCGCCGGGGTCGTCACCCGGTTCACGATGCTCAAGCTCAAGGGCAAGACCTGGTACGAGACGAAATTCATCCCCAAAATCAGTCCCATCACCCTCATCGCCCTCCTCTTCACCATCGTCGTCATGTTCTCGCTCAAGGGCGAATTCATCGTCAAGATCCCGCTCGATGTCCTGCGCATCGCCGTGCCCCTCGTTTTTTACTTCATTATCATGTTCCTGGTCTCGTTTTTCATGAGCCGGAAAATCGGGGCCGATTACGCCAAAACGGCGACACTGTCCTTTACCGCCGCCAGCAACAACTTCGAGCTGGCCATCGCCGTGGCCGTGGCCGTCTTCGGGTTGAACTCCGGAGAAGCGTTCGCCGCGGTCATCGGACCCCTCATCGAGGTCCCGGTCATGATCGGGCTGGTCAACGTCTCCCTGTTTTTCCGAAAAAGATATTTCGCCGCCCGGACCGTGTCCTGACGGCCGGGAGCCAGAGACATGGGCGAAGGCGGATCGCGCGGGTTTCGGGACGGAGACGGCGGCCGTGACCGCGAGGGCTTGAAACCATTGGCGGCTGGGACGAGCCGCGTTCCCCTCCGGCGGTTCCTGACCGTCGAGGAAAGCGGCCGGATCGAACTTCCGCCCGACCTGGTTAAGGCCGCCGGAGCCGCGCCCGGCGCGCGACTGGAAATCCGGGAGCGCGACGGCCGCCTGGAGATCCGGCCCGACATCCACAGCCTGGCCCGGCTCTCTATCGAGCCCACCACGCGCTGCAACCTGACCTGCCAAACCTGTATCCGCAACACCTGGGCTGAACCGCTGGGGGACATGTCCGATGAGGTCTTCGGCCGGATCGAGGCCCAGCTGGGCGATTTTCCCCACCTCCGGTCGGTGATGTTCGGCGGGTTCGGCGAGCCCACGATCCACCCCGGCCTCCTGGACATGATCGCCGCCGTCCGGCGGCGCGGCGTGCGGGCGGAATTGACCACTAACGGCACGCGGTTCGACGAGGCCATGGTCGAAGGTTTGTTCCGCAGCGGGCTGGACCGCTTGTGGGTCTCGATCGACGGGGCGGACGAACGGAACTTCGACGGCATCCGGAAAGGGGCCGGCTTCCAGGGCGTCCTGGACGGACTGCTCCGGCTCCGCGCACGCAACGAACGCAGCGATCGACCCATCCGCCTCGGCCTGTCCTTTGTCGTCCTGCGGCGGAACGTGGCCGACCTGGCGTCCATGGACGAGCTGGCCCGCTCGGTGAGCGCGGACACCATCCTCGTCAGCAACGTGCTTCCGTACAGCGCGGACATGGAAAGGGAAATGCTCTGCGCCCTGACTATGACCACGGACACGTTCACGTCGGCTTCGCCGAAAATCGAAATGCGCCTGCCCCGGATCGACGTCTCGCCCGCCACCCGCGAGACGATCCTGCTCCTGCTGCGCGGATTGGGGAACCTGACCCTCATGGGGAACCCCATCTTCGCCGAGACGAACTCGTGCCGGTTCATCGAAGAGCGGGCGGCCGTCATCCGCTGGGACGGCGCGGTCGCCCCGTGCCTGGGCCTGCTGCACGGTTCGAAAACGTTTCTCTACGGATACGAACGGGCCATCAAGCCGTACGCGCTTGGCGACATCCGCGAGACGGCGCTTCGTTCGATCTGGGATTCGATGGAGTACCGATCGTTCCGAGAAAAAGTCCGCGATTTCGATTTCTCGCCCTGCCACATCTGCGGCGGCTGCAGCTTCCTCGATTCCAACGACGAGGATTGTTTCGGCAACGCCTTCCCCGCCTGCGGCGGCTGTCTCTGGGCCCAGGGGGTCATCCAATGCCCCTGACCGCCCGACCCTTCAATTGACAAATCCCCTCTTTTCCACTATGTTTAACGTACTATGCCGCTGACCAATATCCTCTTAATCCTCTTAATCGTCTTAGCCGTAGCGGCCGTCGTCGCCGTCGTCTTTCTCGTGCGCCTTTTCGTCCAGCTCCGCACGACGGCGGCGGAGGCCGAGAAAACGCTGGTCGAAGTCCGAGTCCTGGCTGGGCATCTGAGCGAGCTCGACCTGGAGATCAAAGCCCGGGTGGAGGAACTGGGGGACACCCTCCGCGTGTCCAGGAAGGCCGCCGGCGGCCTTTCCGAGGCAGCCATGCTGGTCTCTTCGAAATTGCTTCCGGCCCCGGCCAAGTTCCTCCCCTTCGTCCTGCCCGTGGCCCGCTTCGTCTTCCGGCAAATGAAAAAGAAAAAGGAGAACCACCATGTCGAATGACAAGAGCACGGCTCTTGAAGTCGCCGTGTCCTTCGTGATCGGCGCCGCCGCCGGATACATCGTCGGCGTCCTCTTCGCCCCCGCCAGCGGCAAGGAAACCCGTGAGAAGCTGCACGAAGAAATCAATAAAACGGGCGAGAAAGCCAAGGAAAATTACGATAAAATCGCCAAAGAAGCGGAAAGAGGCATCAAGGTCGTCCGCGAGAAAACCCAGGAGGGCCTCGAAGCCATCCGCGAATTCATCGACAAGAAAAAGGAAGAGTTCCTCAAGCGCGGCCCCGAAGGGCTTCCCGGCGACAAGAATCCCAAGGCCTGAGCCCGGCGCTTTTTCCTTTTCCTGAATTTTATTTTTTCATCGAAGGCGGAATCCATGACTGATTCGACTATCTCCGAAATTAAAGCGCGCGAAATCCTCGACTCGCGCGGCAACCCGACCGTCGCGGCCAAGGTCGTCCTGAAAGGCGGCGCCGTGGGCCGGGCCTTCGTTCCCTCGGGCGCCTCGACCGGCACCCATGAGGCCCTCGAACTGCGCGACGAGAACCCGGCCCGCTATCTGGGCAAGGGTGTCCGCCGGGCCGTCGCCCACGTCAATGACACGATCGCCCCCAAGCTCCGCGGCCACGACGCCCGCGATCAAAAAGGGATCGACGCCATCTTGCTCGCGCTCGACGGGACCCCATTGAAGACAAAGCTGGGGGCCAATGCCATCCTAGCCGTTTCCATGGCCGCGGCCGACGCGGCGGCCAAAGCCGCCGGCCTGCCCCTTTACGCGTCCCTCCGCCGCCGGGACGCCTATACGCTGCCCGTCCCGCAGATCAACATCCTCAACGGCGGGGCCCACGCCGACAACAGCGTCGACCTTCAGGAATTCATGATCGTCCCGGCCGGCCTGCCGACCTTCGCCGAGGCCATCCGGGCCGCGGCCGAAGTGTTCCACAACCTGAAGAAGATCCTCAAGAAGAGGGGTTACGGCACGTCCGTGGGCGACGAGGGCGGATTCGCCCCCAACCTGAAATCGAACGAGGAAGCCCTTGAATGCCTCGTCGAGAGCATCCAGAAGGCGGGCTATGCGCCCGGCCGGCACATTTTTCTGGCCCTCGACCCGGCCGCTTCGGAGTTCCACGCCGACGGGAAATACGTGTTTAAGAAATCGAGCGGCGTGGTCAAGACCTCGGCCGAAATGATCGCCTTCTACGCCGGTCTGATCGAGAAATACCCCATCGTCTCCATCGAGGACGGCCTGGCCGAAGACGACTGGGACGGCTGGAAGGCCATGACGGAGGCGCTGGGAAAGAAAATTCAGATTGTCGGCGACGATATTTTCGTCACCAACATGACCCGCTTCGAGGACGGCGTCGCCCGCGGCATCGCCAATTCTATTCTCATCAAGCTCAACCAGATCGGGAGCCTCAGCGAGACCGTCGAGGTCGTCGATTACGCCCAGACCCACGGCTATACGGCCGTCATCTCCCACCGCTCGGGCGAGACCGAGGACACCTTCATCGCCGATCTCTGCGTCGCTTTGAGCACGGGCCAGATCAAGACCGGTTCGGTCTGCCGCAGCGAACGCGTGGCCAAATACAACCGCCTCATGGAGATCGAAGACGAACTCGGCCCCAGGGCCGCCTATGCCGGGACCCGGCCGTTCGCCAAGTACATCCGCTGAACCGACTCCGCTTTCGATCAAGGCCGGGTTCTCCGCCCGGCCTTTTTTTAAGCGAAGAGCGGGCCGCACCCCCGCTGTTCGTGGGCCAGGAGCCACTCCTTGCGCCGGAGCCCTCCGCCGTAGCCGGTCAGGCTGCCGTCCTTGCCGATGACGCGATGGCAGGGAATGATGATGGAGATCGGGTTGGCCCCATTGGCCGCGCCGACGGCGCGCACGGCCGCCGGGCGGTCGACGGCCCGGGCGATCTCCTGATAGGACGCGGTCATCCCGTAACCGATCGTCCGGAGCGCCCGCCACACCTTCTCCTGGAAGGGCGTCCCGTCCGTCCTCAGCGGGACGGAAAAATCCGTCCTCCGGCCGAGGAAATACTCGTCGATCTGGCGCAGCGCGTCGCGTAGAACGGGGGGCGCTTCGCTTTCCTTTCCCGGCTTGGTCTCGATGAAATTCAGCCCCGTGATCGCCGTGTCCGTGCCGGTGATTTCCACGAGTCCGAGGGGCGATTGATAATAAATGCGGAACGGAGCGTCCATAGAGATGTTCTCCTTGTTGACAATTCATGAATGACACAACGGCGTCCGAAGATCAAGGGCGGTAGCCCCTCATTTGACAAAAAACCGGACTCCTCTTAATATTAGGCTTCCATGGGAAACCTCAGGAAGCGGGCAGTATTTGTTGTCTTATCAATTTGTTCGCTTCTGCGCACGGCGGGCGCCTTGGATAGGAAAACGGCCGCGGATATCGACCGGGAAATCGAGAAGTCGCGGGCCGAGCTGATCAAAATCCGCCGCTTCATTCACATGAACCCCCAGCTCCCCGGACGCGAAGGAGAGACGGCCAAGCTCCTGAGCGGCCGCCTGCAGACGCTCGGTCTCGAGATGCGATCGGGCGTGGGCAAGACCGGGCTCGTGGCCGTCCTGCGCGGCGCGCAGCCCGGGGCTATGGTCGCCTTGCGCACCGACATGGACGCCGACCCCATCCAGGAATTGGCCGACGTCCCCTATAAATCCCTCAATGCCGGCGTGATGCACGCTTCGGGACATGATCTCCAGGCGACCATCGGACTGGGCACGGCCATGGTCCTGGCTGCGCTCAAAGAGCGTGTGCGCGGCGGGGTCAAATTCATCTTTCAACCCGGAGATGAGAACATCCCCGGCGAGGACGGCGGTTCCGCCCTCCTGATCAAGGAGGGCGTCCTGGACAACCCTCCGGTCGTGGCCGTTTTCGGACTCCATATCTGGCCGGAAACGCTGGGCCAAGCCTATGTGGCCTCCGGTCCGTTCCTGGCCGCTTCCGACGCGTTCCGTGTCCAGGTCCGAGGAAAGCCGGGTCCGACACCGGAGGGCGCGGACGCGGTGGCCCTGGCCGCCCAGTCCATCCTCGGTCTGCAGACACTGTTCCTGCGCCTATCCGATCCGATCGATCCCATTCAATTGACCATCGGCAAACTGGAGGGCGGAACCAGGGCCGACACCGTCGCCGACCGCGTCTCGTTCGAAGGCGTCATCCGGACGCTGAGCGAAATCAGCCGCAAGAGGATCCCCAAGGCCATGGAAACGGCGGTCAAGGGGATCGCCCAAGGGCTGGGCGGCGACGCCAGCTTCGGCTTCGAACAGGACATCCCCCCCGTCTATAACCATCCCGAGCTGCTCGATCTCATGCGCCCCTCCTTCGATGAAGCCCTGGGAGAAAAAAAGCTCGTGGAGATCAAGCCGCAGATGATGTCCGACGATTTCGGCCGCTACGGCCAGAGGCTCCCGTCGCTCTTTTTTTTCCTCGGCTCCCGCAATCCGCGCCTGCAGGCCGCCGTGCCGCTCCGCTCGCCGTATTTCAACCCGGACGAGCGGACGATTTCCATCGGCATCAAGGTCCTGTGCCACCTACTTTTAAACTGCCTCGACCAGCAGAACGGCGCCTCCAAGATCAACCGCTAAGCGGCGTCCGCCGCGATGTTCTGTCCCTTTTTTCCCCTGGCCCTCGCTTTTGTCGCCGGCCTTCTGCTCGCCGCGCATCGGCCCTGGCCGCCGGCTTGGGGGGCGCTCCTGCTCGTCCTTCCTCTTGTGCTCGGCTGGCTGCTCTTCGCCCGGAACCGCCTGGGCGGGGCGGCCGGCTGCGCTTTGGCCGCTTCCCTCGCTCTCGGGGCCGTGGTCTATTCCGCCGCCGAAGCCCGATTCGCCGCCAACCCGTTGGGCCGGCTCCCCGCGTACGCTTATATAGATTTCTACGGTACGGTCGACCGGTCGCTGGCCCCGGGAATCGACCGCGACTTCCTCGTCCTGCAGGTCGAACGGGTGGTCCGTCTCGGCAGTGAGATCGCCGCGTCCGGTCGGGTTCGCATCGCCGTGGCCCGCTCTCCCGCATCGCGGGCCCGCCCGGACGTCCTGGTTGGGGACTCGATCAAGGTCTCAGCCCAGATCGTGCCGCCCAAGGAGTACCGAAATTTCGATGAACCGTTTTCCCGCCGCTATATGCGAAGCCAGGGATTTCAGGCCCTGGCCGCGACGAAGAGCCCCGCCCTGGTCTCGATGGTCCGCGCCGGTCCGGGTTACGCTCCGCGGCGGATCGTCTCGCGCTTGCGACGGAGCTTCCTCCGCCGTCTGGAAGCTGCGTTCGCCGCACCGGAGGCGCCCGGAGGCATCCTTCCGGAAGGAGCGGTGCTGGAGGCCTTTCTCCTCGGCGAACGGGGGCGGGTCGGCGACGACATTAACCGAACGCTCCAGGAAACGGGGCTCCTGCACCTGCTGGCCATCTCGGGCGCGCACATCGGAATCATCGCCGCCCTTCTTTTTGCCCTGCTTCGGACGGCGGGAATTTCCCGCCGACCCGCCTCCGCCTGCCTCATCATTCTCCTCGTCCTGTACGCCCTTCTGATCGAAGGCCAGGCCTCGGTCTCGCGGGCCGTGCTGATGGCGGGGCTCTATTTCGCCGGGGGGTTGTTGTGGAAGGACGTCCATCTCCTCAATACGCTGGGGCTCAGTGCTTTCGTCATCCTGCTGGACAACCCGTTCCAGATTTTCGACATGGGCTTCACCCTGACCTACGCGGCGACTCTGTTCATCCTTCTCTTCTTTAAACCGCTTTTAAGAAGGCTGCCCCGTCTTCCGCTCAAGATTTCGGACACGCTGGCCATGTCGCTATCCGCCCAGGCCGGCGTTCTTCCCTTGGTGGCGTCCTCCTTCCACAGGATCACTTTTTCCGGCTTGCTCCTCAATTTTCTGGCCATCCCCATCGCCACCATTCTGCTGGCCGCCGGATACCTCTTCCTGCCTCTGACCTTCCTGGGCGGGAGCGTCGTGCGCGCCGGCGCCGTCCTCCTCCGCTTTTTGACCGACGCGTTCCTCTGGTCCACGCGGCTGCTGGAGGGCCAACCGGGACTGTCCTTCCGGGTTCCGGCTCCTCCCCTTTGGGTTTGTATCGGCTACTGGATGGCCCTGCTTCTCTTTCTCGCGCCGGGGCGCGACCGGGCTCAAAAAGTGATGACGGCGGCCGCCGGGGGGGCGTTTCTCCTCTTGTTGGCCTTCTATCCCTACTCCGTCGGATCGGCGTTCCTTCGCTTCACGTTCCTCGACGTCGGGCACGGCGATTCGATCCTGGTCGAATTTCCCGGCCGTGAAAAGATGATGATCGACGGAGGCGGGCTTCCCGTGGGGACCTTCGATGTCGGGGAGAACGTGGTTTCTCCTTTCCTTTGGGACAAGGGGATCCGAAGGATCGGGACGATCGTCCTCAGCCATCCCCATCCCGACCACCGCAACGGCCTGGCCGCCGTGGCCCGCAATTTCCGCGTCCGCGAATTCTGGGAAGCCGCGCCCGGGGCTTCGGACGCGGGCGCCGCCATGCTTCGCCGCGCCCTCGGCTCCGCCCGTCACCGGTTGATAAAACCCGGCGATGAACGGACGATCGGCGGCGTGCGCATCGAGGTTCTCGCTCCGGCCGAGGACGACCCAATCCGGGCGGGGACGGAAAACGAGCGGTCCCTGGTGCTCCGGCTGACTTATGGGCGGACGGTGTTCCTCCTGACCGGAGACATCGATGCGGACGCGGAACGGCGGCTCGTCGGGTCCGGGCGGGACCTTCGAGCCACCGTGCTCAAGTCCCCCCACCACGGCAGCCGATCGTCGAGCTCGAAGGAATTTCTGGATGCCGTCTCTCCCGAAATCGTGGTCATCTCCGTGGGCCGGGACAACCGCTACGGGCTTCCCGACGCGGATGTCGTAGCCCGGTACGACCGGCGGGGTGCCCGGGTCCTCCGCACCGACCGGGACGGGGCGGTGGAAATCAGAAGCGATGGGGTCCGGACGACGATCCGCACGGCCGTCCCCCCCGGCGGGGGGGGGGGGGCGATTGACAAGGCGGAAATGGGGGATTATCATCTGGTCATGAGGAAAAGGATGCCCGCCCTCCTCGGCCTGATCGCCGTCATCTGCACGGCGAGCTTCGGCCAGGACCTGGTCGAGGCGGCCAAAAAGGAAAAAGAACGCCGCGCCGCCCGAAAAGGCGGCACGGTCGTCGCCATCACCAATCAGACTTTATCCGATCTCAAGAAACAGCCGTCCGTCCCGTCGATCAAACCCGAGGGTGGTCCGGACCTCGACGCGGCCGGGAATACCGGCGCCGCGAAGCCCTACGCCGGAACGCCTGCGGCGGCGCTCGCTCCTCTGTCCGGTCCGGAGCCGGACTCCCCCTCCGCGGCCCGCCGTGACGACCAGAAAGGGGAATTACAAAACCGCTATGACCGGGCCAAGGAGAGGATCGATCTGCTGGGCTTGAAGATGTTGTCCCTCCGCCAGCAGCTCTCCACGTTCAACAGCATGCAGACGAAAGACAAGACCCAGAAGGATTTCGCCGAAACCTATCAGCAGTTTCTCGAGGCCCAGGCCGAGGCGGCCAAGGCCAAAGAGGACCTGGACCGCTTTCTGGGCGGGGGCGGCCCTCAGCGGAAGTAAATCAGCGAGATCGGGACGCCCAGCTCCCGGTCGTCCTTCGAATCGGCAAAAAGTTTCATCGGAATGAACGATTTGTCGACGGTGATCGTCAAAACGAACTCGTCTTTATCGCCCAGTTGCTCTTTCTTGAGGGCATAGGATTTTTCGAAGTTTCCCAGTTCGAGGGCGAACTCGTCAAGGACAAGATCATTGATCTTGAAAACGATTTTTTGATCCTTGGACGCTTCCAAGATGGTCCCGCCGCGGATGACCAAAAACGCGTCCCGCTTGGGATTGTCGACGATGCACTTGGCTTCCTTGGATGTCCAGCGCCACTGTTTGAGCGAGGAATCGCGGTTGACTTCCAAACCATACCATCCGCTCTCATAGATGACTTCCGGCGTGCCCAGGGGCGGGGGAACGACTTTCAGTTTCTTCGACAGGACTTCGCGCTGGGATTTCCCCTTCCGGTCGAAGGCGTTATAGAATCCGGAGGACAAGCGAAGGGTTTCCTCGCCTTTGAACTGCGGATCGAACTCGTCGATGAAGGCCGGAATATACAGGCGGCGCTTGAACGTGTATTCCTTGTTTTTCTCCCACTTGGTCGTCGGGACATCGGGCGTATAATCATCCTGGACGATCAGATTGCTGTCGTGCCAATAATGAACGAAAATCGTATAGTCCCGGTCCAGGGGCAGGAAATCCCCGCCGGTTTTCCATTTGTACGTCACGTCCGTCATCAGATTATCCGACAGGGCCGGCTCGGAGAACGACACGCTGAGCTCGACGCCTTTGACCGGCGTTTTTTTCTGGCAGGAAATGAACGCCAGCGCAGCCGCGATGAAGACACCTGCGACACGGATATTTCGGTTCATGATTGCTCCTCCAATCGCGCCATCGCGCGGTTCGACGGCGCCCATTATAGGCCAAAGCTTCCGACCCTGTAAAGAAGGCTCAGGGGTTTGGGGGAAAACGCGCGGATTTTCCCCGGCGAGGAAAATCCTCTCCGACGCTCCTCCTTCGCTCTCGCACTCATCGGGTTTGGTCTCTACCCGATGAGTACGAACCGTGCCCGCTCAGTCGTCGCACGGGTTTTCCCCCAATCCCCCTTCGCCCCTGAAAAAAGAAGAGAACTCATCGAAGTGCCCGCTCGCTCGTCAACGGGTTTCGGCGGGGTACATCCCTCGCCTTGGGTAAAAAGACGATCTCCTACGTCTCCGTCGCTCTTCCCGCAAGAGCGGGAATCCCTGCCCGCTCCGTCGTCCTAGCAAAGGCGTAGGACTGCAAAGCCCGTCGCACGGGTTTTTACCCGAATGCTTTGAGCCCGAAGAGCTATCGTCCGATCACCTTCTCCGTTCGATATTTCAAAAACCGCGTCCGATGTAATATCATGGGAGCGAATGAAATTGCTCCTGACGGTCTATTCCGCCTTTTCCCGCTCCGTCTGCCGGATCAAGCGGCGCCTCTATAAGTCCGGAGTCCTCCGCGCCGAACGGGCGCCCTTGACCGTCCTCAGCGTCGGCAACCTGGCCCTGGGCGGATCGGAGAAAACCCCGCTGGCCCTTGAATTGCTCGATTTCCTCCGGGAGATCGGCCGAAAGCCGGCCCTCATCGCCCGCGGGTACAAGAGCGCCTGGGAACGATCGGGGGGCGTTCTTTCCGACGGGCGGACGATCGCGGGGACATGGCGCGAGGCGGGGGACGAGCCCTTCCTGGCGGCGCTGCGCTGCCCAGGCGCGGGCGTCTATATCGGAAAGAACCGGGCCGCCTCCTGCCGGCGGGCCCATGACGCCGGTTTTGACGTCGCCGTCCTCGACGACGGTTTTCAGCATCTTCGTTTGCGGCGCGACCTGGACATCGTCCTTCACGACCCGGCCGCCCGGGCGCCTCTCCGAGAAAGCTCCGCCGCCCTGGCGGCCGCGGACATCGTACTGATGAAAAAGACGCCCGGAGGCCGAACGCTTCGAACTGGCCGAGCGGAAGTGTTCCCGTACGGCGTCCGCGAGCAGGGCCTGGCCCCCCTCGAGGGCGGCCCGGTCCGGCCCCTCTCCTCTCTTCAGGGACACCGGATCTTCGCCTTTTGCGGCATTGCCCGGCCGGCCCGGTTCTTCAGCCTCCTGGAGGAATATGGAGTGCCGCCGGCGTCGCGGGCGGCCTTTCCCGATCATTTCGCCTATCCCGATCGATCCCTCGCCGGTCTAGCCTCCGCCGCCCGCTCCGCGGACTGCGGCATTCTCCTGACCACGGAGAAAGATGCGGTCAAAATCCGGGGCCGCCGCAACGAGCTGTCCGGTCTGGACGTTTTGGTCCTGCGGATCGGGCTCGTTCTTCCCGGCGCATTCTATGAAACAATCCGGGCCGTCGCGGGCCGCTCCGACGGGGGGGATCCGTGAAGCGCCGTCGCGGAGATTGGTCCGGATATCTGGCCTATGTCGCCGTTTCGTCCATCCTGTTCTTTTTGCCCCGCCGGGCGGTTTTGGCGCTGGGCCGGGGATTGGGTCTCCTTCTATTCCGCCTTTCCGCCCGGCACCGCCGGATCGCCCTGGACAATCTGGAAATCGCCTTCGGAGGGGAAAAAACCGCGGGCGAACGCCTGGCGATCGCCCGGGCCGCGTTCGGCCATTTCGGACGGGTAACCCTGGAAACCATCAAGTTCTCCCATTATTCCCGGGCCCATGTCCTGGACCTGATCGAGATCGAAGGGCGCGAGCATCTGGAGCTGGCCCTGGCCCGAGGGAAAGGCGTCTTGGCCTTCACCGCCCATTATGGGAACTGGGAGACCCTCGTCGCGGCCCTGTCTCCGATGGGGACCCTCCATGTCATCGCCCGGCATCTCGACAACCGCCTCATCGACCGCCGCCTGACGGCCGTCCGGACCCGGATGGGCGGCGCCGTCATCGATAAAATCGGGGCGTCCCGGCCTATCCTGCGGGCCCTGAAAATCGGCGGCATCATGGGCATCCTCATCGACCAGAACGTCCTGCGCAGCGAGGCCGTCTTCGTCGATTTCTTCGGCCGGCAGGCCGCCACAACACCCGGCCCGGCCTTTTTCCACATCCTCACGGGCGCGCCGCTCGTCCCGGTCTTCTGCCGGCCCCGGGGCTCGGCCTTCCGCTGTAAAATCCTGCCGCCGCTGGATATTCCGCTCAGCGGCCGGCGGGCCGACGACGTGTTGAAAATCACCCAAATCTGCACTAAGATAATCGAAGACGAAATCCGCGGGGAGCCGGAATGGTGGCTCTGGATGCATAAGCGCTGGAACGCGAGGCCCGTGGGAGAAACGAATCCGTCATGAGATCGAACAATCGAACGCTCGGCGAGCTGAGGCCGATCCGTCTTCAGCTCGATTACCTGGACTTTGCCGACGGCTCGGCCCTGATCGAGTGCGGCAAGACCCGCGTCGTCGCCGCGGCCACCATTGAAGACAAGGTCCCCGCGTTCCTGCGGGGTTCCGGCGGGGGCTGGGTCACGGCGGAATACGCCATGCTGCCGCGCTCCACGGAGAAACGCACCCAGCGCGAGCGGTCCCAGGGCTATCCTTCGGGCCGCAGCCAGGAAATCCAGCGCTTGATCGGCCGGACCTTGCGCGCCGTCACCGACCTGGGCGCCCTGGGCGAGCGCCAGATCATCGTCGACTGCGACGTCATCCAGGCCGACGGCGGAACGCGCGTCGCCTCGATCAACGCCGCCTGCGTCGCCCTGGCCCTGGCCCTGAAGAAAATGATGGACCGCAAGATCGTCGACCAGATGCCGCTCCGCCATCTCGTCGGGGCCGTCAGCGTCGGGATGGTCCGGGAGGAGCTCCTGCTGGATCTCGACTATGATGAGGATTCCACGGCCGACGTGGATATGAACGTCGTCCAAACGGACCGCGGCCAGTTGCTCGAAGTGCAGGCCACGGCCGAGCGGAGCCCTTTCTCCCGCCATCAGCTTTCCGACCTGCTCAAGCTGGCCGACCAGGGCATCCGGGAAATCATCCAGATCCAGAAAGACGCCCTCAAGCGCAAAAGCATGCTGTTTATGGCCTATGGGGAACGCTGACCGGACGGGCCGCGGTTCCGGCTTGACTTTGGCCCGCCGCGCCGATAATAATTGTTTTTCTTTGAACGAGTTAGGACCGGATTTTCCGGGAGGATCGATCATTCGTGCAGGAGGCCTTCATGAATCTCGTGACCGCTCTTATCGTCGCCGGCGCCGCCGTTATTCTCGTGGCCTTGGCCGTCCTCGTCTTCGCCAAGCAATATAAAAAAGTCGGCCCGAACGAAGCCCTCGTCATCTCCGGCCGGAAAAAAACGATCACCGCGCTCGACGGGGCCAAAACCAAGGTCGGCTACCGCATCCGCCTCGGCGGCGGAACCTTCGTCCGGCCGTTTCTGGAGACGGTCGATACTCTGCCCCTGGAGGTCATCTCCCTGATCATCCGAACGCCCGAAGTCCTGACCCACGGCGGCGTGCCCATCCTGGCCGACGCCACGGCCCAGGTCAAGATCGAATCGTCCGAAGCCGCCATCCGCATCGCCGCCGAGCAGTTCCTCGGCGTGGGCAAGGACGGCATCCGCGACGTGACGGTGGCCGTTCTGGAGGGCAAGATGCGGGAAGTCATCGGGACGATGACGGTCGAGGAGATCTAC
>Ga0315275_10003507_pt1 | contig 14456 bp, 11 predicted proteins | sample YL17G03_0_MG_FD_205557 | JGI IMG/M metagenome (GOLD analysis project Ga0315275, IMG submission 205557) | Sediment microbial communities from Yellowstone Lake, YNP, Wyoming, USA - YL17G03_0 | ecosystem: Environmental > Aquatic > Freshwater > Lake > Sediment | place: USA: Wyoming | collected... | reverse complement strand
CCCCTACCTTTTGCGCCGGGTGTGCGGATTATGGGCCAAGATTTGTGATGCACCACGCTAGTTTTCCCACAATGCACCCAGATCAATCCACTCGACGAGTGTTCTCTTTTCATTCGAATCCAGATGGACAGCCGGATGCTTGCTTAAGGAGCCCTGAGCCGATTTGGCTTCAGAAAGCAGGTTTATAAGCGGACTGCGACGAGCGCTTCCCGGAAGAATAAACCTTGCGTGCTCCTTTGTGCCGCCTTTGGGATCCGCCATGAGGCTCTCATAGGCCCGATTATAGGATTTCGTGGCCGCATCGCTCAGATCCAACCCGCCGGGTGCTTTCGCGCGGTCGTGGCAGCTTCTGCATTTCGCCTGGATCACGGGCATGACCGCGTGCCTGAAATCCGCTCCCGGGCGACGCTGTTCCGGCGTTGCGGTCAATAGGTGCCTGCGCATTTTCAGCAGTGCATCCGTGACCCGATTTTCCGGGGCGAGTTCCTTGTTCTCGTGACATCCAAGGCATTGCCGGCTTGTTCCTCGGCGCACCCAGATCCAGCCGCGCTGCGTTTGGAGAGACATCCCTTCGGAATCGAGCAGCTGCACATAAAAGGGAGTGTCGCCGGCAAGCCTCACATAAAACGATCCATCATCCTCGACCGGAACTTCACCAAGAATGCGGGTGCGAACATGTCCCGGCGCGATCCCGCCGGCTGCGCTCGCACGAACTGCTTCGGATTTCTGTGCCGGAATCCCCTGGACAAACCGGACCCTCTTGATGTCCCCTTGTTTGATTTGACCGGCTCCGGGAAGGTCCGACTCATAGGCGTTGATGCAATGCAGGTCGGCCGTTTTCTCCGGTTCAACTACTGCGCTGATGAGCCCCTGGGGCTCCGGGCGCGTCGAAACCGCAATCGCCGCCTGATCGTCCCAATTGCGGTCCTGATGAACCGCCTGTCCGGCCGAACCCGTGGCCGGATCGAAAAGACATATCGCCCGGCCCTCTCCGGCTTTGCTGAAGGCGACAAGAATCCGCCCATCGGGAAGAGGTTTTGGATTGAGATAGGTGCCCTCTCCCTTGCTCAGCGCTTCCCTGCTGTGAAGCGGCCGCTGGAGAGAAACTCGCGCGAGCTGACCGGCTCCATCGCGCGATTCGCCCGATGATTCGACAAATACGATGGTCCGGTCAGGCATTTCGCAGGCCATCGTCTTTAGAACCGGTCCCTCGTGAGAGCTGAGGAAGAGATTCAGCCCCGTACCATCCCAGTTGGTAGCGAGCAGCGGGTATCGGCCCTGCGCATGATCTCCACCACCAGGCTGCGTGCTGGTGAAGACGATGCGGCCATCGCCAAGAACCGTGGGAGAAAAATCACTGGAGAGGTTGTAGGTGGTGCGCCAGGTCACCGTGCCACGGCCGGCGATCGGCTCGGTATTTTGCGCATAAATTGCCCGCGCGAGATCCTGCCCCCGCTCTTCGTAGGCGCCGGTCTGATCCGACGTGAAAATCATCCACCGAACCTTGTCATCGAATTCGGGCGCTGTAATGGAACTCGTTGCAACATAGCTCGGTTCGAGACAGTTGCCGAAGTTTTTCGTCAACTGCCGCTTGGTGCTTCCGTCGATATTCATTTCCCAGATATTCCAGCTTTCGCCCGCAGACCGCTTACCGGCGAATAGTATCCGTTTGGCATCAAAGGAGAGCGAGGGGTCGGCGGCGGACGAGAACTCCGCAGTGAGAATGGACACGTCTCCTTTGGGGGATATGGCGATGATGCGCCCTCCCTCACGGGGAATTGCACTGAAGCCGAACGCTTCCCTTCGGATAGCGCGCGAGGATGCAAAGCGCGGCTCTTGAGCGATGATCAGAGTATGGTCGAGAGATTCAGGAGCTTCGGTTGCCGCGAGGCCCAGGCCGAATAATAACGCGAGCAGGCAGCAGGCAGCGATTAATCGCGCGGTTCTAAGACCTTGAGCGATTGGTTGATCCTCACATTCTTCAATTTCTGCACGATACCACTTGGCCATCGAATTGTAACCTCATCCACTTTGGTCGCCTGCCCCAGACCGAAATGCATGCGCGGGTCCGCCTGGGAAAGATAACTCGTGCCGGATTTTTTCTCGTCCGACTGCACCAGCCCGCCGGCAGAAACCGTCACCTTTGCGCCCAATCCGTCTCTGTTGCTTTTTGTTCCCGTCAGTTCCAGCATCAACCAGTTGCCCCGGTTTCCACCGTCGTTTCTGACGAGAAGCGAAGGTTGATCAATATTTAAAATAAAGCCGTCCAGATCGCCGTCGTTGTCGTAGTCGCCGACCGCAAGTCCGCGCGAGACCATCTTCATATGGAAATAAGGCCCGGACTGTTCGGCGACATCCTTGAATATTCTTCTGGCTCCGGGGCCCGCGACATTTTTCGCGAAAATCGCCTCCTGGGTTTCCGAAAGCCGATGGCCATCACCGTTGACGACCCAGACATCAAGGTAGCCATCGTTGTCATAATCCAGGAACTTGCCGCCCCAGGACCAGTACTGTCCGCTGATAACCGCCAGTCCTGCCTGCAGCGCTATATCCTCGAACAATCCCTTCCCCAGCCCGCGATACAGCGCGTTGTATCCCATTGCGGGCACGATCAGGTCCAGTTTGCCGTCTCGGTCGAAGTCACCCCAGTCGCCCCCCATCGATGCGGCTGCGTTGCCGTGCTGTCCAAATGCCACGCCGGAGATAAGCGCGCCCTCGGTAAATGTTCCTTTTCCCGTGTTGTGGTACAGGAAGTTGGGGGAGCTGTCGTTGGCGACGAAAATGTCAGGCCAGCCATCCTGATCGTAATCCACCGTCAGGACACCCATGGCTCTCCCTTTGGATCCTACCCCCGCCTTGGCGGTGACATCGGTGAAAGTGCCATCCCCGTTGTTGCGGAAAAGGATGCTGGCCTGCGCGGGATAAGCCAATGGGCCGGGATAAATATCCGCTTCATAAAAAAGCCGGTATTTGCTGTCGAATTCGAGATAAAACCCCACGAAAAGGTCAAGGCGGCCGTCCTTGTCATAATCGATAAACGCTGCCCCGGTGCTCCACAGCCCGCAAGCCACGCCGGCCTTTTCCGTCACGTCCGTGAAAGTGCCATTGCCGTTATTGTGATACAGGGTGTTGCGCCCATAATTTGTAACATAAAGATCGGGATAGCCGTCGTTATCGTAGTCGCCTACCAGGCATCCCATTCCATAGCGGTCGTCGTTGCCAACTCCGGCCTTCTCCGTCACGTCCGTGAAGGACCCGTCACCGTTGTTGCGGTAAAGATGGCTTGTCATGTGCTTCCCCTTGAACGGCGAGCGCGGATCGCTGACGCCTTCAAGGTAGCCACCGTTGACGACATAGAGGTCAAGCCAACCATCACGGTCATAGTCGATCCAACCGCAGCCGGACCCCGTTGCCTCCACGATATTGCTGATCTTCTTGGCCCCGAGGCAGTGATTGAAGGAGATCCCGGCTTCCTTGGTGACATCGGTGAATACCGGCAGCGTGGTTTGGCTTTTGGCAATAAGCGCGGCAAATAACCCAATCAGCAATAATGCAATCAGCCTCGTTTTCATGACGGTGCTCCTGATTTGATCCGCTTTTGGCAGTTCCGGCAGGAAACGGGCTCGCGACCGTTGATTATTGATATGAACAATCATATTCGCTTCTTATTCATAACCTGTGGTTTAACCACGGCTCTGGCCTGGTTCAGCTGGTTCCCTGACTCCCGCAACGCGGGCAAAACATATGCTCTATGAACACAATTTCCGACAGTTTTTATAATTATTACAAGCAAAAGGTTTTCCATGATTTCCAGCCGCGGGAGTATACACTTGCTGGCGTATTAAAGGGAATGTTAGACTTTTAAATCCCCAAGGCGGTGGCATGAACTGGAACCTGCAAGTTACACTGATCTTGTATACATTGGGTCTTCTCCATTCGCTTTTCGGCTTTTACCAGAAGCGGCAGGTGTTCGTTTACATCGCGCTCGGCATGGTGGGCTGCGGTTTTCTCAGTCACTCCATTTTCCTGATCACACTCGGCCTTCAGAGGCGGCACTTTCCGATCACCAATCTGCCCGAATCGCTCTCGTTTTTTGCCTGGTGCATCACGCTGAGCTTTATCGTGGCGGGGATCCGATACAGGATGAATGTTCTGGGCGCTTTCGTGCTCCCGCTGGTGTCAATTTTGACGATTGTGTCGCAGATGATCTGGGAAGAGAACCATGCAATTCCTCCCCTGCTCAAGAGCCGGTGGTTGTTTTTCCACACCAGTGTGGCATTTCTGGCCTATGCGGCATTTTTCCTGACCTTTATATCCGCTGTTCTTTATCTGATACAGGAGAAGGAACTTAAGAGCAAAAGATTTCGCTTCCTGTATTTTCGCCTGCCATCGCTGCAGATTTGCGACGATCTCCTGAGAAGATCCCTTTTTGCAGGATTTGTTTTGATGAGCCTTACGATTCTGACCGGTGCGGTCTGGGCGCAGCAGGCGTGGGGCAGGTTCTGGAGCTGGGATCCGAAGGAGACGGCGTCGCTTGTCACATGGGCGATCTATCTCATGCTTTTAAATTACAGACTTTCCTCGGCATGGCGCGGCCGCCGTGCCGCCTACCTAAGCATCGTCGGATTCCTCTCTATGCTGTTTACTTTTTTTGGCGTCAATTGGTTCAAGGGGTTGCATACCTATCTGTAATTCTGTCACCCTTTGCCTGCGCGAGCCGGCTTTGAACATGCGCGGGCAGCTGCGCCGCACGCAACTCCCGAGACGGTTCGCTGATTGTCGGGTGTAAGGCAATTCATGCTGAATCTGGTACTTATCGGTCTGAGCCATAGCACGGCAGATGTAGGCCTGCGTGAGCGAGCGGCTATTCCGCAGGAGCAGATCCCCACTGTATTGAAGACCCTTACAGGACTGCCCGGAATACGCGAAGCACTTATCATATCCACATGCAATCGCGTCGAAATGCTTTGCCGGGCGGATGAGCCTGAAGCCGCTATTGATACCCTGGAGTCCTTTCTGTGCGCCGATCGCAGCCTGGATCCTGAGCAGATCCGGCAAAGGCTTTACAGGCATACCGAGGATCAGGCCGTGCGCCATCTCTTTCGCGTCGCCTGCTCTCTCGATTCAATGATTCTGGGCGAGCCCCAGATACTCGGGCAGGTGAAGTCCTTTTATGCCCTGGCGATGGAAGCCCAGACGGCGGGCGCCTATTTGAATCCGCTGCTCCAGGCAGCATTCCGGGCCGCAAAGCGGGTGCGCTCGGAAACGAACATCGGCGAGTTCTCTGTCTCCGTGAGCTCTGCAGCCGTTGAACTGGCGCGCAAGATTCTGGGGGAGCTGGACCGGAAAAGCATCCTCATTGTCGGCGCGGGCAAGATGGGTGAAAAGGCAGTGCGGCATCTCGCGGCCAGCGGCGCAGCGAAAATTATGGTCGCGAATCGCAGTCCGGAAGCTGCGCGCGAACTGGCGGCACAATTCAATGGCGAGGCGGTTCCCTTCCAGGATTTGGCGCACTGGATGGCCGGCTCGGACATTGTCATCGCTTCTACCGGCGCCCAGGGAATTATCATTTCGCGCGGCATGGCGGAGGCCGTGATGCGCGAACGCAGACACGCTCCCATTGTGCTGATCGACATTTCGGTTCCGCGGAATATCGATCCGGGTGTGGCCGCCATCGACAACGTGTTCTGCTACGACATCGACGATCTTGGAGCTGTGGTCGAGGCCAATCTCCAGGAACGCCGCAAAGCGGCTTCCCTGGCTGAAAAGATCGTCGAACAGGAAGTGGAATCGATCTGCCATCGGTTGAAGTCGCTGGATGTAACACCGGTGGTTATTGAACTGCAGAGCCGGATCGAAGATATCTGCCGCGCGGAATTGGACCGCTACATCCACAAAACAGGGGCTCAAAGCCCCAAAGAAAGGCAGGAACTGGAGGCGATGGTCAACCGCATCGCAGGCAAGATCTCCCACCCGCTCATAGCGCAACTGCGGGCACACCATGCCGATGCGACGCAAAGGGAAGCTTTTCTTACCACCATCCGAAGGATTTTCGGGATCTCCACGTCGGATTCCAAATAAACCGGAGGGATTGTTTCTTCATGCTTACGATCGGAAGTCGCGGCAGCCAACTCGCCCTGGCGCAAAGCAGATGGGTGAAACAACAGATCATCGGCCGTTACCCTCAAACCAGAGTCGAGATCAGGGTGATCCGCACCTCAGCGGACCGGGATCAGAAAACCTCGATCCGCTCAGGCAGCGCTACCGGAGTTTTTGTGAAGGAGATCGAAGATGCCTTGATGGCAGGGGAGATCGATCTTGCCGTTCACAGCATGAAGGACGTCCCCACCAGAATTCCCGACGAACTGCACATCGAGGCCATACCGCCCAGGGAGGATCCCAGGGATGCTCTGATCTCATCCGTTCCGCTTGCCGATCTGCGCGACCTGCCTCAACATGCGGTTATCGGCACGGGAAGCGTCCGCCGACAGGCTCAGCTCCTGGCGCTGCGCCCGGATTTGCGTGTGCGCGACATACGGGGAAATGTGGACACGCGGATCGGCAAGCTGCAATCGGGAGAATACAGCGCGATCGTTCTCGCGTGTGCCGGCCTGAATCGCCTGGGACTCCAGGATAAAATCAGCCTGCCGCTGGAGATCACATCCATGTTGCCGGCTCCCGGTCAGGGGGCACTCGCGCTTGAAATCCGCAAGGACGACAAAGCGACCGCCAGTTTCATCTCCGATTTGAATCATTGGGAGACCGCGGTTGCCGTTCGCGCAGAACGCGAGTTTCTCCGGGCCATAGGCGGTGGGTGCAACAGTCCGATTGCCGTGCATGCCTGTCCTGTTGATGGGATGATCCGAATTGAAGGATTGGCCGCAGCGCCCGACGGATCGCGCACGGTGCGCGCGGCCGTCAGCGCGGTCCGTGAGGCAGCCGAGTCGTCGGCCGGCGCTCTCGCGGAAAAGATTCTCCAATCGGGCGGACGTGAAATCCTTGATGCACACCGGCAGAGCCAATGAGTTATACAGCGTGTCAAGAATAACTCCGCAAGCGAAAGATGATTTCGGGTGTGCAACCAATTTTGGAGGTGCCTTGAAACAACGATTTTGAGGCCCGAAGGGCCGCTTCTATATTCTTATGTGTGCATCACGGAACTCAGATAACATGCGACGTCCCAGCATGCGACAGAATTTATATCGCTCTGTATAAAAATGGTTTCCCAAGCTCCTTCCGAACGGCCGCTCGCCGACAAATCCGTCCTGCTTGTCTGCAGCCCGCTCAAAGTCGATGCGCTGGCAGATGGATTGCAATCCATGGGAGCACAGGTACGCCCCTTTTGCGCGATCGAACCGCGCGCCATCCGGGATTCCGGCCCGCTTGACGACGCAATTCGAGGACTCTCTGGCTACAGCTGGGTGATTTTCACCAGCGCGCATGCGGTTTTGTTTTTCGCAAGACGCCTCTGGGAACTCGGCGTTCCGGTCGAGAGCCTTGCGGCACTTCAGGTATGTGCCGTCGGCCCCGCGACAGCGAAAACGGCGGCCGAGTGCGGGATCAGGATTTCGCTGCTGCCGGATGAGTTCATAGCTGAGGGTGTTATCAAAGCCCTGGCCCGGAGGATGGGAAGCCTGGAGGCGCTCCGCGGGAAAAGGGTTCTGCTCCCCCGGGCCCGGCAGGCCCGGGATGTTATTCCTTCCGAACTCGAGGCTGCGGGAGCCATCGTCGACATCGCGGTTTGTTATGAAACCGTTGAGGCGGAGAGTGATCCGGCGCTGGTCGCGGAGATAAAATCCAACGCTCCTGATTTGATCGTTTTTACCAGTTCCTCGAACGTGACAAGCTTTGTTTCCATTATGGGAGAAGTCGATTCCAGACCCCTGCTCGCGGGCGCTGCGGTAGCTGCTTTGGGCCCGATCACCGCAAGGACCGTGGCGTCTTTCGGCAAGGAACCCGAAATCCTGCCTTTGGAAAACTCAATTCCCGGTCTGCTGGAAAGCATCCGGCGGTACTTCCAGCGGGGATGAAATGCGGACCTCCTAGCCTGGATTATTCATGAAGTACCGAGAGAAAAGCATATTCGGACGCGGATACGCGCTCGACAGTCCGTACCTGGAAACTATAACCAGCGCGCAGCGCTGGCCCCTTCGGGGCGGCAAAAGCCCTTCCGGTCTATCCGCGCAAATCCGCGTCCAACAATTTTTAACCTGAGCTTTATCGACACTGCGATTCATGAATAATCCGCGCTAGGGCTTCTTTGCAGGGGGCGGAAATTCGATGTCGAAGGCAACCACTCCTTCGACAACCTCGCCGTTTTTGGTTGCAGGCAGGAAGAGCCAGCTGTTTTTAACGGCTTCGATAGCGCGTTCATCCAAACCTCGCCCAAGGCCCTTTTCAATTTTGATGTCCTGGATGCCGCCGTTCTTATTGATCAAAGCGGAGAGGCGCACCCTGCCATAGGTATTCTTCCTGATCGCTTCCTCCGTGGGGCTGATGGGTGGTCGCTCGATCACCTTGGGCACATTCACGCCATCGGGCCTGATCAGACCCTGCCAATCGCGGTCCCAATCGGAGGTTCCATCGGTGCTTTTTAACGTTCCCTGCTCTGCAAGGTTGGCCTCCAGGAGCGCAGCGCGCATATTCGGGCTTTTCAGATCCAATTCACCGATCTTCGCGGCGAGCTGGTCGAACAATACTTTTTCCATCAGCTGCATATAATATCGCTTGGCGCCGATGCGGATGCTGATTTCTTCGATCTGATCCATCTCGCGAAAAGCGCCCTGAATCGTCAGCCCGGTGAACGATCGCCCCTTGAGCAGCACCGAGGCGGAGTACTTCATGATCTCACCCCGGTTGTCCTTATGTTCCTGCTCGAAAACCTGGCCGATATAAAATCGCCCTGATGCACCCTTGTAGATAAACTCCGAAGGCTGAACGACGATCACGAAATCGGAGAGATTTATGAAGTTGAGCACAAAGCTCCGCGCCGTGGCGGTTTCCGCAGTGATGATGTATTGCGGGCCGATGTAGGCGTAGGTTTTCAAGGGGACCTGGCCCTGCATGGGGACCGCGCTCAGGACAATGGCGCAAATGAGAAGGATGGGCAGGTTTCGCATTTTGTACATATTACCTTGAATACGCCTCAATCTGTGCCGCCGGCGCAGATTCGGTTATCGGGCAGCATGTTATCCCGCGCCCGGCATTTGTCAAGTTTCTATCGCCTGGATCAGACGGCATAATAAGGCGGCACGCCGCGGAATGTCGGCGATTTCGATATGTTCATGCTCGGCATGGGCGCCTTCGCCATTGACCCCGAGCCCATCGAGCGTTGGGATGCCCATTGAGGCGGTGAAGGAACCATCGCTTCCTCCGCCGGTAGAGCCCTCGGCCAGATTCATGCCGAATTCGGCGGCAACCTCCCGGGCCTTATGGAAGAGGCCAATTACCCCATCGGTGCGCTCAAGCGGAGGCCGGTTGACTCCACCATCGATGACTATCGTGCAACGGCCGTCGTGAGGTTTCAGAGACCGGATCCGATCATCCATCCGGTTAAGGTCTCCCCCGGTTGCGGCTCGAACATCCACTTCGGCCTCGGCCTCGGCAGGAACCACGTTGGAGGCCGCGCCACCTCGAATTTTCCCCACACTGACGCTGATTCCGCGGTCATAGTCCGTCATCGCCTGGAGAGAAAGCACGTGCCGGCACAATTCCGCAATCGCATTAGCGCCCCCGGCGTGATCGACGCCGGCATGGCTTGAAATCCCATGCACCCGGATCCGGTAGCCGGAAACGCCTTTGCGAAAGGTTTTTGCCTTTCCGCCGCTCAAGGGTGGTTCAAGGCAAATTACCGCTGAACAACTCGAAGCAGCCTCCCGCAAATGAGACAGGCCTGCCTCGGTGCCGATCTCCTCGTCGGACGTGAAAAAGAATCGGACTTCCTTTCCCGGGTCGATGTGGCCTCTCCGAAATGCGTCGCAGGCAAGCAGTGCCAGCAGCACCCCGGCTTTCATATCGAATACACCGGGGCCGAAGGCATTCCCATCCACGATCCTGAACGGGCGCTGCCGGACGGTGCCCGTGGGCCAGACGGTATCGATATGGCCCAGCACCATCACCGGCCTGGGGGCGCCGCGCCAAGTGGCTCGCAAAAGGTTGCCGCGTTCTGCTTCCTCTATCAGTCCCGCATCGGCCCCGCGTGCCGAGAATTCCTTGACCAGCAAGGCCGCCAGGGCATCCACTCCCGCCTTAGCGCAGGAACAGGATTCCATTTCGACCAGCCGTTTGAGGAGAAGCAAAGAATCGGGAAGGCCGGCTTCGAAAAATTGGAGGAGCTGTCGTGACTTCATTTTGAGTGTGCTCAACCTATGTCAAAAAAGGCGCCGAACCGAAGAGGATGGGTCCTGCGCCGGATTCAATTATTCGCCGCCGCATATGTGCCGCTGCAAATATATTCGGCGGGGCCGGTGAGAAACAGCTCCTTGCCCTGCTCCCATCCGACTTCGAGACTGCCCAGACCGGTTTCAACCGTGACTGGAGTCTGAACCAATCCCTTCAGAATCGAAGCGACGGCCGCGGCCGAGCTCCCTGTGCCGGAAGAGAGGGTCGCGCCGACACCCCGCTCCCAGAATCGGACGCGAATGCGATGCCGATCAAGGACCTGTATGAATTCGACATTGGTGCGTTTGGGGAATTGACTGTGCGATTCCAATTGGGGTCCGGTTTTTTCCAGTGGCGCCTGGTCGATATCCGGCCAGAATGTGGAGCAATGAGGATTACCCATGGAGCTCAGCGAAACCCTGATGGTCTCCGATCCCATGCGAAGCGGATAATCAAGGACGGGACCCTCCATGGTTTTTTCGAGCAGAACCGGGATCTTTTCAGGCTCCAGGATGGGCACGCCCATGGAGCATCGGAAACGGTAGATCAAAGCGTCGTGGCTCTGGAGGGAGAGGCTCCTTATTCCCGATACCGTGCGAATCCGCAGGTTCGAACCGGTATGCGCACGGCTGTGCACCAGAAAGGCCGCAGCACACCGAACGCCATTGCCGGACATCTCCGCCCTGCTTCCGTCGGCATTGAAAATGAGCGCCGAAAATTCCGCGCAGGCATCTCCGACCGTAGGCTGATAGAAAACAATTCCGTCGGCTCCAACGCCGCAGTGCCGGTCGCACAATCGCCGGGCAAGGGCTGCGAGAGAATGTCCTTCGTTTCCCGCTTCCCCCGCGTTGATTACCAGGAAATCGTTTCCGAGTCCGTGAAGCTTGGCAAAATCCATAGAATTGATGGCGGGTTAGGAACTCAGTTCGCGCTTGAGGTAGTCGATCGCGTCAATGCGGGTCGGATCGACACCGTTGAGGAATGCGAGATAAAGGCTGACAAAATCTCCCAGGTAAATCACAGAAAACGCTCGCGCCAGCGGTGAGTGTCCTTCACTCCAGACCTCCTGGACGTCCCCCGCGGCTTGCGCCAGAATCTGCTTCGTCAGATCGAACCGTCGCCGCACCTGAGGATGATCGCCCTTGTCCTGCAGAAGCACGACTCCCAGCTGCCTCAAAGCCGCCGCAGGGAATTCCCAACCGAGAATTTCGTTGTGGTTCATTTCGGGCAGCACGTGGTGCAATGCGAGGTTTTTGGCATTTTCCTCGATTTGGCCTCTCCAGCGTGCCGCCGCGCATGCCAGCAATCCGCTGCCGCCGTATATGGCGGCTATCTTGCCGAACAGCCTGGAGGCAATCTTTTTGGCCGGGTTTTGCTCCAGGGGAACCTCCAAACGATAACGCTGCGCAAGGTTTTCTATCAGCGCGGCTGCTTCTTCGAGGTCCGACCGCACGTCGGGTATTAAGCCCAAGGCCTGGATGCTTCCAAGCAACGCCAGCGCCGAATAGCCCAAAGCTGCCCGGGGCGGCATCCCGCCAGGAATGGAAATCAACGGCTTACTGTCTGTTTTCGCCCGCTCGGCAAGTCGTCCACCGGATGTGATGCAGATAATTGCGGCGTGCGCCTGCAGCGCCTCATCGTAGGCACTGAGCGTTTCCTCGGTATTTCCGGAATAACTGCAGGCGAACACGACCGACCCGGCGTCCACAAAAGCCGGCAGTTTATAATCCCTGCTGACGAACAAGGGCAGTCGCAGGGATTTGCCGAGCACAGATCGCACCACATCTCCGCCGATTGCGGACCCGCCAAGCCCGGCCACAACCAGAGAGCGGGCGCTTTTCGGCGAGGGGATGCGGATGGAAAGCGCCATGTCCGCAGCGGCGCTGAACTGCTTGGGAAAGGATTCTATCAGGCTGCGCATATCGCGCGGGTCAAGGGTGGAACATTTTTGGGGCTGATCCAAAAGGGACAATTTCTTCGCCACCACTCAGCAGCCAATAAGCTTGAGAGCTTCCGTCCGGAATTTCATGGCCTCGAGCGGCTTGCCGAAGAAAAGATTAGCGCCGGCTTCCAAAATCCGCGGGCGCGTCTCAGGATCCTTGTCGCCGGTGATTGCTACAATCTTGATATTCCGGTTCGTGGGGCTGTTTCGCAGTTGCCGGCAGACCTCAAATCCGTCCATATCCGGCATCTTGATGTCGAGAATGAGGAGGTCAGGCTTCCGATCTCCAATCATCAAGAGCGCTTCGACACCCCCCTGCGCGGAGACAACCTCGACGGGTTCATCTCCGGACTTCAGCAGGGACGTAAGCATTTCGACCACGGACGCTTCATCATCCACAACCATGATCAGCGGGGGTCTGCCCGAAAGTTCCTCCGGCACCGGCATTCCAAACTCTTTGAGAAATGCCAGAAGATCGTCGCGCTGGATCCTGCGATGTCCGCCCGGGGTGACAAAGGCCTTGAGCTTACCCTCCTTCACCCAATTCTGCACGGTGGTAGGGTTTACCTGACAGATCTGACTGATTTCAAACGTCGTGTAATAGGAGTTTCTTGGCATGAGCGCTAGGGAATCGTTCTCGCGAAATTGTTAATCCAACCTTTCCGATCCCATAGATTATTCTTTATCTATCAATTCCGTCAAGCTCATTGGAACAAATTGCGCGTGTTTTCTCACAGATCGGCCAGTTTTTGCCTGTATGGGGGGGCAGCGCAATTGCTCGGAATTGTAAGGATTGGACCAATCAAACATATCCGTGTGTGCCACCGGTTCATACAAATTTTGCGACGATGAGTGTCATATCGTCGTCCCGCTCCTCTTCGAATGCCCAATCCAGCACGCTTTCCACCACAATGCGTTGAAGCTGTTCGGCCGAAAGTGAGCGGTTTTCAACCACCAAACGCATCAGCCGGTCATCTCCGAACTCCTCGCCATATTCGTTGACACTTTCGCTGATGCCATCCGTATAGGCCAGCAGGAGATCGCCCGGCTCAAGCGGGAGCGTTTCCTCTTCATATTCGGCATCCGGAAAAATCCCCACCACGGTGCCGCCTGTGGCCAGCCGCTGGCAACCATTGCGGGTGATGAAAAACGGCGGGTTATGCCCGGCATTGCAATAGGTCAGAATGCGCGCTTTTTCGTCGTAAACCGCATAAAAAAAGGATGCAAATTTATTGGCGGAGGTGTGGCGATAGATCTGTTCGTTGATCCGTTCCACCACGCGCGCGACGCTGCCCGCACCATTGTGGTCATGATTCGCGGCAGCCGCCTCGCGCCGGAACACGCTGACGTTACTGCGCAGTGTGGCCTGCAAATTGGCCATCAGAAGGGCAGCCGATATACCCTTGCCGCAGATGTCGCCCAGCGCCATTCCCAGGCTGTTGGGATCGAATTGGAGAAAATCATAATAGTCGCCGCTGACGACGCGGGCCGGAAGGCAAAGCCCGGTAATCTCCATCCGCGCCATGCGCGGCGCCTGGCGCGGAAAAAGCTGTTCCTGAACCTCCTTGGCGATCTCCAGTTCCCTCTCCAGGCGCTCCTTCTGTACCCGTTCTTTGACCAGCGTCTGGACGTATTCCGTCATCTGGTTGAAGGACTCGGCCAGAGCCCCCAATTGATCATCTGTTTTGACGACGATCCGGTGGCTGAAATCACCCCTTTTCACAAACTGCGTGCCGCGATCGAGGCTGTAAATCGCGTTGGTGATCGACTTGGTCAATAGTATGCCGATAATCAGCGAGATCAGTTCCACCAGCAGGAAGAATCCGACCACAATCTGCAGCACGCCAAGGATGGTCTTGCTTACGTTGCTCTCGGTGCGGAAAACATTGTGAAATAACCTGGAAGTGGACAGTTCCACAAAAAGGACCTGCGAATCGCCGCTTCCGGTTTCGCTTCCCGAATTCCAGGAAATGGGGAAAAGCATGATCGACCAGACGGAGCGACTCGCATTCCGGGGATCACCGGACAGGTCAAAGGTGGAGCTTAAGATGCTTTTCTGCAGCAGCTCCGTGGTCTGCAGCATGACGTTCAGGCCGGAGACGTTGACGTGATCTGCGAGCAGCAGGTCCTGGCC
>Ga0315275_10003506_pt1 | contig 14460 bp, 10 predicted proteins | sample YL17G03_0_MG_FD_205557 | JGI IMG/M metagenome (GOLD analysis project Ga0315275, IMG submission 205557) | Sediment microbial communities from Yellowstone Lake, YNP, Wyoming, USA - YL17G03_0 | ecosystem: Environmental > Aquatic > Freshwater > Lake > Sediment | place: USA: Wyoming | collected... | reverse complement strand
GGCGTCCTTGAATGCCATCAAATACTGCGACCCGGCCCCGATCATTTTTTTGACCATCGCCGGGGTCTGGATGGTGGCGTAGTAGAAGTAGTAGGTCCGGGAGTCGAGGAGACGCGCGCCATTCCTCACCAATGTATAGTCCGCACCCTCAAATCCCAGCACCGGATTGTTCCAGGCACTGTCCGGGTAGACATAGGCTTCCTTGGGTCGGGCACTGAAGACGATGGCACGCGCCGTGGCGTTGGCAACTGCCGCAGCGTCCGTGAGGATCTTCTTCATACGCGCATCCGGCGCAAAGGGCTTGCCCTTTTCAATGCCGATCGCGGCGAGTGTTCCCAGGGTTTCCACGTCCATTGCCTCAGACGGCTCTTCCTGCACCAACTGGTTGATCTCCTCGAAGAACTTGTAGTTGTTGGCGTGAATCGTGTTCATCTCCTTGCCCGACCCATTGACAAAGGCCACCTTGGACGCGTTGGCATCTTTGCCGAGCGGATAGACCTTGAAGGTTTTCCTGATGCTGTCAGCAGCGGGCTTTGGCGAGCCATCGACGATGAACCCGCGCCAGAAGACCAGGTTGTTGAAGGTCCGGCAATGCACCACGATATAGCCCTTCGGGATCTTACCTTTGTAGCCGGGGGGCAGCATCAGGTACTTGCCCCCTTTGCCCTTGTCCGGCCCTACGAGCCCGAAATCAGTGACGTTGCGGAACCAAAAATCATCAATCACCCCGAGCACATTCGGCGGTGTTTCCAGGACCATCGGGCCGTCTTTCAGGTTCAGCCAGTTCCAGGCATAGACGCTTTCGGTGTTGGCAGTAAGGAACAGCGACTTGGAGTCCATCAGGGAATCGAAGAGGACGACTGTCTTATTGTCCGGGCCAAAGCTGCGAATCCCGGCACGAATGGCCGCCTGCGAAGCTCCGGGAACACACGTGAGGAACGCCTGCACGCCGCGCTGAAAGTCGAGGTTATCGTAAACCAACCGGGTGGTATTTTCGTCCGGGAAACCGTCAAAGAACTTCAGCGTGCCGAGTCGGGTCTCAACGCTATCGGGCGTGGTGATTTCCGGCGGAATGTCCGTCGTCATCTTCATAGCTGGCTCCTTTTCCTGTGCAAAAACCCCATGTATGCTCGTGAGAGCCAGCGCACAAAACAGCGAGGCGGCGAGGAATTGTGAAGTTTTCATTTTCATACTGTGTCCTCTCTCTCTTTGTTTGATTTGTTGTTTTACTTAACCTTCACAACGTCGTCCGGTCTCCAGGTCTGGTCGTAGAACTCGGTGCCGCTGCCGTAGAGCCGGATGGTCACGAGGAAGGCGCGGCCTTTCAGCGTCTGAATCCAGTTCTTCTCGTTTACGCCCTCCGCTTTCGTCGGACTGAAGTAAAGGTCAACCGACCCGTCCGCGTTTTGCGGAATCTTGTCCATCTGGTTGCGCGAGGGGAAGGGCTGATCGGTTTCCGGCATGGAGCCATCGGCCGGATTGTATATAGTCACCGCCCAGAAAAGCTTCGCCGGGATGCCGGCCGGCAGATGCAGCCTGTAGGAATTGCTGCCGTCGAGCAGGTCGCCGTCCTTGTCGCGCAAGGTGCTGGGATACTTCGAGCCTTGATTGATGTTCCCCATGACCATACCGGGCGACGAGGAGTAGGCCACCTGGAAGAACGTGGCGCGCTGGTTCACGTCGAGGTAGCTGGGGCGGAACCATTCGGAATCAACGCCGGCCCATGCGTTGAAATACTGGCGGTCGGTGTAATACATCTCCATTTTGTCGGCCCGACCGGCGAGACGTTCCGCGAAGATCATCTTCGGCGCGATTTCCACGGCCTTGGTCAGCGCGGCCGTGGCTGCCGCATCCGGCTCGAAGGGCAGGCCCTTGACAATGCCGACTGAGGCGAGGATACCGCGCACTTCCGGCGGGATGGCGGATACCGGTTCATAGTCCACGAACGCCTTCAATTTTTCCCAGTAGGAAAAGTCCGTGGGATACATCATGTTCGCGCGGACAGCCGAGCCGTTCGGGAACTGCATCGGCTTGCGGTCCTTGTCCAGGGTTTCCAGTGGGTAAATGCGGGTCGTCTCGGCGTTAGCCACCGCGCCCTTGGGGTCAGGGCCGTTTTTGCCCGGTGTCATCACAGTGCGGAAGAAGAGGAAGACGTTATAGGTGGCAGACTTCACGGCGTAGTAACCGCCCGGCACATGACCGTCATAATCCGGCGGCAGCAGCAGGTAAAGCCCGCCACGTGCGCGGTCCGGTCCGATGGCTCCAACGTCGGTGAGGGTGTACTGCCAGAAGTCAGTGAACATACCGATGACATTCGCCGGTGCATACACAACGAGCGGTCCGGTCTCCTTGAGGTCGAGGTAGCTCATCGAATAGATGACGTCACAGTTCGGCGTGGGTACCCAAGCCTTGGCGGTCATCCGGTCTTTCCAGATCGGCAGGACGTTGTAGCCCTTGCCGAACTCGGCCTCCGAGCCGTCACGCATGCCGATGGTATTCAGGATGGGTAGCGTAAGCATATACGCCTCGATGCCCCGCTGGTAGAGACGCTCCATGTTCAACTGGTCGATTGTTGCCTGATCCGGCCACGCGCCGTTGAACATTTGTTTCACGAGCGGTGTCATGGTTTCCTGCGTGGATGTTGTTTTGATTGCCATATTTGTCTCCTTTTTTTGATTGATAGTTTAGTTTACTTTCACGGCCTGCGGCGGCGAACGAGTCTGGTTGACATACAGCACCATGGACAATCTCCAGGACCGGCAGCCCTCCCCGGGCTGCCGGTCCTGATTGCACTTACTGAATCGCCATAGCAACGCGCAGACGCTCCTCGGGCGTGATAAGGTGATCGAAATCCTCGGCGTCCTTGTCGACGTCGATCTCGACCCAATTTACCTCACCGTTGAACTTCTTGACTTTCGGATAGTCCGGGGTTACCGGCGAACCAAATTCGTTGCCGATGTCCAGGGTCTCGTCAGCGGAGAAGACGAACGGCTCGGTCTGATCCACGCGGCCCTCGCCGGCCTTCTTTCCGTTCACATAGAGCGTGATCATGCCCCCCTTCGCGATACCGCCGCCGTCATAGGCAAACTCCATCCGTACCTGCTGTTTCCCCGCCGGGATCTTCGTTGTCCCTTCAATCGTGTAGCGGTTCAGGCCATAAAAGTTGTAGCAGTACTTCAACTGGCCACCCTTGGTGTAGAGGCTCCAGCCGCCGATGCTTCCGCCCACCGCGACAATGACCCCCTCAGCGCCGGACTCGGGTACGACTATTTCGGCCGTGACGGCGTGGGGCTTGTTCTTGTAGTTGACGATGGAGTTCTCGGTCAGTCGGCCCATGCCGCCGAAAAAGAGCTGACGGTTACCCTTGGTCAACTGCGGACGTCCTGCGATTTCAGCGTTGGCGCGCTCGGCGAAGCGGTCGTCGAGCGGCAGCACGTTGTGCTTGACCGCTTCGATCAGCCAGAGACGCTGGAGATAGGCCAACTTTTCCGGATGCTCCTTCGACAGATCCTTCGACTGGCTCCAGTCCTTGGTCGTGTCGTAGAGTTCCCAGACGTCCTCGTCGAAGGGTATCTGCTTGGCAACGCCGGCCTCCCAAGGGGTGCGGTGCTTGGTTACCGCCGACCACCCCTTGTGGAAGATGCCACGATTGCCCGACATCTCGAAGTACTGGGTCTCATGTCGCTCGGCCGCCTTGGCGTCATCGAACGAGTACAACATGCTGACCCCTTCTATCGGTTTCTGCTGGATCCCGTTGACAAAGACCGGCTCGGGCAGGCCCGCCGCTTCCAGGATGGTCGGCGCGACATCGATTACGTGGTGGAACTGGCTGCGGATCTCCCCTTTGGCCTTGATCCCTTTGGGCCAATGGACGATGGTACCGTTGCGGGTGCCGCCGAAGTGCGACGCCACCTGTTTGGTCCACTGGTAGGGTGTGTTCAGGGCGTGCGCCCAGCCCACCGCATAGTGGTTGTACGACTCGACCCCGCCAAGGTCGTCGAGGTGGGCGTTCAAATACTCCGGTGTTTCCAGATGGCCGAACCCGGTAATTGTCACCATCTCGTTGTAGGTGCCCTGAAGCGACCCTTCAGCTGACGCACCGTTGTCGCCAATGATCACGTAGATCAGCGTATCATCCAGGATCTTCAGATCATCCAGCGAATTGATGAGTTCGCCCACGTAGTGGTCGGCGTAGCTCAGGTACCCGGCATACACTTCCATCTGCCGGGCGAGGACCTTCCTCATCTCGGGCTTCGTCTCGTCCCAAGCGGGGATGCCGGCGGAGCGTGTGGTCAGTTGGCACTCCTGCGGGATGACGCCGAGTTTCTTCTGTCGTGCGAAGGTCTCCTCGCGCAACTTGTCCCACCCTTGATCGAATTTCCCCTTGTATTTGTCGGCCCACTCCTTGGGCACATGGTGCGGGGCATGGGTGGCACCCGGTGCGAAGTAGGTGAAGAATGGCTTGTCTGGCATGAGCGCCTTCTGCTGGCGGATCCACTTGATCGCCTTGTCCGTCATGTCCTTCATGAAGTGGTAGCCTTCTTCGGGTGTCTTCTCCGGTTCGATCGGGGTCGTCCCTTCGAAAATTGCCGGATACCACTGGTTGGTCTCGCCGCCGATGAAACCGTAGAAGTACTCGAACCCGCCGCCGCCGGTGGGCCAGGCGGTGAATGGCCCCATGGGGCTGGTCTGCCAGACCGGAACCTCATGGCACTTACCGAACTGTGACGTCGAGTAGCCGTTGAGCTTCAGCGTCTGCGCGATGGGCGAAATGGTATTGGACATGAACGAGCACGATCCCGGCGCAGACGTGGCGAACTCGGTGATCGAGCCCATGCCGGCTGAGTGATGATTGCGACCGGTCAGAAGCGCCTGTCGCGTGGGCGAGCAGAGCGCCGTCGTGTGGAAGCGGTTGTATTTGAGGCCACCTGCCGCAAGCTTCTCGAAGTTCGGTGTCTGGCACGGGCCGCCAAAGGTGCTGGTGGCGCCGAAACCGACGTCGTCGATCAAGATGACGAGCACGTTGGGCGCGCCCTTGGGCGGCCGGAGTTCCTTGATCGGCGGGTACTTGGTGTCCGAATCCTTGGCGTCGTAGGTTGTCAAACCCACGTGCGGCTGATCCGGGATGGGAAGAACATTTCGTTGAATCTTATCTTGTGAACTCATGTTGATCCTCCTTGCTTTGGTTGATTGGTTTAGTCGCTTAACCTTCTCGATGTCCGAAATCGTCCATGTATTTTGATTCGCCTCAATTGACGTGAAACGCCTTGGGTGAATCAGTTAAGGGCATACGTTTTTCTCCTCTCTATCCGTCATTTCGGGAACAGGAAGGCCATGGTGAAGCCCAGTCCCCAGTTGGGGCCGCCCTCGGGCCGTTCGATATAGGTGCGCCAGGCGACACCGAGGCTGACGGACTGCTTGCCGAGCTGCACCAACTGGCTCACGGAAAATTCGAGGGGCACCGTCCATTCTTGGCCGACCCAGTCGTAAGAGGTCTGGGCGCTCAGCCCGAAACTCATCTCCTTTTCCGTAGTGTAGGAAACCTGAGGCTGGAGAAACATGGTGCTCACCTGCGTGCGGCTTTGGCTGCCCGCAAAGGACCATGCCTGACCGGCCAGGAAGACCATCGTCCAGCCGCCGTCCTGCCTCACCAGTGCCCCGGTCGGCCCTCCACTCCACTTTTCGCTGCCCAGCGTCGAGTCTGTGGCGCTCGGTAAAATCAACCCCGGCCCCAGCCCCCAGAACCAGCCGCCGATGGGTTTTACCGGTGAGAAATAGATCGTAGACTTGATGTCGCCCAGACCGGATTTGCTCGGACCGCCCGTGTCGGGCGATTCGGCATACATGATAGGCACGATGGTCCGGGTGATGAGGTTCCAATCCTTGTTCAGAGAGAAAGGAACGACAGGCTTGATGTTGGCCGTGTAGGACATGGCGCGCGCCTCGCCAATGCCGAAATCCCAGTTGTTCTCGATGGGCACGTTGATGAGCGTGCTCACCGGGTTTAAGAGTTTTTTCGCCAATTCAGCCTCACCCTCCGCCCATAGTGGGGCGGCAATCAGCAGGATTGCCAGGCAAAGCAAGAGAACGCCACTCCTTTCCCCCCGGTATCTCCCGTTGCCTATCATTATTGTTTCTCCTCTCGCATTGAAAATTTCATTCTTCCGTGGCCATATCATCCCTCTTTGATCGCCCGAACCTCTGCGGCGCGCTCATCTACCGGGATCACGGGCAGTTCTCCCTTGCTCTTCACCGGCAGCGTGCGCAGGTGATCCATGATCGCCTGCCATTCCTTGATCTCGTGGACAGAATCCTTTCCGGCTCCCATGGCAACACTTTCCTTGTCCACAGTGCCCTGCGGCGCCATCAGTTGGGCAGTGCTTCTGCGCGGGTCGTCAAGTGCCTCGACCCGTGATGCCAGCGGCTGCCCCGCCTTGTTCTTGGGAACAAGCGGCAGTCTGCCCTTGGTGTATTTTGGAATGGCCACGAGAATCGGACCGATCATCAGGGGGCAGGTCAGGCTATACAACCGCCCGTCCGTGCCGCTGATGTCGATTGCCTGGTAACCTCGGTCGAGGTCTCCCAACTCGATAGCGGTCACAACATCGAACATCGGGCGTGACTTGTCGTAGCGGAACCGCATGCCTGAGGCACGGGGGAAATACTCGCCGGGGTGGGCCGGGTTGTCCATCAGCAGAAATTCGAGAATATTCTTCAGCTCCTGGCCGGTGAACCAGCCGGTAACGAGAGCGCTGCCGGCCGTTTTATCCACGACACCGCCGCCAAGTGGTGCTACGGCGAAGACGTCGTACACGGTCTGCACGCCTGATTTCCCACGGGTCAGGCCGGCGCGCATCATGCCGTTGGCTGTGAAGCCGATGTCCGCTTTGGTGGCGTTCCTGAAAGCATCGGTGCAGAGGTTGGCCAGGATAGTGCCGGCAGGAATGTCGGTGAAGGTGTTGGGCAGATCCTGCGGCGCAATTGCCAGCGGCTGATCGATGCTGTAGCCGCGGGAGGCGAACACGGCCCCGGTGACCGACTTCTTGAGCTTGTCGATCTCGTCGGCAATGACCCGGTCGCCGGCAATACTGTCGTCGATAGGGTGGAGTTGGTAGGAGTCGACCGTCAGTTTGTCCCCGTCCAGGGTGATTACCAGTTCACCGAGGTTATTGCTTTCTTTGCCGGTCTGGACAACCGGGGTCCGTCCGTTAACAATGATAGCCTCACGAAGCTCGGTATGGCTGTGACCGCCGATCACGATATCGATACCTGACACGTCTTTGGCCAGGCGGACGTCGTCGCCGCCAGTGATGCTCCCATCCTTCCCTTTCTCCAGACCGCCGTGACTGAGGGCGATGACCACATCCACCTTCTCTTTCTCGCGGAGGATCGTTACCATTTCCCGGGCAGACTCACCGGCGTCGGCGAAGGTCACTGCACCGGCACTGGTGTAAATGATGGCCTCCTTGCCGAGTGTCCCGAAGAGGCCGAAACGGATGCCGCCGCGTTCGATCACGAGGTAGGGGCGGATCACCCCTTCTTTGCTCAGGCGCTGCAGGTTGGCCAGGGCAGGGTCGTTCGCCGCCATATCGGTATTTGAACCAAGCACTGCCGGAATCGGACCGGCTTCGGCCGCCGTGCTGATCGACCTGCCCAGGCCGTCAGGCCCGAGATCGAACTCATGATTGCCGAAGGTGGTGGCGTCATAACCCATCCTGCCCATGAGCTGCAGCTCGCCGCCGATCTCGCGCGTTGCTGCGCCGAACGGTGTTCCCATACTGTAGTCGCCTGCATCCAGTATCAGTACCGGGCCCCGGTCTACCTGCGCCGCCTTCCTTTTCGCGATCAAACCGGCCAGACGCGCGTAGCCGCCGCGGGTCGCATCGTCGTTGAGCGTGAACGGGGTATAGTCCGCGGCCGGCCCCATGCCGATGAAACTCGAATGAAGGTCGTTGGTGTGCAGAATGGTAAAGGTATTCTTCATTTTCCTCTCCTCATTACTATCTGGTTTGTTCATTACCTCAGCAGCCGCCCCTCACCCCCGAGATCGCCTCCTAATTTCTCCTATGAGCTGTAAGCGGAACAAAATAAATGTCCTGCTTCAGCACATTCCTGTCTGCTCAAGCCAAGTTTCCTGGCGCGAGCCTGCCACGCTCCCACAGCAGCACACACCGCAATAATGATTTCTTTGGCACGACTGCTCGCCAACCGGTAGTAACCCGCTGTTGACAGAACAACCTCCATATCTGGTTGGCGATTATAAAGATCCAGAGAAAGAACGTGCTCGTCTTTTCTAAAAGACGGGTTCATGTCGAAAGCCGGCGCCAGAAGCCAGCCGGCGGGTGATCGGATGAAGCCATGATTGCGCAGATGATCGTCCCGATTGGCGGTGGCAACGTTGAATGCAACCCTGGTGAAGAGTTCTTCAAGATCATGGCCGATACTGTCAGCTTCACCATAGGTGGCTATGAACTCTGCCAATTCCAGATAACTGGCATCTTCGGTGTCAACATGGCCAAGCATTGTCATGGCAGAGGTAAAAAAACGCCGCTTGTCGCCGTTTCGGTCAAACCTCTTCACCAGAAAAGTATGATACCCGTTGCCGATCTGCATAAGGCGGGCGTCGGGGACCATGATACCACAACGCTGCGCCAGCTCTTGAAGCAGCTTCTCCCAGAGGGCAACATCATAGTCATCTTCTGCTGAAGGGAATTTTGCAATCCAGAGGCTGCCATCTTCATCAATCAGGTTGGCCTTGGGACGGGCGCCACCAAGTGAAGAACCTGGGGCGACCAGGACCTTCAGCCACTCCTTGATCCTGCCGGGATCGTCCTGTTTTTTTCTGGTCAGCTCAAAGGCTATTGCCTGTAATTCTGCAATCCTGGCTACAGGCGGAGCAGATAACGCCTCGTCTGCCAGAAAGTGTTGTTCTCCTGGTCGGCTGTAACGCAAAGCGCCCATGCGCGTACAGTCCTGAACTCCCAACAGAAACTCCCAGGAGCCCAGAGTTCTCGGCGTACGACCTTCGTCTTTTGCCTCGACGGCTTCCCGGCGTTTCATCAGGATTTGACCCCAACGATCAGGACATGAATCCATGAACACTCCGAAATTTGCATCCCCGGGAAAGAATTCACCGGCGGTCAAATCCAATCCTGGGTCCAGCGGGAAGGCATGAGCGTGCTTAAGCCAACCCGGCTCGTAAGAAAAACGCACGCTTCCCCGGTCCCCACGGGACAACGTGCCTATCTGCTGAAGTGGGCCGTATGCAGGGTCATCAAGCCAGACCCAGATCTGTTCTCCACTTGATTTAGCCATTACTTTCTTCCGTCGGCGCTTTTTTGCGCAGGGCTCTTTTCCGTTGTGGGAGTGATTCGTCCTGTAGACGCCGTCCCAAAACATCTTCTTTGGCAATCAGCGATAAATCCTCAACCATGCCCAGTACCCGCAGCACCTGGACGTAGATCCCGAAGGCGACCGAGGGATCGCCATTCTCGACCTTGTTAAGTGTCGGCCGCGAAATGTCGGCTCTGGCACAGACCGTTTCCATAGAAAAGCGTCGGCGCAGCCGCGCATCTCTGAGCCGCTGCCCGATGGCCTCCATTTCTTTCGCCGAAGCGGGGTAGATGTTAAATGTTTTTTTAGCCATAATGGTAATTAATGTTTACATAAAACTGTGTTTTAGTCAATTATAATTATCGTTACTGAGCCGCAGGCCAGCGCAAGGCATGCTTTGCCGCCTGGCACGTCCCTCGACAATATTCCTTGAAAATCATTACTTGACATTGTGATTTTCAAGGAAGTCCAACGCCGGCCCGACCTGTTCGCATTGCTCAGAGTTCAGAAGCCGCTCCATGCACACTGCCATTCAAGACCTGAGCCTTGAGCACTTGTGGGTGATTTACCCCGGCCATCAGGAGTACCCTCTCGACGACAAGATCTCCGTCATTCCCATTGATTCTCTCCCCCGCATTGCGAAGAGCCTCCGTTAGCAACAAACAACGATTATTTCAATACCTGCCGTGCGTTAACCACCTGCACGGGACGGTTTGAGCGTGAACGGGGTGTAGTCAGCGACCGGCCCCATGCCGATGAAACTCGAATGCAGGTCGTTGGTGTGCAGGATGGTAAAGGTCTTCTCACAGTATGGGGTAACTCAAAACAATATGCCGAACAACTTTTTCAGCAGTTCTTCCAGCGGCATCATGGTCAATGCCAGCGGAACTATTGGCGCGAGCGTCGCGGCTGCAAGCTGGAAAATGGCCTCTTTTGTCACCAGTATGAAGCGCATGGAACGCACCACCTCGGTACTATTGCCCAGATCAGCGAGAGACTGGATGTCACCGCTGCCCACGAAGGGCTCATCGGCAGGTGCACCGCCGCGCAACCATTTGGCATCGAACTCACGCACGTAACGCTGGGCCAGCGTGTCATATTCACGCTTGCCGGTCCGCTTCGCCTGCGCAAGCTGCGGCGCAAACACCAGGAGCGGGCCGAACACCAGGCAGAGGAGCAGGATGACAAGGAGGAGGATCTCATACTTGAAATCGGGCAGTGCGGCCCCGAGATAGAAAATACGGTTGGCGATGTTTCCGGCAAGCAACGCGCCATGGGCCGTTAAAAACAGCATGAAGGCATAGGCCATACCGGAGAGAAATCCCAGGCCACCGGCACGATCCGGATGAGTGGGAACCAGGTTCAACTCGATGCGTGACACCTGCCAGAGAAAACGCACCCAGATAAACAACCGAAAATACCAGCGCACCAGCAGGAACTGGAAGATCGGCAGGCTCACGTAGCCATACCACATCCCGGCGAGCGAGAGCTTCAAGCCCCCGGCGGATTGTGCCGCATACCATGTGGCAGTATCGAGCGCCGTGTACTGGCGCCAAACGATGAGAATACCGACGATATACACTAAGGCGATCAGCAGTACCTCGGCTAACACCGAGTTGCGCAGCCGGAATGCCGATGCAATGGCGGTTTTGAACCGTGTCATGGCGCTCTCGGGAATCAACTGGCGTTCCAGGAATTGCTTTACCACGAAACGCATGCGCCGGTGCACCACCAGTTCGGCGCCGATCAACAGAGGCACCGCTATCAGGAATTTGACGTGAACTTCCGCATCCAGCAGGAAGGGTACTGCCACACTTCCGCCCAGCACCTGTCCCTGCAGAACGGAGAGCAACAGAAGCGGCAACCATGAAAACAGCGAGATAACTATAATGCGTCGGTGCAGCAGCTCCAGCGCATCGTCGGACACGCGCGCCCGACGCATAAGCTGGAAGAGCGGCCCGCCCAGTACGAACGAGAAGTCCGACGGGTCCGGATGCAGCTCGTTACGGGATACGGTGGTTTTGTCAGCCATTATTGTTTTGTCCTTTTCGCCTTTTGCTTTATGCGACCGGTTTCTCCGGCGGACAACCTTGTCCGCCGGAGAAACCGGTCGTTGCACTTACATCATCGCATTCAATTTTTAATTTTTTATGTTCAGCAAGCTTCCAATGCTTCCTTTTTCGATAAAAATCTAGATAGGTATCCCCTTTGTCCTCTCCAGAATTCATCTGGTCTTTCCCCTTTTTTCATAAGTCTGCACTGCCTCGCGCAGGTTGAAGAACATACGTTCGTCCCCCAGGTTCTGACCCAGCGGGGAGTTCTTGACCACCTTGAGCGCCTCCGGGTTCAGCGCGGCCAGCCATAACGCAATCCCTTGCCCTTGCAGCTTCTCCTCTGCTCCGATCAAGGCCCGAAGCGCCGTGTACTCGAAGTCGGGGATGGCGCTGCATTCCAGAATCACCACCTTAGGGCCAGCCGCGTCAACCAAGGCCCAGAGCTGTTCGCCTACCCGCGGGGCACTGGCAAAGGTCATGCGACCCTCGGATCTGATGATCAGGAGGCCCGGGATAGTCTCGTCCTCGGGGTGCTCGCCGGTCAGGGGGCGGTACACTTCGGTGCCGGGTTTTCTTCCCACGGCGTACATAGGGGGATGGTTTGCCTGGTAGAAGAGTGTAAGAATCGAGATGGCGACAGCCACCAGGATGCCCTGGAGGGTTCCCAGCAGCACGACGCCGGCGCAGGCGGCCAGGCCCCAGCGGAACTCAGTTCGACGCACCTGCCGGATGGAACGGAAATCGGCCGTGCTCAGCAGCGGCAGCGTGGTGACGACCACCACGGAGGCCAGTGTGGCCTGTGGCAGCAGGCTGATAATGGGCGCCAGGAAGAACAGGGTAGCCACCACGATGGCCACCGTGACCAGCTCGGAGGCCTGGGTGCGGGCCCCGGCCCGGGAATTCACGGCGGTCTGGGAGGTCCCTCCGCCTGCGGGGAAGCTGTGGAAAAAGGCCCCGGCAAGGTTGGCTGCGCCCAGGGCGATCAGCTCCCGGTTCGGCACCGGGCGCGGGTCATCGTGCCTCGCAAAGGCGCGTCCTGCTGCCACGGACTCGGTAAAGGACATGAGGGCAATGCCCAGTGCCCCGGGCCACAGCACCTTCAAAAGTGTCAGGTCCGGAATTGCCGGGAAAGGTATCCCGGTGGGGATGTATCCTGTCAGGGCAACACCTGCCTCTTTGAGACTCAGGAATCCCGCGGCTGCGATACCCAGGACAACGGCCGCCAAGGGTGCAGGGGCCCGCGGCGTAAAGTGTTCCATGCCCAGCAGGACCACCAGCATGACCCCTGCCAGAATCAGCGTCGGTATGCTGGTCTCGGGCATGTGCTGCAGGGTGGACAGGATGTTGTGAAAGAAATGGCCTTTGTCGATGTGTATGCCCAGCAGCTTGGGCACCTGGTCGACCATGATGACCAGGCCGATACCTGCCTTGAACCCGGTCAAAACCGGGTCGGAGATGAAATTGGCCAGGAACCCCAGGCGTAAGAGACCGGCCAGGATCAGGAAAGCGCCGGTCAGGAGGGACAGCGTGGCGGCCGCAGCCATCAGCTGAGCCGGGTCTCCGCCCGGGACGGCCAGAGCCAGCTGGGTGGCCGTGAGAATGGCCAGCGTGGTGGTGCTGCTCACGCTCAAGACGCGCGACGAGCCTAGCACTGCATAGACGAACATGGGCACGAACGCCACGTACAGGCCTGCCTGCACCGGTAAGCCGGCAATGATGGCAAAGGCCATGGACTTTGGGATGACTACCGCAGCTGTGGTCAGCCCGGCCACGAGATCCATACGTAGCAATGGGGAAGAATATGCAATCAACCCGTCAAGAATCGGAAGCGAGGTTCTTTGTTTCATCATGTTACTATCATCTCCATAATGAATCCTGCAGACCGGTCAGCGTCTGAAATAACCATATCGCCAGCCGGTGAAGCGGACCGCCAAGCAACAAAAGTTCCGGCATTTTATCGTATTCTTCCATCATTGGTTTGATTGCTTGTGTCCCGGCACCCTAAGCACCATAATCTTTGCTGAATTTGTATTGAAGTTCGACTTTCATGGTTCTCTCCTTTATAGGTTTGCTCACTTCACCTTCTCGACGATCGGCGGCTGCCAGGTACCGTCATAGTTTAACCTTTGTTCTCTCTTTTGGAATCTTGCACGCCGACCGTGCGACGGATGGCATCAAGGATGTCAGCACCGGAGTCCGTCTTGCGGAAGTAACCGGCGCAATCGGATGCCTCCGCCTGCGCCCGCACCTCGGGATCGTTGTGCGCAGTGATGAAGAAGACAGGGGTGGCATCCTTGACCGCGGAGAGTCTCTGGCGCAGATCCAGCCCGGACATCCCTTTGAGTTGGATATCGAGTAGCAGGCAATCGAAATTTGGACGCTTCGTGTCCTCGAGGAAAGCTTCGGCAGAGGGATAAGTGATCGGCTGAAAGTTTGCGGCCCGCAGCAGCCGGCTCATCGAGCGGCAAAGGCTCTCGTCATCATCAATGACCGCGATATAGTTTTTCCGGGAGCTTCTCATGAGATACAGCGTAGCCCACGCACGCGGGGCTGTCAACTGCCCTTTAGGGAAGGTAGGGAAAGTTACGAGACGCGGAGGGGAAGTCTTAGCTACACTTCGAGGCTGCCGACCTCCATCCACAACTTCGTCAGCTCGGCGACCGAGTACACACCAAGTTTGGTAGTGATGGAGGTGCGATGGAGTTTTACCGTGCGTTCGTGGATGCCGAGGTCGTATGCGATTTGCTTGTTCAGCTTTCCTTGCACGACGTGCTTCAGCACCTCACCTTCGCGCGGGGTGAGCGCGGCGAAGCGCGCACGCAACCCTTCCAGCTGTGCACGCTTGGCGCGCTCAAGGGCATCGCGGTCGAGTGCGCGTTTCACTGCATTGAGCAAATCCTCCTTCGGCGCGCGCTTTGTTAGAAAATCTTCCGCACCCCGCCGCATCGCTCGCACGGTGGTCGGAATGTCTCCATGACCGGTGAGGAAGATTACAGGCAGCGTGTGTCCTGCTTTCGAGAGTGCTTCCTGCAAGTCTAGCCCGCTCAAGCCAGGCATCTGCAAATCCACAAGT
>Ga0315275_10003505_pt1 | contig 14461 bp, 15 predicted proteins | sample YL17G03_0_MG_FD_205557 | JGI IMG/M metagenome (GOLD analysis project Ga0315275, IMG submission 205557) | Sediment microbial communities from Yellowstone Lake, YNP, Wyoming, USA - YL17G03_0 | ecosystem: Environmental > Aquatic > Freshwater > Lake > Sediment | place: USA: Wyoming | collected... | reverse complement strand
CGCTGCCGTCGTTGGCCGGATGCTACCGTATCCTGCGAGAAGGCGCAATCACCTCCAATAGGGTGACGGCGACGATCGCTCCGATGACAGCCTGAATCAGAAATGCCCTCTCAGAGAACGGCATCGCGAGGCTCAGCCACGGAGCGCCAGCACCAGGCTCGCGAGGAGGGGATTCCACCTGCTCTGCAGCCGCTCCAGCGCGACGCCCCTCCAGCCCAGCTCCTCCGGCAGCGCGCCGAACAGCATCCCAATCACGACCAGTTGGACGATCAGCAAGGGGTCCGCGCCGATATCGGAAAACGTCCTGAGGCTTGGCGCCGCCCCGCCGAGCAGGATATCGATCGCGAAGCTGGCGGCGAAAACGGCGGGGAAGATGAGCACGGCGAACAGGATCCACCCGATGGAAACGTTCTTGGGGTCGATGACGCGCTTCCAGAAGTCCCGCCGCGCCTCCTTGTCCTTGAGCCTGGCGTGGCAGCCTTCGCTTCCTGACCCGAGATCGCCGTGGGGACCCAGAAAATCCACGTGAGACCCTATGCCAGGGCGAGGAAAGCCCACGGCATTGCAGAAAAACCTTTCGCCAGATTCGTCATCCGCGATAACCTCCTGGTCTCACGATCGAGGAGAAAGCCGCACGGTAGCACCGTTCGCGATGGACGATCAATCAGGATCCCTGCGCCGCTTGAATTTGGAGGTTTTGCCATTCGTGAGTATCTTTGTCCCACGAAAGGACGAGATATCATGGCAAGCATATTCAGGCCAAGAAATACGAACCAGTCAGAAAACATCCCCAAGGAGCTCGCGATCCTTCCCCTGCGCAACTCCGTCGCCTTCCCCTTCTCCATGCTCCCCCTGTCGATCGGCGTCGCGCGGTCGGTGAAGCTCGTCGAGGAGGCGGTGCAGGGAAACAGCCTCGTCGGGCTGGTCGCGACAAAAGACCCGTCGATCGAGGAGCCCCTGCCCGGTCAGGTTCACGAGACGGGGACCGTTGCGAGGATCGTGCGCACGATGCGGGGATCCGATGGCACGCTGCAGATCGTCGTGCAGGGACTGGAGCGCTTCCGCGTCTCGGCGTGGATCTCCCCCGAGCAGTACCTGCGGGCCCGTGTGGAGCCCGCTCCCGAGCGGGTGGAATCCGACCTGGAGGCCGAGGCCCTCATGCAGAGCCTGCGCGAGCTGGGCAAGGAAGTCGTCGAGCTCTCGCCCAACATCCCCAACGAGGCGGCGGCGTTTCTGGACACGGTGAGCGATCCCCGGTTCCTCGCGTACCTCATTGCCGCCAACTCGCAGATGGAAACCGAGGACGCTCAGAAGCTTTTGGAAATCGACTCGGTCAAGGACAAGCTAAGAGCGCTGGTGACGCACCTGGAGCACCAGAAGGTGGTGCTCAGCATCGGCCAGAAGATAAGGTCCGAGGCCAAGGGCACGATGGAGAAGGAGCAGCGCGAGTACATCCTCCGCCAGCAGATGAAGGCGATCCAGAAGGAGCTGGGAGACTCGGACGAGAACCAGTCCGTCGGGGACGAGTACACGGCGAAGCTGGAGAAGGCCGGCCTCCCCGAGGAAGCGAAGAAGGAAGCCCAGCGCGAGCTGAAGCGCCTGTCGGGCATGTCGCCGCAATCTCCCGAGCACTCCATGGTCAAGACGTACCTCGACTGGATGGTGGAGCTGCCCTGGAGCGTGCAGAGCGAAGACCAGCTCGATGTGGCGAACGCGAGGAAGGTCCTGGACGAAGACCACTATGATCTGCAGGAGGTCAAGGACAGGATCGTCGAGTTTCTCGCCGTGCGGAAGCTCCTGAAGGAGCGCGGCATCCAGAGGCTCTCCAGCGACGACGGGAAGACCGGCAAGGCCATCGGCGCCATCCTCTGCTTCGTGGGCCCCCCGGGCGTCGGCAAGACCTCACTCGGCCAGAGCATCGCGCGGGCCCTCGGCCGCAAGTTCACCCGCATGAGCCTGGGCGGCATGCGCGACGAGGCGGAAATCCGCGGGCACAGGCGCACGTACATCGGCGCCATGCCCGGGCGGGTCATGCAGGCCATCAAGAGGGCGGGCACGCGCAATCCCGTCTTCATGCTCGACGAGATCGACAAGGTGGGAAGCGACTGGCGCGGCGACCCCTCCTCCGCGCTGCTGGAGGTGCTCGACCCCGCGCAGAACGGGACCTTTCGCGACCACTACCTCAACGTGGACTTCGACCTGAGCGACGTGATGTTCGTCACAACCGCCAACCAGCTCGAGCCCATTCCGGCGCCGCTTCGCGACAGGATGGAGATCATCCACCTGGACGGCTACACCGAGTACGAGAAGGTGAAGATCGCCCAGGAACACCTGGTCAAGCGCCAGCTCGCGGCCAACGGCCTGCGCGAGGGCGAGGTCGTCTTCTCAGAGGAGGCGCTGCAGAAGATCGTGCAGGACTACACGCGCGAAGCGGGGGTGAGGAACCTCGAGCGCCAGATCGGCACGATCTGCAGGAAGAGCGTGGCGAAAATCGCCGGGGGTGAGACCGGGGGCGGAGCGGAGGCCATCACGATCACGCCCGAGGTCGTGCGCGAGTACCTCAAGAAGGAGAAGTTCGAGTCCGAGACCTCGGAGACGATCATGATCCCCGGCATCGCAACGGGGCTCGCAGTGACCCCCGTCGGAGGGGACATCCTCTTCATCGAAGCCACCCGCATGAAGGGCAAGGGCGAGTTCACCCTGACCGGTCAACTGGGCGACGTGATGCGCGAGAGCGCTCGTATCGCCCTGAGCTACGTGCGCTCGAAGGCCGCCGATCTCGGCATCGATGCGGATTCCTTCGCGCAAACCGATGTGCACGTGCATGTTCCCGCGGGAGCGATCCCCAAGGACGGCCCCTCCGCAGGCATCGCCATGACCATGGCCATCGCGAGCCTTTTCACTGGCCGGCCCGTGAAGGGCAGCCTCGGCATGACGGGCGAGGTGACCCTGCGCGGCCGGGTCATGCCCATCGGCGGAGTCAAGATGAAGGTGCTCGCAGCGCACAGAGCGGGGCTCACGACGGTGATCCTCCCGAAGCGCAACGAGCGCGACCTGGAGGAGTTGCCCGCCGACGTGCGCAGCAGAATGACCTTTGTGCTCGTCGAGCGCATCGACGAGGCCCTGGAGGCGGGGCTGTCGCTGAAGGGCGCGGACGGGCACGCGCCGGCGCACGAGCTCATCGCGTAAGAGCACACCGCGGGCGACGATGAAGGTCACAATCGATGACGGGCTGATACTCGAAGCGCAGAGAATCGGGGGACACCGGACAAAGAAATCCGCGGTCACCGAAGCTCTCAAGGAGTATATCCAGCGCAGACAGCAACAGCAGGTGACCGCGTTGTTCGGGAAGATCGACTATCAGAAGGGAACGCGCCTCTTCCAGGGGTGACCAGCACATGGTGGAAGAGCTCGCCGAGCTCATACAGGAGGGCCGCGCTCTTCTCATGGGGCCGATCAGACAGGAGCTGCTTTCAGGGCTCTCCGATGCCGGGCAGTTCAAGAATCTGCGTGATCGGCTTCGCGCGTTCAATGATCTGAGTATCCAGGGGTTCGACTATGAGCGCGCGGCTGAGCTTTCCAACACCTGTCGTCGAGTGGGAATCCAGGGATCGCACATCGCTTTTCTCATCTGCTCGATCGCCTCAGGGAATGGCGCATCAATCTTCACCACGGATAAGGACTTCAGGAGCTATGCGAAACATATTCCCATCACGCTTCACGAATCTCGCGCGCGCCACGGGCAGGGATAGGGCCTCACCCATCAAGACAGAAGAGGGCCGTGGGATGATGCGATCAATTACCGCGTTCGCGCTGGCTGGTGCGGCAGTTCTCTTAGTGTCCTGCTCCTACCTTCCGGAGTTCAGCCTCGGATCTCTCGATCCCCTCGTCTCGATCACTGAAACGAGGGAGGCGATCGTCCTGACCAAGGGTGCGCCCGGCCCCACTACCGCCGGGTTCATGTTCTACCCCGGCGGGCTGGCGGACCCCCACGGATACCTTCCCCTGCTCGCGGATATTGCCGCTGCCGGCATTCCCGTGATCGTGGCCAAGGCGCCCGGCAACCTCGCCGTCTTTTCGCCGAACGCGGGGCTCGCGCTCCGCGCGCTGGTTCCAGAAGCCGCCGGATGGGTCATCGGAGGCCATTCGCTCGGCGGGGCCATGGCGGCATGGAGCGCGCACGACAATCCAGATGCCTACTGCGGGCTCGTCCTCCTTGCGGCCTATCCGCCGGACACGAAGAGCCTTGCGGCATGGCCGCACCCCGTGCTCTCGATCTCGGCGGAGAACGACGGCCTCGCAACGCCGGCGAAGATCGAGGGCACCCTCTCGCTGCTCCCACCGCAACAGCAGCCGCTGACATCGCTCGGCACTCTCTACAGCTACACGAGCGGCGGGTATGCGGTGCTTCATCAGATCCCCGGCGGCGTGCACGCGCAGTTTGGGTCCTACGGCCCGCAGAAAGGCGACGGGACGCCGACCATCTCCGCGGATGCTCAGCGCGCTGAAACCAGGGACTATATTGTCGAGTTCTTCACGAACAACGGATGGCTATGAGAAGCATTGCTGCATCTTTGGCGCTCCCCTTCGTCTTCCTTCTAGTGGGGGCGTCGCTCGCGAGCGCCGCACCGGGTCCGGCACGCGCGGCTGATCGGCATTTCGGCATCGACGTCGCGTTGAGCCCGCAGGTGGGCATCTCGTACGCACGATCAGTCGGCCTCGGTCTGTCTGGAACTGCCCTCGAGATCGTGCCGTTCTATCAGTCCCGTATGCTGCGAGCGGAAGCGGGCGTCGCAGCCGGCTCCTCGCCGGTCGGGTGGCAGGTTCTCGCTCCGATACGGGCCGGCGTGCGTTTGCCCGCGCCCCCCTTCACGGTCGAGGCGCTCGCGGAGGCTGCACCTGGCGTCGCGCTCTTCAAGCAGGCGCCCTTGTTCATGATCGGCGCCGGGGCACTGGGCAGGCTGATCTGGAACCCGTCGCCGTCGTTCGCCCTCTTCCTGACCCTCGGGGTTCGCGACACCCTCTGCCCCAGGTACGTCGACTATACCGGCATCGCATATTCCGCGCTCGATCTCCCGCTCTCCCTCGGGGCGCGCTGGACTTTCAGGGCCAGATAGATGACGCGCGCGGATGTGCTCGTCATCGGGGGAGGGGCGACGGGCCTGGGCATCGCCTGGGATCTCGCGCTGCGCGGCATTTCCGTCATCCTCGTGGAGATGGGCGATCTCTCAAGCGGCACGAGCGGGCGGTATCACGGCCTTCTGCACTCGGGGGCGCGATACGTTGTCTCGGACCCCGAGACCGCGCGGGAGTGCATGAAGGAAAACGCGATTCTGCGGCGCATCGTCTCGCGCGCGATCGACGAAACAGGCGGCCTCTTCGTCCTTGCCCCAGGCGACGATCCCTCGTTCGTCGAGCCGTGGATGAGCGGGTGCCGATCCGCCGGCATCCCAGTCCGTGAGATCTCCGTGCCCGAGGCGCGCAAGCGAGAGCCGATGCTTCATCCCGGAATCCATCGTGCCTTCGAGGTCCCGGATGCCGTCTGCCACTCGTTGAGACTGGCGACTTTCCTCGCGCAGGCTGCGCAGGCTCGGGGCGCCCAGCTTCTGCCCTTTCACAGGCTAGACGGTTTCATCATGGACAGTCACCGGGTCGACGGAGCTGTGACGACAGATGGGCGAAGCGGGAATTCCATGGAGCTTCGATTCCGCCTCGCCGTGAACGCCGCGGGACCGTGGGCCGGGAACGTCGCGGCGATGGCAGGCATCGCCCTGCCGCTGGACCTTTCGCGCGGCGCAATGGTCGCCTACAGCGGCAGGCTGGTTAACTCGGCCGTGCAGCGGCTGTGCGCCCCGGGCGACGCCGATGCCATTCTCCCGCGCGGCAGGGTGAGCATCGGGGGCACGACGGCGGTCGCGACCACGGATCCTGCCGATCGGCGAATCGAACAATGGGAAACCCGGATGATCACGAGGCGCCTCGCGGAAATTCTTCCCGGCCTCGCGAACTCGAAGGTCGTGCACGCATGGTCAGCTGTGCGCCCTCTCTTCGATCCTCAGGGGAGGGCAGCGAGCGCTGACACGCGGAGGTGGAGCCGTGGCTTCAGCGTCCTGGACCACGCGGGCAGTCACGGAGTGGAGGGGATTGTTACCGTCGTCGGGGGCAAGCTCGCCACGTATCGTCTCATGGCGGAGAAAACCGCGGACCTTGCGTGCGGGAAGCTGGGGTTCGAGCAGCCCTGCCGGACGGCAGAAACTGAGATCGGCTGAGCCACCGGAGCTGGCGAGCATCCTGCCAACAACTCGCCTACTTCAGGACAACGGTCGTCAGGATCCCTTGCGGCACGGTGAGTGTCCAGGACCGAGCCGTCCCGAGGCCCAGCGCAGCCTGATAATAGATGTTCGATGAGCGATTGAAAGTCGTCCCGGGCACGGTCCCCGCCTGCGTGAACACGTACAGCTCCGGCGCGTAGTTGAAGATGTTGATGGAGCCGAGATTGTAGGAAAGGCCGCCCGCGCGGCTCGTCGTCCAGCCGCGGGTGTTGTAGCGGTAGCGCGCGGGAGCCGTCGTCATGTCCGAGAGCAGGACCGAGGCTGCCCATTTCTCAAGTAGCCTGGCCATGCTCTCTTCCTGCGGGCCCGATTCCGCCGCCACGGCGTTTATCACGGCCGTTGTATTGGTCTCGGGGCATTGCACGATGCGGCGGAGAAGCTCGGTTCCTCCGTAGTTCCTCGCGAGCCATGACCCAAACGCGTATGAAATAGAGTAGTCGGTCAGGCCGTAGTCGCTATTGACCGCGAGCGGGTAGTAGGAGTTTGAATTGAAATCCGGGATCCGCCCCTCGGTGATGCCGGGGGATCCGGCGCTCCCATCTGCCGGCGACACGCCGCGCGGGCCCTCGACGCCGAGCTTGTCCGCGACGAGGTCTTCCATGATCATCGAGCACATCTCGTTGATCCACGTATCCGTCCCGCTCGGCGCGCCCTGCACAATCGCTTTCTGGTAGAAATGAATCATGTGCTGAAACTCGTGAGCGAGGGTGGAGATGACGATCTTCGGCCAGTAGTTGTCGGCCGACCACACCGTCTCGCCCAGGGCGGGGACGCGCGCCGCGTACATGACCGCATCGATCACGAACATGATGCGCTCATTGGAGTCCGGAACGCTGGAAGTGGTGAAGTTGTTGCCGGCCCAGAAGTACCCAACAATGCCGCCCGTGTCGGAGTTGTCCGCTTCGATGTCTGAAAGGAGAATCGTTATCTCGCGGTTCGGGGGGATGAGGTTGCTGAATCCGTGAGTGCCCCATTCCGCGCCGATGACGGCCGTCACCCAATCGTAGATGTCATTGGCAGACCCCGTCATGAGGAAAGAATCGGCCAGGGCGGCAACCATGGACCCATCGACGAGATGACTCTTCGTTCCGCCTATAGTCCAGCAATCGTTCGCGACCCAGATGTTCAGCTTCCGCGTGGTCCCGTCAGCTATCGTCACCGGCGCGGGGGAGACGAACTGGCAAGTGGCGTCCACGCTGATCGTTGCATTACCAGGACCAAGGTCCTTGAGGGTGTCTAACTCGCCGAACGAGTCGAAGGAAGGCTCGCCCGGACCGACAGGAAACTCCGACCGCGCTGCAGCCGACGCATCAAGCCCAAGAGCCTTGAACGGGTCCCTGTTGAACTCCGCGATGCGTTCCGCGAGGCTCCGCGGCTCGCTGTTCTCGGAGTACAGGGGCTGCGGGCCGGGAGAGGGCAGGCTCTTGCCATCGATGACGATCGCCGCACCCTCCACCGAGGGCTTCTGATCGGCGTTTGCGGTCACGCTCGGGTTCGTGAAAACGAAGTAGACGTCGCGGGACGTCGCGCCGGGATCCACACTGTACGTGAAGGTGCCCGAGTATGCGAGGTGCTGCACCACGGGAACGTCGACAGCGTTGTCGGGCAGCGGCGAGGAGAGCGGGTTGCAGGAAAGAAGAAGGGCGGCCGCGGCTGCCGCCAAACTGATCCCCGCAAGCGATCGCGCTTTCACCTTGCCCCTCCCCCGAACCTGACTCCGTAGCTCGCCACAAGAGCGATGCCGAGGGGAAACATCTCGCCGCCGAGCACCCCTTCCTGCCCGGTTGCCGGCGTGATCGCGCAGTCCGCCCGCAGCTCCAGGGCCGCGACTCCTATCCCCAGAGGAAGCGAATAGCCCGCGCCTCCCGAAACTCCGAGGAACTGAACCTGGCCGAAGTCGGTCGTCAAGGCGCCCTTCATCGTTGTCGAGACGTACCTGTCGACCGTCGTGATCTCGCCCACGATCGCGCCGTAGAATGGCCCGGCACTGACGGTGAGAAATCCGGGTCCAAGGTTCAGCTTGGCCCGGGCGAGCAGCGGGACGACCAGGGTCGAGAAGGAAACGCTGTAGCGGCAGAAGGGCAACTCCGTATCGGTGAGCGCGAGCCGGGATGCTCCCATAAAAGAGAGACGCGGTTCCAGGCGCAAACTCAGCCAGCTCAAGAGACGAGCCTCCCCGTATGCCCCGACACCCCAGTCAGGAAAAAGCGTGGCAAGCGAGCGCCCGAGCGAGCCGGGAGAGGTGGATCCAGTTTCGGCGAGCATTGCCGCCTTGGCTTCGAGGTAGGACCCGAAGAGAAAGGAAAGCCCCCCGCCGCGGATCACTCCCGCTTCGAAATCGATGCAGGGAGCTGCCACGGAGATCGCCGCGAGCAGGAGAACCACGAGCACCGCACGTTTCCTCATATCGCTGCCTCAAGCATACCACAGGACCGGCAGCGGCATCAGGAAGAGCCTCTCAGGGAGAGATATCCGCTCCTGCGAGGCTAGGCGGGTCACCGAATGAACACGGCCATGATGATGCCGGTCTCGGAATCATCCAAACCACCACGAACGCCAGCGCCGCAAGCCAGTGGATGCCCTGAACCCTGCTGAGAACTGCCGTCGACATGGAGAAGATCCACGCAAACGGCAGGACGAACACTCGCAGCATCTCGACCCAATCCGGCCAGCGGAGACTCGTCCTGCCAAGTGCGATCATGATGGGGGCGACAAAAAGCTCCACGCGGAGCATGAAGACGACGCAGGGGATGGTGATCGCGAACATCTGGGATGGTCGTGAAGGTCTGCACCAGATACCACTTCTCCACAGTGAGCGAGTATGCGCCGAGCAAAAACAGCGCCAGGAGAAGCCCGCTGCAAAGGCCTGCCGGGTCATCGGCGATCCTCCGCGCGGCCTTGCCCGGAGAGACGATGAACTGGACCGCACAGAGTGGGCGCCAAACATGAGCGGCTGCACCGTCCCGGGTACGGTTCCTCAACAGGCCCTTTCATGATAGGATGCGGCGAGCGTCAGAAAAAGACCGAAAGACGCCCGGTTTCAGGCATGTCCGACGAACATATCATCTCCGTGGTGCACGGGTGGGACACCGTCCGCTTCGAGCTGCTCAACACGAGGATCTCGGACCTCCCCCTTCGCATCGAAGGCTCCGCTCTCGAGCCGCTGACGATGCGGCTGCACCGCGAGCTGGAGGCCAAGGGCATCCTCTTCAAGCCCGAGTTCTACTTCACCGACGGCTGGGGGTGCCCGGACAGGGTCCCGGTCATCGGCATCCCCTTCTACCTCGCCGACCAGAAGCTTCGCCGGCTGGAGGAGGAGCAGACGGGCGAGATCGAGGACTCGACCGGCATCATGAAGTTCCTGCGCCACGAAGCGGGCCACGCACTGAACTACGCCTACCGTCTCTGGGAGCGCGAGGAGTGGCGCGAGGTCTTCGGGATCTTCTCCAAGCCGTACCGGGAGGACTTCCGGCCCGAGCGCTGGAGCCGGCGCTTCGTGCGGCACATCGAAGCCTTCGGCAACGGGCTGACCTACGCCCAGAAGCACCCCGACGAGGATTTCGCGGAAACCTTCGCGGTCTGGCTGACGCCCCGATCGGGCTGGAGACGCGTGTACAGGCAGTGGCCGGCGATCCGCAAGCTGCAGTACGTTGACCAGCTCATGAAGGACATCGGACCGAAATCCCCTCTGCCGTTTCGACGGCGCCTCTCCCGTCCCGTGGAGTCGATGCGCGTCCTGCTCGCCGAGCACTACGGGCAGAAGGCCAAGCGCCTGCGGAAGGCGGCCCAGGGATACGTCGACGACAAGCTTCGCGAGCTGTTCCCCCCCGTGCGGACGAAGGCGCCCGTCGCCGTGAGCGAGCTGCTTCACCGGCACCACGACGGTCTGCTGCGGCGGACGGTGCGCTGGTCGGGGCTGGAGGAAGGGGAGGTGGACGCGATTCTCAAGAAACTGGAAACGCGCGCGGCGGCGTTGAAGCTGACGTACCCCCGCAGTCAGGGCATGGAGAAAATCATGGACAGCGTGGGGCTCTCGATCGCGCTCGCCATCGAGTACGCCACGACGGGACGATTCGCGGGGTAGCGGCGCGCGGACCGCCCGCGCGTCCGCTCAGGGTTGCGCGGGGACTCCGCTCCACGAGGCGCTCTTCGCCTTGCGGCCCTGCTGGAAGTAGATCGGCAGGTCCAGGTCGAACGGCGGCCCCTCGAATGCGGCCTTGATGATGAGCTGGAGCAGCTCAGGGTACGGGATGCCGGCCTTCTTCGCCGACCGTGCGAGCCCCACGCCCTCTTCCAGGAGGGGATTGCAGTTGACCTCCAGCACCCGTGGCACGGACTCGTGGTCCAGGCGGATGTCCACGCGGCCGTATCCCCACCCTCCCACCGCGCGGAAGGCGCGCACGGCCGTGTCCGCGATGCGCGATGCAAGCTCCGGCTCGACCCGGGCCGGGCAGATCACGCGGATCTTCTGGTACTCAGGCGTCTCCTCCATCCACTTCGAGGCGTAGGACATGATCGGGGGGATCTCCGGGGGCAGGCGCGAGTAGTCGACCTCCGCGAGCGGAAGCACGCGCAGCTTTCTCCCTCCCACAATTCCCACGTTGAACTCGCGTCCCGGCAGGAACTGCTGGGCGAGTGCGGGCTGGCGGTAGTCGGCGAGGATCGCGCGGACCTTCTTGCGCAGAGCGGTCTTGCTCCCTACGATGGAATCGCGATCCGTGCCGATCCCCGCGTGCTCCTGGCTGGGCTGGACGATGAGCGGGAACTGCCACTTGTTGCGGTCGATGTCGCCGATGCGCTCCAGCAGCGCGGTGCAGGGAGGGATGGGGATACCGGCCCCCTGCAGGAGGCTCGCGCACATGTACTTGTACCTGCTCAGGCCCAGGCCGAGGGCGGGACAGCCCGTGATGGGGAAGCCCATGATCCGCACGAGGGTCGCGACCCGCATCTCGTACAGGGCCCCGTGCACCACGTCGTCGTACTGGTTGAAGACCACGTCCGGCTTCAATCGCATGAGCCTGCGCTGGAAAGCGGAGAGGTCGTTCGCCAGAGGCACGGCGGTCACGGCGTGTCCCAGCTTGCGAAGCGACCGGGCTATCCGCCGGATCATCTGCTGAAGGTCCCAGTCGCTGCCGCGATCCGCGCGGGTGTCCAGGGCGGCCTCGTTGTACGTGTTGTAGATCAGGGCTATCCGATGGCTCTTCATGGGCTCACGATCCGATCGCTCATTCTACACTCACCGCGCCCGGAAGGCAATCGAAAGACGGAAGAAACCGGAAAATGCGCCGCTACTCCCTGGCCATGAGCAGGATCTCGGGCCGGTACTCGAAGTGCATCGTGTCGAAGAACAGCCACTTGCCGCCCCAGACGAAGCCGTTTCGCTCGAAGGCCTCGACCACGGGAGCGGGGACCATCCAGCGCCGCTCGTAGGGGACGGTCCAGAAGTCCCTCACCTTGCTCATCGCCCACATCCAGTACGCGTGCCTGCCGCCGTAGCTCTTCGGGACGAGGTCGACGGCGGGGTCCGTGAGGCGAAGAGCGCGAAGCTCCTCGGAGACCCGGGCGAGGGGCTCGGCCAGATGCTCGTGCACCGTCACGGTGAAGCCCGCCACCTCCATGCGCACGACGCGCGCCTCCGTCTCGGCTCGCGAGCCGGCCTGGAGCAGGCGCCCGAGGAATCCTTCATGGCGCCGGGGAGGAGCGAACTCTTCCCACCGCGACCGCTCGGCTTCAGGGAGCAGCCTGCCGTTCGCCCACGCGAACCAGGCGTCATCCACGCTCAGCATCCACTCCCCGTCGCAGCTTTTCGCAGTCGGAGGACGCGGGAGCGCTCACCTATTCCGAGAGGCGCGCAAGGGGGAACCCTGGGGCCAGCAGAAGCAGGGACAGAACGAGAATCAGGGTGTATACCGCGCGGAAAAAGTACCCGCCGGACGGCGGGCGAGTCAACGCAAGGGCGGCGGCTCCTTGAGCGGCAGAGCGAAGTACGCGGCGGCGTTGTTCCAGCAGATGTCCCGGACGATCCCCCCGACGAGATCGTAGTCGCGGGGAACCTCCCCTTTTTCCATGCGCTCGCCCAGCAGCCCGCAGAGGGTCCGGCGGAAGTACTCGTGCCGGGGGAAGGAGAGGAAGCTGCGCGAGTCGGTGAGCATGCCGATGAACCGGGCGAGCAGGCCCATGTTCGCGAGCGACCTCATCTGGTCCTCCATCCCCTCCTTCTGGTCGTTGAACCACCAGGCCGAACCGAACTGCATCTTCCCGGGCACCTCGCCGCCCTGGAAGCAGCCGATCATCGATGCAAGAACGGCGTTGTGGGCCGGGTTCAGGCTGTAGAGGATCGTCCTGGGGAGCCTCCCATCGGCCTCCAGCCTGTCCAGCAGGCGCGCGAGGGACCGGGCGACGGTGAAGTCTCCGATCGTATCGTAGCCCGCGTCAGGCCCGAAGCGCGTCCTGGCCCGTGAGTTGACGTTGCGCAGGGCGCTCATGTGCAGCTGCCAGGCCCAGCCCTTCTCGGCGTCCATCCTTCCCAGCTCGACGAGCATGGCCGACTTGAATGCCCGCGCCTCACCCGGGTCGAGCGCGCCCCCCGCACGCGCCTGGAGGAAGAGCTTGCGGATCCCCTCCTCCGTGTACTCCTCAGCGAACGGCTCCTCGATGCCGTGGTCTGATATCCGGCAGCCGCGATCGTGGAAGAAGCCGTGACGCAGGCGCAGAGCCTGGAGGAAAGATTCGTAGTCGCCGATGGGAATGCCGGCAGCCGCGGAGAGCTTCTCCACCCATGCGTTGAACGCGGCGGGTGACTCGATGCCCATCGCGGGGTCGGGCCGGAAGGCCGGCACGACGGTGACGGGGAAGGGGCGATCGCCTTGAAGCAGGGCGTGGTGCTCGAGGGAATCCGTCGGATCGTCCGTGGTGCAGACCACGCGCACGTTCATCCGCTCGAGCAGCCCGCGCGCGCGGAAGCCTTCGCTCCGCAGCTTCTCCGAGCAGGAGGCGTAGATCCCCGCGGCGGTCCGTGGGGCGAGGAGCTTGCCGCGAATGCCGAAGTACCTCGCGAGCTCGAGGTGGGTCCAATGGTACAGCGGGTTGCCGATGGTCGACGGGACCGTCGCCGCCCAGGCGTCGAACTTCTCCCGGTCGGGAGCGTCCCCCGTGACCAGCCGCTCGGCGACGCCGTTGGCCCGCATGGCGCGCCACTTATAGTGGTCCCCCGCGAGCCATGCCTGCGTCAGGTTTTCGAAGCGCCTGTTCTCGGCGATGTCCCTGACTGGAAGATGGCAGTGGTAGTCAAAAATCGGCATGCCCTTCGCGTAGCCGTGGTACAGCCTGCGCGCAGCGCGCGTGGCAAGGAGAAAGTCCTCGTTGATGAAATCCCGCATGGCGCTCGATCTCCTTCTGGTGCCGCGCGGCTCAGGGGCGCGTGGCCGCTTCCATGGCCGCGAGGCGCGCGAGCGCCTCATCGGCCGACCGGCCGCACATGTCCCGGCGCGGCCGCAGCCCGACACAGACGGCAGGCCTCTCAGGATTCCCGAACAGCCCGCAGCGGTTCTCCGCCGTAAGCTGCGCGCACCGCACGCCGGCCGGCTTCCCCGCGGGCATGCCGGCGATGGCCGACGAGATCGACGGGGCGATGCAGCACGCACCGCATCCTGCCCTGCACCTCATGCCGCCCTCCTCAGCCCGACGGCGGCCTCGTGTTCGGCGGCGGCGGATCGCGCATGCCCAGCCTGCCTTCCGCCCCGATGGAGGCGCGCTTCCAGGCCACGGAGACGCTCTGATTGAGAGGATGCACGAGGGCGATCGCGCCCGGGCGTCCGCACTCCAGCACGCAGACCCCGCAGTGCCAGCACTCATCGGGATACAGGACGATCGGGGGCTTCCCCTTCTCGGGGTTCGGCATGAGGAGGTCGGACCGGCAGATCGCCACGCACCTGTTGCAGCCGTTGCAGACCTCCGGATCGAAGTCTATCGCCCTGTTGGGAGTGGGCGGATTGGGGATCATGTACACATCGCCGCCCATCTCGCCTCTCTCTCACTCGCCGGCATGAAGCCGGTAGTTCTCCTCGTACGTGGAGGCGAACGGCGGCAGCAGGTGATAGTCCACCGGCAGCTCCCTGACTGCGGCGCCG
>Ga0315275_10003502_pt1 | contig 14468 bp, 12 predicted proteins | sample YL17G03_0_MG_FD_205557 | JGI IMG/M metagenome (GOLD analysis project Ga0315275, IMG submission 205557) | Sediment microbial communities from Yellowstone Lake, YNP, Wyoming, USA - YL17G03_0 | ecosystem: Environmental > Aquatic > Freshwater > Lake > Sediment | place: USA: Wyoming | collected... | reverse complement strand
GATCCGAAAGAGATCCGTGCGATGTGCCGGTGGATAAAGGACAATCTCGGTGACGATGTGCCGCTCCACTTCAGCCGCTTCATGCCGGCGTTCAGGCTGCAGAACCTCCCGCCGACGCCCGTCGAGAAGCTCGAAGAGGCATACACAATCGCGAAGGACGAAGGGTTGAAATACGTTTATATCGGCAACGTCCCCGGTAATCCCCGCGAGAACACGTATTGTCCGAACTGCGGCAAGCTCGTCATCGAGCGGCTCGGGTACATGGTCCGTCCCGCAGGCATCAAGAGCGGCAAGTGCGCGTACTGCGAGTACGCGATCTCCGGCGTATGGGAAAAATAGACCCCGTTAGAAAGGACGGGGTCCCGTTACAAAGCTTCTTTGTAACGGGACGGGGCTTTCTAACGGGGTAAATAGCGATGCTCAATACCATCATAACTCACTTACAGGTCTTCGGCATAGGTTTCAGTTTCGGCATCGCCGGCCCGTGCTTTCTCGTCTGCACGCCGATTCTTATCACATACATCCTGGGAAGGAAGGAGGCCTGGGCGGAGACATTCATCGATGTGGCGGTATTCCTTTCCGGCAGGCTCTTCGCGTATATAGTCCTCGGCGCTTTCGCCGGTTTCTCCGGCGCCGCGATAAGGCGCCTTACAGAGTCGGGCTTCAGCTCGTATGTCCGGCCGCTCGGCGGTACCGTCAGTATCCTTCTTGGCCTGGCCGTCCTCTTCCGCAGGGAAGACCCGAGGTCATGCGCCTGCAGGACCGGCTATAAAAGGGTCTACGGCTTCGGCGGCCTGCTGGCGCTCGGTTTTCTCATAGGAATAAGCCCCTGCCCGCCGCTCCTGGCGCTTCTCTTCGAGATAGCGCTCATGTCGAAGAGCGCTATCGAAGGCGCTTCATACGCTTTCTCATTCGGCCTGGGCACGTTCTTGTCCGGGCTCATCGTAATAGGCGCCCTTGCCGGCATCTTCAAAGGCATCATCCAGAAGGCGGTCAGGTCGAAAGGGGTTAACATTTTCTTCAGGGTTTCATGCGCCCTTCTTCTGGTCCTTCTTGGCCTCGGGCTTATTTTCGGGATATTCAGGACATAGATGAAGAAAGCCATAATATCCTCCATTATCCTCGTCGGTTTCATCGCGATGTCCTCGCAGATAGTCCTCGTGCGGGAGCTTCTCGTCGTATTCTACGGTAACGAACTCTCGGTGGCGTTCATCCTGGCGGGATGGCTGATCGCCGGCGCGATAGGAAGCGCGCTTCTGGGCAGACTCGCCGACAGTATACGGTCAAAGGCCGCTGCGTTTTCCGGCTGCCTGCTTTGCCTGGCGGCGCTCCTTCCCCTGAACATCGTGCTGATCCGTTCTATAAAGGCCGTTCTCGGCGTGAACCCGGGCCAGACGATACCGCTCTTCCCGGTCATGGTGTCCGGTTTTCTCGTCTTCGCGCCTACGTGTATCATCCTGGGCTTTATGTTCGTCCTCGGATGCCGCATATACGAGACCAGGCCGGATCTGGGCGCTGTGAAGGCCGGCGCGGTCTACGTGCTTGAGGCCTCCGGCGCAGGTGCCGGCGGGCTCGTCACCGGTTTTGTGCTCGTGAGGGTTCTCGGCTCGATGCAGATAATGGCCGTCCTCAGTTTTTTTGCGGTGGCGGCCGCGTTCATCCTGCTGTGGCTGTCGAAAGTGGCGCGCGCGCGTTTTGGTCTTCTCGTCCTCGCCGCCGCGATGGCGCTCTGCGGCATCACTGCCTTTTCGTGCGGCGGGTGGTCTGGCCTCGACAGGTACCTCGCCGAAAGGCAGTGGCCCGGTTACGAGCTTCTCGCTTCGCAGAATTCGATCTATGGCAATATCGCGGTATTGAAAAACGGCGCGCAGTTCTCATTCTTCGACAACGGCCTGCATCTCTATACCGTACCGGATGAGCAGTCTTCGGAGGAGGCGGTCCATTTCGCGCTCCTCGAGCACCCGGCGCCGAAAAGCGTGCTGCTGATCGGAGGCGGCACGGGCGGGCTGGTCGGTGAACTTTTAAAGCATCCTGTCGAAAAGATCGACTACATCGAGCTCGATCCTCTCATAGTGACGATGGCCCGGCGGCACCTTCCCCGCGAGTACACCAGCCCGCTGGATGACAGGCGGGTGTCCGTGATACCGGGGGACGGCAGGTATTTCATAAGGAAGTCCGGCCGGAAATACGATTGCATCATCATCAGCCTGGGCGATCCGTATACGGCGCAGCTGAACAGGTTTTACACGGCCGAGTTCTTCGCGGAGGCAAGGCAGGCATTGCGCCAGGGCGGGGTCATATCGCTCGGCCTCGGCTCCTCCGAAAGTTACATAAGCGGCGATCTCGGAGCGTTCCTGCGGTCTATGTACGCGACATTGAAGACGGCCTTCAGGGATGTCAGGATAATACCCGGCGAGACGGCGTATTTCATCGCCTCCAATACGCGCGGCCTTCTTACCTACGATTACAAGGTCCTGATGGACAGGGCCAGGGTGAGGGCGCTCGACATAAAATACGTGCGGGAATATTACCTTGTATCGAGGCTCTCCCCCGAAAAGATAGCCTACGCCGAAAATATCATTTCGGCTCCGGGCCCAGCTTCCGTCAACAGGGACTTTCGCCCGATCTCGTACTATTACGATATAGTCTTCTGGACGACGCGTTTCAAGGGTTCGCTCTTCAGTAGCGTCCTGAAGGCGGTGACGGAGATGATGATATGGTCGGCCGCCGCTTCGATGTGCGCTATCATAGTCCTATGGGGACTGTGTGCGCCTCGCGCACCGAGGCCGTTTAAGACGGCAGCGATCTTCGCGATCATCGCCAACGGTTTCAGCCAGATGGCATTCCAGATCGTCATAGTGCTCTCCTTCCAGATACTGTACGGATATCTCTTTTACAAATTAGGGTTGATACTGACCGCGTTCATGGCGGGGATCGCTTCAGGGGGCTGGTACGCGACGAGGATGGTCCGGAAGGCCGCGAATCCATCGGGCGCCGTGCTCTTCGCGCAAGCCTGCCTGGTCCTGTATCCCTTGCTGCTGCCGGTGATATTCAAGAAGCTTGCAAGCTCCTGCTCAAACATAGTATCATGGACCGGTGCCAACGTGGTATTTGCGCTGCTGCCGCTCGCGGCAGGTTTCATAGGCGGGCTCCTGTTTCCTGTCGTGAACAGGATACGCCTCGACCCGGGCGCTCGTCTCGGGCGCGTGGCAGGCCTGACCTACGGCGCGGATCTTGCCGGCTCATGCCTGGGAGCCCTTTTGACGGGTGCCTTCCTTATACCTATAATAGGTATACCGGGTACCTGCGGTGTCGTGGCGATGCTGAACGGCGCTGTGCTTGTGGCGCTTATAGTCAGCCGCAGAAATTAAAAAGGCGATATGATAAACCTGAACGTATTTTTGGCAAAGAGCGGTGTTTGTTCGCGCAGGGATGCCGCCGTCCTGGTGAAAGAGGGCAAGGTCACCGTGAACGGCAGGCAGATCCTCGAACCGTGGCATAAGGTCACGGATGGTGATTCAATAAAGGTGAAGGGGAAGCTGCTGAGGCCCGAAAAGAACGTCTATGTCATGTTCAATAAACCGAAGGGCGTGACGACGACCCTTGAGGACAGGTTCGCCGAATCGAAGGTGGTCGACTTCATCCCGTAGAATTTCGGCAGGGTGTACCCCGTAGGAAGGCTCGACAAGCCCTCGCGCGGCCTCATCATCCTCACCAACGACGGCGACCTGTGCTACCGCATGACCCATCCGAAGTTCGAAATTGAGAAAGAATATTTAGTCACGGTCAAGGGCCGCCTCGACGGCGGCGTCCTCGGCCGGCTCAAGAGGGGAGTGCGGGACGGGGAAGATATCCTGAGGGTGAAGGCCGCCCATATAGAGCATGTCGATGACTCGAAGTCCAGGATAAAGGTCATAGCGTGCGAAGGCAAGAAGCGGCACCTGCGCAGGCTCTTCGAGGACTTTGGATTCGAGGTGCTGGATCTGGTGCGCGTGAGGATCGGGGGCTTGATCCTGGGCACTCTTAAGGAGGGGCATTTCAAGGTCATCGACAGGAAAACGATATACGCGGCGGTATCAGGGGAGGAAAAGGTATGAGCCGGAAGGTGCTGGTGATAGATGATGAGTTCGATTTTGTCGACGCGATACGGATGAGGCTGGAGGCCAACGGGTACGAGGTGATCGCCGCGCACAACGGCCGGGAGGGGATAGAAAAGGCCAGGGCCCATCTGCCGGGCCTTATCCTGCTCGACCTTGTGATGCCGAAGTCGAACGGGTTCGAAACGCTCTCGAAGCTGAAAAGCGACCCGCAGGTCTCCCACATCCCGGTCGTTATCATAACCGCAAAGAGCGATACGGAATATGTCTTTGACGCGGGGAAGCTGGGAGCGGATGATTTTATAATAAAGCCGGTGAGCATGGAGGGCGTGCTGGACCTGGTCCGCACATACGTGCCGTAGCCCAGCGAGCGAAAAATATTTCACCCGGGACCTTGACAGGTCGTTTTTTTGATGGTATAGTTAATGGTGTAAACATTTAAGAGTATTAACAATCAAGGAGGTTAACAATGTCGCAGCTGAGTCTCTCCGAATTCGCCGACAGGGTGAGCGAGTTGATGCCTTTCATCATGAAAGAGTTCATGAAGCATCAGGCGCACGAATTCTATAAGCTGAAGATGACGATGCCGCAGTTCTTCGTCCTGGAATTCCTGGGCAGGCTCGGCGAGTGCACAATGGGCGGCCTGGCAAAACACCTGAATGTCACGACGGCCGCGATGACCGGTGTGGTGGAGAGGCTCGTCCGCGACGGGTACGTCCTGCGGTCCAGCGACCCGCAGGACAGGCGCATCGTCAGGATAAAGCCCACGGTAAAGGGGTCGAAGGTGGTGCGGGATATGATCCAGAAGCGTAAAGAGATATCGATCAGGATATTCGGCATGATCTCGCAGGAAGAGCGCGAGCAGTACCTGAAGATACTGACGCATTTAAAGGAGCATCTCAAGGATTAAGGGCGCCCCCCATGAATATCAGGAATGTCATAGCGATACTGCTGGTCACTAGTATTACCGCGCCCGGAGCGCATGCGCAGGAGGGCCCTGCGTTCGACAAGGGCGTGTACATCGCTTCAATGGAAAGCCGCACAATCCTCAGGATCGGGATGGTCGATTGTGTCGCTATGGCGCTGAAGAAAAATTCCGAGATACAGATAAAGAGCATCATCCCGAAAATAGCCGACGCCAATGTAAGACAGCAGGCCGGCAAGTTCGATCCGATGCTTTCCTTCGACTACATGATGGAAGACGATACGGATAACAGCGACCGGCCGCTCTTCGGGCCGAACCCCACCAAGATAAGAACGAACACGATCAATTTCGGCTATGACCAGACGCTCATCAGCGGCACAAAGCTCTCCGTCGATTTCGATACGCTGAGGACGCGCTCGAACTACGATACGGCCTTCCAGGCGATAAATCCGACATTCGATTCGTTCGCGGCGCTGACGGTGACGCAGCCGCTTATGAGGGGCTTCGGCTTGACGGTGACCCAGGCGGATTTCCTGATAGCCAAGAACAATAAGCTGAAATCCGTGCAGGATTTCACCCAGGACGTCATAACGACGCTGACCGATGTGAAGAAGGCGTATTATGATTTCCAGTACAGCCAGGAGCAGTACAAGACGGCAGTCGTATCCCTGAAGAGGGTAGAGGATCTTCACATGATAAATAAAGAGAAATATGCCAAGGGCATCGCCTCGAACGTCGACCTGCTTCAGTCGGAATCGGAAATGGCGCGTTTCGAGCAGGCGGTCGCGGCAGCCGATGGTGTCATGAAGCGCGCCGAGGACAACCTGAAGTTCATCACCAATCTTGTCAACGACGAAGAGCTCTGGAACGCCGATATCGTTTTGCTGGACACCGTCTCCTATGAAAAGAAGGGATCCGATATCATGGATTCCTTCGAAAAGGCTTTCAGCCACAGGCCCGATTACGAGGCCGCGAAGATAGATCTCAAGAGCAGGGATATCACCGTTATCTACAATAAGAACGGCATGCTCCCGATAGTCGACCTCATCGGAAGCTACGGTTTCAACGGGCTGGCGAAGAATTTCGAAAAGGATATGGGCATACTGGGAAGCGGGGATTACCAGGACTGGGCGATCGGCGTGAGCGTCAAGGTCCCGCTCGGCAATGACGACGCCAAGGGCAAGTACCAGAAGTCGAAACATGAGAAGCAGCAGGCGCTCCTGGCCTTCAAGAGGCTCGAGCAAAAGATAATACTGGAGGTGCGCGGCGCCGTCCGCGATCTTGAGATAAGATACAGGATGCTCGAGGCAAGCGTCAAGATAAAAGAGGCGGAGGTCAAGAATTACGAGGCGCAATCCGAGCGATTCAGGGCGGGGTTGGTGTCGACGCACGATATCATCGATTACCAGGAGAGGCTCGCCCGGGCCGAGGTCAATTACGCCGGCAGCGCCATAGACTACAACAAGGCAATAGTGGAGCTGGCGAGGGCCGAAGGCATGACGCTTGTCTACGATAATATAAAGATGGAGTAGGAGATGTTCATGAAAAAAACGATCACGTATCTTATATGTATGCTAATGGCCGCGACCCTGACGGCCGGCTGCGGCAAGGAGGCCGCGAATAAAGAAAAGACCGGCGAGGCCATCCCGGTCAAGATCATGAAGGTCGGGCTTCACGATGTCTCCAGGGGGCTCGAGTATGTCGGAAACATCAAAGGACAGGACGAGGCGATCGTCTATCCGAAAGTGACCGGCAAGATCATCGAGAAGGTCAAGGAAGAGGGCAGTGCCGTTGCCAAGGGCGACGTGATCGCGTATATTGACAGGGACGAGGTGGGGTTGAAGTTCGAAAAGGCGCCGGTCGAAAGTCCGCTGACCGGGACGGTGGGACGCATCTATGTGGACCTGGGCTCGAGCGTCACCATGACGACGCCGGTAGCGCTCGTCGCCGATATGGCAAAGGCGGAGATAAACCTCGATATTCCCGAGAGCTACCTGCCGAAGATACTGCCGGGCCAGAAGGCCATCATACAGGTAGACGCGTATCCGGGTGAGGAGTTCATCGGCACAGTCATGAGGATAACTCCCGTCGTCGACCTGCAGACCCGCACCGCTCCGATAGAGATCATCATAGACAACGCCGACCGCCGGCTGCAGTCCGGAATGTTCGCGAAGGTCAACCTTATCATAGAAGAGCATAGGAATAATCCAGTTATCCTGAAGGAAGCGGTTATCGGCAGGATGCCTCCTGTGTATGTGTATGTGATAGAGGATGGACGCGCGTACCTGAGGCCGGTGAAGCTGGGAGTCCGCAAGGGAGCGTATATCGAGGTGATCGAGGGGCTGAAAGAGAATGACGCGGTCGTCATCATGGGGCAGCAGAAGCTGAAGGACGGCGCGGTTGTTGCTGCAGAAGAATAAATTAGTATTGACTAAGGCGGGGCGAGCGTGAACCTACCCGAATTCGGCGTAAAAAGGCCCATAACCAACCTGATGATCTTTTCTTCGATCATCATCATCGCCTTTTACAGCCTGTCGCGTCTCGGCATTGATCTCATGCCCGAGATAGAGCCGCCTGCCATCACCGTCATCGCGCAGTACCCGGGAGCGAGCTCCGAGGACGTGGAGACGCGTGTCACAGAGCCGCTCGAGAACCAGCTGGCCACTACGCCCGGTGTCGAGAAGATAACATCAAAGTCCAGGGAAGGCGTCTGTGTCGTCACCCTCAAATTCGTCTGGGGCACGAACCTCGACGAGGCCTCAAACGATATCCGCGACCGCATAGAGCTTTCCAAGAGATTCCTGCCTGACATACCGGAAGAGATGGACAACCCTTTCATATTCAAATTCAACACCGCGATGATACCGATCGTATTTTTCGGCATCTCCGCCGACCAGAGTTATCCTGAGCTTTACGACATGATAGATAAGAGGGTGGGAGACCCCTTAAGGCAGATCCCGGGCGTAGGCACGGTCCAGCTGATGGGCGGCCTGGAGCGCCAGATAAACGTGTGGATCAACCGCGAAAAACTCGAAGGATACGGATTTTCGATACTCGATATCAAGAACGCGATAAAGCGCGAGAATGTCACGCAGCCGGTCGGCAATATCAAGACGGGACTGACCGATTACCTCTTGAGGCTGCCGGGTGAATTTACAAGCCCGGATGAGATGAACCTTGTCATACTCGGCACACGAGATAGCAAGTTCGTTTATCTCAAAGACGTCGCGAAGGTCGAGGACAGTTTCATGGAAACCGTGACTCTTCTGAGATTCGACAGGAAGCCGGCTCTCATGATGATGGTCCAGAAGCAGACGGGGACGAACACCGTCGAGGTCGCGCGGCTTGTTAAGAAAAAGATCGCCCAGATAGAAAAGACGCTCCCCTCCGACGTCAGGATGAACATCCTCTTCGATACATCGCAGGATGTCGTGAACGCGCTCAGTTCCCTGAAAGATTCGCTCTGGCTCGGCATCCTGGGCGTCATATTCATCGTATGGTTCTTCTTGAGGCAGTTCCTGCCGAGCCTCATCATCGCGCTGACCATACCATTTTCTCTACTCATCGCCTTCATCTATTTATTCCTGAGCGGCAAGACCATAAACACAATAAGCCTCTCCGCGCTTGCGATTTCCTGCGGCATGGTCGTCGACAACGCCATCGTCGTCATCGATAACGCCTACCGGCATCTTGAGCGCGGGCAGCGGCCGCAGGAAGCCGCGATATTCGGGACCTCCGAGATGTTCCTTTCGATCTCGGCCTCGACGCTCACGACCGTAGTCGTATTCTTGCCTATGCTCCTCATACCGGGCGTCGTCGGCATCATGTTCGGCGAGCTGGCGATGGTGATAACGGTCACGCTGTTGGCGTCCCTTTTTACCGCGGCGACGTTCAGCCCGATGCTCTGCGCAAAATGGATGAAGACCGCCCCGCAGGATATCAAGCGCTCAGGGTTTATGAAGGCGTTCTATGATACCTCGGAGCGCTGGTTCAAGGGCTGGGAGGATGCGTACGGCAGGGCGCTCGCGTGGTGCCTGAGCCACAAGAAGACGGTCATCATCGGTTTTACGGCAATATTCATCGCAAGCCTCTTCCTCTTTAAGTTTGTGGGCAGCGAATTCATACCGGAGGAGGATACCGGAGATATCAGGATCACCACTGAAATGGCGCTCGGCACGCGGGTCGAGGAGTCGGACAAGGTCGCCAGGCGCATAGAGGATATTCTGGATAAAGAGGTGCCGGAGAAGACGCTCTCATACGTAAGGAGCGGCGAATCGGGCCGCGGCACCGGGAGGGTGATGGGCGGATCATCCGGTTCTCACGTCGTCGTGTCGGGCGTCAAGCTCGTGACAAAGGCCAAGAGGAAACGCTCCGTCGCGGAGGTCGGGCAGAAGATCAGGCAGGAGATACGCAAGATACCCGGCGTCCTGAAGGTCGATGTCTCGACGGGTAATCCCATCGGCAGGATGATAACGGGCATGGGAGGAAAAGCCATCCAGGTCGAGGTTATAGGCCATTCCTTCGAAGAGACCGACATAGTGGCGAACCGGATAAAAGACATGATGGAGAGGACGCCGGGCTCTGTCGACGCCAGCATGTCGAGAGAGATTAACAGGCCGGAGCTCAAGATAGAGGTGAACCGTGAAAAGGCGGCGGTCCTCGGCATCGATATGAATACGGTGGCGGAAACCGCCAAGACCTTTATCGAAGGGGCGACGGCGGCGCGGTACCGCGAAAAAGGAGAGACGTACGATATATATGTCAGGCTTGAAGAATCCTCGCGCTCCAAGCCCGAAGACATCGAGAACCTATTTATCGTATCGCCGCAGAGCGGCAAGCAGGTAAAGCTCGGCAATATAGCCAAAGTGGTCGAGGCGACCGGGCCGGTCTCGATCGAACGCCAGAACCGCGAAAGGGTGGTCAAGGTAGAGTGCAACGCGTTCAAGCGCTCGCCCGGCAAGATCATCGAGGACCTGAAGCGCGAGATGGCTAAGCTCGCGCTGCCTCCCGATATCATTATCAATTTCGGAGGAGAGGCGGAGGAGCAGGTGAAGGCGTTCAGGGACCTCCTGCTGTTGCTCGTCCTCGGTATGATACTTGTATATATGGTCATGGCGGCCCAGTTCGAATCGCTCGTCGACCCGTTCATCATCATGTTCGCCGTGCCGTTCACGTTCACCGGCGTCCTGCTCGGTTTTGTGCTGACGGGGTCGACGCTCAACGTCATCTCGTTCCTCGGTATCGTCATGCTGATGGGTATCGTCGTCAATAACGCGATCGTGCTCATCAGTTATATCGGGATATTGCGCGCGCGCGGATATTCCATGCTCGAGGCGGTGACGCTGGGCGGCAAGGATCGCCTGAGACCGGTGCTCATGACGACGCTCACGACGCTGGTGGGGCTGCTGCCTTTGGCGCTATCGACCGGCGAGGGCTCGGAGTCCTGGAAACCGCTCGGCGTAACGATGCTCGGCGGGCTTTCGGTCTCCACGATCGTAACGATGCTGTTCGTTCCCACGCTCTATGCGGTGGTCGAATCGAGGATCAAGAAGAACGGGGGCAGAAAAAAATGAATCCCGTTAGATATTTTCGAGAAAAGAATTATTTAATCAAAGAAGTATACATCACGGTATTAAGGAGATTGGCATATGTCTAACGGGATGAAGATGGTTATGATATCGTATAATGAGGCGCTCGACGATGAGGTTATGGAAGTTTTGAGCGGCTGCGTTCTGAAAAATTATACCAAGCTCACCAAGGCATTCGGCAAGGGCGCGACTTCCGGCACGCATCTGGGGAGCGACATCTGGCCGGGCCTGAACAATATTCTGTACGTCGCCTGCAAAGACGACGAGGCGAAGCAGCTTGTGTCATGCGTGAAGAATCTGCGAAAGAGCCTCGGCAAAGAAGGGGTCAAGGCGTTCGCGTGGGAGTTGGGGGAGATCACATAAGGGAGGTAAAAGATGGCAAAGATGAAGGTATTCAAGATAAAGAACAGGACGGGATACGCGGCTATCTGCCGCGAACATATCACCGAAGGAAAGACGCGCGATATTGCGCTCGCGAGGATGACGAAGGCGCTGAAGCGGAAGAAGAAGGCCCGGTAGGTTCGATCAGGATACTTCCCCGCCCTTAAACGTACGGGCGGGGTTTCCTGTAACGACAGATTTGCTGAATAATCAAATAATGTTTGACAAAAAGCGAATATTCTGCTATGATCGCGTCTCCACACAGGAGGTGCGATATGCACGGCAAGGCCGCCGCGTTTTTATTCACAATGCTTTTACTCGCCCCGGCGAGGGTTTATCCGCAGGAACTCTACGCCGCAAAAGACGGCTCGATACGCAATGTCGACAGCCGCGCGATGGTAGCGGACAAAGGCGCCATGTATCTGGCGACCAGATTCGAGGTCTATGCGGCAGGGGACGCCCGGGACAGGTGGCGCCCGATATTCTCGCTTCCGTCGGGTGAGAACGAGATCACCTGCATCGGCAGCAGTTCGGGGGGCGTGTTGATAGGCACGAAGAGGGGTATCTATATGTCCGGTGACGGGGGAAAGACCTGGCGCAATGTCTTCCGGACGATCCTGCCCGAGAAGAGTAACATACTGTCGATAGATGTATCGCGGCGAGATCCGAAAAAGGCCATTATAGGCACCGGAAAAGGCGTCTTTCTGAGCGATGACGGCGCCGCGAGATGGCGCGATATCAGCGGGATCCTCAAGAACAGGCGTGTCGGGTGCATCGCTATCGATAACGGGTATATCTATGCGGGCTCCGATGACGGGCTCTACATCAGCAAGGACAGTCCGTATGCGTGGGAAAAGATATATGGCGATCCGGCCGGCGCCGGCGGAGCCGATGAGAACGCCGATGAACCGGGCGACTCCGTTGAAGCCGAGGAGGCCTCCGTTGGCGGGATCGCCTGCATCGCAGTCAGGGGCACGCGTCTTTTTGCCGGGGCAGGCAGGAGGATCGTCTATTCTGATGATCTCGGGAAGGCCTGGGCCCGATTCGTGACGGCCGGCCTCGCCGGCAGCGTGAAGTGCATCCTCGTATCGGTGGGCACGGACAGGCTGTACTGCGCCACGTCGAAGGGCGTCTATGCGTTCGCGCCTGAGAGGAAAAAATGGTGTGAGCTTTACAGGGGATTTGAGAAGACACTGAGTGTGAACAGCTTAGTGTATGCGACAGCCGATGAGGCGTCATTGTGGGCGCTCACGGAAAAGGGGCTGTACAGGCTGGAGAGCGGCAACTTTGTCGAGGACCGGTACATCGATGTCGAGAAGAACTTAAAGGCGCTTGAGATCGTTTACGACAGCGAACCGGGGATCGGCGAATTGCAGAAGGCGGCGCTGCGGTTTAATGAAGTGGATCCCGAAAAGATCAGGAAGTGGCGGTCCGAGGCGCGGCTCAGGGCACTCGTGCCCAAGGTTAGCATCGGATTTGACAACAGCCGGTCAAACACCTACGAGATATACACGAGCGCGACAAAAGATTATGTCGTGGGCGGGCCCGATGACATCAGCGAAGGGATGGACGTGTCGGTATCCTGGGATCTCGGTAATATGATATGGTCCGACGACCAGACAAGCATAGACGTCCGTTCGAGGCTCACGACGCAGCTCAGAAACGATATCCTCGATGACTTAAGACGCGTGTATTTTGAACGCAAGCGCCTGCAGTTCGAGATGGTGGCCTCCCCGCCGAAAGATATGAAGACGCGTTTCGAGAAACAGTTGAGGATACAGGAATTGACGCAGGCGATCGATGATCTCACCGGTAATTATCTCTCCACGCATACTAACAAGAAAAATTAAATAGACAAAAGGCAGATATCTGCGCTTGACAGCATAGTATACATATGCTATACTTTATCTCACTTAACAAGTTAGTGGCAGAAAAACTTAGCATTGATTAATGGAAGGTATAAACTGAAGCGAGTAGGCGGACAGATAGTTTTCATGGGAGCCAAGCTGATGGCGGTAATACCAGCTTGGCTTTTTTGTTTAAAGATTAAATAACTATTGTTACGGTTGTTTCTGAACAGAATGAAGGGGGCAACATGAAAAATGCAAGACCATCTCCCATTAAGTCACTGTTTTCGTTCGTTCTTTACGCGTCGTTGATATTCTATGTCTCGTCTGTCGACGGGCGTAACCTGCCGGATATCAATAAATTCCATATGGACAAAGCAGCTCATTTTGCCGAGTACTTGATATTTGCCTTTCTGGCTATGCGGACGATGGATGCGTTTTTCCCCGGAATGGGCGTGCTCAAGAATTTCTTCTTTACGCTCATCATCGTTGTTATATTCTCTTGTTCTGATGAGTGGCGTCAGCTCGTTGTGCCGAACAGGACCTGCAGTTTTTTTGATCTCATGTTTGATTTCATAGGCGCAAGCACGGGTATCCTGATATTTACATACAGGGAAGAGGAACGCGAAGAAGCGGCCAATGAAGTGAGGAGATACTAGCGTGGCATATTTACCCGGGAAATTCTGGTGTAAGGCGATCGCATGCGCTCTGGTCGTGTCATTTATCGCGCTTGATGTGGCGTGGGCGTATCCCGCCGACGGCACCGCGTCGCATTATAAGCTTGCGGTGCCTGATCCATTCACCGATCCCGCGAGGGCGCCCGCGTTCCAGGAAGCGAGCGGGCTGCTGGCCGCCACTCTGGACATAGCCGACTATGTATTCGGTGACACCGAACACGATATCGGGATGCTGCCCATCGATAAGCTGGAAGCTATCCTGACGGCTTCGCGCGGCGGCATGGCCTCAACGTTACGCGGGATAGACCTGTCGAAGGTCGTCATTCTCAGAGAGACCAGGAACACACTAGATAAAGGCAGTATCAGGGAAACGGAGAGGACGAGGCAGATAGTCCTGAAAGATGTGAGCGTGGACGAGGATGTCCTGTACATACCTTATTCGAAGGAGGGGCGCGCCTATCTGATCCAGATCGCGGTGAAGAATACACCGGCGTGCGGCAGGCTTTTAGGCGGCGAAGTCAAGGGGCTGTCTGATAAATATGTCGTCAAGGTCGTGCGTAAGCGCTTGGCAGGAGAAGAAGCGCCGGAGGCGCCTGCGCTTCAGGCCGTGGCGGGGCATGAGGCGCAGGTGCTGCCGTCTGATAAACAGCAGCCGGAAAGCGGCTTGGCGCGCAGGGATACTGTCACAGGGGGCGGATGGCGCGCGGCAAACGGGGTCACTATCTGGTATTCGTTCGATCCGCTCTCGGCGGTGCTCGGGATGGCGGTGCTGGGATCCGCTTTCTCGGCGGTGAAGGATCTGGTATTTACTAATTGGATCGTTGCGCTGCTTTCTGTGCCGTTGATTGCCGGAGGAGCGATCTTCATTATTAATAAATATGTATGTACGGCAACCTCAGGCGCTCTACATGATCAAAAAATGCCGCGGGGTAAACGCTTTGTAATTACGGCGA
>Ga0315275_10003501_pt1 | contig 14469 bp, 12 predicted proteins | sample YL17G03_0_MG_FD_205557 | JGI IMG/M metagenome (GOLD analysis project Ga0315275, IMG submission 205557) | Sediment microbial communities from Yellowstone Lake, YNP, Wyoming, USA - YL17G03_0 | ecosystem: Environmental > Aquatic > Freshwater > Lake > Sediment | place: USA: Wyoming | collected... | reverse complement strand
GATTTGGTCACCGAGTCATTCACATTGATTGCGGGAAACAAAAGTTCCCCGGATCTGGCCATCTGGTGAAGCCTGTGAACACCCGTTGTCGTTTCCTCTGAAACGCCGCGTATGGCGGAAGCTATGGTATGCCAATGATTCGGATTGCGTTTGAGAGAGTGTCCAAGGCGATCCATGATGATTTGGAATTCTTTATGGTCATGCTTTTTATTGAGCAGGGAAGGATTTTTTTCAACTTTCACGCCCTGATGGACATAGAGCGTCGCATCACCGCCATCGTCGACAATTAAATCCGGACCGGAGCCGTCAGGCCAGGTGAGAGCCTGTTCCGTGCACCACCAATATTCTTCGAGAGACTCACCTTTCCAGGCAAACACAGCGGCCGATCCCGCCTTCGCGATTGCCGCAGCGGCATGATCCTGGGTTGAAAAAATGTTGCACGACGCCCATCTGAGATCGGCGCCGAGTTCTTTAAGCGTCTCGATGAGCATGGCCGTTTGAATGGTCATATGCAAACTGCCCATAATTTTAAGGCCTCTAAAAGGCTTCCTGGGCCCGTATTTTTTTCTCATCGCCATGAGACCCGGCATCTCATTCTCTGAAAGATCAATCTCCTTTCTTCCCCAATCCGCGAGATTTATATCTGCAATTTTATAAGGCAGATTCTTAACAGGTTTCAGATATTTCATCCGCTCCTCCAATTTAGGCATATCTTAGTTGCCCTGGTCTGTGACTTTTTTCTTTTTCAGATAATCCGACGGAGATATGATACCGACAGAAATTATGAAGGTCAACGCTTCTTCAACGGACATATGTATCGGTACTAACTCATCCTCCGGAATAATAATTAAATATCCCGATGTCGGGTTGGGCGTTGTCGGCAAGAAAACACTGATACAGTTCTGCCCTGCCTTTTCAAGAATCTCTATCGGCGGGACACCTGTTACAAAACCGATCGTATAGATGCCCTTCCTGGGAAATTCTGCGAGAACAACCCTTTTGAAACTGCTTCTCCGATCAGTGAGCATGCTGTCTGAAAGCCTCTTTGTTGCCTGGTAGATACTCCTCACAAAAGGGATCCTGTCAACGAGATCTTCACCCGACCTGACAATTTTTTTGCCGACGTAACTTGTCGTCACAAGGCCACAGACGAAAATGAGCACCAGCGTCACAATAATTCCAAGGCCGGGGATGTGCATGCCAATTAACGTATCGGGATGATACTTGATGGGCATAATCTTCAGGAGACCATCCATCATGTCTATGAGAAAGAATAGGATATAAAGTGTTAATCCTATGGGAATGATAACCGCGAGACCTGTAAAAAATATCTGCTTCAGCTTCTTCTTCAACGACGAAACACCCTTTATATCCTTAAAAAGTAAGTTTATGTAACAAAAAGTCGCGTCCGTATCAACTGCTATTTAAAATAAAGGGACAAGGTCATCTCATACCCTGCCCCTTTAAATGTGTTTAAAAAGCTATAATGATGCCGTGTAAATCTATGAGTTCCTACTTTCTCTGTTTAATCCTGTTTTTATCATCCAGATAGACGCATTGGGGACGCCACTTCTTTATATCCGTTTCATCAATAAGTACATAGCTCGCAATAATTATTATATCTCCCTTTTTTGCTTTCCAGGCTGCAGCCCCGTTAAGACATATCACTCCTGAATCCGGTTCACCTGTTATTGCATATGTGGAAAATCTCTCTCCATTAGAAACATTATAGATGTTTACTTTTTCATAAGGCAAAATGTTTGCGGCATTCATCAGTGTTTCATCAATCGTGATACTGCCCTCATAATGGAGATCCGCATCAGTTACTGAAGCCCTGTGCAGTTTTGATTTGAGCATAAACCTCTGCATTGTGTAGTTACCTTTCTCCAAAATAATCTTATACGTACATTTTATATATTCAGTACATCCCCGAAAACGTAATTATCGATCAATCTCGTTTTATTGACCTTTACCGCAAGCGCCAAAACCGCATTTCCGTCCACACGGTCAATGTCTCTAAGCGTTGTTGTGTCGGATACTTTCACATAATCGATCGCAGCATAAGGATGCCCTTCGATAAATTTTCTGACCTCTGACAGAATAAGGGATGCATCCTTTATCCCGCTTTCATACATCTTCTTGGCTATCATTAGAGAACGGCTAAGGCTGAGTGCGGAGTCTCTTTCCTTTTCCTTGAGGTAGACGTTCCGCGAACTCATGGCGAGTCCGTCGGCCTCCCTCACAATTGGCATGCCTATTATCTCCAGGTCCATATTGAGATCCTGCACCATACGCTTGATGGTGACAAGTTGTTGGAAGTCCTTCTTCCCGAAAATGGCGACATGGGGTTTTACAATATTGAAAAGCTTCGCACATACTGTTGCAACACCCCGGAAGTGAGCGGGCCGGGTAATTCCGCAGAGATTCTGCGTCACCGCCTCTACGGTCACATACGTCTGATAATATTCAGGGTACATCTCTTTGTTTTCCGGATAATAAATCACATCGACGCCAACACCTTCGGCAAGACTTCTGTCTCTTTCAAAATCTCTCGGATATCTTGCTAAATCCTCGCCGGGACCGAACTGCGTGGGGTTTACATAGATACTGATGGCGAGAAAGTCGCCTAAACGTGCGCCTTCCTGCATAAGACTCAAATGGCCTTCGTGGAAATAACCCATAGTGGGAACAAAAGCGATGTTCTTGCCTTTATTCCTCAAGGACTCCGAAAATGCCTGCATTTCTCTTGCCGTATTCAAAATCTTCATAGTTCCTCGCACCCACAAAAAAAGCCCCTACGTCAAAGACGAGAGGCTTCATAGTGCTCCTGTGTGTTCACTTTTCTTATTCAACCTACCGTCTCAGTCCGTAGCCGGATCCAAGCAGCCATGGATTCCCTACTAAAATAATCGTAATTTGTCAAGATTTTTCTTTTGAAAATAGTTCATTACTGAGCCTTCCAAGCTCTTCTGCGGTCAATGTTTCTGCTCTTCTTGTACTTTCAATTCCTGCACTCTTGAGAGATGCTATAATATCATGTTCGGAATATCCCAATTCATGTGAATTCCGGAGATTGTTGAGCAAGGTTTTTCTTCTCTTGGAAAACGCATTCTTTACAATCTTGGTAAAAAGCTGATGATCATTTATGTCTATTAAGGGGTTTCTTCTGACAACCATTTTCATAACGGCTGATGTTATTTCCGGTTGAGGATAGAAACATCCGCGAGGTACTACCATTTCACGGAAGCATTCTGTAAACAGTGAAACAAACACGGTCGGTATTCCATATTTCTTTGTTCCCGGATACGCAATAAGTCTATCTGCCAGCTCTTTTTGAAACATGAGAATCATCGAGGAAATACAGTGCCGGTATGCGAACAATTTGAATAATATCTGTGAGGAAATGTTGTAGGGAATGTTTCCGATAACCTTTATCGTTTGTGATGCGCATTCACTGCCGACCAGAGAGAAATCATACTCAAGGACATTGGCTTGAATAATGTCCACGTGATCATAATGGGCCAGCCTTTCCCTCAAAATACCGACCATGCGAGGATCAATGTCGAGGGCAATAACCTTATGCGCCTTTTGTGCTATCAGTTCCGTCATGATTCCCACACCCGCGCCGATCTCAACCACGGTATCATCTTCCCGAATATCGGATATGAGAATAATCCTGTGTATGATGTTTTTATCCTCGAGGAAAGACTGTCCTAAGCTTTTTTTAGGCCGAACACCGTAATCCCTGAGAATTTTTCTTACTGTCGTCATATATCAGAGAGAGTCCAGAGGCCATCGGGAAACCGCATTCATATCTAATGAATCTTTAATCCCCCGTCGTAATAGACTATCACCCACAACGGCAATCATTGCTGCGTTGTCCGTGCACAAAACTCTGGGAGGTATGAACACATCAAATCCTCTTAGGCGCGATTCCTCGATAAATCTTTCCCTTAAACGACTGTTCGCAGCGACACCGCCGCACACAACAATCCTTGATACTGCATTTTGCTCAGAAGCCCGGATCGTTTTCTCCACAAGAACATCTACGATAGCCTCCTGGTAACTTGCGGTGATATCAGGTAGTTCCTCATCGGCAATGGGGTGTATTCTTTTTTTGATGTAGACGAGAAGGGATGTTTTTAGACCACTGAAACTAAAATCCATACTCTCTCTCATAGCCCGGGGGAATTTTATTACTTCTCGATTTCCTTTTTTCGCGAGACTCTCAATTACTACTCCCCCCGGATATCCGATGTTGAGAAGTTTGGCTGCCTTGTCAAATGCTTCACCGGCGGCATCATCCCGCGTTTGACCAAGAGAAATGAAATTCTGGAATGCCTTTGCCAGGTAAATATTTGTATGCCCCCCTGATACTACTAGCGCGATAAAAGGAAATTCCGGATAGTTGTCACTTAAAAAAACAGCAGCGACATGACCCTCCAGGTGATTGACCCCTATACACGGTATATCAAGGGCAAAGGCCATTGCCTTGGCAAATGATAACCCCACGAGGAGTGACCCAACCAATCCCGGCCCCCTGGTGACTGCGATTCCCTCAATATCACGCAAGGTTACATTTGCCTCATCGAGGGCCTCGCAGACTACCGGCATAATCGTTTCCATGTGTTTACGAGATGCGATCTCCGGCACGACGCCGCCGTATTTACTGTGTAATTCCGCCTGTGATGCAATAATGCTGGAACGTATTCGCCGTCCATCCTCCACAACCGCCGCCGCTGTTTCATCACAGGAGGTCTCGATCCCCAATATCAACATTTATCAAACCTCGAAACAATTTCCTTTTTACAAATGACAGGGAATTATATATATAAGTGATTACACTTTGTAAACTAAATTTGACACTCTGAAACACACTCGCAGGAAAATTGATTATGGAAGTTACCGCCGACTTTTTGGTATTGGGAAGCGGCATTGCAGGATTGAGTTTCGCAATCAAGGCGGCAGATATTGGAACCGTGGCGATTGTTACAAAGAAAGATAAATCCGATTCCAATACAAATCTGGCGCAGGGAGGCATTGCGGCTGTCTTTGATAAGGATGACCGCTTCGAGTTTCACATCAATGACACCCTTGTATGCGGAGCCGGTCTCAGTAGAGAAGAGATCGTACGATTTGTTATTACGGATGGTCCGGATAGAATTAAAGAGCTTATGCAATGGGGAGTTGAATTTACCAAGCAAAAAGAGGGCAACGCACGCAACCTGGATCTCGGACGTGAAGGCGGACATTCGATGAGACGCGTGCTCCATGCAAAGGATCTCACAGGCCAGGAAATAGAACGAGCCCTCCACGAAAAGGCAAGCTTGAAGAGAAATATAAAGATCTATGAAAACCACATTGGTATCGATCTCATATTGGAATCGGCACTCCAGGGCAAGAAAAAGGGGGTGCGCGACAGGTGCCTTGGCGCGTATATATTGGACACCAACGGCAATGAAATCCACACCTTCAAGGCAAAATTTGTCATTTTATCCACCGGCGGAGCGGGGAAGGTCTATCTCATAACGACAAATCCCGATATTGCAACGGGTGACGGCATCGCCATGGCATACAGGGCGGGAGCCCTCATCGCCAATATGGAATTTATACAGTTTCATCCGACATGCCTCTATCACCCCGATGCGAAATCATTTCTTATCAGCGAAGCGGTACGGGGAGAAGGAGGAATTCTGCGATTAAAAAACGGCGCCACCTTTATGGAAAGTTATCACCCCATGAAAAGTCTGGCGCCTCGGGATATCGTTGCCAAAGCAATCGACACAGAACTCAAGAAATCCGGCGATGAATATGTGTTATTGGACATAACCCATAAAGATCGCGATTTTCTTATCAATAGATTTCCAAATATCTACAAAAAATGCCTGGAGTTTTCGATCGACATTACAAAAGATCCCATTCCCGTTGTTCCCGCCGCGCATTATCAGTGCGGCGGTGTTGCGGTGGATCACTACGGAGAAACAAGCATAGAACGCCTTTTTGCCTGCGGCGAGGTTTCCTGCACAGGGCTTCATGGCGCAAACAGACTTGCGAGCAACTCTCTTTTAGAAGCGGTAGTCTTTGCCCATCGTTCATTTATCAAAATAAAAGAAGCATTTGGCACTATTAAAGACGATCCCGTCAGTATCCCCACATGGGATCCGCGTGGCGCCACGGAAAGTGATGAATCAATTGTCGTTTCCCATAATTGGGACGAAATCAGAAGATTTATGTGGAACTATGTGGGTATCGTGAGGTCCAACAAAAGACTGGAGCGTGCCTATCGGAGGATAGACCTTATCAGCCGCGAAATTGATGAATATTACAGAAATTTCATTATTACGAGAGATTTAATCGAACTGCGGAATATCGCAACCGTCGGAAAGCTGATAATTCAATGTGCCATGATGAGAAGGGAAAGCAGGGGACTGCACTATAACATCGATTATCCGGAAAAAGATGATGACCATTGCCGGAAAGACACGATCGTTTCGAGGGATCACCCGCTCAGCATGGAAAAATCCTGTGTATGAACAAATAACATTAACCAAAGACCCTGTGATACACAACGTCAATATGCCTGAGAAAGTTCTCCAGCTTGAATGCGGCATGTATATCTTCCGCGGTAAGGCAAGACATTACTTCAACGTCTTCTAACAGCAACATTTTAAAATCTTCGTCGTCCTGCCATGATTTCATGGCATTTTTTTGCACCGCAGCGTAGGCATCTTCTCTGGACATACCTTTATCAATGAGTTTTAAAAGCACCATTTGGGAAAAAATGATTCCTCTCGTCATATTGAGGTTGGCGAGCATTCTTTCCGGATACACGACCAGTGTGTCGAGCAGATCGGTAAACCGGCTCAACATAAAGTCGAGAAGAACCGTCGCGTCCGGCGCGATAACCCTTTCCACAGAGGAGTGGCTTATATCACGTTCATGCCAGAGGGGTATATTTTCAAGGGCTGCGACTGCATATGATCTCATCAGACGCGCCAGCCCGGATAGATTTTCAGAGAGAACGGGATTTCGCTTATGGGGCATCGCCGATGATCCTTTTTGTCCAGGCGCAAAGTATTCTTCTGCTTCCCTGACCTCCGTCCTCTGAAGCAACCTGATTTCCTGGGAAAATTTATCAATGGAAGATCCAATAATGGCGAGTGTGGTAAAATATTCAGCATGCCTGTCCCGCTGGACAATTTGCGATGATACAGGTGCAGGCGTAAGACCCAGTTTACGACATACGTAATCTTCAATTGAGGGATCAATGAAGGAATACGTCCCCACAGCTCCGGAGATTTTGCCATAGCTTATCGTCTCCTTTGCCCGTATCATGCGCGCTAAATTTCTTTCCATTTCCTGATACCATAGCGCCATTTTGAGTCCGAACGTTATGGGTTCTGCATGGATTCCATGCGATCTCCCCACCATCAGTGTATCTTTGTATCGCATTGCCTTATTTTTCAGTACGTCCAAAAGTCGACGCATATCGTCGATCAGCATATCCGCTGCTTCTTTGAGAAGAACCGCAAGGGAAGTATCCAGAATATCCGATGAAGTAAGGCCTTTGTGAATGAATTTGCCATCCTCCCCTACTTTTTCGACAACGGACGTTAAAAACGCGATTACATCATGTTTTGTCGCTTTTTCAATTTCTTCAATTCTCGCCACATCAAATGCGGCTTTTTCTTTGATATTTTTGAGCGCACCTGAGGGAATCTCACCTTTTTGCGCCATGGCTTCACATGCAAGTATTTCAATATCCAGCCATTTTCTGTATCTGTTCTCCGGACTCCATATCGCAGTCATCGCCTCTCTGGAATATCGTGGGATCAATTTTTCCTCCTGTCAATTAACTATTCTAGCCCAACAATCAATTAAAAAAAATGTTTCTATACTGTGATAAAATATACTATAACTGCTTTACAATAGCACAGCTCGTACGAGGGGGGAATTTTTTTTTATGGCTGATAACAACTCTTTGAGTTGGAGAGATAAGGTTGTTTCACCCGAGGACGTTCTCACGAGAATCAAACCGGGAATGAGCATTTTCCTTGGAACAGGCGTAGCTGAACCAAGAACCCTTGTGAAGCATCTTACCTCATCTGATTTTGCAAATCTAACTGATCTGGAATTGATACAAATCGTGAGCCTGGGCGATGCCATGGCTTTCAGTAGTACCACAACAGCCCAAAAATACAGGTTAAAAACATTTTTTGCAGGATGGACAGCGAGCAAGGCAATCATGGCGGGGTCTGTGGACATGATCCCCTGCCGCCTTTCCCGAATTCCAAAACTTTTTGAATCGGGTGCAATCCGCGTTGATGTTGCATTTGTTCAAATCACGCCACCTGATGAAAGGGGTTACGCCAGCCTGGGCGTGTCCGTGGACGTAGCCAAACACGCCATGGAAAGGGCATCCATGGTTGTCGCTGAAATCAACGACAACGTTCCACGGACTTTAGGAAACACATTCGTTCATGTGCAGGATTTCGACTACATAGTGTATGCAACTGACGCGCCTATTTATTTTCCGCGCTGGCCCTTTAATGACGTAATTGACAAAGTCGCTGCCAATGTAGCCGCCGTAATAGAAGACGGGAGCTGTCTCTCATTTTATTCCGGTGCGTTATTTGAGGCGCTGGGAAAGCATCTTGCGCTTAAGCGCGATTTAGGCGTTCATACCTTTTTCTTTACCGATCCCCTCATGGATCTGGTCAAATGCGGCGCTGTCACAAACAAGAAAAAAGGGCACTTCCGCGACAAATCCCTCACCGCATATGCTCAGGGCACGCAGGAACTTATGAGCTGGTTGCATAGAAATCCGCTTGTCGAATTTCAGGGAATCGATGTCGTATCCGATCACATGAGGATCAGCATGAATGAAAAGATGATTGCCATTTTGCCCGCCCGCAAAGTTGACCTCACAGGCGGCATTGCCCTCCCGATCGGGAAAGGAAATGTCACGCCAGGACCAGGGCAGGCGCAAGAATTTTTCGCAGGAGCTGAGCACTCGCATGGGGGAAGGACAATCTTTGCCTTACCCAGCCGAAATCTTCAGGGGGAACCTAATATACTCTTCTCCGTGGATGTGTTCCCGAATCAGTTCACCAATCGCGAATCCTTAGATTTGATAATCACCGAATACGGCATCGCCTCCATGATCGGTCGTACTGTCCGTGAACGAGCCCAGGCATTGATCGAAATCGCTCATCCCGACGACCGCGCTGCCCTTGTCCAGAAAGCGAGGGCGGCGAACATCCTCTACGCAGATCAGATCTTTTTGGAAGAGTCAGGTCATCTTTACCCCGAAAGGATCGCATGTACCCAAACATTTAAAAACTCAGTTGCGGTTCACTTCCGGGCGATCAAGCCGTCTGACGAAGAAGAGATGCGCAGATTATTTTACAGGTTTTCCGACAGGGCGGTCTTTTATCGCTACTTCACTCCTTTGAAAGTCATGCCTCACGCAAAAATGCAGGAATACGTCAATGTGGATTACAGAGATTACATGTCCATTGTAGGACTCATCAATGAAGGAGGAATCGAGCGTCTTATTGCCGAGGGACGTTACGTGCTCCACAACGATCGCTCATTTGCGGATACGGCCTTTGTAGTCGACGAAAAGTATCAAGGACAAGGCATTGCGACATTTATCCTCACCATGCTCATCAAATTCGCCCGTGAGCATGGTATCAAGGGCTTTACCGCTGACGTCCTGGCCGACAACAAAGGAATGATCAAAGTCTATGAGAAGTCCGGCTATCCAATCAAAGCAATCGTTGAATTTGGTGTGTATCGCCTCACCATCCCCTTTCTCGAAAGAAACGACGCTCCATCAAATTTTTACCCACAGAAGCAGGATTGATCGATGACCTTTTCAGCGAAACGAAGCTTGAATTTATGGCCTTTAAATGTTAGAAGGCCCACATATGTGTATATACCAGCTTTAGTACAAACGTTCCGGGAAAGGATGATCAAGGTGATGACAGCATGAAAAATGCCATGAAACTAATATTATGCCTGCTTCTTCTCTATGTATTGTCGGGCTCAGTTGAGGCAAAGGGGGAAAAGATCGTCGCTGTTCTTCCCTTTACAGTCCATAGTGCAGAAAACATCGACTATGTAAGGCAAGGTATATGGGATATGCTTTCTTCCCGAATTACCGTGGTCGGAAAGATTGATGTTATCAGCAAGGAGGCTATCCTTCAGGCCATAAAAGAACATGAAGGAAAAGATCTTTCGTCTGCTGATGTCTCCGGCCTCGGGAAAAAACTGAATGCGGATTATGTGGTATACGGAAGCATCACCAAGATTGGCAACAGCATAAGCATTGACGGAAAACTGATTGATATTGCGGTACAGAAGCCTGCGATGAATGTATTTGCGCAAAGTCAGGGCATGGATGAAGTTATTCAAAAGATTAATGACTTTGCCCGCAACATCGATAATCATATTCTCGGTACGGTGCCTCCAGCATTTGCAACGGCAGCGGCACCGCCTCCCACTGCGGTGCTCCCGCAACAGGCCTCTCCATCTTCCCGTGAAACAGATATTATTGCGGGAATGAAAAAAGGCAAGCAAGGTACGTTCACCTCTATTATTAATCCAGAGTTCATTAATTCCTCCACACCTATGGATCGAAAAGGTTTCTGGATGAGTCAGAAATTTCCCACAGAATTACGAGGCATGGATATTGGAGACGTCACCGGTGATGGCTTGAATAAAGTTGTAATTATTGATGCTACCAGCCTGAGTATATATCAAAAGAACGATAATAACTTCACAATGGTTCATAAAATTCGAGGGAAATCTCACGAAAATTATATTGCCGTGGATGTGGCAGACATTAATAAAAACGGTATACAAGAAATTATCGTTACCAACGTGGTACGCAACACTGTTGAATCCTTTGTCCTCGAATATAGGAATGGAAAATTCGATAAGATTGCCTCTAAACTGCCCTGGTTTTTAAGGGTTATTAACACGGAATCGGGCACTCTTTTACTGGGACAGCGCCGGGGCTTTGACAAACCCTTCAATACTCCAATCCATGAAATAGTCTGGGAGGATGGGCATTATAAAGAGGGAAGAGCGATGAAAATTCCCGTTGGACTTTCTGTGTACGGTCTTACGTTAGATAGTCTGGGAAGCGCCGGCGGTGAAAAGGTAATAGCCCTCGATGATTGGGATTACCTCAATGTTTATGAACCCTCGAACAAAACTCTCTCAAGGATCCAGGTCTTCGGGAAAAGCGATGAACGTATCTGGAAAAGTGATGATCCTCTCGGCGGAAGCAACACTGCCATCGAGAATTTTGACCCCGCTCCAGATACCGAGAACCAGTACACCTATATTAATTTAAGAATTTTGACATATGATACCAATAAAGACGGTAAAAAAGAAATTATTATTGTGAAAAACCTTTCATCTGCGGGAAGAGTATTTAAAAATATAAGACTTTTTACCTCCAGCGAGGTATATAATCTTGAATGGGATGGTCTTGGTCTTACTGAAAACTGGAAAACGAAGAAGATCAACGGATATGTAGCAGACTACCAATTCAAGGACATAGATAACGATGGGCAAAACGAGGTGGTGCTTGCCCTCGTTCAATCTGCAGGTGCAGCCGTTTCAGACAAAAGCGTCATCGTTGTGTACAAAATGAGTCCTCCACAAACCACTCCATAGGGGTTGACAACAGCGTCAGTATTATATAATAATTATAATCATATGTGGCGGTGTAGCTCAGACGGTTAGAGCATACGGCTCATATCCGTAGTGTCCGTGGTTCGATTCCACGCACCGCCACCATTAAATTTCTATGAAAGCCTGGTGACTCGCCAGGCTTTTATGCATCCACATGAAATGCGGCGTAATGCATTGCGGATATTTTATAAAGGATTCGCCTTTTACGCAAAACCATTATTGAGATTAACACATGTACGGTAATGCCATATGCAGGATACATTCGTTCCCAAATTCTGGGTGAGAAGTCCTCACGTTCAGACGATATTGGGAAGTCTGAAAATACGTTCCCGGAATCAGCATCAGGTCGTGCATTCCTCAAAAGAAATGATAGTCGAAGGGGGAAATGGTGTTCGCCTTCTTGGTTATTATTTGCCGCAATCTTCAAAGAATGGCAAGGGTCTTCTTACATTTATCCACGGATGGGAGGGGAGCTCCGATTCGACATACGTCATATCCGCGGCGCAATATATGTACGATAAGGGTTATGACATATTCCGGCTTAACCTGAGAGACCACGGTAATTCTCATCATCTGAACGAAGGTCTTTTTCATGGAGCACTCCTGGAAGAAACATTTCATGCCGTTCGCGCTATCTCTGCACTATCCAACAAGGCACCCTATTTCGTCATTGGCTTTTCCCTCGGCGGCAATTTTGCACTTCGCATAGCATTGAAACAATCTCTCTCAAGAATCCCGAATCTTGCACATGTTATTGCCATAAGCCCTGCCCTCGACCCTTATAAAGCAACGATGTCAATCGATGAAAGCATTCCGATCTATCGATATTACTTCCTCAATAAATGGAAAAATTCCTTAAGAAAAAAGCAGGTCCTCTTTCCTGAAAAATATAATTTTTCAGATATTTTGAAATTGAAGACATGCCTGTCCCTTACAGAGGCTATCATGCCTTACCACCCGGATTTTCGCGATCACATGGAGTACTTTCGTCACTATACTTTGCGGGATAATGTTTTTTTCGATCTTGCCATACCAACGACCATCATCGCCTCCGAAGATGACCCTATAGTTCCTGTCCATGACATCTATGGACTAAAAGAACACCCAAACCTCACGCGCGTCATTCAGAAATATGGAGGCCACTGCGGTTTCATAGACATATTCCCTCATATGTGCTGGCATGAAAGGGAAATTGAGCGAATCATCCGTTCGCGGGAAGAGATATGACATACGCAAAGAGGCTATCATGTCTGTCGAATAAAGAAGACTTTCTCGCATTGGTCGTAGAAAAGCTCGCCAGGTGTACCATTGATTATAGTGAAAAAATTCGCTTTGTTCATGGAACCCGCACCGCCGCGGAGCCTCATGCTGCGGCCGGAGTTTTACTGCTCTTACACTTCAGAAGCAATGATCCCGTGTCAGACCACAACCGCGGTGAATTCATATTTCAGCTTATTAAACGCTCGGCAAAAGTAACGCAACCAGGCGATCTCAGTTGTCCCGGCGGCATATTGCACTCCTTTTTAGACCCTCTGCTGAGACCTTTGATTTCATACAGACTCATCCCAATTTTACAAGGTGACGCGTTAAAGTATACACTGACGAAAGACCGAACTACCTCCAGGGCAATCACCCTTTTTCTGACCAATGCCGTAAGGGAAGCCTGGGAAGAAACGGGGCTTAAACCCTGGAACATTCTCTTTTTAGGCCCCCTCCCCTCTTACTCCCTGCTTTTATTCAAGCGTACCATTTTCCCCCTTGTTGGGTTCGTGAAAAGGGAATGGCATTTTTATCCCAATTCAGAAGTAGAGAATATTATAGAGATACCCCTGAGAACCTTTTTCGATGACCGGAATTACGGGCTCTATCGCATTCAGCCTTCAAATGATATAGGGACAGGAAGAAAGGATTCCAGAGAATTTCCCTGCCTTATCATTCATGACAATCAGGGAAAAGAAGAAATCCTCTGGGGTGCGACGTTTTTTATCATCATGAACTTTTTGAACATCGTTCTCGACCTTGAAATGCCGGACGTGCATGAAAAAAGAGTCATTACAAGAATCCTGGGCCCTGAGTACTTAACAGGTCATCACAAATGATCCATTCTTTTCTATTGACAAGGCCATATCCAACGGTTACTTACGATGGCACTTATTTACGGTTGATCTTTTCGCGGGTAAGGCAGTACCGCAATAACAAGAGTGAGGTTACGTTTTCAAATCTATGATAACAAAAAGATCATCAGAAATTCTTCCTTTTATTGTTATGGATGTCCTGGAGAAGGCCCAAGAAATGCAGAGGAAAGGAGAGGACATCATTCACCTTGAAGTCGGTGAGCCGGATTTTGACACGCCGGAGTGTATAAGGGAAGCATGTTACCGGGCCATAAGGAATGGGGAAACCCACTACACGCACAGCCTCGGTCTCCTCGAACTGAGAGAGGCGATCTGTGATCACTATTTCGACAAATATCATGTCGACGTTTCGCCGGACCAAGTCATTGTGACGTCAGGTACCTCGCCTGCCATGTTGGTCCTCTTCGCGGCGATTCTCGACAAGGGTGACGAGATCATCATCTCAGACCCCCACTACGCATGTTATCCCAACTTCATAAAATTTTTTGAGGGGATCCCTGTAACCGTAAATGTATATGAAGAAGAAGGATTCCAATTCACTACGGATGCCATACGGGAAAAGATATCCACACATACACAAGGTATTCTAATAAACTCTCCCTCCAATCCTACAGGGAACCTTCTC
>Ga0315275_10003500_pt1 | contig 14471 bp, 14 predicted proteins | sample YL17G03_0_MG_FD_205557 | JGI IMG/M metagenome (GOLD analysis project Ga0315275, IMG submission 205557) | Sediment microbial communities from Yellowstone Lake, YNP, Wyoming, USA - YL17G03_0 | ecosystem: Environmental > Aquatic > Freshwater > Lake > Sediment | place: USA: Wyoming | collected... | reverse complement strand
GTGGCGCGCGAGTCGAACCGAGATCCCTTTCGCATCCTCATGTCGTGCCTTCTCAGCCTCCGGACCAAAGACAAGACGACACGTGAAGCCAGTGCCAGGCTGTTCGCGCTGGCGCATCAGCCGGCCATGATGCTGACCCTCCCGCTCCAGAAGATTGAGCGCGCCATCTATCCCGTCGGGTTCTACCGGACGAAAGCCAAATCCATTCATGCAATTTGCCGTCGCCTTCTGGACGTCTATGGAGGAACGGTTCCCGACTCCATCCAGGAGCTGGTCACTCTGTCAGGGGTCGGCCGGAAAACGGCGAACTTGGTGGTGACTGTCGGCTATGGCAAGCCCGGCATCTGCGTGGATATCCACGTGCATCGGATCAGCAATCGCTGGGGCTACGTCAGGACGAAGACGCCGGAGGAAACTGAGCAGGCGCTACGCCGGAAATTGCCAACGCATCATTGGATCACCTTCAACGATTTGCTCGTCCCCTACGGGCAGAACCTCTGCCAACCAGTCTCGCCCTTCTGCAGCAAGTGCAAACTCACCGAATACTGTGATCGGGTCGGGGTGACGCGCTCGCGCTGAGCGAGCGCAAGCGAGACGCGCGGGACGGGCGAGAAAAGCGAGCGGCAAGTCCGCTTGTCTCTCGCTAGCAGGCTGCGGGAAAACTATTGTGGCACGCTAGAACTTCGATAGTCCGCAGGTGTGGCACATCAGGAGAACGTTCTCGGCAGGATGCTCAAAAAGTCCGTCCAGCAAGGCCGCAGCGAGTGAAGGCCCGAGGCGTACCCTCGGGGGCGCACGGTGCGACAAATAAGGAGCACCAAGTCTGTGCGCGCCGCCGAGTGGTGAGGCGGCCGGGTCCCCGTTGAGGGTCTGAACGATGCGAGAACGCTGCTGGCCGGCTTTTTCAGCATCCTGCTAAATGAACAGCTTCGTTTCCGCGTCTGAGGTAAGAGCAATAATGGCAGGTAGCCCCATGACTTCGTCGACGTTCTTTCCGACGACGGCACTGTCCACGCCCATGTATTCCAGCCCGGCACTGCAGGCGATCAGACGAAACTTCCCGACGTGTTTTGCGTCCTGAAACATCTCGGAAATCTTCGGGACTTTCTTCTCTTTCAAGAGACGAGCGACTTCGTCCGCCGACGAGGCGTATTCCGGCGGAAAATCGATCACGTCGATCTTTCCCTCGGCCAGCTTCTTGATCGTCCAGAATAATAAGATCACGATCACGTCCTTTCCCATCGCGGCGGCCGTGAGGCCCAGGGTCGCGACCTGGTGCAGCGTATCGTAGGTGGCGTGATGGGCGAAGATGACGAATTTTGGTTGAGGTGGCATGGTTGGTGGCTATTTCTCCGTGGCGCGTGCTTTGACGCTGTTCACATAATCGGTAATGGCCGCATCGACTTCGCCCGTGGTCATGGGACGGTCATGCGTTTCACTCTCGTCCACGAGATACTCGTCGTGCTCTTTTTCCTGCCGCAGGACCACAGAATTCTCCGGCGTCACCTCGATCAGCATGAACCACTCGCGTGTCCCCTGCGTGATGACGACCTCTTTGCCCAGGCCTTTCTTCGTAATCTCGATATGAAGGTCATCGGATGCGCCGACCGTTAGGGGACTTGTAAGGAGTCCCACGCCAAGGATCGCGAACCCTAGCAGGGTTCTGATAGGACGCATGAGGGGCGAACGACGCGACATACGAGAGTATAGCTCGTTGAGAAACGTGCCGTAAACCGTCGCCTGCCCACATTATTTATGACGGTTCGTCGCGACACAGCGGAGTGGCGCGCGACAAGCGCGAAGAGCGAGACTCGCGTGACGTGTGAGATGGACGACGGCTTAAGATCCGAAGTTCGAGGTTTCCTGAACTTCGGACCCCGAACTTCGAGTCGCGCTTTTCCCGCCAGTCTCGCCCGTCTCGCTTGACTCAGGCATCGGAAATTCCAGCAGAAGCTTCATGAATAATGCGGTCTAGGCTCGGTCGTTGGCTTGGCCCCAGGCCGCATGTTAGGATGCGCGGTCAATGGATGGCATACTCGCAACAATTCAGCAATGGATTCCGGTCGATGTGCTCATCGGTCTCACCGTGGCCTCGGTCATCGGTTTTATCGGCTCTCTGATTGCCATCCCGCTGATTCTGGTCCGCTTACCGCCCGACTATTTCGACACGCGTACTCCCCGCCATTGGATGAAAGACCATCATCCAGTGCTGCGCCTGTTGGGGTTGGTCGTCAAGAACGTCGTTGGCGTCGTGCTCCTCCTGGCCGGCTTTGCCATGCTCTTTTTGCCGGGGCAAGGCCTGCTGACGATGCTGATTGGGATTTCGCTCATGGATTTCCCCAGAAAGCGCGAGCTGGAGGCCAAAATGGTCGGCCAGCCGACCTTGATGGGCGTCATTAATGCCATGCGCCGCAAGTTTGATAAACCACCCTTGACCCTGGCCCCCGGCCCCTAGCAGGATGCTGAAAAAGTCCGCCAGCAGGGGAGGGGATGGTTCAGTGAGTCCCCTGTGCTCGCGCAACGCGCGGCCTCAGAAGGCCCTCGTTGGACGCGCGCATTGGGGGACTCATCCGAACCATCCCAGGGACAAGGTACACAAGCAAGCTTGGAGAGAATCATCTTTAGTCACTCGCTGCGGCCTTGCTTGGGACAAGGCGAGTCTCGGCGCGCTAGGGTTGGGCGGGTGAGAAGTCTGGCCTTTTTGAGCATCCTGCGGCTATTTAGAAATCAGTGCCATATGGAAGATTCCAGTGGTGGTTTATGAATAAACCGAGTTTTTCCGCAGCCTGCTAGCCCGCATCATGCCGAGCACCGAGTCTAGCCGTAAGACGCTCTACCTGATCGATGGGAGCGCCTATATCTATCGTGCGTTCTTCGCCCTGCCGGCGATGAATAATTCCAAAGGCCTCCAGACCAACGCCATCCTCGGCTTCACGACGATGTTGCTGAAGATTATTCGCGAGAAGAAGCCGGATGGCCTTGTCGTGGCGTTTGACGAAAAGGGTCCGACATTGCGCCACGCGGAGTTCACGGCCTACAAGGCGCAGCGGCCGCCGATGCCGGACGGCATGAGCGCCCAGATTCCCTACATCCATCGCGTAGTGGATGCCCTCAACATTCCCGCCGTCCGGCAAGCCGGATACGAGGCGGACGATTTAATCGGCACGCTCGCGCACCAGGCCGAACAGGCCGGCTTTGACGTCGTCATCGTTACCGGCGACAAGGACATGTTCCAACTCCTGACGCCCCACGTGCGCATCTACGATCCGGTGAAAGACAAGTGGCTGGGCGAAGCGGAATGCGTAGAACGCTTCGGCGTAGAGCCGGCGCGCGTCGTGGAGATCATGGGGCTCATGGGCGATGCGGCGGACAATATTCCCGGCGTGAAGGGCATCGGCGAGAAAACGGCGATGAAACTGATCGCCCAGTTCAGCACGATTGAAGAACTCTTACGTCGTGTGGAGGAAGTCACGCCGCCGCGGATCAAAGCCTTGTTGGTCGACCAGGCCGAGAACGCCCGCCTCAGCCGGCGGCTGGCGACGATCCAACTGGATAGTCCCGTGGCATTCGAACCTGCGACCTATCACATTAAACCGCCACATCAGGACGAGCTCACCGATTTGTTGCGCGAGCTGGGGTTCACCACGCTTCTCAAATCCTTTCAGCCATCGTTCACACAAACTGAGACGAATGTGGTTGAGACGGAGCTCGTTCAGGATGAACCGTCCGCGCAGCGATTTGTGGAGGGCTTGCCGAAGGGCGGCGTCCTCGGCCTGCAGTGCCTGCTTTCCCCTGGGCCAGGTCCGCAGGCGGATCTACTGGGAATAGCGCTGTCTACGGGAGACAAGACCGCGTTCATTCCGCTCGACGTCCATGCCTACATGCGGCCCATCATTGCCTTGCTGCACGATCACACGAGAACCAAGGTGGTCCACGATCTAAAATCGACCCTGCTGTCCTTTCACCGCATTGGAGTGACCCTCGCGGGCCCCTACCTGGACACCATGGTGGCGGACTATCTGCTCAATCCCAACCGCCGCGATCATCAGCTTGAAACCATCGCGCTGGAAGTGTTGGACCATCGGCTTGGGACCGGGAAGAAGGACAACGACGCCCCGAAATCCCTTTTCGACGACGAGGACTCAGGATCACGAGAGGAAGCAACGGAGGCCGCATCGGTGCTAGCCAAGCTTGCCCAGCCCATGATGGAACGAATGTCGTTACAGGGCAGCCTCACGCTCTTCACCGACGTTGAAATGCCGCTGGTGCCGGTGTTGGCCGAGATCGAACGGAACGGATTCTTATTGGATGTCGAGGGCCTGCGCGCGCTCAGCAAAGAATTGGAACGGGATCTCGAACGGATGATCAAGACGATCGAAGGATTGGCCGGCGGCGAGTTCAACATCAATTCGCCGAAGCAGCTCGCCACGGTGCTCTTCGAGAAGTTGGGACTCAAACCGATCAGGAAAACCAAGACCGGTTATTCGACCGATGAAGACACGCTGACGCAGCTTGCCGCACAACACGAATTGCCTGCGCAGATTGTGAACTATCGGAGCCTCAGCAAACTCAAGTCCACCTATGTGGATGCACTACCAGAACTGGTGAATCCGGAGACCAAGCGGCTCCATACGTCGCTCAATCAGACCGTCGCGGCGACCGGACGGCTCTCCTCCACCGAGCCGAATCTGCAAAATATTCCGGTGAAGGGCGAGTACGGATTACGAATCAGAGAAGCGTTTATCGCGCCGACAGGCCACACCCTGCTCTGCGCCGACTACAGCCAGATCGAGCCGCGCATCCTCGCGCACCTGTCGCAAGATCCGCGCTTGCTCGCCGTGTTTGCGAAGGGGGAGGACATCCACATGGCGACGGCCATGGAGATCTTCGGTCTGCCCTCCAGTCAGATCACGAGGGACATGCGACGCGTGGCCAAGACGGTCGTCTTCGGCATTGTGTATGGGATCAGTCCGTTCGGCCTGGCCTCGAATATCGGCGTGTCGCAGGCGGACGCGAAGAAGTACATCGAGACGTTCTTTGAGAAGTTTTCGGCGGTGCGCGCCTTGATGGACCGGAATATCGAAGAAGGCAAAACGAAAGGTTACACGACCACGATCCTCGGGCGGCGGCGTCCGATTCCCGAGTTGCAGAGCGGCGATCCGGTGCAGCGTGGATTCGGCGAACGCATGGCCGTGAACAGTCCAATCCAGGGCTCAGCGGCGGACCTCATCAAAGTGGCGATGATCGATGTGAATCAGTTGCTGCACCACGAGCTGCCGCATACCAAGATGATTCTCCAAGTTCACGACGAGTTAATCTTCGAAGTGCCGGAGAAGGAATTGGAAGAGGCGAAGCATCTCGTGAAGACAGAGATGGAAGCGACGGGGAAGAAGCTGGGGTTGTCGGTGCCTTTAAAAGTTGATCTTGGGACAGGCCACAACTGGCGAGTGGCGCATCCGTAGGCTAGAGGGGTGGACTGACACCTCGGCTGGTTTCGTGCTCTCGGAGCCGAGAGGGGATGGAGGCTGATGATCTTCTGTGCTCGCGCAACGCGCGGCCTCAGAAGGATGGGGAGGGAGTGGCCAGGTGTCCTTCTTGCTCGCAGAACGCGCACGGTGAAAAGGACAGGCAGGGGGTACCCATGTTGGTCCTGTGCTCCCGGAACGCGCGCCCTGAGAAGGGCCTCGTTCGACGGCCGCACGTAGACCAACATGGGTGCCCCCTGCTAAGAGAGAAAAGGCAAGCTTGGATAGATCAAATAGATGGATGATGGTCGTTCGATGCGCGCAGTAAAGGGCAGCCTTGGCCACTCCCTAAATCGAGGTTTAGCGAATTGGACGGCCCTCGCCAGGGCAAATGGCATGTCCCGGGAAATCGATTGCGAAGCAATCGGAGGGTAGGGCGGGTGAAAAATATCTGCCAGTGGGTGGGCGGGTGAGAAAGTTGCGCGCAGTGGAAGATCAATCAGCCCCCATCCCTGAAGAAATCACGAGCGAGCGTGGAGGGATTGTACCAGCCACCCTAGGTTGCAATGGGGTGGGATCCAGGGCTGGATATTTTGACAGAATGACGGGACAGCTTTAGAATTCGACCCGGCACAGAACATCGAACCGTTTCTTTAGGTGGTCAGAAAACTGAGTGACTAGATCAGATAAACTTCTCGAACGTGTTTTGCGGGGGACATCGGATACCAATATTCCGTTCGAGGGGCTACGGCATTTACTGGTGCAGTTAGGCTTTGAAGAACGAATTCGAGGGAGCCATCATATTTTCACGAAATCAGGGGTCGAAGAGATTCTGAATCTACAGCCCAAAGGTTCCCATGGCAAACCGTATCAGGTGAAGCAGGTTCGCCATGTAATCTTGCAGCATAAGTTGGGAGGTGACGTGAATGAGTAAGTATGAGGTGATCATCTATTGGAGCAAGGACGATCAGGCGTTCATTGCCGAAGTGCCTGAATTGCCGGGTTGTGCGGCAGATGGGGCCACATACCAGGAAGCTTTGGCGAACGTGGAAACCGTGATTCAGGAATGGATCGAGACTGCGAAAGATCTCGGTCGCCCAATTCCTGAACCGAAAGGGCGTTTGGCGTTTGCGTAACCCTCCCTCGAACGTAGTTTGTTTGCTGACCAACCTTTCACTGGCGTGTGACGCATCCATAACAAAGACCTGAGTGAGGTGACCTATGCAGAACGTACGTCTGTCAGTCGCGTGGGTGATCGCGGGCGTCAGTCTTGGCGTGTTGGGGTTCCTGCTTCTCATGGGGCAGCCGTTTGCTGCGAAGGCGCAAGAGCCGAAACGGTTTCAGTACAAAATCGTCGAGGTCCTTCCTGACACCCAGAATATGCAAACCAGGCTGAACGAGTTTGGAGCAAGCGGGTGGGAGTTGGTGGCGGTCTCGATGGGGAATATGACGGAGCCGAGACTGATCTTCAAGAAGTGAGAGAAGGGGATGGAGGCTGATGATCTTCTGTGCTCGCGCAACGCGCGGCCCGATAAGGATGGGGAGGGAGCGGCCAGGTGCCCTTCTTGCTCGCAGAACGCGCACGGTGAAAAGGACAGGCAGGGGGTACCCATGTTGGTCCTGTGCTCCCGGAACGCGCGCCCTGAGAAGGGCCTCGTTCGACGGCCGCACGTAGACCAACATGGGTGCCCCCTGCTAAGAGAGAAAAGGCAAGCTTGGATAGATCAAATAGATGGATGATGGTCGTTCGATGCGCGCAGTAAAGGGCAGCCTTGGCCACTCCCTAAATCGAGGTTTAGCGAATTGGACGGCCCTCGCCAGGGCAAATGGCATGTCCCGGGAAATCGATTGCGAAGCAATCGGAGGGTAGGGCGGGTGAAAAATATCTGCCAGTGGGTGGGCGGGTGAGAAAGTTGCGCGCAGTGGAAGATCAATCAGCCCCCATCCCTGAAGAGATAGCGAGCGAGCTTAGAGATATCATTCGTACTGATAAAAACGTGGAGCATTCGATGCGCGTAGTAAAGGACAGCCTGGCTGCTCCCGATCAGTAATGAGGTGGTGGAGAGGAGCAGTGGGAAGGATTTCGTTCGACGGCCGCAGTCGGAATCACCGCACTGACCCGCACAAAGGGAGAGAGGGAAGAACCGGCAAGAGCTGGCAAGTCGTGTATCCACAGAAAATAAGATAGGTACTCTCCCGCGACGGGCAGACACAACTCGGGTTCTAAGATCTTATTACCAAGAGTGCTTTACGCGCGAGGTAGGTGATTTTCATTTCGATTTCTTCGTCCTGGCTCGGCCACCCTTCTATGTCCGCATGTCGAGGATGGGGGGCAGGGTTTGGGACTATAGTTAAATTGGCATCGAACACATCCTTTGCCGTTAAATCTGCTCTTCCAAGAACCGGCCAATGTTTGCGATGAAGTGCCGTAACGTATCGATCCCCTAGCTCCCAGATCTCGTTTTCCTCGACACCTTGCGTACGATAGACAGATGTTTGCCGAACTGGAGACTCTGGTTTGGGTCTAGGGGGCTTGAACGCTTGAGCGAAGACGATCTGCGCTTTCGCGTCGAACGATTTTGGGAGCAGGAGATATCGGCTGATCCTTTCTTGCGGATCAACGTCTTGTAAAAGAGAATCTGACATTAGAGAAATGCGTTAGAAGAATTTCATTCAATGCCTGAGGCCAACCTTTCCATAAGGGGGCCTTTCCATATTGAGTGTCATCGTCCGACAAAACGGCTGCCCATACCAGGCGATCCTCCTTGGGAGACACAGATACAATACGCCGTTCTTGATCGTGCCACTGAAGTGAAATATAGCCATCGGGTGAAGGCACAAGGTGTGGCGGTTGAAGCATTTCTGGCAGTTCGGTAATCAATTCAAGCGTCCTGGTAACCGCTTCCGGAGTGATTGCAGCTCCACCGTATCCATCCCAGTCTGCCTGAGCACACTCTTGCCCTATTTCGATTGCACAATAGTACAAATCTCGTTTCCATCCAAGGGATAAGGGCTCATTGGCATGAATTCTGGTCCCTTTCATCACTCGAAATAGTTGTTTCGACTCCTGACTTAGGCCGGTATTTGAAGTCCATATGCGCTCAGTGGTTCGTGCAACGGCTTGACTCATCGAAATAACTCCTTTGCTTTGTCGCGGAGACTCGCTTCAAAAATAGTATTCTTGAGCGTCCGGAATTGGTCAAGCGTTGTCCACATTGCCTCAGGATCAAGAGGAGCCTTGGCTCTCCTAGTTATATCGATGTCGAATAAGATAGTGACAGAATCAGGCCGAGGCTCCTCAGCTGGAGCCTGTGTGATTATAGCCGATGCGTTGAGGTCGGGGATAGCGATGGTGACGCGGCTTAGCCAATCCATAAAAGCCTGATACGGAATATTAGGCGGAATGCTCGGAGGTGCTACGAGGTAATCTGTCAGTTCGATAGGAGCCGTAGGTATTACAATCTGGTTTATATACCGAACCCCAAGCCCAATTGTTTCATTAATCCCGACGGCGTTTGAATAAATTCCCCAAGCATGCCTGGCTTCTTGACGCAGTGCCGTCCAGCCTGCCCATGCAGCTTGGGGATCTGGTTTGATGAAGTTACACGTAAACCCATCAAGTCGATACTGAACTATCCTTGTTCCATCAGATGACTCAAATTGAAAACCAGCGATTCCTTGAGACGTTCGAGAGGAAAGAGTTTCCTCTCGCCATTCCCATAGGCCTTGCAGGTTTTGCTGTTTTTTCTTAGTTGGATAGCTGGAACGTAGCTGCTCATGGAGAGCTTCCAGAGCTGGCAACTGAGTAGGAGCCAGAGGGCTTATTCGAATATCGATCAGAGCTTCTCGGACGGGAGGCTTAGAATAAGAAGGCGCAACTTCCATCGAGTGTAATATAGTCACCCGAGAGACGGAAGACAACCTTGAACTTCTCATAGACAATTCCAGGTACAGAAACAGTGCAAAGAACCATTTCTGTGTGTAAAACCCTGATACCCAGAATATGCAAACCAGACTGAATGAGTTCGGAGCGAGCGGGTGGGAATTGGTGACGGTTTCGATGGGGGATATGACGGAGCCGAGACTGATCCTTAAGAAGTGAGAGAAGGGGCAACTAGCAGGCGCGTTCAAACCTGTCCAGACCGTCGGGGCTTGCCTGCGGGTAGAGATTGCCTGGGAGCCGGTTTGTGCGGAGTTAGCCATGGCACCCATCTTGCGGAATCCCTTGGTTTTCATGTGCGGTGTAGTGGGCGTTACATGAAAAGGGGGATCCGATGGCACCAGTGTTGGAACTTGACCGGCAGACAGCCTCGTTTGTGCGGCAACTCGAAGAGCAGCGAAAACTCGAAAAGACACTTCTGGTCGAACGGGTTCGCGGAACGAAAGAAGGGCTGGAGTCGGTCTTCAGCGATATCAAGAGCCGTATGGCGGTGCTGGAGAAGCTGAACGGGTCGGCGAGTGCCAGCTGCATTGCGCCGATCGGCTGGAGCAAGCTGATCTTTACCGGAGCGGATAGTGTCTCGGCGCCGAATACCATCGGATTCGGCGATCGGGATGAAACGCTGTGCAAGCTCGATCAGATCAAATACCTTGAAGACACGCACTATCTCCGCCTTGCTGCGAATCCTCATTACGTGGAGCATGCGCTGCCGAATAAATCGCTTCAGGCGCGCGTCGGGGCGAATCCTTCGCTCTGGGATACGCTCGGGTATGTCCACGCTGGCTACACGACCCTGCTGCAGATTCCCGCCTCGATGGAACCGACGACGGTGTCGATCATGTCGCGGGTGAACACCCTGTTTAATTGGGTTGAAACGAACGCAGTCGGAGACGAGTGGTACGCCCATGTGTCGGCCGCCGCGCGACTGTGGGTAACCTATGATGGCGAGTTTCGTCAGGCGCCGCCCGCCCAGTTCGTCAATCTGTCCGCTTCGCCGACACAATTGCGGACGCATCAGGACATTGCGTCACCCGCGCCGAGCGCGGCCCTCACGATGCAAGTCTCGGCCTCAGCCGGCAGCGGCACGACGATCAGCGTGTACGAATCCATCGAACTCGTGGCCACCACGCCGAACGGGCATGCCTACTTGGACGGCATATTTTCCTGGGAACCTCTGGCGGTGCAGTTGCGCGAAGGGTAGCAGGATGCTGAAAAAGTCCGCCAGCGTGAGAAGACCGTTATTTGGTTTATTTGGTTTGTCTCGTTTGTTTGGTTAAACCAGATAGACCAGATGAACCAGATAAACAAAACAAACCAGTTTGAGCATCCTGCGATTATTTTGACATCGGTGCCCATGGAAGATTCCATCGACGATTTGTGTATAGAATGAGTTTCTCCGAAGCCTGCCAGCTCTTTTGAACATCCTTTGGGATTAGTGGTTGAGGATGGTCCTCTATGAATAGAGGGTGCGAACGATCTCGGTCGTGTTGAACAGCATAGCGGTGAGGCGGGTGTAGGCCGCGTGGCCGTAGTAATGGTCGCGGACGTTCGTGGAACCAGTCGAGTCTTTGTAGTCGACGAGGAGGCAGCGGCCTTCGCTGGGGAAACGCACTGCACGCCGCGCATTCTCCAGCCAACGCTCGAAGCCGTCGTAGGGTTCGACCAGTTCCCATACCGCTTTGTTCGCGGCTTTCGCCGCTTCGGTCCTCGGCACGGCATCGCTGCCGGCCACGGCCAATTCTTGGATGTAATCTCCGCCCCACGCGATCGGCATTTCCATCGTGATCTGGGGCAACTCCATCTTTGAGAGCCAGGTCTTTCCATCGGTCCGAAGATTCCGATGGTTGACGATGTGCAGCACTGTGCCCAATCCGGACGGATCCCACCCATAGCGTACCGGCATGCCAAACGTGACGACGTCCAGCGTCGCTCCATTCACGAGGGTGCCATTCGACAGCAACGGAGCGACCCGTTGGATCATCGAGGTGATGTCCGGCCGACTGACCTGCGAGGCAAAAGCCGACAAGAGGTCGAGCAGCCGCGTCCGGCTGCTGGTCGAGGCCACACATAAGAGGTTCGAGACGAGGGCGAGGACTAACCCGGCCTGCCCATGAGCCTGCACAAGGATCCGATCTCCTTGGTCCAGCTTGTGGGTCTCGCTCCAATCGCGAAGACGTCCGAGCAGCAAGACGGCTGCCATGGCACGGCCCAGGTGATGGTGTTCACAGGACCAGAGCTCGCGGACGCAATGGATCGGACGATCCAGACCTCGGTTGAGCGACTGTCTTATCAGTTCCACGTAGGCGTTCGTGAAATTGCCGGCATCCCCGATCTGTTCATCGAGCAGCCTCTTGGTGGCGTCATCATTTTCGAGCGGTGGCTTCAGCCCGCCGGGCAGCGGTGCAATGCCATTGCTGCTTTCGCGCATCAGAGCCAATAAGGCATCGAGGCCCGCCACGCCGCGTGAATAGCCACGTTTGAGCCCGCCCAGTTCATCCAACCGTTGTACCCCAAAGACGTCGGTCCCCATGATGGAGCCGTGCAGCAAGACGATCACACGGACACCGGTTTGCGAGAGGCGCTTGCCGAGCGCGGCCATCGCGTCCTGCCCGGAAGGCGATTCCGGCAGGGCAGTCGGGACGACCTCACGAACGGTGAGTCGCTCGCCAGGATTTTTCCGGGACATCTCGTCGTGTTGAAAACTGTTTTCGATCGGCATGGGTGAGTTACATACCCGATGTGGGTAACGGACTGCAACGGAAGATCGGCAGGATGCTGAAAAAGCCCGCCAGCCTGTCTTGTTCATTTGGTCTATTCGGTCTGTCTGGTCCATCTGGTCTCTCTGGTTCAATCAAATAATCGAGACAGACCGAACAGACGAGACAGACGAGACAGACCAGACAGACAGGGCTTGTCCCAGACGCGTAGGCTAGCGAGGTTGTGTTGTGCCGAAATGGTTTTCCCTCAGTCCGTTAGAAGAGGGGGTCGTTTATCGAATGACTGTCGTGGTGGGTTCGGGGCGGTCGGGTGCTGGTGTGGGCTGGATCTGGCTTTTGGGCATGACGGCGGTGGCGCTACACGTTTTGCCCTCTTCGTCGATCTGGCGATCCACAATTTTCACGCCCTGGAGATATTCCTGGACAATTTCTTCCCTGGTGAGTTCGATGTCCTGTTCCGCCTCTCGGCCAGTTCGCTCGCGAATCCGGTCGACCATGTGTTCCTTGACCATCACACGGATTTGTTTCGCGAGATCGGTCCGGGCTGAGAGCTCTGACACCCGTTGGCAGACCATCTTGCCTTTATTCAGATCCCCCTGGCCTTTTCCGATGAGGTACTGTTCCGTGGAGTAGTGGCCGCCGTTTTCCGCGACGGTGGTCCTGGCGCCCGCTCGTCCGTTCCTCGGCTCACCTCGTTCGGTTTGTTGCAGCTGTTGGAATGACTGCTCGGCATGTTGGCTGACCGGGGGCGATCCAGCGCCTGACTCAGCCAACGTGACGCCCGGGTGCCACAAGCAGGATATGGCAACCAGGCCGCAATAAATGGGCACGAAGACTATTCTGCCGTTCACGAGTTACCGTCCTTTCCCTCTGCCGCCCCCATGACCGCTTCCACCGCTGTACCCTCCGCCTCCCTGCGTGCGCGGCGCAATCTGAGAGGGGACCCGTGGGACCTGGTGCGGGGTTGGCGGATGGATCTGGTTGATAGTCGGAGGAAGCCGACTCGTTACCGGAGGCTGTCCGGTTTGTGACTGGTGCTGCATAAATTGCTGGAGCGCACGCGCTGATCGTGAATCCGGCGGTGCACCGTTGAATGGCGGTATCGGCAGCAGCGGATTCAACTGGTGGATATCCGTCAAGGTCCGTGAGCCGGTCCTGGGTGTCGGCTGACCTGGCTGTGGTTGATTGCCGATCTGCGGTGGAATTGTTGGGGTGGTATGGGAGATCTCGTTCAGCGTCAACGGAGCCGGTCGCGATCCAGGCTGGTGGGGCACGATCTGATGGCTCGGCATGGCCGGCTGAGTCGTTCCCGGTGCAGAGGGAACGGGTGGTTGTAACGGTGCCGGCGGCTGTCTCGTGGTAATCACTTGTTGTGCCACTTGGACATGCGGGCTTGTAGGATATAAGCCGCGTGCGACGTTCAGGAGCGCCTGGGTCTGGGCCCTCCCCACCCAAGGAGAGGGATAGGCAGCCGGCGAGACGAGCACCCAATCCGTCCAGGCCTGCGAGACCATGGCGTTCGATTGCACCCGATTCAAGATGTCTTGGCGTTGCTGGGTCGCCTCCTGTGTCTGCTCTGCGGTCGAGGCCTGCGCCAGTGCCTGGTTCGCCGTCTCAAGATCCTGCTGCAGTTGATCATTTTCCTGCAGCAGCGCGACGAGTTGATGTCGGGCGTCCTCGTTCTCTCGCAAGGCCGCGATGGCATGGCCCACTTCTTCCGTATCGATCTGGGCCACAAGATCCGTTCTGACAACGATGGTGTCCCCATCAAGCGTCGTGTTGGTGTCTTGCTCCAGGACAAGGACCAAACCAGCAGTATAGGTTCGAATCTCGTCTTTCGTCACATCCAGACCGTCCACGATCGTGATGCTTTCGAGATAGGTCGCGACTTGTTCCAGGGCATTTCGTTTGGCCGCTTCGGTGGCCAGGCGGATGGCGTCTTCTCTGGTGTCACGGTCTCCCATCCGGTGTTCACCCTGGGCGGTCACGACTCGGACCTCTGCCAGAGTCACTGCCGGCCAAACAGCCAGGATGACAAATAGGGCGAAGAGGCTCAGGCTCGGCGAGGGGGTGCGAGGGAATTTCACGCGGGTGGGTGCCTGTGGAGGAAAGATGTCTGGCATCGCCCTCACCTTCTGGATAGGACTGACGCACCAGGGACTGACTCGTTGACAACCACGAGGCTAAACCTGAGCATAACACCGACATCGACCGTTGTGCCAGGAGGCGTCCTACCCGCATTACTGCTGAGCGCTTCTGCTGCAATCGCCGATCCGCTGCTCTTGCGCGTGAAGCGTCTCCGATGCGTGAAACGTCGTTCGTGAAGCGTATTTCGTTCCGGAGTCGGAC
>Ga0315275_10003499_pt1 | contig 14473 bp, 9 predicted proteins | sample YL17G03_0_MG_FD_205557 | JGI IMG/M metagenome (GOLD analysis project Ga0315275, IMG submission 205557) | Sediment microbial communities from Yellowstone Lake, YNP, Wyoming, USA - YL17G03_0 | ecosystem: Environmental > Aquatic > Freshwater > Lake > Sediment | place: USA: Wyoming | collected... | reverse complement strand
CGCCCGAGTCGGCCCAGGTCGAGGCCGGCTGGCAGGGGTCGGTGGCCGCAAGCCTCAGTATCAAGAGTTCGCCGAAGATGTGCCGGTCACTCGAGCAACGCATCATCCTCTACGACGACGTCAAGCGCGTCGACCTCGTCAACATACTCGATAAAGAGGAAACGTTCGCGCCCGAGGCCGTCTATTTCGCCTTTCCGTTTGAAGTCGGCCTGGGGCTCCCGGCCGCTCTAGGCGCCAAGCCCGACCGGGTGCCGCCCGGTGTCCGCTTCGAGATCGCCGACGCCGACATGGCCCCGGGCAAGGAGCAGCTCCCCGGAACGACTCTCGACTGGCACACCGTCCAGAACTGGGTCGAATTCTCCGGAAAGGACGCGCGCGTCGTCTGGTCGCCGGTCGAAGCGCCGCTCGTCCAGTTCGGCGACATCAACACGGGCAAATGGCTCAAAAAGCTTGACCTCACGAACGCCTGGGTTTTTTCCTATGCTATGAACAACTACTGGATGACGAACTTCAAGGCGAGCCAGGAAGGCCGGGTGGAGTTCCGCTACAGCCTGACGAGTGCTCCGTCCCCGGGCGCGGGGACCGCGGCGGACTCCTCCTCGGACCGTGTCGCCGCCTCCCGATTCGGCTGGGATGTCCACACGCCGCTCGTCGCGACCTGGCTCCCGGCCCGGAACAAGGGCCGGATCAAGACGCCGGCGGAATCGTTCTTGTCGGTCGACCAGCCCAACGTCATCGTCCAAGCGCTCTGGCTCGACGCCGACGGAACGCCCGTCGCCCGCCTTCGCGAGATCGCCGGCCGGGCCACGGATGCGCGGCTGGCCAGTGGCTTCTTTCTCGGTATTACGACCAGGCGGACGAGTGGCAGTGAAACCGTCGAGACCGAGTCGATCCCCGTCCGGCTCAAGCCCTTCGAGATCCAAACGGTCAGGCTGGTCCAGCGGTAAAAAAAGAGAAAAAGAACGGACCTGGTCTTCGCAAGAGCATTGCGAAGACCAGGTACTCTCTTAGGTACTCTCTTAAACTTGCCCCGGCCGGCCGTTCGCTCTACAATAGAAACATCGTTAGGATCGACGCATGCCTGAGTTTCCATTGAATAAAGAAGAGATCGCCCGCCTTCGCCGGCGCGAGGCGGAGATTCTCGGCCGTATCAACCTCCTGAAGAGGACCATGAGCGAAACCAAGGCGCTCGACACTCTGGCCTTCAAGGCCAAGCTATTCAAGGAAGCCCAAGACGAGCTGCGCCGGGTCCAGGACAAGCTGGCCGGCCTCCCAGAGGATTAATAGGCGTTGTAAATTCATTTTACGGCGAGCTGCTCGCTAGCGCTCGCAGGGTGCCCCGCGGACAGCCGGCTTTTCCCGTCACTTGATGTTCTGGACGAGCGTCTCCTGGGTAGTGCCAATTTTCTTCATGATGTTGGAGAGGGTCTCGATGAACTTGGAGCGGCGGTCCATGGTCATCTGCAGCCGCAACGAAGTCATCTCCGACATCTCGTTCATGCTGTCGAGTTTCCCCTTGAGGTCGTCCAGCATGGACTTGAGTCCGGAGACCGTCAGGCCGGGGTTCCGCGGCGGGAGCGGTGGAATGGTGGGCGCTTTGACGTACTCGAGATGGATCACGGGCGAGGTCTTGGTATCGAGGGTGATCCGGCGAAGGGGAGGGGCCGTCGCTTTCGCGGTTGGCCGGGCGGCGCTGGCCTTCGTCTTCGAACCCGCCACCTTTTCGTTGTCGATGTCCTCGGATCCAGGGTGCTTGGACATTTCCTGGGAGATCCAGCCGTTGAGCTCCTTGATCAAGTCCCGTAACTTCTGCTTGGCGGCGTTCATCGCCTTGATCTCGACCATGATCATGCGGATGTCGTCGTCCATGTCCTTGGTCGCCATGATCATGACGATGAAGGCCGCTTCCGCGATGTCCATCTGGGACAGCCTCGCGAATGACGCGGCCACTTCCCGCTCGGCCTGAGCGCGAAGCGAATCGAAATCGTCGCCGGTGGCGATCTTCGGCGCCAGCGCCCGTGCCATCGTCTCGAGCTTCCGCAACCCGGAGGGCTGGAGGCGTCTCTCGGCCCAGGTCAGCCGCGAGAAGATCTGCGGCGGCAGGACGAGTTGTTTTTCCCATGCGCCGAGGCGCTTGCCGGGGTTTGATCCGCCGGGGCCGGATTGGCCTTCCGCCGGAATCGCGATCGCGACCCAGGCGGATAAGGCCAGTAGTGAGACCGTGCGTTTCGCCATGAGCATGCGTTCACCTCTTTCGCCCGTGCCCACAAATCATACTCGCGATGCGCCCTCTGTGACAAGGCGTGGTATAATCTTTGCCCGAGCGTCAGAAAGACATGAGCGGCATGGCCCGGCCCAGCAAGAGGAGATCGAAGAAAGGCCCGAGTCCGGCTGCCGGCCCGCCCGCAGCGCCGGACCCTTCCCCGCGCCCCACCGAGCGGTCGCCCTCGCGCTTGCGGCGGGCGGTCGACGTCGCCCTTATCGTCCTGGCCCTCGCCGCCATCGGCCTCTTCGTGGCCACGAAGATCATCGGCGGACGGGCCGACCGCACCGTCGAGGCCAACGGAAAGAACGGGAACGGGGCCGGCGCGCCGTCTTCGTCGGTCGGCCCGGACGGCGGCCCCGGCCAGACGGGCGTCTTTGCCGACCTCGAGGTCGGCCCCGACGAGTACGAGGGCGACGTCAGCGATGACCCGATGCTCGGCCCGGCAATCGTCTCCGACCCGGCCGCGGCGCGCCCGTTCTCGCCTGTCGACGACCCGCGCCTCGCCGCGCTCCTCGATCCCGAGATCGAACGCCTGCTCAAGGTCGGCCGCATCCCGTCCATGGCCGTCGTCCTCGTCTCCGGTGAGCGCATCGTCTGGACGCGGTCGGCCGGCCTGGCCAACGTCCGGGTCAAGACGCCGGCCGCGTGCGACACCGTCTACCTCATCGCCTCGACCTTCAAGACGATGTCGGCGACGGCGCTCCTCCAGCAGATGGAGCAGGGCAAGTTCAAGCTCGACGACCGGGTCAACGATTATCTCTCAGACATGAAGATCGAGGGCGAGAACAAGCGTTACCCCGTGACGTTCCGCAATCTCCTGACCCACACCTCGGGCCTGCCGACCGATTTCGGCCGGCACGCCGTCTGGGAGGATCAGGCTCCGCTGTCGCTCGTCGATTACCTCCGCGGGCGGCTCCAGCTCTCGCGCCGTCCAGGGACGCGGGTCCTCTATTCCAACATCGCCTTCACCCTCGTCGCCCACCTCGTCGAGAAATTCTCGGGCGTCCCATTCAAGGAGTACGTGCGGAAAAACGTCTTCGCCCCCGCCGAGATGCGCGACACGGCCTTCGAGCCGCGGGCCGACATGGCTGAGCGGCTGGCCATCCCCTACATGCCCGTGCGGCGGCGCGGCGGCGTCTTCCGGCCCGTGGACTGGGTCAAAGCCGACGCTTGGCCGGCGGGTGTCGTCTATGGCACGGCCGTCGACCAGGCCCGCTGGTTGATCGCCAACCTCAACGGCGGGGTTTACAAGGGGCGGCGGCTTTTAAGCGAGCCGACTTTCCGCGAGATGATGAAGCGGCAGTTCGACCGCTTTGCCGGGCCGATCAACGGCGGCTGGCTCAACGAGACGTCCGGCTACGGCCTGGCCTGGTGGATCTCGACACAGAACGGCGAAACGATCATCGCCCACAGCGGCAGCGTTAACGGCTATACGGCCTTCCTGGCGGGAAACCTCAATCGTAAGACCGGCGTGGCCATCCTGACCAACGGCAATAAGGCCCACCGCTGGCTCTACTCGCTGGCCCTCAAGGCCCTGGCCGCGCTCAGCGAACAATAAATCGCGCCTCAAGCGGGAGAGCGCCCCAAGAGAGCTTCCGGATCCTGTTCGCGCGATCCGAACGTGGCGTTGACACCGCCCGGCGCTTTTGCTATTCTCGACAAAAGCAAGGCGCACCATAAAGGGGAATCCGCTGTGAAGTGTTCCCGTTGTGGCTTCGACAGTCCTCCCGGTACGCGTTTCTGCGGCCGGTGCGCCACCTCTCTCCACCCCGAAAGCGGCTTGCCGGCCTCGACCGAGACCATGCGCACGCCCATCCGCGAACTTACGACCGGCACGACGTTCGCTCGGCGCTACCAGGTCATCGAGGAGCTGGGCAAAGGCGGCATGGGCCGCGTCTATAAAGTTTTTGATAGCGAAGTCCGGGAGAAGCTGGCCCTCAAACTGCTCAACCCGGACATCGCTTCGGACGAAGAAACGATCGAGCGTTTCCGGAGCGAGCTTCGTCTAGCCCGCACCGTTTCCCACCGCCACATCTGCCGTATGCACGACCTCGGCCGTGAAGAAGAGACCGGAACGTACTTCATCACCATGGAATACGTCCCGGGCGAGGACCTCAAGAGCTTCATCCACAGGATCGGAGCCCTGCCCGTCGGCAAGGCCATGACGATCGTCCGGCAGGCCGCCGAGGGCCTCACCGAGGCCCACCGCCTGGGCGTCGTCCACCGCGACCTCAAGCCGCAGAACATTATGATCGACCGCGAGGGCGGGGCCAGGATCATGGACTTCGGCATTGCCCGCTCGATCAGGGCCAGGGGGATCACGGGTGCCGGCGTGATGATCGGGACGCCCGAATACATGTCGCCCGAGCAGGTGGACGGAAAGGAAGCGGACGCGCGCTCGGATATCTACTCGCTGGGCGTCGTCCTCTTCGAAATGCTGACGGGGCGCCTGCCGTTCGAAGGCGATACACCGCTCAGCATCGCCGTCAAACAAAAAAGCGAGCCGCCGCCCGACCCGGGCACTATCAACGCCCAGATTCCGGACGCCGCCCGGCGGCTTGTCTTGAAATGCCTGGAAAAAGAGAAAGGCAAGCGGTTCCAGAGCGCGGACGACCTGCTCGCGGAGCTTGTCCGGGTCGAAAAGACCCTGCCCGTGACGACCCACGCATTGCCGCTCCGCAAACCCCAAACCTCCAAGGAGATCACCGTCCGCCTGCCGTCGAAAAAGGTCTGGATCCCGGCGGCCGGATTGCTCCTCGCCCTCGCCGCTTTTCTTGTCTGGCAATTCATTCCGGAGCGCGAAGGCCAGAAGCGCACGGTCGCCGTCCTCGGCTTCAAGAACCAGACCGGGGACCCCGGCCTCGACTATCTCCGCGAGGCCATTCCCAACCTGCTGATCACCAGCCTCGAGCAGTCGAAGCACCTCCGGGTCACGTCCTGGGAGCGGCTGAAGGACCTCCTCAAGCAAAGCGGCCGGGGCCCGGTCGCGGCGTTCGATGAGGAAGCGGGGTTCGAGATCTGCCGCAAAGAAGGCATCGAGGCCCTCGTTATCGGCTCGTACGTCAAGGCTGGCGAAACCTTCGTCACCGACGTCAAGGTCCTCGACGCCGCGACGCGCGAGTCGCTGCGGAGCGCGTCCGCCCGAGGCGAGGGCGTGGCCAGCATCCTCAAGTCCCAGATCGACGAGATCAGCCGGGCCGTGGGCCGCGGCATCGGCAAGCCCCGTCTAAAGCTTGAAACGCCCGTCCGGCCGATCATGGAGCTGACCACCAGCTCCATGGAGGCTTACGAATACTACCTCCGGGGGCGGAGCGATTTCGAGAAGTACTATCACGAAGCCGCCCAGAGATCTCTAGAACAGGCGGTTGCCATCGACCCCGAGTTCGCCATGGCCTACCTGCTGATGTCCCAGACGGCCGAGAATCTCTTCGATTTTGACCGCAGTCATGAGGCTATGGAGTACGCTTTCCGCTATGCGGCCAAGGCGAGCGAAAAGGAGAGGCTCTATATCGCGGCCGGGTATGCCGAGACCATCGAAAAAGATACGGACAAGCAGCTGCGCCTTCTCCAGGAACTCGTCCGGAAGTACCCGGACGAGAAATACGCCTTCTTCGCCCTGGGGCGGCGTTTCCAGGAACGCCGGGCTTACCCCGAGGCCATCGCCGCAATGGAACGGTCCGTCGCCTTGGACCCGGCGTTCGGCTTCGCCATCAACCAGTTGGCCTACGCGCACGCCATGAGCGGGAATTTCAACGAGGCCCTCCGTCTCTTCGAGCGCTACGCGGCGCTCAGCCCCGCCGACGCCAACCCGCTCGACTCGATCGGAGAGACCTACATCAGGATGGGCCGACTGGACTTGGCCGAAGCGAAATACCACGAGGCCCTGGAGCTGAAGCCGGACTTCTACTCCGCCTGCCCGGCCCTGATGTACATCGACTGTCTCCGGGAGGACTACGCCGGGGCCGAGCACTGGGTCGAGGAGTTTAGCCAACGGGCCCCCTCCATGTTGGCCAGGGGGGCGGCCGTCTGGATCAAAGCGTTCATGAATTACTTTCTCGGCCGATGGGACGCGGCCTTGGACAGTTACGAGGGGATCATGGCCCAGGGCCGGGCCGCGGGCCAGGCCCAAGCCGTCGCGTTTGCGGATTGGATCACGGCGTTCATCCTTTGCGATCGGGGCCAGCCCGACGCCGCGAGCGAAGCGATGCAGCGCTATCTCGACCAGAATAGGAAGAGCGGCTCAGGCCTTACCGCGATCGACGAGGCCGGCCGGATCTTTTTCCAAGGGTGGGTCGATCTCGTCAAGAGAAGGCCCGCGGATGCGGCCCGCCGCGCGGCCGAGATGGAACCTTGGCTCTCCCGAGTCGATCCCGCCGACGCAGCCTACGCGACGTTCCTCTATCGGCTGCTGCGGGCCGAAGCGGCGCTGGCCGGGAACGACGTCGACCGCGCGATCTCTTTCGGCCGCGCGATCGTTCTCCTCGACCTCCCGAGAATGGCGTTGGATACGGTCCCCATCTACAACCAGCCATGGCTCAAGGATGTCCTCGCCCGGGTCTATTGGAAGAAAGGCGACCTGGACGCGGCGGCGGCGGAATACCGAAAGCTCATGACGATCGATCCTTCGAACCAGGTCCGGCTGATGATCCATCCTCTCTACCATTACCGGTTGGGCCTCGTCCTCGAGGAGAAAGGGGACAAGGCCGGGGCGGCTGTCGAGTACCGGAAATTCCTTGAATACTGGAAGGACGCCGACAAGACCCATCCGGAACTTGCCGACGCGCGCAAGCGCCTGGCCGGCCTCGACGGGAATACACGCTAGTCGGGGCGTCGGGCGCGCGCCGCCTCTTCCTTCCTCGTTGACTCCGATCGGGGGTAGTGCTATCCTCCGGACAGGCAGGATAAGGGGAAGCCCACGTTGAAGTGTTCCCGATGCGGTTTTGAGAATCCCTCCGGCACGCGCTTCTGCGGCCGGTGCGCCGCCCCTCTCCGTGCCGAAGGCGGCCCGCCGGCCTCGACTGAAACCTTGAACATGCCCATCCGAGAGCTTACAACTGGCGCGACGTTCGCCCGCCGCTACCAGGTCATCGAGGAGCTGGGCAAGGGCGGCATGGGCCGGGTCTACAAGGTCTTCGATACCGAGGTCCGGGAGAAGCTGGCCCTCAAGCTCCTCAATCCCGAGATCGCCACCGACGCCGACACGATCGAACGCTTTCGGAGCGAACTTCGGCTGGCCCGGACCGTCTCCCACCGCTATATCTGCCGGATGCACGACCTCGGCCGCGAAGAAGAGACCGGCACCTACTTCATCACCATGGAATACGTCCCAGGCGAAGACCTCAAGAGCCTCATCCACAGCATCGGGGCCCTGCCCGTCGGCAAGGCCGTGGCCATCGCCCGGCAAGCCGCCGAGGGGCTGGCCGAGGCCCACCGCCTGGGCGTCGTCCACCGCGACCTCAAGCCCCAGAACATCATGATAGACCGCGAGGGCGGCGCCCGGATCATGGACTTCGGCATCGCCCGTTCGGTCAAGGCCAAGGGGATCACGGGCGCCGGGGTGATGATCGGGACGCCCGAGTACATGTCGCCCGAGCAGGTGGACGGAAAAGAGGCGGACGGCCGTTCGGACATCTACTCGCTGGGCGTCGTCCTTTTCGAGATGCTGACGGGGCGCCTGCCGTTCGAAGGCGATACGCCGCTCAGCATCGCCGTCAAGCAAAAAAGCGAGCCGCCGCCCGACCCGGGCGCGATCAACGCCCTGATCCCGGAGGACCTCCGGCGGCTTGTCCTGAAGTGCCTGGAGAAGGAGAAAGCGAAACGCTATCAGAGCGCGGGCGACCTGCTCGCGGAGCTCGTCCGTGTCGAAAAGACCCTGCCGGCGACGACGCACGCCCTTCCGCTCCGCAAACCCCAGACCTCGAAGGAAATCACGGTCAGGCTGCCGTCGAAGAAGGTCTGGATCCCGGCGGCCGCCGTGCTCCTCTCCCTCACCGCTTTTCTCGTCTGGCAGTTCATCCCGGAGCGAGAGGCCGCCAAGCGGACGGTCGCCGTCCTCGGCTTCAAGAACCAGACGGGGGACCCGGGCCTCGACTACCTTCGGGAGACGATCCCCAACCTCCTCATCACCAGCCTCGAACAGTCGAAACACATGCGGGTTGCGTCCTGGCAGAGGCTGAAGGACCTTTTCCGTCAGGCCGGCCGGGACGCAGACGCCGTTTACGACGAGGAGGCCGGCTTCGAAGTCTGCCGCGGGCAAGGCATCGAGGCGGTCGTCGTCGGATTCTTCAGCAAGGCGGGGGAGACCTTCGTCTCGGACATCAAGGTGCTGGACGCCGGCACGCGGGAAGTCCTGAAAAGCGCTTCCGCCAGGGGCGAGGGGATTAACAGCATCCTGAGATCCCAGGTCGACGAGATCAGCCGGGCCGTATCCCGCGGGATCGGCCGCCCTATCCTCAAGATCGAGATGCCTCAAGCGAAGGTCATGGACCTAACGACGAGCTCCCTAGAGGCCTACAACTATTTTCTCAGGGGCCGCGATGATGTCGATAATCTTTATGCCGCTGACGCCAAGAAATTCCTGGAAAAGGCTATCGCCTTAGACCCGGCCTTCGCCGTGGCTTATCTCTATTTGGCCGGCGCCGAGGGAGAGCTCCGCGACTATAAGGCCCAGGACGATTCCTTGAGAAACGCCAAGGAGTACGCTGACAATGCCACGGAAAAAGAGCGGCTCTACATCGAGGCACAGTATGCTCTGATTATCGAAAAAAATCCTGAAAAAAAGAGCCGTCTTCTATTGGAACTGACTGGAAAATACCCCCAGGAAAAACACGCTCATTATGAGCTGGGCGATCATTTTTATTCGAGGAGAAACTATTCAGTAGCTATTCTGGAATATGAAAAGGCCATCGCCCTTGACCCGGACTTCGGCCCCGCCCTCAATAGCCTGGGATATATCTATGCCGATACCGGGGATTTTGAAAAAGCCGAAACCTGCTTCAAGCGCTACATTTCGGCCAACCCGGGCGACGCCAATCCCATCGATTCTTTGGCCGAGCTCTATGTTCACATGGGGAACTTGGATAAAGCTGAGGCGCGGTATCGAGAGGCCCTGGAGGCCAGGCCGGATTTTACCGGGTCTTGCCGGGGATTGGCCTACATTTCTGCGTTGAGGGAAAATTACCAAGAAGCGTCCCGCTGGCAGAGCGAGTTCCTGGCCAAAGCGGCGCCCACGGAGAGAATGGAAGCCCTTTGGCTCATTAATTATTTTGACTATTTCCTGGGCCGGCTGGAAAAATCCCGGGACGGGTTTCTCGCACTGCGAAAGACCGCCGAGACGTTTAGCTCGGCCTATTTCGTGGGCACCGTGGACATGATATCGGGCTTCATTTACTGTGACCTGGGGAGGTTCGATGACGCCAGGGGAGCGTTCCAGTCCTGGAACGAGTATTTGTTGAAGGGGAATCCCAGCCGTCAGGATTTTAACGCCGGCCGGCTCCACTACGAGCTCGGTTGGGCGGCCTGCAAACAAGGACGCCTGGATGACGCGCGCGCCCGGCTCGAGGAAATCAAGGTGCTCCTTCCGAAACTCGCTTCGGAAGATCAGGAAGACGTGGCCTTTTGGTATCAGCTTCTGGACGCCGAGGTCGCCCTGGCCGGAGAATCTCCCGAGAAGGCCGTCGCTGCCGCCGAACGATTGCAGCTGCTGGACTTCCCCGGAATGAACACCAGTCAGGTGGTTTCTTATAATACCCCCTTCTTCAAAGACGTCCTGGCCCGGGCCTACTGGAAGAAGGGCGACCTGGACAAGGCCGTTGCCGAATACCGGAAGCTCATGACCGTCGACCCAGGAAACCGGATTCGTTACCTCATCCATCCCCTCTATCATTACCGGCTGGGCCGGGTCCTCGAGGAAAAGGGGGACAGGGCCGGCGCGGCGGGCGAGTACAGGAAATTCCTCGAATACTGGAAGGACGCCGACAAGACCCATCCGGAATTGGCCGACGCGCGCAAGCGCCTCGCCGCGCTCGCCGCGATTCCGCGCTAGCGGCAGGGCTCGGTGCCCAGTTCAGTTCATCGGCAGGGGGTTCTCGCCGCTATCCCCGCCCGCTTCTAGATCCTGAACCCGAAGTTCAGCCCGAGGACGAAGGTGTCGGTCCGGTTGAGGAGCAGGAGGGCGACCGTCAGCCTGACGGGGCCCGACATGTAGCCCAGCTGGAATTTGGGAACGAGCCAGCCGCCGGCGTCTTCGGTCCAGTCGGAGATCCGCCGGACCACCCCTCCTCCGAGGAAGAAGCGTTTGATCCTGAAGTTCACGGTCAGGCCGGGGACGATGTGGACGGAACTCCCATAAGAATTCCGGATCCAGACCGAGAGTTCGGGGTTGAAGCTGACGACCCTTCCGGCCCGCAGTTCGAGCTCCGGACCGAGCGCGATCCACTTGGGGTAGCTGTTGAGGTTGACGTAGCCGAGGTTGATATAGACGCCGAGAGGCCGTTTGTTCTCCCGGGGCTGAGCCCCGGCCGGCCGCGCCGCGGCCAGCCCGAAAAGCATTCCCGCCGCGATCAAGAAGGCGATCGTTTTTCGAGTCATTTCCGCACGCTCCGCACACTGTATTCCGTTCAGGATATTATACCCTATGGACGCGGAGTCCGTTGCGTCCGGCGGGGGCTTCCCTGCGTTGATTTCTTTCTCAGCTCGAGGGCCGGGTCCCGACGACGGTGACGCTCAGGACGGCGGAGCCGGAGGCGCGGTAGGCGGCGAGCTCCTCGGCGCTGATGTGTTTCAGGATGTATTCGTCGGGGAGGTCGAGCCGTTTCGCGACCTTGATGTCGATCCCGGTGAATCCCCTTTCGTGGATGATGGCCAGGTACTCTTCGGCGTCGAGCGCGCCGGCGATGCAGCCGACGTAGAGCTCGGCCACCTCCTGGAGCGTGGCCGGGAGCTCTCCCTGGAGGACGATGTCGGAGACGCAGAACCGGCCGCCTGGCTTGAGGACGCGAAAGATCTCGGCGAAGGCCAGCCGTTTGTCGGGGACGAGGTTGAGGACGCAGTTGCTGACGACGACGTCGGCCGCCGCGTCGTCGACGGGCAGGGCCTCGATGTCGCCGAGACGGAACTCGACGTTCTTAAAACCGCGGCGTTCGGCGTTCGCGCGGGCCTTGTCGATCATCTCGGGCGTCATATCGATCCCGATGACCCGGCCCGTCTCGCCGACGACTGAGCGAGCGATGAAGACGTCGTTCCCGGCGCCCGAGCCGAGGTCGACGACGGTCTGGCCGGGGGCGAGGCCGGCGTGTTCAGTCGGCAGGCCGCAGCCGAGGCCGAGGTCGGCCTCGTCCATGTGGCCGTCGAGCTTCTCGTAGGCCTCCTTGATGCCGGCGATGTCTTCGCTGTAGTACGTCGAGACGGACGGCTCGGCCGCGGGAGCGCAGCAGCAGGGGCTTGCGGCCGGGCTGCAGCATGGGGAAGAGGCCCTGACGGCGGGGGAGCTTCCGGGTTTGGGCGCCTCCCGGGCGATCTGGGCGTATTTCTCGCGGACGAGTTCCTTGAGGCGTTCGCTTTCTTTTTCCTTGTTGTGTTTCATGGCTTCTCCCTTTTATTTTGTTGGATTTATCCGGCGCTCTTTCAAGGCTGGACGCTCGTCCTCCGGGAGGATTTGCGCGCCGCGGCGGGGCGCCTTGGACTGCCGGCGTCTTCCGTTGGCAATCCGCCGATCCGGCGGAAGGTCTCCCTGAAAGCCACCCCGGCCTCGGCCACGGCCTTCGGGTCGAGGCAATAACAGGTGCGGGGCCCGTCGATCTCCCCCCGGATGAGTCCGGCGTCCCGGAGCTCCCGGAGATGACGGGAAACCGTCGATTGGGCCAGGGGAAGGAGGCCGACCAGACAGCCGCAGATGCAGGCCCGCCGGGCGGCCAGGATCTCGAGGATGCGGATGCGGACCGGATGGCTCAGGGCCTTGGCCAGGCCCGCCGTTCGGACGAGGGCGGGTTTGAATCCTTCCGTCTTGGCTCGCATCGGCGTCGCTCCTTTAAATCGTATATCGTAATTATACGATAAAAGGGATCGCTGTCAAGGGCTTTTTTTCTTTCCTGGGCCGTTCGGCGTCAGTAAATGTAGGCGATGCCGGCGCCGATGTAGTCGCGTTTGACTCTTGTCGCGCCCGGAGGATCGACGAGCGGGTCCGGCTTGCGGGAATATTTCCGGTATTCGACGAGGATCCCGATCTTGGGCCAGATACGGAACTTGAGCCCGCCCCCGTAGTTGGTGATCCCGCCGCGGGAGACGGAAGTTCCTGCTCCGGCGCAGACGAAGGGGACGACGACCGGCAGAGGCAGGTTCAAAGAAACGTTGAGCGAGATCGGCAGAGTCGCGCCGACGAAATCGAAGCTCAAGCCCAGGGCGAAGATCTTCGGCAGCGCGTACCACCAAAAAGACTTGACGATGCCGATTTGCTCCTGGAGGACCGCGCCCGCAGAGAGGTTAGACTCCCAACGGGAAACTTTCTTCGCGGGGTTCCCTGCCTCTGCCTGGCCGGCGGCCGAGAGGTCCATGACAAGGGCCGGTGCCAGTAGAGCCAGAACGAGAATCATGGAGAGAATGAGATTGTGGCGTCGCATGGTCGAACTCCCTTTTTTCCGGCGTCAACGCCGGTAGAGGACTTTGCCTCCGACGATCGTGTAAAGCACCCTGGCGGCCGGGATGTCGTCCTCGGGACAGGTCAGGATGTCGCGGTCGAGCACGGTGATGTCGGCCAGCTTCCCCACGGCGAGAGAGCCCTTGATCGCCTCTTCGAAACCGGCGTAGGCGCCGTTTATGGTGTAGGAGCGGAGAGCCTCCTCGCGGGTCATTCTCTGGTCGGGGAAGAACGTCGTCCCGTCCTTGAGCTTGCGGGTCACCGCGGCGTAGAAACAGGACATCGGGTCGATGGGTTCGACCGGGACGTCGGTCCCGTTGGGGATGACCGCGCCCGTGTCCATGAGCTTCCGCCAGACGTAGGCGCCTTCTCCAGCCCGCTTCTCTCCGAGGCGCTTATAAACCCACGGTGCGTCGGAGGTGCAGTGGATGGCCTGCATGGCCGGGATGACGCCGAGCTTGCCGAAGCGCGGGATGTCGTCGAGGCTGAGATGCTGGGCGTGCTCGACGCGCCAGCGCGTGTCGGTCTTCTCGGGATGGGCCTTGAGCGCTTCCTCGTAGATGTCGAGCGTCTCGCGATTCCCCCGGTCGCCGATGGCGTGGGTCGCGAGCTGGAAGCCGTTTGCGATGGCGTACTTCGCCGTTTCCTTCATTTCCTCGATCGACTCCGTGTTGAGGCCGGTCGATGTCGGAAGGTCGGCGTAGGGTTCGAGGAGCCAGGCGCCATGGGCGCCGAGCGCGCCATCGATGAGGCGCTTGATGGCCCGCACCGTCAGATGATTGTCGACGGCGCCGATCATCCGGTAGGATGCGCCGTGTTCGGCCAGGGCCCTGTTGCCGACGCTGAGCATGACGTAAAGGCGGATCGGCAGGGCCCCTTCTTCTGCCATCTTTTTGTAGAGGTCGATCGTGCCGAAGGATGCGCCGGCGTCGTGGAAGGTCGTGACGCCGTGGACAAGGCACTCCTGGGAGGCGAGCTCGATTTCCTTGCGCTCGCGGGCCTGGGCCTCCTCGGAGGTGTAATGCCCGGCCTGGTAGCGGACGAGACCCTGGGCCGTTTCGAGGAAAGCGCCGATGGCGTTCCCCTTGGCGTCGCGGATGATCTCGCCCCCGGCGGGATTGGTCGTCGTGCTCGTGATCTTGGAAAGTTCCATGGCCTTGGCATTGGCAAGCGACGAATGGCCGCTGGCATGGGTCAGGAGGACCGGGTTGTTCGGGGTCGCTTTACTGAGGGCGCCGTGAAGGGGCAAGCCGTTGACGTTGGGCTCGGGCACGCGGTCCCACTTGTCCTGGTGCCAGCCGCGGCCGACGATCCAGTCGCCGGGCTTGGCCGCGGCTGCGGCCGCGGCGACCAGGGCCACGATGTCGTCCCAGGAGCGGGCCTTGGTCAGGTCGAGGATCATCTTGGAGGAGCCGAGGCCCGTGAAATGGCCATGGCTCTCGATGATCCCCGGGATGGTCAGCGCGCCGCCGAGGTCGATGATCTCGGTTCCGTCGCCGACGTGACGCTTGTAGTCCTTCGGGTTGGCGCCGAGGGCGGCGATACGGCCGCCGCGGACGGCGATCCAGGAGGCC
>Ga0315275_10003497_pt1 | contig 14476 bp, 11 predicted proteins | sample YL17G03_0_MG_FD_205557 | JGI IMG/M metagenome (GOLD analysis project Ga0315275, IMG submission 205557) | Sediment microbial communities from Yellowstone Lake, YNP, Wyoming, USA - YL17G03_0 | ecosystem: Environmental > Aquatic > Freshwater > Lake > Sediment | place: USA: Wyoming | collected... | reverse complement strand
TCATCGCCCGCGCCGGCGCCTCGACCGTGGCGGAACTGATGGCCATCGGCCGCCCGGCCATCCTGGTGCCGCTGCCCCACGCCCTCGACAACGATCAGTTGGAGAACGCCACCCGCCTGCAACAGGAAGGCGGCGGCTGGTGCATCCGCCAGGCCGAGCTTTCCCCCGAAAAGCTCGCAAAGGAGCTGGAACGTCTATTTAATTCCCCTGAGTTATTGGTGGACGCCGCGGCACGCGCCAAAGCGCTTGCGCCGACGGAGGCGGTGACTAAGCTCGCCGATCTCGCCGAGGGACTTGCAAGGTAGGCCGCTTCGTAGCGGTAAGGAGTAAGCGTAGCGATGCATATGCCGGAGCCGGACAAGGTCGGCCTGTTCCATGTCGTCGGCATTGGCGGCATCGGCATGAGCGCGATCGCCGAGGTGATGCACACGCGCGGCTTTCACGTGCAAGGCAGCGACCTCAAGGACGGCGCCAACCTCGCCCGCCTTCGCGCCAAGGGCATCTCATGCCTGATCGGTCACGACCCATCGAATATAGACGGTGCCTCCTATCTCGTCATCTCGAGCGCCGTGAAACCCGGCAATCCCGAATTCGAGGCCGCGCGAGAGCGCGGCATTCCCATCATCCGCCGCGCCGAGATGTTGGCCGAGCTGATGCGCCCTTGCTCGACCGTGTCCATCACCGGGACGCACGGCAAGACCACGACGACATCGCTGGTCGCCGATGTCTTCAAGGCGGCCAAGCTCGATCCCACCGTCATCACCGGCGGCATCATCAATGCCTGGGGCAGCAATGCGCGCATCGGCAAAGGCAAGTGGATGGTGGTCGAGGCGGACGAATCCGACGGCACGTTCTTGAAGCTTCCGACCCAGATCGGCGTGATCACCAATATCGATCCCGAGCATATGGACTATTGGCCGTCGGTCGATGCGCTACATCTCGCCTTCAGCCAGTTCATCGAGGCGATCCCATTCTACGGGCTCGCCGTCGCCTGCATCGATCATCCCGTGGTGCGCGAACTTCTCGCCAAGCTCGGTGGCGCCGCCAATGGACGCCGCACGGTGACTTATGGCGTTGCACGCGACGCCGATATCAAGCTCGGCAATTTGCGTCCCGATCACAACAGCATCATTTTCGATGCCGATGTCGGTCCAGGGGTGAAAGGCGGCGCGCGCAAACTCGAAAATCTCATGGTTCCCGTGCTCGGCCATTACAACGCGTTGAACGCGCTCGGCGCGCTCGCCGCGTCGATCGAGGCCGGCATAAGCGATGACGTGATCCGTTCCGCCTTCGCGTCGTTCTCCGGCGTGAAACGCCGCTTCAGCCGCGCCGGAGATTGGCAGGGCGTAGCCGTCTACGACGATTATGCCCACCACCCGGTCGAAATTGCCGCCGTGCTTCGCGCCGCGCGCATGGCCGGCAAGGGGCGCATCCTCGCCGTCCTCCAGCCGCACCGCTATACGCGGCTGCAATCGCTCTTCAACGAATTCTCCGCCTGCCTCGACGACGCCGACATTGTTGTGGTGACGCCGGTCTACTCGGCGGGCGAAGCGCCGATCCCCGGCATCGACCGCGACGAGCTCGCCGCGAGCTTGCGTCGTCACGGCCATCCTCAAGTGATGACCGTCGATGACGAGCAGGGTCTGCTCGATACTATTGCTTCGATCGCCAAGTCCGGCGATCTTGTCGTCGGTCTCGGCGCCGGTACCATCACCGACTGGATCAACGCGCTACCCTCGCGGCTCGCCAGTCAAGGACGCGGGTAATGGCGCGCGATCTTCTGCACGAGCTCACCACTTTACTCCCCGAGCTTCGCGGAAAACTTAAAAGCGGCGCGATGCTCGCCGATCTCACCTGGTTTCGCGTCGGCGGTCCCGCGGAGATTCTTTATAGCCCCGCCGACGAAGCCGACCTCGCTTATTTTTTGCGGACTGCGCCGGAAGACGTGCCCGTGACGGTAATCGGGCTCGGCTCCAATCTGCTTGTGCGTGACGGCGGCATCGAGGGTGTGGTCATCCGTCTCGGCAAAGGCTTCGGCGAAATCGCGGTCGAGGAAGGCCATCGCTTGCGCGCCAGCGCCGCCGTTCCCGATGTCAGGGTCGCGCGCGCGGCGGCCGACGCCGGCATCTCGGGTTTGTCCTTCTATCGCGGTATCCCTGGCTGCGTCGGCGGCGCGCTCCGCATGAATGGGGGCGCTCACGGCAAAGAGACCAAGGAAGTTGTGATCGAGGTGCGCGCCGTCGACCGCGAAGGCGAGATCCATGTGCTTCCGGTCGAGGAGCTGCATTACAGCTATCGCCATTGCGGCGCCCCCGAAGATCTCATCTTCACCGAGGCGCTGTTTCAGGGCGAGCCCGGCGATCCGGCGAAGATCATGGCGGAGATGGACGACATCGCCGCCTATCGCGAGAGCGCGCAGCCGATCAAGTCGCGGACCGGCGGCTCGACCTTCAAAAATCCACCAGGCAAGAAAGCTTGGCAGTTGATCGATGCTGCGGGTTGCCGAGGATTTCGCATCGGCGACGCTCACGTCTCGGAGATGCACTGCAACTTCCTGATTAATGACGCCAACGCCACGGGCGCTGAGATCGAAGAACTCGGCGAGACCGTCCGCTCGCGGGTCAAGGCGACCAGCGGTGTCGACCTTGAATGGGAGATCAAGCGCCTCGGCGTGCCCACGCCCGCCCCGCCGAAAGCGGATTCCTAAACGCGCCAAATTCAGCTAAGTCACTGATTCGAGGGCTGATCTCATACACAGGGGATGGTTGAGATGCCAAAACCGACGCATATCGCCATGCTCATGGGCGGCTGGTCGTCCGAGCGCGAGGTTTCGCTCCGCTCCGGCGAGGCCTGCGCCACGGCGCTGGGGTCGCAAGGCTACCGCGTGACGCGCCTCGATGTCGGCCGCGATATCGGGCAGAAATTGGCCGAAGCGAAGCCGGATCTCTGCTTCAACGCGCTGCATGGCCGCTTCGGCGAGGATGGCTGCATCCAGGGTCTGCTCGAGACCATGGGCATCCCCTATACCCATTCCGGCGTGCTCGCCTCGGCCCTCGCCATGCATAAAGAGCGCGCCAAGGCCGTGCTCCGGGAGGCGAAAATTCCCGTTGCCGAAAGCCTGGTGATTAGCCGCCAGCAAGCGGCGCGCGGCCACGCCATGACCCCGCCTTATGTGATCAAACCGCCGGCCGAAGGCTCATCCGTCGGCGTCTATATCGTCCGCGAGGACCAGGCCCACCCGCCGCAGGAGCTGTCTTCCGCCGATTGGGCCCTTGGCGAGGAGGTCATGGTCGAGCGCTACATCCCGGGCCGGGAGCTCACTTGCGCGGTCATGGGGGAGGAAGCTTTAGGCGTTATCGAAATCCGCCCCGCCCAAGGCCTAACCTTCTACGATTACGACGCAAAATACGCCCCTGGCGGCTCCGAGCACATCCTTCCGGCGCCGCTTAAACCAAATGTTTACCAATTGGTACAGAAGCTGTCCCTAGCGGCTCATAGGGCACTGGGCTGCCGTGGGGTCAGTCGAACCGATTTCCGATACGACGACCGCGAAAATGAGGGAATTGGGCTGGTTTGCTTGGAAATCAACACCCAGCCCGGCATGACATCCACGTCACTGGTGCCAGAGCTCGCGAATCATAGCGGCTGCTCCTTTGCTGAGCTGGTGCGCTGGATCGTGGAGGACGCTTCGTGCGATCGGTGAGGCCATTGCGGGTAGATGATTGGAGCGGGGCTCCGGCCGAGCGTCTGCTCTCGCGCGCCATTGTCCCGTCGCGCCGGGGACACCCGGTCGTGCTGCCCTCGCTGAAAGGCCGCCGCCATCCGAGCCGCAAAATGTCGCTGGTGCCGTCCCGCAAGGCGATCTGGCCCGGACTGACCCTGCTCTTCGTGCTCGCCGGCACCGCCTATGGGCTCTTAGTTGGGGGGCAGGGCGCCTCCTTTTACGGTCAGGCTAGAGATGGCATCGAGGCGCTCGCCGTTGCCGCCGGCTTCGGCGTCAAGCAGATCGTCGTCCAGGGCCAAACTCACACCACCGACGGCGAGATCAAGGCCGCTCTCGAAGCTGGCCCCGCGACCATGATGCTCGACTTCGATACCGAAACCGCCAAGGCGCGTCTCGAAGCCGTGCCGTGGATCCGGCATGCGCAAGTGATGCGGCTACTGCCATCCACGCTACAAGTCGTGATCGAGGAACGCGCCCCCTTCGCCATCTGGCAGTCAGGCGGCAAAACCTATGTCGTCGACGAAGCGGGCACTGTCCTCTCGCCGGCGGTGCGCGAAGCCTATTCGGAGTTGCCGCTCGTCGTTGGCGAAGGCGCTGCGAAGCATGCGCCCGAGCTTTACGATACGCTCAAGTCGTATGAGGAGCTGAAGCAACAGCTCATCGCCAGTATCAGGGTGGGCGACCGCCGCTGGACGCTGAAGCTCAAATCCGACGTCGAAATCCTGCTTCCCGACGACAATGTCGCCGACGCGCTCAAGACCTACACCAACGTCGAACGCAATCGCGGCCTGATCGGCGACAATATCGCCGCCGTCGATCTGCGCCTGGCCGACCGCGTGACTTTTAGGCTTCGCGACGTGAAAGCGCCGCGTGTGATCGCAGTTCAGCCCGCGCCGACGCCGAACGAGATTCCAACCGCCGCGACCAAGGGCATGCCGCCGAAGAGCGCTGTGTCCAAGGGCAGCACCTAAGGGACGATGGGGGCACGGGGGGATGCGGCACGACATCGTCAATCGCAAGCGCCAGCGCTTCTTGACCGCGCTCGACGTGGGCTCGAGCAAAATCTCGTGCCTGATCGTGAAGCCCGCGGCCGCGCCCGACTGGCTCGAGGGCAAGGGCGATTCAGTTCATTTCGAGGTGCTCGGTGTCGGCCATCAACGCGCCGAAGGCGTGAAGAGCGGCATGATCGCTCATCTCGACAGGGCCGAGCATGCCATTCGCGCCGCCGTCGATGAAGCCGAGCGCATGGCCGGCGTCACCGTCGATGATGTCATTGTATCCGTCACCTCGGGGCGCCTAAAGAGCGAGAGTTTCTCCGCGAGCGTCGCCATCGCCAACGGCGCCGTGCGCGACGACGATATCTTGCGCATCCTCGCCGGTGGCCGCCAATATGCCGGTCGCGACAAGCGCAGCGTCTTGCATGCGCTCCCGATCGGCTATCGTCTCGACGACACCATCGGCATTCGCGATCCGCTCGGCATGTGCGGCGACCGTCTCGGCATCGACATTCATGCCGTGACCGCCGACGAAGTCGCCATCCGCAACATCATGCTCTGCATCGAGCGCTGCCATCTCGGTGTCGCCGGCCTCGTAGCCGCACCTTATGCCAGCGCGCTCGCGGTCTTTAGCTCGGATGAGGCCAAGCTTGGCGCGGCCTGCATCGATTTCGGCGCCGGCACCACGACGCTGTCGGTCTTCGCCGATGGTCATTGCATCCACACCGATGCCATCGCGCTTGGCGGCAATTTCATTACCACCGATATCGCCCACGTCCTTGCCGCGCCGCTCCAGCATGCCGAGCGTCTGAAAACCCTGCACGGCAGCGCCTTTGCCACGCCCTCCGACGAGCGTGAGATCATCACCTATCCGTCAGTGGGTGACGCCTCGCAGCGGAACCTGAACCATATCGCCAAGGCGCAGCTCACCGCGATCATCAGGCCGCGCATCGAGCACATTCTCGATCTGATGCGCCGGCGCCTGGCCTCGAGCGGACACGCCGCGGAAATGGCGCGCGCGCTGGTGCTGACCGGTGGCGCGAGCCAGCTCACCGGCCTCACCGATCTGACCTCGAACATGTTTGGACGGCCGACCAGGCTCGGCCGTCCACGCCAGATCAACGGCATGCCCGAAGGCGCGTCCGCGCCGGGATTTGCCGCCGCGATGGGCGTGCTCATGCAATGGGCGTCCGGCGACGACAGGATCGGCGCCCGCGTCGAACAGCGACTTCTCGGTACCGGCACGGGCTACATCGCCCGCGTCGGCGACTGGTTACGAACGAATTTTTGAGTGCGGCTTCTCGAAAGCGTCTCGAGTACGGGGGCTAAAGAAAATGAACCAAAGCAAAGATCGGAAGGCTGCCGCCATGACCATCAATCTCAAAGTTCCTGATCTCACGGAGCTCAAGCCGCGCATCACCGTCTTCGGTGTCGGCGGCGCTGGCGGCAACGCCGTCAACAACATGATCGCGGCGGGCTTACGCGGCGTCGAATTCGTCGTCGCCAACACCGATGCGCAAGCGCTGTTGAGCTCGAGCGCCGAACGCCGCATCCAGATGGGCACGCATGTGACCGAAGGCCTCGGTGCCGGGTCCAGGCCCGAGATCGGAGGCGCCGCTGCGGAAGAGGCCATGGCCGACATCAAGGCGCACCTCGCCGGCTCGCATATGGTGTTCATCACCGCCGGCATGGGCGGCGGCACTGGCACGGGCGCTGCGCCTGTCATCGCGCGGGCTTCGCGCGACGAGGGCATCCTCACGGTCGGCGTCGTCACCAAGCCCTTCCAGTTCGAAGGCCAGCGCCGTTTGCGTTCGGCCGAGATCGGCATCGCCGAGCTGCAGAAATACGTGGACACGCTGCTCGTGATCCCGAACCAGAATCTCTTCCGGGTCGCCAATGAGAAGACCACCTTCGCCGACGCTTTCGCCATGGCCGACGACGTGCTCCGCGCCGGTGTCGCCTGCATCACCGACCTGATGGTGAAGGAGGGCCTGATCAATCTCGACTTCGCCGACGTGCGGACCATCATGGCCGGCATGGGCAAGGCGATGATGGGGACCGGCGAGGCGAGCGGCGAACGCCGCGCCATCGAGGCCGCCGAGGCCGCTATCTCCAATCCGCTGCTTGACGACGTGTCGATGAAGGGCGCGAGCGGCTTGCTCGTCTCCATCACCGGCGGCAACGACCTCACCCTTTACGAAGTGGATGAGGCCGCGAGCCGCATCCGCGCGGAAGCCGATCCGGAGGCCAATATCATCGTCGGCGCCACCTTCGACGACGAGCTCGACGGTTCGATCCGCGTTTCGGTCGTGGCCACCGGGCTCGGCATGCTTGGGAACGAGGCCGCGCGCCCGATGGTCAAGGACCGGTCGCTCAGCCAGCGGCTCGCGGGCTTGGCACCCGTGCCGATGGCGCCGCAAGAGCAAGACTATATCGAGCTAAGGCAGCCTCTTCCCAACAATGACGAGATGGGTGAGGCGCCTGTCTGGCGCGCGCCCGGCAATGTCACCATCGAACGGCGTCCTCCGGTGCAAAATACCGGCATCGCGCTGCCGCACAGCGTGGCGACGCAGTGCGCCGCGCCGCAAACGCCGAATTTCGTTCCGGCGCCCCCTGCTAGCGTGCGCCGCACCGTGCGGCGCATGCCGAATATCGATGAGCTGCCGATCGTGGCCCAGAACGAGATCAGGGCTCAGGCCGGCGCAGCTCCTGCTCATGGTCTTCACGAAGAGAAGAAGCGGATCGGCTTTTTCGAGCGCCTGACCGGCGCACGCCGCACCGAGGATGCACCGGCACCGAAGCGCGAGCCGGAATTCAGCCAATCCGCGCCGGCTCCGAGGCCGCAAGCGGTGGCCGCGCCCAAGGGCCTCAAGATCGAGCGGCCGCGAAGCGAAATAGGCATCGCGTCGGCACCGAAGCGGATGGACACGCCCTCGAGGCTCACCGCGATCGACACGCGCGGGATGAGCGACGAATCAGGTGATTCGGACGATCTGGAGATTCCCGCCTTTTTGCGCAGGCAGGCCAATTAGCGGAGTAACCTTACGCAACAATGGGCGCTCAAGAGGCTGAAGGGTGTCTGAAAAGTGACGTTAATCAAGGCCTTAGTTGGTTACTGAACCGGTAATACATTGAAAGAAACCGTGATTTGTCGGTACCCGAGGCCAGCGTTAAGGTTCGCCATAGATTGATCAGCTTGCCCAAGAAAGACACAAAGAGGTCAAAGGCGCGCAGATCAAGGAGGGCTCGGGATCATAACCCGAGTCTGGGGAACTCATAAAGACGGCGCGGGGGCCATGAAGGGATTTATCGGGGCACGCCAGACCACGCTTGCGAGCGAAATTGCTCTTACGGGCACTGGCGTTCATAGCGGGGCACCTGTTTCCATCATCCTTTATCCTGCGGATGGGGATACCGGCCTTCGCTTCCTACTCTCCAACGGCGAAAATGAAGGCATCGAGATTGCTGCCGATCGGCGCTGGGTCATGGGCGTTACGCTCTGTACCGTGATTGGCGACGGCAATGGCGCCTCGATCGCCACTGTTGAACACCTCCTTGCCGCGCTGCGCGGCCTTGGCGTCGATAATGCTCTGATCGAGATCGACAGCCCCGAAGTTCCGATCATGGATGGCAGCTCCGCCCGCTTCGTCGAAGCCATCGACGAGGTTGGGCTTGTCGAGCTTGAAGCGCCCCGCCGCTTCCTCAAGGTTCTGAAGTCTGTTGTCGTGGAAGAGAACGGTGCCTATGGCGAGCTCACCCCCTACAATGGCTTCCATCTCGATGTCGAGATCGAGTTCGATACGCCGCTGATCGGCAAGCAGCGCATTGAAATCGACCTCAATCCTGGCTCTTTCCGCCGCGAGTTGTCCCGGGCCCGCACCTTCGGCTTCATGAAGGATGTGGAGCGGCTCTGGGCCGCCGGCCTCGCTCTCGGCGCCTCGCTGGAGAACACGGTCGCCATCGGTGACGACCGCGTTATCAACCGCGAAGGCCTCCGTTATTCCGACGAGTTCGTGCGCCACAAAGCGCTCGATGCGGTTGGCGACCTCGCTCTTGCGGGCGCGCCCATCCTTGGCGCTTTCCGCTCGGTGCGTGGCGGCCACAGGCTGAACAGCCTGGTGCTCAAGGCCATGTTCGCCGATCCTGAGGCCTGGACGCTGGTCGAGGCTCCGCGGGCTGGCCGCGAAGTTCGCCACGCCGAGCTCAGCCACCGGCTTGCCGCCGTCAACTTCGCCGCCGAGCGGAGCTAGGCACCTCATAAGCTCATTGGAGATTGCGCCGCTGCGTGCAGGCAGTCCGCCTGCGCGCTCGGTTGGACGTGTGGAGGGCGCTTAACCCAAGCCAAAATGGGCAAAAAAACACCATATTCCCCGCGTTGGTTGCTGCTAATCTGCCGTCTTGCCTGAAGTGGGCTCTACTGGAGCCTTGGGGGAATGTCTTGAGGGGCACGATGTTCGGCCGGAATACCTTCAGCCTTGGCTTTGGCCTAGGGGCGCGCGCCCTCAGCCTTGCTCTGGCGTGCGGCCTGCTCTCGGCCTGCGGCTCCTTCACCAAGACCGACGAGATGGTCTCGACCGACCCGCCGAACGTGATTTACGGCAGGGCCGAGTCGTATCTCGACAAGCATAAATACGGCGATGCCGCCAAGGAATACGAGAAGGTCGACATCAACCATCCTTACTCGCAGGAGGCGCGCCGCGCCATCGTTCTCGCGGCTTACGCCTATTACCAGGAAGGCAAATATGACGAGGCGATCTCCGCCGCCGGTCGCTATTTGACGCTGCACCCCGGGACCAAGGAATCGGATCTCGCGCAGAACATCATCGGCATGTCGTATTACGACCAGGTCCTCGATCCGAAGCGTGACCAGACTAATGCCCGGAAGTCACTCCAGGCCTATCTGACGCTGCTCCAGCGCTATCCCGATTCGCGCTATGTCGCCGACGCGCAGAACCGGGTCCGCGTCTTGCGCGATCTTTTGGCCGCGAGCGAGATGCAAGTCGGCCGCTATTACCTTCGCCACGACAACTATCTCGCGGCCATCAACCGCTTCAAGACGGTCGTCACCGACTATCAAACGACCGAGCAGATCGAGGAGGCCTTGTCGCGGCTCACCGAGGCCTATATGGCGTTGGGGATCGTCAACGAGGCTCAAACTGCGGCTGCCGTCCTCGGCCACAACTTTCCGGACAGCAAGTGGTATAAGAACGCCTACGCGCTCCTGCAGAAAAGCGGCATTCAGCCGCAACAGCACGAAGACTCGTGGATCACCCAGACCTACAAGGGCGACGGCAAGCCCGCCTAGCGCATGATCCCGGAAAGTTGCAGACTTTTCGGACGAGATCATGCGTCAAAGACAGGGACCTAGGGCGAAATCGTGATTCAATCCAACCGGATTTCGCTCTAGCGTAGGCGCCAATGTTAGCTGCCCTGTCGATCCGCGATATCGTTCTGATCGACAAGCTCGATCTCGAATTCGGTGCCGGCCTCTCCGCGCTGACCGGCGAGACCGGCGCCGGCAAGTCCATCTTGCTCGATGCGCTGGCGCTTGCGCTGGGGGGCAGGGGCGATGCGTCCCTCGTGCGGAAGGGAGCCGCGCAAGGCCAGGTGACGGCAATCTTCGAGCCTGAACTATCCCATCCGGTGTTCGCCCTCCTCACTGAAAATGGCCTCGAAGCGGAAGGCGCGGTGATCCTCCGGCGCGTGCAGAGCGCCGACGGTCGCACCCGCGCCTTCGTCAACGATGTCAGCGTCGGCGTGCAGCTCTTGCGGCAGCTCGGTCAGGCGCTGGTCGAGATTCACGGCCAGCACGACGATCGCGCCCTGATCGATCCCTCGGGCCATCGCGAACTGGTCGATGCCTTCGCCGGTCTTGGCGAGGATGCGGCCAAGGTCGAGACGCTTTGGGACCGCTGGAAACAGGCTGAAGCCGAGCGGAACCGCTACGAGGCCGGGATCGCGGCAACCCGCGCCAATGCCGATTATCTGGCCCACGCGCTCGAAAAGCTCCGCGGCCTCGCGCCTGAGGGTGGCGAAGAGGAAGCGCTCGCCGCGCGCCGCCAGCTGATGATGAATGCCGAGAAGATTGCTGGCGAGCTCAATGAGGCGCTCGATGCGCTGCAAGGCGAGGGGACGGCGCAAGCCCGGCTTGGCGCGGCGCTCCGCAGGATCGAGCGCCAGGCGCCTGTTGCTGGATCGCTGCTCGTTCCCGTCTCTGAAGCTCTGGAGCGCGTGCTTAGCGAGACGGAAGCGGCCCGTGCCACCATCGAGCAAGCTCTAGCCGCGACGGCCTTCGAGCCCAAGGATTTGGAGCGCGCCGAGGAGCGTCTATTCGCGCTTCGCGCTGCCGCCCGGAAACACAAGGTCAAGGTCGACGATCTGCCGTCCCTGATGAACTCGCTCGAAGCCGATTTCGTAGCGCTCGACCAAAGCGAGGGGCGCCTTGCCGAGCTCGCCAAGGAGGCTAAAGCCGCCCGCGATGCCTATGAGGCAGCGGCGCTGAAGCTGAGCCGCGCCAGGAAGGAGGCGGCCGCGCTTCTCGACGCGGACGTTACCGCCGAGCTTGCGCCCTTGAAGCTGGAGCGGGCGAGGCTGATCACCAAGATCGAGACTGTCCCCTTTGATGAGGCAGGACCATCCGGCATCGACCGCGTGGCGTTCTGGGTGCAGACCAATCCCGGCACCGAGCCAGGCCCCCTGATGAAAGTGGCCTCTGGCGGCGAGCTGGCGCGGCTCATCCTGGCGCTGAAGGTGGTGCTTGCCGCGCGGGGTTCGGCGCCGACGCTGATCTTCGACGAGGCCGACACCGGAGTTGGCGGCGCTACCGCCGCCGCCGTCGGCGAGCGGCTGGCGAAATTGGCGGCCAATGTCCAGGTCCTTGCCGTGACGCATGCGCCGCAAGTCGCCGCCGTTGCCACCTTCCATATGCTGATCGCCAAGGAACCGGTGCGCGGGCCGGATGGCGAGGCCATGGCGACACGCGTGGTCTCTCTTGAAGGCGAGCACCGCCGCGAGGAGATCGCGCGCATGCTGGCTGGCCAGACTGTCACCGATGAGGCCCGCGCCGCCGCCGAGCGGCTGATGGGCCGCCGCTCCGCATGAAGAAGACCAAAGGCAAGGCGAAGCTCGCCCCGACCCTGACGCCGGTCGAAGCGCTCGCCGAGGCGGCGGCAGCAGCCGAGCTCGAACGTCTCGCCGCCGAGATTGCCCATCACGATGCGCTCTATTACCGGGAGGATGCGCCGAAGATCTCCGACGCGGACTATGACGCGCTCCGCGCGCGCAACTTAAGAATCGAGGAGCGCTTTCCGCATCTGGTCCGTGACGACAGTCCGTCCTTGCGAGTTGGCGCGGCGCCGGTCGAGACCTTCAGCAAAATCGTCCACGCCATGCCGATGCTGTCGCTCGGCAACGTGTTCGACGACGAAGGCGTCCGCGATTTTCTCGATCGCGTCTGCCGCTTCCTCGGATTGGATACCGCTGAGGGTTTAGCCTTCACTGCCGAGCCCAAGATCGACGGTCTCTCGATCACGCTGCGCTACGAAAATGGCAAGCTCGTGCAAGGCGCCACGCGTGGCGACGGCTATCAGGGAGAGAATGTCACCGCCAATGTCCGCACGATTCACGACATCCCGAAGACCATCAAAGCGCGGAGCTTTCCCGATCCCTTCGAGGTGCGAGGCGAGATCTATATGAGCCGCTCCGCCTTTCAGCGCCTAAACAACGACCAGGCCTCACGCGGCGAGCGCACCTTCGCCAATCCGCGGAACGCCGCGGCTGGCTCGCTCCGCCAGCTCGATTCCGCCATCACCGCCTCGCGGCCGTTGCAGTTCTTCGCCTATGGCTGGGGCGAGGCGGCTGAGCTTCCGGCCGAGACCCAGTGGGGCGTCTACGAGGCCATGCACACTTGGGGGTTCCCACTCAACCCGCTGGCGCGGCTCACCCGCAATGTCGAGCAAATGCTTGAGACTTATCGTGAAATTGAGTCGGGCCGCGCCGGCCTCGACTACGATATTGACGGCGTCGTCTATAAGCTCGACCGGCTCGATCTCCAGGAGCGTCTCGGCTTTGTCTCGCGCTCGCCGCGCTTCGCCATCGCCCACAAATTTCCGGCCGAGAAAGCAACCACCATCCTTCGCGACATCGACATCCAGGTCGGCCGCACCGGCGCGCTCACCCCCGTCGCCAAGCTTGAAGCCGTCACTGTCGGCGGCGTCGTGGTGCAGAACGCCACGCTGCACAACGAGGACGAGATCGAGCGGAAGGACGTGCGGATTGGCGACACGGTGATCCTGCAACGCGCCGGCGACGTCATTCCGCAGATTCTGGGCTCGGTTCAAGACAAGCGGCCTAAGGGCGCGAAACGATTCAAGTTTCCGGAAATCTGCCCGGCCTGCGGCAGCCACGCCGTTCGTGAGGTCAATCCAACGACGGGCAAGCTCGATGCGGTCAGGCGCTGCACCGGCGGGCTGATTTGTCCTGCCCAGCGCGTCGAGCGGCTGAAGCATTTCGTCTCGCGTAACGCCTTCGACATCGAAGGCCTCGGCGAGAAGCACATCAAGACTTTCTACGAGGAGGGGCTGATCCAATCGCCGCCCGACATCTTCACCCTGAAGGCGCGCAATGCTCGCTCCTCGACCAAGCTTGCCGAGCGCGAAGGGTGGGGCGAGACTTCTGTGGGCAATTTGTTCGACGCCATCGATGCACGGCGCAAAATCCGTCTCGACCGCTTCATCTATGCACTCGGCATGCGCCATGTGGGCGAGACCACCGCGCGGCTTCTCGCCAGACATTATGGCAGCATCGACGCGTTCTTTAAGTCCATGCGCGAAGCCAAGGATCGGGGCAGCGACGCCTTCGCCGATCTCGACAATATCGAGGGCATCGGACCGGTGGTCGCCGCCTCGATCGCCGATTTCTTCGCCGAGCCGCACAACGTCACCGTGGTCAAGGAGTTACTCAAGGAGGTGAAGCCCGAAGCCCTCGAAGCCGTCGATCATGCCTCGCCAATCTCCGGCAAGATTGTGGTCTTCACCGGAACGCTGGAACGCATGACGCGGTCAGAGGCAAAGGCTCGCGCCGAGCGTCTCGGCGCCAAGGTGGCGGGCTCGGTATCGAAGAATACCGACTATGTCGTGGCTGGACCCGGCGCCGGCTCGAAACTGAAAAATGCCAAGGACCTCGGCGTGACGGTACTCACCGAGGACGAATGGCTGCAGCTGATCGAGTAGGCTCACCCATATTTCAGCTTCATCCCGATGATGGCGAGCGCCAGCGCGAGCGTGATGGCGTTGGAGATCATGATTGGCCAATTGCCAATCAGATAACCATACAGCAGCCAGAAGGCGACGCCGGCGGCGAAGGCGACATACATCGCGAGCGAGATCGCCTTGGTCTCCTTATGGCGGATGATATGCAGCGCCTGCGGCACGAAAGCCGCCGTGGTAAGCGTCGCGGCGACAGCGGAGACGATAATTTCCATAGGGCTTTCCAGCGTTTCGGCGTCATTCCCGCAAAAGCGGGAATCCAGTAATCGTTGCCGCCTGTTACAGCTCGATAGTGCTTGCAGTTTACTAGATGCCCGCCTGCGCGGGCATGACACTTAGCGAAGCGTTCGCTAGCGGATCGGTGTCGTGGCGTGACGGAGCCAAGGCCGGTCATCGCTCTTCAACAGCGGCTCGATCTTCCGCCGCACTTCGGCATGGTAGGCGTCAAGCCACGCCTTTTCCTCGCGCGTGAGCAGCGCAACATCGATCAG
>Ga0315275_10003496_pt1 | contig 14477 bp, 11 predicted proteins | sample YL17G03_0_MG_FD_205557 | JGI IMG/M metagenome (GOLD analysis project Ga0315275, IMG submission 205557) | Sediment microbial communities from Yellowstone Lake, YNP, Wyoming, USA - YL17G03_0 | ecosystem: Environmental > Aquatic > Freshwater > Lake > Sediment | place: USA: Wyoming | collected... | reverse complement strand
ACTCAAACCCCGCTTACAACGCGAACTCATCGAAAAAAAATTTGAAAAAAATTATTTTTGCTCAAACTGCGGAACTTGGGCTAACTATTTTGAGGCGACAATTACCAAACAGTCTAATGCGATGGTTTCAAAGTAGGTGCGGGATTAGAGCGGGTTATTTATCATACTGCAGGCTATAAGATACAGGTTGGCAGTATGTTGGGGGCTTTGAGAATAGAACATAATGTCGCCTAATATCTTTGTGCCGGTTTGGTCTGTTTGCATTTGGGCGGGGGCAAGCAGGACAAACTGCCCCGGTTGCAGACGGGCATTAAGAGCTGCTGATTCAAAGGCAAATTCGTAGTTGGCTTGGCTTGCTGGCTGTTTTTTTGTTTTTTGTCTGACACCGGTTATGTAAACAGGGGTAACATCAAGCCTGCAAACCTGCCGCAGGCCGATAAGCAGCTCTGCCTTTATACGCAGAACCATTCGGCCGGCGTCAAAACCAATACCTGCTGTCGCACTGCATGAGCGGTAGATAACCGAGACAGGCCCAGGTAATTCAGCAATAACGATGTCGTCAGCTATGTTTTCGGTTATCAGGAGATTGATACGTTTTTTTACTTCGGGCAGTGATTGCGCCAGAATGGGGGCAATTTTGAGCCAGGAGATTCTGTTACCCGCGCATCCTGCAAAACCATTAGCTGAAAAGGCAGCAGGGTCATTGTATTTTACAGGCAATGCATCGGTTCGGCTGATTTGCTCGCCAAGCTCCATTAGTTTATCTGCCTGAATACGAAACAGGTATATGTACAAACCGATGGTTATGGTTTTATTTTCCGGCAACTGCTGTTGACTAATCAGTTCAGATGCCTTGATGTCTTTCCAAATCTTCCGGGATGAGGCATTTGAACTTGTGCAGCCTGTCAGAAGTGAAATGAGAAGAGAAACCGCCAATATACAAAAAGACTTTTTCATAGAAATCGATGGTAATTTAAGAAAGGCCTAATGTCAACCCCGCACCATTTAGCCCCCGCCACTTGTGGCGGGGTAGGCCGCCGCGAGCGGCGGCCGCTAAATGCTAATACGAAACAATAGGTGCGGGGCTAAATGTCAAATTGCGGACGGCTGCAGAATTGAAAGGCGATGCTTTTTTTGCCGGCTTTCTGCCCAGGCTGTAAAGCGACTATCCTTACAACACGTGCGTAGGCTGAAACCTTGCCCTCAAACCGGTCGGCACTGCCGGCATCAGGTATGTCCAGTTCGATGTTGAAAAGGTCGCCAGTGTCCATAACCGTGTTTTGGCTGCATTCAGCCAAGAGGCCGTCAGGGCTGATATCAACTGTATTTCCACTAAAGACGTGGTCGTGTAACGAACCGACTTTTCGACAAAATATGCCCATCCTGACAGGCAGGCGTCTATGCTTCCTATTCTCGTTTCCTCCTCCCATCGCTTCCATGCCTAAACATTAATTAAAAAACATCAAACCCTTCATTATTTATAGGACTGTTGCAAATAATATACCAAATAAACAATCTAAAAATTACCCCATTTTAACTTGTTTAAAGCCTTTATATGAAAGGGCTTATAAAGGTTATGTTGATAATTTTAAACCTGGTAACTTGTAAGGTTAGCAAATATCGTTTAAAAACAACAACAAAAGCTAATCTGGGGTAAGTAAAAATAACCATGTAAACACCAAAATGAATTATCTTATACAAAAAGGAGTTATAAGATATTGTATAGTAAAATTTTATGGTTAAGAAGGCTGACAATGTAAATATGTTTTTTAAAAACATCATTGTTGATTTTTTGCAACATACAAGCTTGACAGGTGCCTCTGAAGTCTTATATAATCCTGTTTTTATGTCTAAGACTGGCAAGCAAATTACGTTAAGCAAAGAAGTTGGCGACGTTAAAACCGAAGATTTTTCTGGCGCATTTTTGCAGTCGCTGCCGGTAGGTGTTATCATCTTTGATAAGGAGTTTAAAGTTTTAAGTGCAAATTCGTGCACATCTGAACTTGTAGATGTACAAACAACTGCTGACACTACACTCGCAATTGGTACAAATGAGAAAATCTGGGGAGATTGGCGCAAAATACTACTGGAAGTCATAAAAGACGGCAAAATCTGTCGGTTTGATAACGTAAGCTATCGCCTTGCAGACAAATCATCTCTGTTGCAGATAACATTTGCACCACTGAAGAACTCATCGGGCGATTCCGTACAGGGCGGCCTTATCATGCTGGAGAATATAACCGAAAAAGCCGGTATCCAAAAGCAGCTTGCAAATACTGAAAGACTTGCGGTGCTGGGGAAACTGGCAAGCAAGGTGGCACACGAACTTAACAATCCAATCGATGGGATAATGCGATACATCAATCTGGCAAAAAGAGCCATCAGCGAAGAAGGGCTGTCAAAGCCCGTCGAGTATCTTGAACATGCCGGTGAGGGACTGAAAAGAATGGTAAAAATTATCACCGAGCTGCTTGAGTTTTCACGAAGCAGATATTCGACTCTCGAGGATACACCTATGGATAAAATCATCGATGACTCAATTAAATTTATCGAGCCGAAGGCTGTAGCAACAGGGGTAGAAATCGAACGGCAGTATCAGTCGCCTCTGCCGAAAGCAAGAGGTGGAAACCTCTTTCAAGTGTTCTGTAATCTGCTCAAGAACGCAGTTGAGGCAATGCCCGACGGCGGAAAGGTAACAATAAGCTGCGGTGTTTCTGATGATAATATTGCAGTAATAAAGTTTCGGGATACAGGACCGGGATTTGAGCCGGCAAACAGTGAAGCAATTTTTGAGCCCTTCTTTACGACCAAGACGAGCGGCAAGGGCACCGGGCTGGGGCTTGCTATCTGCAGAGATATCATAGAAAAATACGGCGGAAAAATCACCGCTGAAAACGCGCCGGATATCGGCAGCATCTTTACGGTACATTTGCCTTTGAGTAGCCACGGAGGCACGAAGACATAAAGGAAGAAATAGATAAAATATAGAGAATACGGAAAACTAAAATTTAGAATCTATGAAGACCAGCAATATTTTAATAGTTGACGACGACAGGATAATACTTGATTCGCTTTGCGAGTTTTTAAAACTCGAAGGTTACAGCACTGTCGGAGCCGAATCATACAAACAGGCGGTAAACCAGATACAAAAACAAAAATTTTCTCTCGCCGTTGTTGATGTCAATCTGCCGGACGGCAGCGGTTTTGAACTGCTCAATTTAGTCAAAAAAAATCATCCGCAGACCGTTGTGATTATTATCACTGGTTACGGTACAATTGAAAGCGCCGTCGAGGCAATCAAGATGGGTGCTTACGATTACCTTACAAAACCCATTGTCGATGATGAGCTGCGATTGGCAATTGAAAGAGCGCTGAAACAACAGTCGCTTATCAGTGAAAATGAGAGTCTCAAAAGCCAGCTCGAACACAAATACAGCCTTGATAATATTATCAGCCAGGATTACAAAATGGCGAAAGTTTTCGACCTTGTCGAAGCGGTCGCCGACAGCAGGAGTACCATCCTTATGACCGGCCCCAGCGGCACCGGAAAAACAATGCTTGCAAGGGCGATTCATTACCGCTCAGACAGGAAAGATAAACCGTTCGTCGAGGTAAGTTGCGGCGCTCTGCCTGAGACGCTGCTCGAAAGCGAATTGTTTGGATATGCAAAAGGTTCTTTTACCGGCGCTATCGGCGATAAACAGGGAAAATTTCTCGCTGCAGATGGAGGCACAATCTTTCTCGATGAAATTGCAAGCGCTTCAGCCGCTTTGCAGGTAAAATTTCTGCGTGCCATTCAAGACAGACAGTTCGAGCCTGTCGGCAGCAATAAAACCATTACCGTTGATACGCGTGTGATTGTCGCTTCGAACAAGAATATGCCGGAAGAAGTAAAACACGGCAGATTCAGAGAAGATTTGTATTACAGAGTTAATGTCATAACTATAAACCTTCCTTCTCTTGGTGAAAGGCCGGGAGATATTCAACTGCTGGCCAGGCATTTTATGAGGAATTTCTGCATTATACATAACCGCGTAAAACTGGGCATTACCGACCCTGCAATGAATTCTTTACAGAGGTATAACTGGCCGGGAAATGTGCGGGAGCTTGAGAACGTAATGGAAAGAGCGGTCCTTTTGAGCAAAACCGACTATATCACCATAGAAGATATACCTGCCAATATAACCTCTCATATGGTTGAACTGGGTCTGGAAGATTATAAAAACATAAGTCTCAAAGCCGCGATTGTCGAGCCGGAAAGAAAAATTATCAGGGCGGTTCTTGAGGCAAACAACTGGAACAGACAGCTTACAGCTAGGGCTTTGAAAATCAACAGAACAACGCTCTACAAGAAGATGAAAAAATGCGGACTTGAAGAGGAAGCCGAAAGACTCGGAATAAGATAACGATAGTTTTACAAAAGATTTTGTTTTACGTATCGAACGGCGTTTTCGAAGATAGTTCTGCCGTCGGCTTGCCCCGTTAGAGACAGGCCGCCTTCGACGGCCGTCCCCCTTAGGGGTGTCTCTAACGGGGCTCGTGATTTATCTTTTAATCTTGTCCAGTGCGGGTGCTGAGTAAATCTTACAAACCTTTCCGGATGAGGCATAAGCCCCAGGACTCTGCCGGTCGAATCACAAAGACCTGCAATCGAGTCGGTCGAACCGTTAGGATTTATCGGGAACGGGCCGGTATTGCCGTTTTCATCGACATATCTAAAAGCGATTCTGTCATCAGCCTTTAGTTTTTCAAGCACATCATTATTTTCAAAGACAATTTTTCCTTCGCCGTGAGCTACTGGCAGATAAATTCTTCTGTCCTGGTCAATAAACACACACTTTTTACTTGAAGGCTCAAGATAAACCCATCTGTCTTCATATTTGCCGCTGTCGTTATATGTGATTGTTATTTGCTGCCTGCCGGCAGGTTCGACTTTGCCGAGGATGCCGGTTTTAACAAGGACCTGAAAACCATTGCAAATACCCAGCACCAGTTTGCCTGATTCAGTGAAGGCGGCAAGTCTGTCAGATAAATGATGAATAATTTGATTTGCCAGGATTTTGCCTGCGGCTACGTCGTCGCCATAACTGAAACCGCCCGGAATAACGAGAATATGAAAAACCTCAAGCAGGTCGGGATTTTCGATGATTCTGTTTATGTGAATTCTTTGTGCCGCACAGCCGACAAGCTCCAGTGCATATTGTGTCTCAACATCACAATTGATTCCTGCTGCTCTTAAAACTGCTGCGCTTATCTGTGTCATACGTTTATTACCATTTCAGGGTTTTCTGCCAGGCGTTTTTCAAATCATCAATCGCAGTATCTATGACCGTTTTGCTGGCATTATTTTTTATAACGAGATTTTCACTTTCGATTACTTTTCCAATCTGGCCGAATGGAACGCCGAGCATAAATTTTGCAAAATCATTGTAATTTTCAGGCTTAACTTCCACTATATATCTTGAACATGATTCGCTGAAAAGCTGAGCATCAGCAGCAATGCAGTCTGAAGATTTTGGCAGACCCTTAAGGTCAGCTTCAGTGCCAAGGCCGCCTGCGAAGGCCATCTCTGCAAGTGCAACCGCCAGACCGCCTTCGCTGCAGTCATGGCAGCTTTCGGCCAATCCTGCACCGATTACTTTATAAATTTTTTCCGCAGTCAATTTTGCCGTCTGCAAATCGGTCTTCGGAACGTTCGCGCCAAGTTGGTTTTTGATTTTATAGTAATGTGAACCGCCAAGCTCATTTTTCGTAAGGCCGACAACGAAAAGCAGATTGCCGGCGGATTTCAAATCCATCGTTACGCATTTTTTGACATCGTCAACGATGCCAATTGCACTTATCAGCAGTGTTGCAGGTATTGATATTTCTGTTCCATCATCACGGATAAAGTTGTTATTCAGCGAGTCTTTGCCTGAAATAAATGGCGTGCCGAAACCAACAGAACCGTCAAAACAGGCCTGAGCTGCCCGAACAAGCGAGCCCAAGGTTTGTTCTTTTTTACAATCCGCCCAGCAGAAATTGTCCAGCAGGGCAATTCTGTCGGGCTTTGCGCCGACACAGATGATATTTCTTATCGCTTCATCAATTCCTGCAAGAGCCATCCAGTATGGGTCGATATCACCGTAGAAAGGATTTAAGCCGCAGCCGATTGCGATGCCTTTGTCAGAATTGAATTTCGGCTGAATTACCGCCGCGTCATTTGGGCCGTCATTGGCGATTCCGCCCAGAGGTTTTACAACCGAACCGCCCTGAACTTCATGGTCGTACTGCCGGACGACCCATTCTTTACTTGCGACATTATACGATGAAAGAATTTTTAGAAGCGCATCGTTGTAATTTTCTTTTTTCTCAAGAACAGGTTCTGTTAAATTTTTCGAATGCCAGCAGGCCTTTCTCGAATATTTAGGCAGGCCGTTATGCAGGAAATCCATATCGAGCTGGCCGACCTGTGTGCCCTGATATTTTAAGGTAAGTTTTTTGTCGTTTGTAAATCTGCCGATAACGGTTGCCTCGACATTTTCATCGGCGAAAATTTTTCTTATGCGCTGCAGATTTTCAGGCTTTACTGCAATGACCATTCGTTCCTGCGCTTCGCTTATCCAGATTTCAGTGTATGAAAGGCCGGCATATTTAAGCGGGACCTTTTCGAAGTCAACTTCTGCGCCCAATTGAGAACCCATTTCGCCGACAGCGCTGCTCAGACCGCCTGCGCCGCAGTCAGTGATTGCATTATAGAGATTTTGCCCTCTTGCCTGCAGAAGCGTATCGAGCATTTTCTTTTCGGTGATGGCATTTCCAATCTGCACGGCGTGCGAAAAAACCGTTTCGTGCTCGTGCGTCATCGCGCCGCTTGAAAAGGTTGCGCCGTGTATTCCATCTCTGCCTGTTCTTCCGCCGATGACCATAACAAGGTCGCCGCTTTGTGCTTTGCCAAAGCATTTGTCTTTCGGCATTATTCCGATGTTGCCGCAGAAGACCAGCGGATTGCCGAGGTAGCGGTCGTCAAAGAAAATGGCTCCGTTGACGGTTGGGATTCCCATTCTGTTGCCATAGTCTCTTACGCCTGCAACGACGCCTTTCATTATTCTTTTGGGATGCAAAACACCTCTTGGAATTTCGTCAAAACTTTTGTCCGGCTCTGCAAAGCAGAAAACGTCGGTATTTGCAATCGGTTTTGCCCCAAGACCTGTTCCCATCGGGTCGCGAATAACTCCGCCGATGCCGGTTGCCGCTCCGCCGTAAGGGTCAAGCGCTGAAGGGTGGTTGTGCGTTTCCACCTTGAAGCATACAGCGTCTGTTTCGTCAAATTCGATTACGCCCGCGTTGTCCTTAAAAACGCTTATGCACCAGGGCTTGTCGAGTTGCTGCGTGGCTTTAAAGACAGTGTCTTTAATAAGATTGTCGAAGTGGATTTTTTGACCGTTGAAATCAAAGTCGATACTGCTTCTGAAAGTTTTGTGAACGCAGTGTTCGCTCCATGTTTGTGCAAGCGTTTCAAGTTCGACATCTGTCAGTTCTCTGCTAAGAGTTTTGCAATAATTTTGAATGGTCTGCATCTCAGTTAGATTGAGGAACAGGTCCATTTTTTTGCTGATTTCAACAAGCTGCTGACCATTAAGAGTTGTTATGTCTATCGTTTTGGGTTTAAATTTATATGGTGCAAGATGAGGGCTGGGCGGTTCAGCTTCAGTGCCGATGATTACAACCTCGATACAGTCATTTGAGAGTCTGCGAATGATTTTTTTGAGCTGCTTTTCGGGAATTTCGCCGAAGAGAATATATTTTCGTGCGGTTCTGGCCGTGCTGCACTTTTGCCCCATATCATCAATCGCTGCCATGACCGATTCGGCAACAGGGTCAGTTACGCCGCTTTTTAGGTGAATTTCAATAATAGTAGCTTTTGCGAGACCTGCGGGAGCTGAACTTCTGCCGATATAAAAATTTTCACAAACCGGGTCTGTCAGCAGTTCGGCGGCAATTCGCTTTGCAAAATCATCATCGAAATCACCCTCAATTAAAAAAACTCTGGCTGATTGAACTTCCTGGATAGTGTCGATGCCGAGTTCTTTTATATCTGCCAGAACTTCTCTGCCGTGTATATCGTCGCAGCCGGGGCGATTAAAGACTTCAACACGCCACTGTTTCACTGTATCTCCTTCTTTGATACCTTGTATTTAATGAGCTTGGCCCGTTTGGAGTGGGCGAGCCGAAGCAGTTTTTCAATCTGTTTTTTGTTTTTAAGCTTAACGGCCTTTTTAAGTTTGAGCAGTTCTTTGACGGTTTTATCGATACCTTTGCAAATGTTGGCGGAATTTGTGTAGAAGATGTCCGACCAGATGTTGACAGGACCCGAGGCAATTCTTGAGGTGTCCATAAAACCTTTGCCGCAGAATTTTAGTTGCTTCAAATCAGAGGCATTTAAAAGTGCCACTGCCAGCGCATGGGGTAGATGACTGACATTGCTGAGAATCCTGTCGTGCTGTTGCGGTGTCATTGTAGTAATACGGCAACCGAGCAGCGACCAGAATTTTTTCATAATCCGCACTGCAGATGGATTTGTTACGGCATCTTTGGTTATGATGCAGGCGGCGTTATCAAATAAATCATCCCTTCCAAATTCCACACCTCTTTGCTCAGAACCTGCAATCGGGTGAGAACCTGCATAATTTACGTGTTTTGGAAGGCTTTTTTTCGCCCATTTGTGAGGCAGGACTTTAGTCGAACCGACATCGGTTACTATGCAGCCTTTTTTCAAAGCTGGTGCAATGGTTCTGAAAATCTCCTCAAATGTGCATATCGGCGTTGCGAGGATAACTATGTCGGCCTGCGCAACGCTTTTGCAGATGTCGTCAAAAATCTCATCGGCAACGCCCAGCTGTCTTGCTCGCTGGCGAGTTATTGCTCTATGGCTGTAGCCGGCTGTTTTTATACCTGCGCCGTTGCGGGTTATTCCAAGGGCTATAGAAGAGCCTAAAAGTCCAAGACCTATTACTGTAACTTGTCGTAAATTCTTCAAAACAAAAGCCTTATGCAAAAATAGTTTTTTCTGCCAAGTTTGTAAAAAGTATCGACAAACACTCTTTATGTCAATTTTTTTCTTTCATTAATGGCTCAAAATTGGTATTATGTCGCCCTGCTAAAATGTTTCAAATTTATCCGCCTGCGGCGGATCGTAAATTAACGACAAATACCAGCGACTAATTTTAATGGCGAATACGAAAACTAAAAATAACGGCGATTATCTGGCTTTTGAAAATACAATAGCGGATATCGACCGTCAGATAGCTGAGCTTACAAGGCTAAGTTCTGTCAAGGGCATAGATTACTCGGCTGAAATTCGCAAGCTCCAGCACGAGCAGGTTGCCGAGCTCAGGCACATTTACAGCAATCTGACCGCATGGCAGACCGTGCAGGTGGCCAGACACCCCAAAAGACCGTTGCTGGGCGATTATTTGAACCTGATGATAAAGGATTTTCGCCAGCTTCACGGCGATAGATGCTTTGGCGACGATGCAGCGATAGTCTGCGGACTGGGATATATCGGTAGAGAAAAAGTCCTTATTGTCGGGCAGAACAAAGGCCGTGATACAAAAGAAAAAATAAAATGCAATTTCGGCTGCGCTAATCCGGAAGGCTATCGAAAAGCCCTTGCCAAAATGAAATTCGCCGAAAAATTCAATATCCCCGTGATAACCCTGATAGATACGCCGGGCGCTTACCCCGGCATAGGCGCCGAAGAAAGAGGACAGGCACAGGCCATCGCCGTAAACCTGATGGAGATGAGCCGTTTAAATGTGCCTGTTATATGCATCGTTATCGGCGAAGGCGGTTCAGGCGGCGCACTGGGAATCGGTGTCGGCGACAGGTTTGCGATACTTGAATATGCTTATTATTCGGTTATCTCGCCGGAAGGTTGTGCCGCGATATTGTGGCGCGATGGAAAAGCAGCCGCCAATGCCGCCGAGGCGCTAAAGCTTACAAGCAAAGAGCTTCTCAGGCTCGGCCTTGCCGATGCGGTAATTGCAGAACCCCTTGGCGGAGCGCACAGGAACATTCACGATACTGTTTACAATGTTGAGCAGTATATCGTTAAGACGCTAAGGGAGCTAAGGAGAATGAAGCCTGAAAACCTGCTTGAAAGCAGGTATAAAAAACTGCGGGCAATCGGCTCGACAGCTACAAAGCTGCAGAAAGAACGTCCCGAAAAAATGGAAATACAACAAGCCGCTGAAAAATTCATCAGGGCAGGAAAGATAACACAAACTGCTCCCGATAAAGTAAAAGTATAGGCGAAAAACGTAAGGCATCAAGCGTAATTATGGCTTGATGCTCGAGTTGCGAGTCAGGGGCTACGCTTGGTGTTTACTGCTGGCCGCCTTTGAGGGTTCGAGGGTCAAGACCGTCTTCAATCGCCTTTATTTTATCGACTCTTCTTTTATGTCTGCCGCCGGCGAAGTCGGTTGTCAGCCAGACTTCGACGATTTTTCTTAGTGCTTGGGTGCCGAGCAGGTCGCCGCTTAGGCACAGGACATTGGCGTTATTATGTTGTCGGGAGATTCGCGCGTTCAGTTCGTCGTAGCAAAGTGCAGCGCGAATGCCGTGGACCTTGTTTGCTGCAATACACATGCCGATACCTGTGCCGCAAATCAGAATTGCCATGTCGACTTCCTTTTTTGATACGGCAGTTGCCGCCAGGTAAGCGACATCGGGATAATCAACAGGCCCTTCAACGCTTGTGCCGTAATCGATGCACTGATGGCCCAGTTCGGTTACTATAGCCTTTACCTGTTCCTTTGCTTCAAGTCCCCTGTGGTCGTTTGCTGCCGCCACTTTCATCCCGCACCTTCTTTTTGTTCTAATCTGTGTTTCATGTCGTTGGGATATCCAATATACAAACTAAATACTTTTTGTTTCCCGACATCTTCCAGGAATAATTAGAAGGTGCGGGATTCATTTCAACAATTCACCTATCCTTTTATTAACTGCTTTTTCTATAATCAGGCCGCATGTTTTATACGCTTCAAAATCCTGCCCGATCGGGTCGTTTATATCGCCGCTGTCATTTAACAGTATACATTTTTGCCCCGCTTGGGGCAGAATACGGATTATATCACTTCTATGTTCGGCTGACATTGCAAAAATATAATCGGCCTCTTTGAGTATTTCAGTGGAAAGTCGTCGGCTTTTATGGCCGGTTATATCGACGCCTTTTGAAGCACAAAACCTTATGGCTTCGGCACTTGCATCAATGCCATTCATTGCTATAACGCCGGCAGAGGCTATTTTATAACCAATCTGCCCGAGCCGGTCAACCCCGCATTTGAATTTTTCGGCCAGCAGTTTTTTTGTGAAACCTTCAGCCATAGGGCTTCTGCATGTATTGCCTGTGCAGACAAAGAGGATATTGACAGTAAGCATCTTCCGAATTTGCTCTTTTGAATAAACACCTTCTCTGATGATTTGCCCTGCCCCCTTTCCTGCTTCGCCTGCCCCTTCATCTCCCGATGCGAAACGGGGCGGTGGGCGAGAAGCTGAGGGGGCAGAAATTTTTACCACGGTGCTGTTTTTTTTGTATTTGCACTCGCCGCCATCCAATATTATATCGACAAGTCCGTCAATCCCGCCTTGCTTCGCAGACGAGGCGAGCTGTTCGATTGCCTGTTTCGCATTTGTCGCAGGCTCTTTGCCGGTAATATTTGCACTTGGTGCGACAATGGGAAATCTGCATAGATTTAAAAGCTCGCGGGCAATATCATTTTCAGGACAGCGAATACCTATGGTACTATCTCTATAAAGCAACCCGACTGTTTCATCACTGAATTTATTTTTTAATTGATTGATGTCTTCGGGGCCAACTTCAAAGACTATTGTAAGGGGGCCGGGCCAGGCGTTTTGGACAAGTTTCCTTGCCGGCAGCGACAGACTCGGCACAAAGTCCTGTAATTTATTCTTGTTTCCTATATGGAGGGTGTATCGTTTATTCGCATCCCTTTTTTTTACGTCGTCAAGTCTGGTGAGACTATCTTTGTCAACTTTACAGGCGATTCCATAGACAGTTTCAGTGGGAAATACGACGAGTCCGCCGCTGTCGATGCAAGCGGCGGCTTTCTTCAGGTTCTCTATGTCCCTTACAGGGTCGTTTGTTTTAAAAATCAGTGTTTCCATCACGCATTAAAATACAGGATTGCAGGGCAAAAAGGAAGAATTTTTCTTTGCCACAAAGGCACGAAACTTTTTTTAACTGCGGATTACGCGGATTTTCCAGTATTTGGTATTCAGTATATGGTATTTGGTAAAAAGAACCGCCGGAGGCGGGACAAGTTTTCGGTTGAGTTTGAAAAGAAAAAGAGATAGAATTCTCGTGAAGCAGCGAGGACGGGCGACAACAGAAAATTAAAAATCAAAATGTTCCGCCTGAGGCGGATAAATTTTTCAACAGCCCCAACGTCCCCTATTTATTCAACGTTCGACAAAGGTTTTTTTGGCAAAATGGGGTACGGGGGCAGGGGTTTGTTCGGCTGAAACCGAAAAGGTACTACATTGAGTTAGTAACATTGCCTATTTTTAATTCTGGACAAAAAAAGTATTTAATATGGTTCTATGAATACGCATTTTAAGCCTTGTTTATTTTATATCCTATACTTTCTGCCTTCAGGCCGACTTCGTCGTTCCTGCGCTCGTAAAGTGCCTGTGTGCGTATGTTTTGGAACTTGCAGGCCGAGAGCCTCGTTAATTCTTTTGCGTCGACCCTATAAAGTTGCCCATTTCAATCTCAAGGGTTACAGGATATGTCAAGCTGTCAAACTCAATATTCTTAACATCCAGCAAAAATTTGTGGGTCTTCACATCAATTTTGAGTGAAATTATGCCCGAAACCAAAGATTTTTTAGGTGCCTTCTTTTTGTAGTAGTCAAACTTGTTATTTTTCAGCACGCCTGCGCTGAAGTTGACTGTCTCGGTATAAATTGGCTTGTTGCTGTCGCTGGCCGACCAGATATCAACTATCACCTCGTCAGCCGATGCCAGATCAAATGAATTGGCGTCGATTGTTCCTGAAATGCTGATGCTGTCGGAATTCGCGGTATTGCCCTGCTTGACTCTAAAAGTCTTGATGGCAAATACAGGAGCGGTACCTATTACCCTTATAGTATCCGAACCTGAGAATAGCATCTCGTCAGTAAACTCGCCGGTAACCGTCAATATGGCCTGACCAGGATTGACCATATCCTGAACTGCCGGTCGGCTGAACTTTGCCATAGCTATCTGTCCAAGTCCCTGTTGGGAATCTTCTTCTTCAAACCACATCCATTCGGCTTTGAGTATTCCGTTAAGCAGCAAACTATCCGGATTTATATCTGCTACGTTGTAGTCGGCTGGCAACCAGATATAGCACGTAATCCAGTTGCCGTTGCTCTTGAGGTTAAGTGTGTTAGGGGTGATATTAACGGTAACTGCAATGATATTTGAGTCGCAGGGGTCAGCCGCCTGTGCTGAAGGAGCAACTATAAAAAATAACATCAAATACGCGGTGAAAATTATTAGCTTTTTCATTTTAAAAAGTCCTCTAATAAAGGTTAATAAACAGTATACACTTTCGCACGCCATTAAATTATACTATATAACTCATCTTGCGTCAACTATCTTTGTTCTAAGCCTTCAAAATTATCCATTTCCACATTAGTTATCGGAACTCGGAAACCTTATCCTCTCTTTATCCATTTATTCCTGCTCAGCTACACCGCTGGGCCTCATTTCCAATGGCGTATCAAACCTGTCCTAAAACATCAAGTTTTTTAACTTTATCTCAGCATCCATTAACAGTGTAAAGGGCATTAAATCGGGCGGCCATTAACTCTGATTTTGAATGTTCAGCAAACAAAACAAAAAAGGGTTCGGCGCAAAATTTCTATTTGACTTATGATACCCCGCACCTATTTATTATTTAAATTGCATTAAGGGAGATAAATATTTTGTGGCAAAAAAGAGGAAATTTGGGATAATTTGATAAAAATAGGTGCGGGGCTTAAATTTCTATAAATGGCTGATGTGAAAAAAACGGTGTTGTTTGACAGGCACGCCCCCTCTGCTTCTTGTGAAGCAAGAGAGGGGGGCAAAAGTCAGATAGTGCCCTTTGCCGGCTGGCTGATGCCGCTGTGGTATCAATCCATAAGTGCAGAACACGAGGCAGTTCGCAGGACGGCCGGGCTGTTTGATTGTACGCATATGGCTGTGTTGCAGATAGCCGGCAAAAACGCGCAGGATTTTTTAAATATCCTCACCACAAACGATGTTTCAACCCCGCACCTTCTTTCTGTTCAATCTTGTGAATATTTAGAAGGTGCGGGGTCAATGTTAAAACCGGGCAAGGCTCAATATTCATATATCCTCAACTCAATCGGTAATATTATTGATGATATTATCGTATATTGTATTGCTGATGACAATTATATGATGGTTGTTAATGCGGCCAATGA
>Ga0315275_10003493_pt1 | contig 14478 bp, 10 predicted proteins | sample YL17G03_0_MG_FD_205557 | JGI IMG/M metagenome (GOLD analysis project Ga0315275, IMG submission 205557) | Sediment microbial communities from Yellowstone Lake, YNP, Wyoming, USA - YL17G03_0 | ecosystem: Environmental > Aquatic > Freshwater > Lake > Sediment | place: USA: Wyoming | collected... | reverse complement strand
GGCCGCCGACCCCCGACGAGCTGGACGCCGAGAACAAAGCGATGCCGCGGGAAGGCATGATGTTCGTCGGCGACTCGGGAAAGATCCTGGCCGGCTTCCGGGGCGAGAGCCCGCAAATTCTTTCCGCGAAGAAGATGGCTCAATACCAGCAGCCGCCTCCTTCGCAGCCGGAAGGCCGCCGCCAGGGCCCTCCCGGCGAGCGCAACAGGATATGGCTGGACGCGTTCAAGGGCGGCGCCCCGTCGCCCGGCAATTTCCTGAATGCCGGGCCGCTTTCAGAGGCCGTGAACCTGGGCGCCGTGGCACTGCGGGCCGGCGCCCGGATCGTTTACGACTTCGACAGCATGAAGATCACGAACCTTTCGGAAGCGAATAGCTATCTGCGCCGCGAATATCGGAAGGGCTGGGAACTCTGAGGCCGGAGAGCGGCGAAGTGTCGCCAGGGAGTTGCGGTTATGGACCGTAGATGGTCACGGGTATTGCTGCTCGTTGTGGTTCTTGGCGCAGCGGTTTCTCTGCATCCCCAGGGCGGCCCTCCGCCCCCCAAGACCTGGATCGATCCCGACACCGGCCACCGCATCGTCCGGCTGACCGATGAGCCCGGCAGCGCCAGCCTCTACTTCAACCAGAGCCGCTACACGGCGGACGGTAAGAAGATGGTTTACACCACGCCGGGCGGAATCTCCGTGCTCGACCTGAAGACTTACTCCGTCAAGCCCGTGGTGCAGGGCAGAGTTCGGATCATTGAGGCCGGCCGCAAAACGCAGAGCGTCTACTACGTGAAGGAGGGCGTGGTCTGCTCGACGGACGTCGATACCGGCGCCACGCGCGAAATCGGCAAGCTCCCGCCGCGCGGCTCGGTGGCCACCGTCAACGCCGATGAAACGCTGCTGGCCGGCACCTACGTGGAGGGCACGGGACCGGACTATTACCCCGGCCCTCCGCCGCTGCCGCAACGGCTCGATCAGCCCTCCGGCAGAGGGCAGATGATGGAGCAGCGCTTCGCCGCCCGCCTGCCCATGGGACTCTTCACCGTCAACGTCAAGACCGGTGAAGTGAAGACCATTCACAAGAGCACGGACTGGCTCAACCACCTGCTGTTCTCGCCCACCGACCCCTCGCTCCTGATGTTTTGCCACGAAGGGCCCTGGCACAAGCTGGACCGCATCTGGACCATCCGCACCGACGGCAGCCGGCTCACGAAGATCCACACCCGCACCATGGAGATGGAGATCTTCGGCCACGAGTTCTGGAGCCCCGACGGCAAGACCATCTGGTACGACCTGCAGACGCCTCGCGGCGAGGTGTTCTGGCTGGTGGCCTACGAGCTCGAGACCGGCGCGCGCACTTGGTACCACCTGCAGCGCAACGAGTGGTCCATCCATTTCAACGTCACGCGCGATGGCTCGCTCATCTGCGGGGACGGCGGTGATGAAGGGCAGGTGGCGCGCGCCCCGGATGGGAAGTGGATCTACCTGTTTCGTCCCGAGCTGATCCAGAACCGCGGCACCGAGGACAAGAGCTTCGTCAAGCCCGGGGTGCTGCGCGCCGAGCGCCTGGTGAACATGTCCAAGCACCAGTACAAGCTGGAACCGAACGTCAGTTTCACGCCCGACCAGAAGTGGGTGGTATTCCGCTCCAACATGTTCGGACCGACGTACGTCTTCGCCGTCGAGGTGGCCAAGGCGGAAGCGGCTCGGGAACCGCGGTAGTGGGCCAGTTTCCGAGACAGGAGTCGGGCGCCCGGCGGACCGCTCAGGTATGGCCGAAGGCGTGGCCGGCTGCCCCTTGACTGAGTATAGACACACATATATACTTGCAGCTTATGAAGCCGCAATGCGCCAAGCTCTTTCGTAATGGTGGCAGCCAGGCGGTTCGCCTGCCCAAAAGTTGCCGGTTCTCCGACGATGAGAAGGAGGTCCTGGTCCGAAGGGAGGGCAACCGGGTCATCATCGAACCGGCTGACGTTTGGCCGCCCGAGTTCCTGCACTGTCTTGGCGCCTGGCCCCAGGAGATCGAGAGGCCGCCCCAGACGCCTGTCTCCTCGCTCGGCAGGGGGTCGAGGTGAGTGCGCGCTTCATGCTCGACACGGACACGGTCAGCTTCGCCCTGCGCGGCGTGGACAGTGTCCGAACTCGCTTGCTTGAGCTCCGCCCGTCCGAGGTCTGCATCAGCGTTTTGACTCTTGCCGAACTGCGCTTCGGCGCCGACCGGAAGCGCTCGAAGCGGCTCCACTCTCTGATCGACACGTTTGTGGCGTGCGTCCGGCCAGTGGTCTTCGACGAGAACGCCGCCGCCGCTTTCGGGCCGCTGGCGAACGCTCTGCTCGACAGGGGCGCACCGATCGGCCACATGGACACGCTGATTGCCGCCCACGCTGTGGCGCTTAACGTGGTTCTGGTGACCAACAACACCCGCCACTTCAGCCGGGTCCGCGGGCTGCGCACCGAGAGCTGGGCCGAGGGCTGAGGCTTTGGCGTCCGGGCGCCCAGCACGCCGGCGGTTGTGCCGACAACCATCGGCGGGGGCGCAACCACCGTGGAACTCGCCCATCAAGTGGTCAGGCGAGCAGGCACGCAAATCATTTTTCAGCTTGGGGGCGGGGTCCGACGCGGCGCAGAAAAACCGCGCCGGCCAGCTCCAGATGGTGGACGCCCGAGTTCCGCAGGGCGGCAGCCAGCGGTTCGGCCAACACCGAAAGATGCTCGAAGATGAAGCGGCCGGCGGCCTCCGCGGTGATGGCGGCGTGCCCGGCGTCGGATGAGGCCAGCGCGAACGCCTCCTTCAGCTTCAGGTAGCCGATGAAGCCGATCTGGACCGAGACGTGGTCCGGCGCTTCCGGGGTCGCCGGGCGATACGCAAAGGCTTCATAGAAGGTGTTTAACTCCGACATCAGGTAGCCGAGCTGAAGCGACTCGCGGTAACTCGCTTCGCGGGCCGGCGCGGGCCCGCCCGGGCCGAAAATGGAATGGTAGAGCGGTTCGGTGGCGTCCTGGAGCGCCTGTTGGGCCGCGGCGCGCAGCTCGGCATCCGCGGTTTCCGCCGCAAGGCCCTCCACCTGGTGGCGCCAGTTTGCCGAGGGGCATTCGAACAACAGGCCCAGCAAGCGCCAGTCAGCCGCTTCCCGGAGCAGTTGCCCCTGGCGCGAATCGCCCCCCGGCCCCTCGGACTCGGTTGCGGTGCTCATTCGGAAGTCAAATCCGCGGAATCTGCGGAATCTGCGGCTAGGCCCCCCATCACTTTACGGCACGCATCAGCAGCGGTATCCAGCCGGTTCGCATCTTGCGCGCACCCACTTCCTGCCGGCCTCCATCCCAGACGGCGAAGGCCACCACGGTCCTGGCGCCGGGCGTGAGACCGTCGGGCACGGGCCTGACGATCACCACCGCCCATCCCTCGCGCGTGCGCACCCCCTGGCCCTTCGATCGCGATGATGGGGCGGGCGCCAGCGTCCCGGGCCCTTCGGCAACCATGTCCTCGACCGGCATGGCGCGCGGCCCGACGCGCCGGTTGCCGGCCGCCTCGGCCGGAGCGTAGCGCTTCGCCATTTCCTTCTGGGCCGTCGAGCCCTTCTCCAGTGATGAGGCTTCAAACGGGTAGTGGTCGATGCTGGCGTTGGGATAGAGGTCGCGGATGGTGTCGCCCCTTCCGTTCACCGAGGCCTGCCAGTCGGCCCGCCAGAAGGTGATCTGGACCGGGCGGCCGGGCTCGCCCATCTGCGGGGCCGGCGGCTTCGCATCGTTTGTCTTGGGGAGCTGCACGGCACAGGCGTCCAGGAACCGGCCGGAGCCGGGCAAATCGTTCTGCGCCGGGTCCGCCCACTGCAGCCGAAAGGCGATGTCCGATCCGTCCGTGATCGCTCGGACAAGCAGCTCGGGGGTGGAGGGCGTCATCAACCGCGGCTCGACCAGGTCTTGCAAGAGGAGCTTGGCCAGGTATTCGGGCGCTTGGTTCCAGGCCGCGTCGTTGGGGCTCAGTGGCGGCGCCTGGGAGACGGCCACCACCTCGTTGGTTCGCTGCGGCGCTCGCCGGCAGCCTGCCGCGGCAAGCAGGCACAGGATCACGGCGGGCAGCGCCAGCCGGGATAACGTTCGCATAGGGTTCTCCTTGCCGTCACGGGCAATTCACCCGGGCAACCTGGTATTTGGCGTCGAACGCGGCGCGGACATAGACCGGTTCCCTGATCGGGACGCGCACCACCTGGGCGCCGTGCTGGTCCACGCCGGCCACCGAATCCCCCTGCCGGCTCCATCGCCACACCGCCTTCTCGGTGGAGCCGAACAGGCACAGCAGGCCGGAAAGGTCCGCGTCTTTGGGCGCCTGGCGATAGGCGCTGACGGCATCGTCAACGCCCGGCCCGAACAACTGCCGCAGGAACGGCAGCGGCGCGTGGACCGGCGGGATGTAATACACGTTCGGCTCCAGCCCGAATTGCGGGAACAGCGGGAGCGCAACCTTCTTGATGTGCACCAGGTAGTCGATGGGGTTGTCGGCACGCGCCTTGTCGGGCGTCGAAAGCCAGCCCGCCAGGCGAATCTTGCCGATGCAGTTGACGAAGCATTGCGGCTGCAGGCCCTGCTCGTTCTTGGGGAAGCAGGCGATGCATTTCTCCGAGGTGCCGGTCATGGGGTTGTAGAAGGCCTTCTTGTAGGGGCAGGCCCGCACGCACTCCTGGTAGCCGCGGCAGCGCCCCTGATCGATCAGCACGATACCGTCTTCCCGCCGCTTGTAGATCGAGGAACGCGGGCAGGAAGCCAGGCACGCCGGATAGGTGCAGTGGTTGCAGATGCGCGCCAGGTAGAAGAACCAGTTGTGGTGGGGCAGGGAAAGCGCCGCACCCTTATCCACCTGGCCGGCGCAATCGTCCTCGCCGACGTTGGGATAAGCATAGTCGCGGGATTCCGGCCGCCACCCCAGCACGCGCTCGCCCGCCGGCGCCGATTCGAAGATCGTCTGGCCCTCGTACACCCTGCCGTTCCAGTTCTGCCCGTCGAGCATCTGGAGCAGTTTCACGTCCCAGGCCAGCGGGTAGCAGCCGTAGGGCTTGGACTCAACGTTGTTCCACAGCATGTACTCCTGGCCCTTGCCCGAGGTCCAGGTGGTCTTGCAGGCCAGGGTGCAGGTCTGGCAGGCGATGCACTTGTTGATGTCGAAGACGGCCGCAAACTGTTGCCCCGGACGGCTCCCCGGATACCAGTAAGACATTTCCCGTCCGATCTGCCAGTTGAAGACACGCGCCATAGTTACTTCTCCTTCCGGGCGCGTCCCGGCTCCTGGGCCCGTCCGGGGGACCGGACAGGCGAAGGCGCCTGGTGCGCGGTGATGAATTCGCCGGAGAGATACCGCTTCATTTCGGCCGACTCATAGCGCGGCCGGATGCCGAGAGCGGCAGGACGCCAAAGCGCGTCCGGGGCGATGCCGCCGGGCTCGGCGCGGGTGATCTTCACGATGGCCTCGCGCGGCGCGCCCGTGGGGCAATGGACGTCGGGCAGGAACCCCTTGCCGATGCTCTGCCCGAACGTGTTCTTGCGGACCAGCGAGTCGGTCATCCAGGTGGGCTTCAGCCAGCCGCGGGTGGCCGACTGGTGCGAGCCGGAGCGGAACATGGCCTGGTAGTTGGTCCGCGGGTTCTTGGCCAGGCCGTCGGGCCGCGACCGCTGCCCTTCTTGCGAGCCGGGCGTGGCGCCGTACATGTTGAACCACATGCGGGTGACGCCGCGCGGGGTGCCTGGGTAGTAGCGGGCGCGGCACAGCAGGCGCGCGAACTCATAGTCGCGCTGGTTCTTCTGCCAGCCGCGGAAGGGCCGGTCCTCCGGATCGCCGTCGATCCAAACGTAGTCGCCGTCCTCGACGCCCAGCTCCCGGGCATCGGTTGGATTCATGTCCACGTAGCCCTCGGTGACGAACGGGGCGCGCTTGTCGTGGCGGTACAGGTCGCCGAAGGGGCCGAACAGCACCGCCACCATGTCGGTGTCGATGGGCGTGGTGTGGGACCCGTGCCGGTACTTCGGCGTGTGGAAAATGAACTTGAAGCCCTCCTGGATGCGCGGGTGCACGGTCTTGCGGGCCTCGGCCCAGGTATACACCACGTTGCGGCCGCATCGGGTCTCGCCGGAGAGATCGTTGCGCAACACGCCGTAGGCTTCCGGCCCCGCCGGCCGCAGCGCTTCGTGCTTCGGCGCGATGATGATATTCGGCTCGTAGAAGGTGGAGTCCACCGGCTCGCGGTGCACCGGCAGGTTCTCGCCGGCCTCGATAAACTCATCCTCCTCGCGGTAGAACTCCAGCCGCCCGCTCTTGGTGTACCAGGGCTGCGAATCGGTCACCTGCTCGAAGCCCACGGCCTTGGGCGTGGTGCGGCTGTTGAGCAGCGCCGGGATGCCCTCCTTGGCCCTGGCCTCCAGCTCGGCGATCTTGAAGCCCTTGGTGTTGGTGGAATGGTCGAGGATGCGCTGCAGGTAAACGTCGGTGCGCCCATCGCGCACGAATTTCCACATGGCGCTGAAGCGCTGGTCTCCGGTCAGCTCGGCCAGCTTCGAGCCCACCAGCGCCAGCACCTCGATGTCGCCCAGGGTGTTGAAGATGCGCTTGATCGGCGTGCGCGGGAAGACCTGCAGGAAGGGGTTGGTGACCGACGCCGTCATGTCCGGGTGCTTCAGCTCGGCCCAGGAATCGACGCCGAACACCACGTCGGCCCATTCGCACGACGTGGACCACCACCACTCCTGCACCGCGATCATCTCGATGCGCGGCAGCACGTTCACCACCGTGTTGTAGTGCCACTTGACGTTGCCGAGAATGGAGTTGGCGTTGGCGAACCACAGCGACTTGGTGGGCGCCGGCATGTGCGTCGAGCCGGTCAGCAGCTTCTTGCCGACGCGCAGCGGACGGTCTTCGTGGTTGTAGTAATGCGCCGACTCGCCTTTCCAGTATTGCCGGGGGCGCGCCGGCCTGGCCGGGTCCAGCTCGATGTCGAACGGATTCTCGTTGATGTACTGGGCCGCGCCGTTGAACAGCGCCACGCGGTAATTGCCGGCATAGGAGCCCACGTTGCCGCCGATTTTCCCGACGTTGCCGGTAAGGGCGGCCAGCAGGAAGATGTCCCGGTCCTTGTTGTCACTGTTGAAGAACTGGTTGGGGCCCATGCCGACGGCGAACAGCGTGGTGCCGGGCTCCTTGGCGAAGTGGCGCGCCAGCGACTCCACGGCGGCCGCCGGCGCCCAGGTGATCTCCTCGACGGTCGCCGGATCGAAGTGCGCCGCGTACTCGCGGACCAGGTCGAAGACGGGGCGGCAGCGCACCTTCTTGCCGTCGGCCAGCGTCACCTCCACCGAGCCTTCCAGCAGCGGGTCGCCGACCGTCGAGTTCTTGCCGACCATATCCCGCGTGAGCTTCCTGGGGCCGTTGCCGGCGCGATCCCACCACACGTAGTCGCCCCACTCCAGGCGCAGCTTTTCGGGGATGATCATCTCTTTCTGGGCGACCGGCGGCGGTTCCTTCTCGCCCTCTTTCAGCACCCGGGCGCGCTTCAACTCGGCGGGCGCGTCGCCGGACACCTCCTGGGCGCGCAGGCACTTCAGGGTGTCCATGCGCACCAGGATGGGCAGGTCGGTCCACTGCTTGACGTAGTTGGGGTCGTACAGCTTTTCGCGCAGGATGACGTTGGCGAAGCCCAGGGCCAGCGCGGGAGTGGTACCCGGCCGGACCACCAGCACGTCGTCGCCCTTGGAAGCGGTGGACGAGTATTCGCAGGCGATGACCACCACGCGGGTGCCCTTCAGGCGCGCTTCCGTCAGCCAGTGGGAATCGGGCATCTTGGTGGCGATCCAGTTCATGCCCCAGACGACCACGGTCTTGCAGTGCTCGACAGCGGAAAGATCGAACTCCACGGTCTGCTGGCCGGTGACCATGGGATGGCCCGGGGGCAGGTCGGTGTGCCAGGAATAGTTGTCGAAGCCGCGGCCGCCCAGGGCCTTGTCGGGCGGCGCCTGGCGGATCTGCGAGTCCAGCAGGGCCATGGAGTTGGCCATGCGATACAAGCCCAACACCCGCGTCATGCCCAGCAGCGGCATGCCGCCGCGGAACTTCAGCACCTGGGTCCCCGCTCCCTGGGTGGCCTCGATGGTGGCCTCGTCATAATGCTGCTGGCGAAGCCGCCGCTTCCCCTCCTCACCGCTGTAAGTCTGCGCAATGTTCTTGAGAGCCGCGGCCACGATCTTCGCCGCCTCATCGTGCGGCACGCGCACCCACTGGTCGCGCGCGCGCTGGAAATACTCGCGGGGAGGCAGGCCGTCTTTCTCGCGCGGGAAGCCTTTGTCGAACCACTGTTTAAACCCGGCGCGCACCATGCACTGGGTGATGCGCCGGTCGCCGTAGAAGCGCCGCGTCAGCGCCAGGCCCTTCTGGCAGACGCGCGGGTCCCAGCGGTTGCTGGCGCGGTTGCCGGCCAGGTCGGAGGCTTCCCCGTAGCGCATGGTCGGCCCGATGCGCGTAATCACTCCCTGGCGCACGTAGGCGTTCAGCAGGCAGTTGTGCGTGTCGTTCGGCGCGCAGAGGAAGACGTACTTCGAGTCGAACTGCCACAGGTCGCGGTAGGCACGCTCCCAGCCGCGGTCGGGGTAGGCAGCCAGGGGATTGGACACGTCGTCCAGGCCCCAGGCCTGCCTCGCCGATTCCACGAACGCCGCCAGGCCGCCGGCGGCGGCCGTGCCCAGAAACCCGCGCCGCGATAGTCGCTTGTTCATAATTGCCTTTCCTTCCTACTCACACCGGGCTTCTTATGGAGTCGCCGGGGGACCGGGGGCCGGCGGGACGCCAGCGCTCCATAACCGAATGAAGGCCACGACCGACTCGATCTCCGCGGCCGACAGCGTGCGGCGGGCCGGCGACGGGTTCAGAAAGCCTTCCATGGCCGTGCCGCGGCGGCCGCGGGCGATGGTTTGCACCAGGTAGGTGTCGGTGGCCGCGGACAACAAAACCTTGTTATTCAGCGCCGGACCCTCGCCGCCCTCGCCACGCGCGCCGTGGCACCCGGAGCAGGCGGCGGCGAACAGCCGCTTGCCCGGCGCCGCCTCGGCGGTGATCCAGCGCGGCGGCGTGCTCTCGGGCCTGGCCTCAACTCCGCCCAGCCGGCGCAAATAGGAAACCACCTGCGCGACCTCGCCGGGCCGCAGGCCGCCGTCCTTTTCACCCCAGGCCGGCATGCGCCGTCCGGGCCGTCCTTTGCGAATCGTCTGGGCCAGAAAATCGTCCGGCGCCAGGCTCAGGAAATCCAAATTGGCGATGGCCGGAAACGGCTGCATGCCCGGTGCGCGCCTCCCCTGGCCTTCGGTCCCGTGGCAGCCGGCGCAGAAGGCGCCGAAGATGGTCGCGCCCTCCGGCTGGAATTCGCGCTCGCCCAAGCGCGTCACCCGCAGCCGGTCCTTGGGCAGGAAGGTCCCCGGCAGGTCGCGGCGGCGAAGCGAGAGGACGTACATGGTGAGCAACCGGATGTCCTCTTCCGCCGCTTGCACCGGCGGCATTTGTGAACCGGGCACCAGGGCGCCCGGAGCGCGGAAATGCTCGGCAAGCCAGTTTTCCAATGTCGGCTTGCCGGGCACTTCCGCGAAGTCCAACTGCCCCGGGTCCTTTTCGCCGGCGCGGGACAGATCGGGCCCTTCGTCACCGCCCACGCCACTCACCTTGTGACAGCCCAAACAGCCATGGGAATGGAACGCGGCCTTGGCCTCGATCAGTGGCGCGGCCGCCATGCGGGTGGCGAGAAAAACGGCCAGCAAATCGCGGTCGGACTCGCTGATGGGAGCAAACGAGGTCTTCCAGGGGCCGCCGGAGACCGCAGCCGATTTCCGAAGATGCTTCGCATACCAGTCGGCGTCGTACCCGCTGATTCCCGCGCGAGACAGGTCCGGTCCTTCCATGCCGCCGCCACCGGGCCGCAGCAGCCCGCCACGCCCGTCCAGGGGATGGCAGGCCAGGCAGTCGAGCCGCTCGAATGCCACGCGGGCCAGGGCCAGGTGCGGCTGGTTCGGAACGCGGATGGCAACGTGACAGGCGCCGCACCCCGCATAGCTGAAGCGTGCCGGAATCATCGGCTCGGGCCAGAAGTGCACGTTGCCGTGGGCGTCCGCCTTCTCGGTGGCCTGTCCCTGCCCGCCGTGGCAGACCGTGCAGCCGTAGTCGGCCGGATCGTGAACCACAGGTTTGTGCGCCCTGGCCACTGCCGCTCCGGCAAGGCTCTGCTCCCCCGGCGCCATCCCCACGTGGCAAGAGACGCAGCGGTCGCTGATCCGCAGCCCGGGGTTCACGATCTGCCGGAGCTGGACCTTGATGGGACCTTCGTCCGCGCGCATCTGGGCCTGCAGCCGGCGCCACTCGCGCAGCAGGTTCTCCTGCACGGCGGCGATGATCAAAAGCACGAGCACGCCGAGGCTGGAACCGAGCAGCAGGTATTTATTCTTCGCCATACAATGCGGCGCCCGCTATCAATGTTTCGGCCAATCGGCCGGCGACCAGTAGAAAGCCCAGTTCGGCCCGCGGAAATAAGTGCCGATGACGGTCAGCACCAGGAACCCGCACAGAAAGCAGGTGAAGAGCCCCAGCGCTCCGGCGCGGGTCGATTGGCAGCGCCGCACCAGCCAGACCGAATACGCGCCGTAGACCAGCGTCAGCAACGTCCCGGGGTTGATCACGGTAATGACAAGCTGCGGGATGTTCGGGAACCACTCGCGAAGCCACCCGAAGCGTATGGCGAAGGCTTCGATGGCCAGTGGAGCGAGCAGGCCGACCCCCATGGCCCGCCACACCAGCGGCCGTCCCCCCGGACCGCCGAACCACTCCCCGCTTCCCGCCTCCTCGCGATCCAGGTAGGGGATCAGTCCCAGCCCGATGAGCACGATTCCCGGTATCCCGATGCCGCCCATGAAGGCGGAGAATGAAACCAGCTCCTGCAGGCCCAGGAAATACCACGGCGCTTTGGCGGGGTTCTCGGGAACGGCCGGGTTCGCCAACTCTTTCAGCGGCGCGTCGGAGATCATGGACAGGGCCAGGCAGATGAGAAGCGTCAGCATGGCCACGCCCATCTCCGCATAAAAGAGATGCGGCATCGACGGCACGGTGTTTTCCGGGCCGCGATTGACCAGCGGCGTGCGCCCGCGGACAATGGCCGCCAGGCTGTAGGTCTTCGCCGGCGCCTCGGTAAAAACCGGGTAGGTGTCGCCCGGGGGCGGCCCCAGCCGCGCGTCGGCATCGGCCGGCCGCGCCAGCCCGCCGTCTTTCCGGATGCGCCAGAAGTGAACCGCCAGCAACCCCGCCAGCGCCAGCGGCAGGATCATGACGTGCAGCAGGTAGAACCGGATCAGCGCTTCCGGGCCCACGGTGTCCGCTCCCAGCAGGATCAGCCGCTGCAAGCCGCCCGGGTCAAACCACGCGGTGATGCCCAGCGCGTCGGTGACCTCTCGCGGCGATTGGGCGATGTTGGCGCCGATGGTGATGGCCCAGTAGGCCAACTGGTCCCAGGGCAGCAGGTAGCCGGTGAACGACAGCCCCAGCGTGAGCACCAGCAGCCCCATGCCCACCAGCCAGTTGTACTCGCGCGGCTTGCGGTAGGCCGCCGTGTAGAAGGTGCGGGCCATATGCAGGATTACCGTCACCACCATGGCGTTGGCGGCCCAGCGGTGCGCGTTGCGGATGAAGCGGCCCGTGGGAACCACGAAATGGATGTCCTTGATCGACTGGTAAGCGCCGTCCGGGTAAGGCCTGTAATAGAACATCAGCAGCACCCCGGTGACCAGGGTGATCAGGAAGGCCGCGGCGCTGGCGATGCCCAGCCCCAGCGTGGTGCTCCAGCGCAGCGTCCAGCGGTGGGTGCGCACCGAGTGCAGGTGCAGGAAGACGTTGCCGAAAATGAACGTGGAGCGGGTGCGGTCGGTGGTGGGCGCCCCGCCGCGGGCCGCCGTCTGGAGGATGCGGCGGGGCGCCGCCCGCAGGTTCTCCAGGAACTCCCGCATCGCCGATCGTGGAGGAGTCGCAACGTTCATGCCTGCACCTTGGTGCCGGGTTTCGCGGCCGTGCCTTCATCCACGATTAGCCTGCCGCCCGCCGCGCTCACCTGCAGCCAGGGAAGGGCGCGCGGCGCCGGCCCTTTTGTGACCGCACCGTCGCGCGCAAACCGCGAACCATGGCACGGGCACTCAAACCCTTCCGCCGTGGGTTTCACCACGCAGCCCAGGTGGGTGCAGATGATGGAGATGGCATACACGCCTTGCGCATCGCGAAACACCGCCACCTGCCGGCCCGGCGGAACGTAGGGCTCGCCCGGCGCCAGCGCGTCCGGCAGCGCCACGCGAAACTTCTTGGACGGAGACGGCAGCACCGCCGCCTTCGGAAGCCGCAGCATGCCAAACAAGGCAAACACCAAGGCCGAGACGGTGGTCCAGATGGCCGCCAGGCCCAGCAGGTCGCGGCGGGGCATCGGTTCCGGGTCCAGGCGCGAGCGAGGGGGCCCGGGCTTGACCGTCATGCGCACCTCCAGGCGGCGCAGTACGTGACGCGCTCCATGGTGATGGCGTCCGTGGGGCAGCGCATGGCGCACAGCGCGCAGCGGATGCAGCGTTCTTCGTCCTTGAGTATCGCGGAATTTTCCTCCAGGGCGGCGTCGCGGCCCAGGATATTCTCGGTGACCGCCGCCGCCTCCGCGTCACCGCCCACCTGGTCGAGTGAGACCAGCTTCAGGCACAGCGTGGGGCAGACGTCCACGCACCCGCCGCACAGCACGCACCGGCTGCCGTCGAACACCGGGGTGACGCCGCAATCCAGGCAGCGAGAAGCCTCGCGCACGGCCTGGTTCCGGCCGTACCCGGTTTCCACCGGCGCGTCGGGATCTTTCAGGCGCTCGTCCGGAGGAGCCGTGGGAATCGCCTGGCGCCGGATGGCTTCATACCCGCGCTCGCGGCGGTACAGGGGCAGCACCAGGTGCGCGGTCACCGCGTCCTGTTGTAGCCGGCGGCCCGTCACATGCTCGTAGACCGAGCGGGCCGCCGCCTTGCCGGAAGCCACGGCATCGATGAGCAGCCGGGTGCCGTGGGCCAGGTCGCCGGCCACGAACACGCCCCGTGCGGTGGTGGCCAGGGTGGCGGGATCGACCCTGGGCCAGCCGGGCCGTGCCAGCTCGATGTCCTCTCCGCCCTGCTCGAAAAAATCCAGCGCCGGCGCCTGGCCTACCGCCAGCAGCACGGTGTCGCAGGGAATGCCGCGGCGGTCGGCATCGTCATAGACCGGAGCAAATCGCTTCTCCTCGCTGTAGACGCGCAGGCATTTGCGGAACAGCACGGCGGCCGGCGCGCCGTCGCCGCCGCGCTGGATCTCCAGCGGCCCCCAGCCGTTCAGCCGCTCGATGCCCTCTTCGTCGCCTTCCAGAATCTCGATGGTGTCGGCGGGCATCTCCTCCAGCGACTCGAGCGAGACCAGGCGGACGCGCGCCGTGCCGGGCAGCCGGGCGGCGGTGCGGGCCGTGTCGTAGGCGACCTGCCGGAGCACGGTCCGGGCCACGTCGTAAGCCACGTTGCCCCCGCCGATCACCACCACTTCACGGCCGATATCCAGGCGGGAGCCGACCGCCACGGCGCGCAGCAGATCGACGCCGCCGTACACCCGCGGCCCCCGCTCGCCCGGCAGACCCAGGGCCCGGGACGACTTGGCGCCGACGGCGATGATCACCGCCGCGTGCTCGCGCCGCAATTCGGCCAGCGACACGTCCTTGCCGACCGTGACCCCACAGCGGATTTCGACTCCCAGGGCCTCGATGACGGCGACCTCGCGGGCAATGACTTCCCGCGGCAAGCGGTACGATGGAACCCCGACGGCCAGCATGCCCGCCGGTATCGGCTCGGTTTCGAAAACCACCGGCCGAAAGCCCAGCAGCGCCAGGTCGTGCGCCGCCGACAGCCCGGCCGGGCCGGCGCCGATGATGGCTACCCGCTCGCCCGCTGCCTTCTGTAGTTTCCCGTCCAGGCTGGAGTGCACGAGCGCCGCCATTTCATCGGGGTAGGCGACAATTGAGGCAGGTGAGAGCTGGACGGTGCGCAGCACGTCGGCGGGCGCGAGCGTTTCCGGGCCGGCCAGCTCGCAGGCCAGCCGCTTCAAGGCCCGAATCGCAATCGGGCGGTCGCGGGCCACGAAGTGGCCATCGTCATCCACCCGGGGGACGAATCCGCGCCGGCAGGCCGCCTCGCAGGGCGCTCCGCACACGCGCCCGCAGATGGAGGCAAAGGGGTTCGCGCCGCGGGCGATCAGGTAGGCTTCTTCAAACCGGCCGGCGGCGATGGCGCGAACGTACCCGCGGGCGTCGGTGTGCACCGGACAGGCTGCCTGGCAGGAGATCAGGTCCCTGTGGTAGTTCTCGCCGGGCACCTGGACCTTCAATAACGCCATCGCACTCATCCAGCGGACACAATTCAACAGAGTAGCGCGCCCCCCGCGGTG
>Ga0315275_10003492_pt1 | contig 14480 bp, 11 predicted proteins | sample YL17G03_0_MG_FD_205557 | JGI IMG/M metagenome (GOLD analysis project Ga0315275, IMG submission 205557) | Sediment microbial communities from Yellowstone Lake, YNP, Wyoming, USA - YL17G03_0 | ecosystem: Environmental > Aquatic > Freshwater > Lake > Sediment | place: USA: Wyoming | collected... | reverse complement strand
AAAGAATTCTAATCTCTAATCTCATTCTCATTTGCGATCCTCTTGACTGGATTGGTTAATACGGATATATTCAACAACGTTTAACTAATCAAGGATGTTTATTATGTCGCCATCTAAAGTATTATTGATCGATGTGATTCGTGAATGGTCACAGGTATTTATGCACCGCTCCATGCGCGAATTCAAAACCTTCATGGACGAAACTGGTTTGTCATTTTCTCAAATCAGCATTCTGATGCGCTTGTTTCACGGAAGAAGTGCAGGTGTTTCAGAGATTGGTGATAATTTGGGGGTAACCAGCGCAGCCGCCAGTCAGGCTGTAGACCGTTTGGTTCAGATGGGGATGATCGAACGAACAGAAGTACCTCAAGACCGCCGCGCAAAACGTCTTGAACTTACTCTGAAGGGTCGAGCTTTGATAGAAAAAGGGATTGAGGCTCGCAGCAACTGGGTCAAGGGTCTCACCAAAGCCCTTTCCTTGGATGAGCAGGAAATGATCATTTCCGCCCTCACTCTGTTGACGGAAGCTGCTCGCAAAACGAGCGAGTAACTGAAGCCAATACCGAGAATTATACGTCCCCTACAGATAGGTAAAATATTCAACACTCATCATTTTGTCCCGATTGAAAATCACATCAAGGAGTCTTTACCACCATGCTTCGACTAGCCAGATACTTAAAACCTTATTTGCTATTGATCATATTAACCATCGTCTTATTGTTCGTACAGGCAAATGCTGACCTGGCCCTCCCCGACTATATGTCGAAAATTGTCAATAACGGAATTCAGCAAGGGGGTGTGGAGAATGCCGTGCCAAAGGCTATACGCAAGAGCCTGATGGACAAACTTGTCATATTCATGAGCAGCGCAAACAAATCCATCCTACTCTCCAATTATTCTTTACTGGATAAGAACTCAGCAGATTTCCCTGCTTACATCAATGAATATCCGGCGCTCGCCAACGAACCTGTCTACGTGCTCAATAGCATCAGTGCTGCTGAAATTGCTTTGCTTAACCCAGTAATGGGTAAAGCATTCTTGATTGTTGAGACATTACAACAAGCCCTGGCAGATCCGGCCAAAGCCGCTGCCATGGGTCAAGGTCTTGGCTTCGACCTGTCAAAACTACCTCCCGGGATCGATGTTTTCAGTCTACTTTCCAATCTACCCCCAACCCAATTAGCCACCTTGGTATCTACGATCGATCAGAAATTTGCCACTTTGGGTGACAAAATGATCATCCAGATAGCGGTCGGGGCTGTAAAGGCGGAATATTCTGCTCTTGGCATGGATACTGCAAAACTGCAAACGAATTACATCATCCATGCTGGTGTCCTCATGTTGTTGCTATCACTGCTGTCCATCACCTGCACAATGATTGTAGGATTTCTTTCTGCCAAAACAGCCGCGGGGGCTTCCCGTGATATTCGCAAGTATGTTTTTCAAAAGGTTGAAAGTTTCTCCAACACAGAATTTAATAAATTCTCAACTGCTTCCCTGATCACCCGCTCGACCAATGATGTCACCCAGATTCAGATGGTCATCATCATGATGATGCGCATGGTATTTTATGCACCCATAATCGGGGTTGGAGGAATCATACGGGCTATTGGGAAAAGTGCGAACATGTGGTGGATCATCGCCCTCGCTGTAGTTGTCTTGCTCGGCCTAATCCTGGTTGTTTTTTCAATTGCACTTCCAAAGTTCAAGATCATCCAAAGCCTGATAGACCGGCTAAATCTCGTGATCCGTGAAAACCTCTCCGGCATGATGGTCATCCGGGCATTCAACATGCAAACTTTCGAGGAGAATCGCTTTGACAAAGCTAATCAAGATCTAACCAGCAATAGCTTGTTCATTAACAGAGTGATGGTCATTATGATGCCGTTGATGATGTTGATCATGAATGGCGTAACACTCTTGATCATCTGGGTTGGCGCCCATCAGGTGGCAAGTTCTGCGATGCAGGTTGGCGATATGATGGCTTTCATGCAATACGCCATGCAGATTGTCTTCGCTTTCTTAATGCTATCCATGATGTTCATCATCCTGCCGCGCGCCTCTGTTTCTGGTGGGCGAATTGCCGAAGTCCTGGAAACCGAACCGGTGATAAAGGACCCATCCCTTCCAGAAAAATTTAGCCAACCGTTCATTGGGACTGTTGAATTTCGTAATGTATGCTTCCGCTATCCAAGTGCGCTTGAAGATGTGCTGCACGACATTTCTTTTACATCTCTTCCCGGTCAAACTACAGCATTCCTGGGATCCACAGGTTCTGGGAAATCAACGATTGTGAATCTGATTCCCCGTTTTCATGATGTAACTGATGGATCAATCCTCGTGAGTGGAACGGATATACGAAATGTCCTTCAAAGTGATTTGCGCGACAAGATCGGGTATATCCCCCAGAAAGGTATGCTTTTCTCCGGCACAATTGAAAGCAACCTGTTATATGCGGATGAAAATGCCAGCCCGGAAGACTTATTAGTTGCAGCAGAAATTTCCCAAGCGCAGGAGTTCATTTCTTCAAACCCTGAGGGATTACAGGCTGAAGTCGCTCAAGGCGGTGCGAATGTATCCGGTGGTCAAAAGCAACGTCTTTCAATTGCTCGTGCCCTGGTTAAGAAAGCTCCGATCTATATATTTGATGATAGTTTTTCAGCGTTGGATTTTAAGACAGATGCTGCATTAAGAAGATCCCTCAAAGAGAAGACTGCTTCGAGCACAGTCTTGATTGTCACACAGCGCGTTTCCACCATCAAGAACGCTGAGCAGATAATTGTTCTCCATGAGGGTAGGATTGTCGGAAAGGGTACACACCGTGAGTTAATGGATGGTTGCGAAGTTTATCGGGATATCGCCTTATCGCAACTCAGCAAGGAGGAATTAGCATGATGCATAGTAGTACTCCAATTGGGCGTGGTTCACCTCGAGGCGGACCGATGGGTGGTCCAATGGGACGCGGTGGACCGATGGGTATGATGATGAAAGGTGAAAAGCCCCGCGATCTAAAAGGAACAATGCTGAAGTTGATTCGCTATCTTAGTTCTTACAAGACAGCCTTCATCATCGTGATGATTTTTGCTGTTGCTTCCACAATTGCATCCATCGTTGGACCCAAAATTTTAGGTAAAGCGACTACAAGACTATTCGAAGGGGTAATGAACCAGATCGCAGGAACCGGAGCAGGGATTGATTTTACATATATTGGTCAAATTGTTATTTTGACTCTCTCTCTTTACCTGCTTTCATCGATGTTCAGTTATGTCCAGGGCTGGATCATGTCGAATGTATCCATGAACATCACCTATCGTTTCCGCAAGGAGATAGCTGAAAAGATCAACCGGATGCCACTGAAGTATTTTGATGGCACGATCCATGGCGAAGTACTCTCCCGGGTTACAAATGACGTGGACACGGTCAGCCAGACTTTGAATCAGAGTTTAACCCAAATCATTACATCTTTGATTACCGTTGTTGGTATTCTTGTGATGATGTTCTCGATCAGTTGGTTGATGACACTGGTTTCCTTGTTGATTCTTCCCCTTTCCATGGGTTTCATTGGCCTGGTGATCCGCCAGTCTCAAAAATATTTTAAACAACAGCAGGATTACCTGGGTCATGTTAATGGCCATGTAGAAGAAATGTATGGCGGCCATGTGGTCATGAAAGCATTTAATGGTGAAGCAAAGAGCGTTGAGATCTTCGACCGGATTAATAACATCCTGTATGGTTCTGCCTGGAAATCCCAATTCCTTTCTGGCCTGATGATGCCAATCATGACTTTCATAGGTAACCTGGGATATGTGGCTGTGACTATCCTTGGTGGTTACCTAGCGACCAAAAATGCAATCACCATTGGTGATATCCAGGCATTCATTCAATATGTACGTTCATTTACCCAGCCGATTGCACAACTTGCTAATGTTTCCAATGTACTTCAACAGACAGCCGCTGCGGCAGAGCGTGTATTCCAATTCCTTGCTGAGGAAGAAGAAGTGCCCGATTCTCCCACCCCGGCTAAGATTGAACAAGTCAAAGGTCTGGTTGAATTTAAGAATGTCCGCTTTGGTTATTCACCTGAAAAGATAATCATTAATGATTTCTCATTTTACGCAAATCCCGGTCAGAAAATTGCCATTGTCGGTCCAACCGGCGCTGGAAAAACCACGATGGTTAAATTGCTGATGCGCTTTTACGATGTTAACAGTGGAGCAATTTTGGTGGACGGGAATAATATCAAGGATCTCACCCGAGGTGACCTGCGCTGCATGTTTGGCATGGTATTGCAGGATACCTGGTTATTCAACGGGACCATCCTGGAGAATATTCGTTATGGCCGTTCAAATGCCACCGATGACGAAGTTATTGAAGCGGCAAAAGCCGCACATGTTGACTATTTTGTCCGCACCCTTCCGGATGGTTACAACATGGTGCTCAACGAAGAAACCTCCAACATATCTCAGGGACAGATGCAGTTGATGACGATCGCCCGCGCCATCCTGGCAGATCCCAGGATCCTCATTTTGGACGAGGCAACGAGTTCGGTTGATACCCATACTGAGGTATTGATCCAGAAGGCGATGGATTCCCTGATGAAGGACCGCACGAGTTTTATCATTGCCCATCGCCTTTCTACCATTCGCGATGCCGATTGGATCCTTGTAATGAAAAATGGCGATATTGTAGAGCAGGGTAAGCACACCAAACTTCTGGCGAAGAATGGCTTTTACGCCGAGCTCTACAATAGCCAGTTTGAAGGAAAGGAAATCTAATTTCGAATCACAAACCGAGTATGGCATAACATTCTGGCTCCCAAGATATCTGAAAAGGCGCGGCTGATTTCTGTCCTCAATCCGCAACCACAATCAGGATGATTGGAAGAACTGGATAAATATTATGTCAGGACTCTCCTAATGTTGATTTCCTGATTTAGATCTTCCCTGAGAAGTTGCGGTACAATTTGCCTGAATATTTAGATCGAAAGGATTACAATGGCGCGCTCAAAAGAACTTAATCGCCACATGGCAAATTTCCAAAAGGAAATCGATGGAGCGTTTCTATATCATGCGCTGGCTGATTCCGAAAAACAATCCAAGTTGTCTGAACTTTATCGGCGCCTGGCATCCAGTGAAGAAAAACATGCTCTGGCCTGGGAAACACGATTAATAAATGCTGGGATAAAATTGCCATCTCGTAAACCAAGCCAGCGCGCCCGCATCTTGGCATTCCTCGCCAAGAGGTTCGGACCACAATTCGTACTGCCCACCATCACAGGGAATGAGCAGGCAGATAGCCGTGCATACGACAATCAACCTGAAAATGACACAGGCAGGATGTCTGCTGACGAAAGATCCCATGCTCGCTTGCTCACAATGGTGGGAAGCAGCACAAGCGGCCTATCAGGCGGGATAGTAGCGCAGATGGAAGGCCGTCATAAAGCCAGTGGCGGAAACGCTTTGCGAGCGGCAGTTCTTGGCGCAAACGATGGGTTGGTCTCCATTTTGAGTCTCGTCATGGGAGTGGCGGGAGCCAACCTGAGCAGTCATGACGTATTTATTGCTGGAATGGCGGGATTGTTGGCAGGTGCAGGTTCCATGGCGCTTGGCGAGTGGCTTTCTGTCCAGAGTTCGCGCGAGTTGTATTCCCATCAGATCAAGATAGAAAAAGAAGAATTGGAACGCAATCCCGCTGAGGAGCAGGAGGAACTGGCGCTCATCTATCAAGCCAAGGGATTATCCGAATCACGGGCTCGTGAACTCTCCGCCGCTATAATGACAACCGAACAGAATTCCATTCTGGATACACTTGCACGCGAAGAGCTTGGCATTGATCCACAAGAGTTGGGCGGATCTGCTTATGTCGCTGCCTTCACATCGTTTTTCCTATTCGCTCTTGGCGCGCTCTTCCCATTACTGCCATTTGCCTTCTTAAGTGGTAGCACGGCCGTTTACATCAGCATGGGTGTCAGCGCGATTGCCCTTTTTCTGGTTGGTTCTGCAATCACCCTGATGACGGGGCGCAATGTACTCTATTCTGGTACCAGGCAGGTGATTATTGGCCTGGCTGCTGCTGTGATCACTTACGGGATAGGAAAACTGATCGGGGTCACGGTGGGTGGCTGAAAACTACTCAGGGCAAACCAATCGTTCACAAAGGGTATATTGCTTTCGTTATCCCTCCAACTGGAATCTTAAATGTTGGCGGCATGCTTTCTCTGTTCACTAATTCTTACTTGGAATGAGAGATGACTGCTCCTTTATGGGTTAAAGATTCAATTTTCTACCAGATATTTCCAGATCGGTTTGCGAATGGTGATCCAGCCAATGATCCGCCCAATGTGCAGAAATGGGGGTCAGAGCCAACCATTTGGGGTTTCCAGGGAGGCGACCTTCGGGGGATCGTTCAGCACTTTGACTACTTGCTCGATCTGGGGATCACAGCGCTGTATTTGAATCCAATTTTTACAGCACCATCAAATCACCGCTACAATACATCCGATTTCTATCAAATCGATCCGAAACTTGGCACTTTGGCTGATTTCCATTTACTGGTTGAAACAGCTCATCGAAATGAAGTCCGCATTATTCTGGATGGTGTGTTTAACCATGTAGGGAGAGGATTTTTTGCTTTCGTGGATGTCCTGGAAAATGGTGAACATTCCCCATATAAAGACTGGTTCCATATCAAAGGGTTTCCGTTGGACGCATACTCCCCCGGAGAATTGAAAAATTACCTTGCCTGGTGGAATATCAAATCCCTTCCAAAACTGAATACTTCGAACAAGCAGGTTCGAAAGTATATATACGATGTGGCTCGGTATTGGATTGATCAGGGTATAGACGGCTGGCGCCTGGATGTTCCCAACGAAATTGATGATGACGATTTCTGGGATGAATTCCGGCAGGTAATCCGGGCTGCGAACCGTGAAGCGTACCTGCTGGGAGAGATTTGGGATATTAATCCACGTTGGGTGGACGGAAAGCATTTTGATGGCTTGATGAATTATCCGGTTCGGGATGCTCTTGGCGCCATTCTCCAGGGTCGTGAGAATGCCACCCAGTTCAATTCTCGTATTGAAAGGTTGTTCAAATCCTACTCTGATGAAACAATGTCTGCAATGTACGTCCCGCTTGACAGCCATGATACCGAGCGGTTTAAGACCATGGTCAACGGAAGCGTAGAAAAACTAAAACTTGCTTTTCTGTTTCAAATGGCCTTCCCCGGTGCTCCCGCGATATATTACGGCGATGAGATCGGTTTGGAGGGTGGCAAGGATCCAGACTCGCGGCGTGCCTTCCCGTGGAAAAAATCCTCCTGGGATCACGACCTGAGAGAATGGGTAAAGACCTTGATTTCGCTGCGAAAAAGAATCCCCAGCCTGCGAAGGGGTGATTTCAGAGGGCTTTTGGCTGAGGATGACCTATATATCTTTTCACGAAACCTGGGGGAAGATAAAGTCCTGGTGGTGCTAAATACCTCCTCCCGGGCTCGTCAGATCGAAGTTTCATGCGCCCCCCTTGGTTGGCATGAGGGTCACGAAGTAAAAAGTCTCATTAGTGGCGAAAAATACACTGTAGGTAATGATCAAATAGTATTAATACTCGCTCCATGGAGTGGAACATGGATCGGATGATTGCTTTTGCTATCGCAACCAAGTAACTCGCACCAACTCAGGCAAGACCTCCCCAGCCTTCCCGCAAAGAAAATAATCAACAAAAGGTGTCAGCAGAGTCGCTTCAAGATTAACCTCCACGATCACCGCACCATTCTGTTTTGCCAGTACTGGCAGGGTGGCAGCCGGTTGGACCAGGGCAGACGTGCCAATCGAAAGAAAGACATCACTCCTGCGGGCAGCTTGCATGGCGGAAGCGAGAACATCACGCGGCAGCATTTCTCCGAACCAAACCACATCCGGACGTAATTTTGCCCCGCAAGTCGGGCAAGCTGGCGAGCATCCTGAAGTATCCTCCCATCTTGTGATTATTCCACAATTGCGTGAGCATTTAACCCGTGTGATATTTCCATGCAGCTCAAGCACGTTCCTACTGCCGGCTCGCGAATGCAACCCGTCCACATTTTGGGTAATGAGAATAAAATTCTTTAAATACCTCTCCATCTCCGCCAGGGCAAAATGACCGGGATTTGGCTGTACCTCGCAGGATCTTAACCTGCGGACATTGTAGAAATCCCAAACTACTTCGGGATTCCGCTCAAAAGCTTCAGGAGTCGCAAGATCCTCCGGTTTGTATTGCGCCCATAAGCCTTCAAGTTTATCGCGAAAGGTCCGTAAACCCGACTCCTGTGAGATGCCGGCACCCGTCAATGCTGCAATACTATCTGAACTTCGAATCAATCCAACCAGATTATTTGGAATGTCCATGCGTGACCTTTGCAGGTCTATTGATTTTCGCGAATCCCAAACGCCCAATCGAAATTTGTCCCCATTGTGTTCGCCTGATAAAATCGCTCATCACTCGGAGATAGGAAAACTGAATTTTCATGGGTGATCAGGGGAATAGGCTTTCGATGATACAAAACCTTTTCAATTCTGGCAATTCCTTCCTCGCTCCACATCCAATCGGGATCGAATGAGGAAAGATCTAATGGACGAGTGTAGGCACGTAATGTTTTTTGCTTTTCGTTATTGGTATAACTCTCAAAATATGACATTGCCAATTCACGCAGATTGCGATAGACCGGTTCCCGGAAACGCAGAAAGGCGTAGTTAGATTTGGCAATACAACCCCAGCATCCGTTGTATCGAAACAATGCCAGCACATGATCATCATCTAACCCCGGTTCAGGTAATAAGTCCATAATAACCGGACGGAAACCAAGCCTGGCGAGACTCAATGAAGCAAAAATGCCTCCATCGAGACAATGCGCCTGCCTGTCCTGCATGACCCGTAGAGGTGATCTGTTAAGTTCTTCAGCAATATATGGGAGTTCGTCCAGGTATGCCTGGATTTCTACCGGCTTGGATAATCGCTGGAAGGTTCGTAAGAGAATCGGAGAAAGACGGGATTCGAATTTGGGGATCGCAATCATCTTACTATTTATTGTACATCCGAACAGGTCATGATGTAAAATATGAAATGGTTGCGATTAATATCCTCGTGCCTAGAGTTTATTACGCTTGTAGAAAAAGGAAAGGAAAATTTGATGACCACAACAGTCCGTTCAGAACAATACATAAAATCCACTCCCGCAAAAATCTATTTTGCACTCACTCATTCAATCGCCTTGCATGAATGGTTATGTGACTATGCGACTGCTGCTCCCAGACCGGGTGGAAGGTTGTACTTATGGTGGCATGGGGATTTTTATTCTTCCGGGGAATATATCTCCCTGGTGGAGAATCAATCGGTAAAATTCAAATGGTTCGGCCGGTTTGAACCAGCTGCCAGCGAAGTGACCCTTGCACTTGAACCCAAGGCAGATGGCACTCATGTGACACTGTCCCATACCGTCCCCGAAGGAGAGGATTGGATAAAGCGAGCTGAAGGCTTCAAAGCTCAATGGGATTCCACTCTTCCCAACCTGGCTTCTGTGCTCGAAACTGGTCTTGACCGTAGAACCTTTGACCGCCCAATGTTGGGAATAAACATTAATGATTTCAATCCTGAAATCGCCAGATCGATTGGTGTTCCAGTTGAACAAGGCATCCGCTTGAGTGAGTCGCTTAAGGGAATGGGCGCTCATGCGGCAGGTTTAAGCAAGGATGACGTGATCGTTGAATTTAACGGAAAAGCCATCACAAATGATTTTGGTTCATTAGCGGTGGCGTTGCAGGGAAAGAAAGGGGGTGATAAAGTCGAGGTGGTATTCTTTCGAGGTTCCCAGAAGATCAAGACCAGTATGGAATTATCGAAACGTCCGGTTCCTGAGATTTTCTGGGATCCCATGGAACTCTCCATAAAGGTGCGGGCAAAATATGACGATACTATCAGGCAGTTGCAAAGTTGTTTTAAAGGTTACAGCGAAACGGAAGCAGGACAGGAACCTTCTCCAGGCGAATGGAGTGCCAAGCAAACCCTCGCCCATCTGATCCAGACTGAACGTGGCTGGATTGCCAACCTTGATGACGCAGTTGGAGGTTTTGAGCGCTTCGCTGATGACTGGGGCGGCAACATTCCTTCCCACATAAATGCAACGGTCGAGGCTTATGGTTCAGTCAAGGGCATGATTGCTGAACTAAAACGACTTTCAATGGAAATTGTCGCTTTTCTCGCAACACTCCCGGTTTCCTTCGTTGAACGCAAAGCAAGTTACTTCCATAACGCCGCCCAGGTGCTTGAATTCGAGTCGCATACGATCTCGCACATCGATCAAATCAAATCCGCACTTGTAGCAGCGAGAGAAGGGCATTAATTTAGCTCTGCAGGAAGAAATGGGAAGACTTATCGTCATCGTAGGCGGCATTGGTGTGGGAAAAACCACTTTGTCGCGGGCACTGTGCAACCATGGATCCTTCATCACCGGATTGGAAGAACACAACAACCGACCGTTTCAAATGAGCTTTAAAACTGATTCACATTTCGCCCTGGCTAACCAGGTGGATTACCTTCTTTTTAGGGCTGAGCAGGAACGCCTTCTCCGTCGATCCCATCAGACCGGCTTGATGGATGGTGGATTGGACCTTGACTTCCATGGTTTCACCCGGCTTTTCCATGCTCGATCCTGGTTGACTGATGCAGAATTCGACCTTTGTCGCCGCTTGTATGAATTTGTGCGTTCCTCCCAGCCACCGCCCGAACTGGTCATACATTTGACTGCTGCGCCGGAAGTGATCGCCCGACGTCTGGCTTCCCGCACGCGGATCAACATTGCTGACCTGGGAGATAACTCTTTGATCGAATCAAATTTACAAGACTGGCTCGCCAGGGAAAAACCTGACCAGGTCCTTAGTCTGGATGTTTCCGAGGATGATCCTGGTTTTAGAAGACTGCTCCCATCGTTATTAATAACCCTTCAATCCTATATTAGCATGTTCGAATCAAAGAATGAATAATTCGTTCGAATTCAACATTTCGAAACTCGTATTGATAAGATTGCTTTGAAAATAAATAGACTCCTTCGATCACCTGATCGATCCCATGAAAGATAGGTTTTTACAGAAGAAACCAGGTATGAATAAGCTGTTTAACGTTATCTTGGTTTTCAGTTTTCTAACGGCATGTTCATCGCTGGCTTCTCCCTTTTCCTGCTCAACAGTAACTCCTCCATTTCAAACTCAAATCCCTTTTACCACTTCACCTCTATCACCAACAGTTTCACGGGAAGAAGCACCTTTCAATATTGGCTGGGACGATCGCTCCTTGTTCCGGCAGAATCTGACGCAATCAGGTCAATCCTTCCTTGCCGGATTACCTCATGCCAGCATCTATCACATTGCCATCAGAATAAATAATCCTCCAACAGGGTTGAATGGTTTGATGGATGTACGTTATATAAATGATGAGCAAGTGAACCTTACCGAGGTGGATTTTGCAATTTTTCCAGAGATCCTGGGAGGTAATATCCTGGTCAGTGGTGCGACCGTCGATGATCAAAATGTCACCATCACCCATCAAGCTGGCTTGATGCGTATTCCATTACTCTCACCCCTGCAACCTGACGATTCAGTCATCATCCATTTGGAATTTGAAGTCGCAATCCCGGAACGAGGTGGTGATTATTATTATGGTATTTTCGGATATAACGATGGAATTCTGTCACTGGCACATGTAATGCCAACCGTCCTGGTTTATAACGAACAAGGTTGGAACAATCAGACCCCGGACCTTGATGGTGATCCTCTCTTCTCAGATGCAAGCTTTTACCTGGTCTCGGTAGATGCGCCGGCAGACCTGGTGCTGGTTGCCTCCGGATCAGAGGTAACCCGCTCGAAAACAACAGGCAGGCAACGGATCCTATATGCCAATGGGCCTGCTCGCGATTTCTACCTGGCTGCCGGTGCCGATTTGAGAAAACAATCCCAAACAGCAGGGGAGGTTACCATCAATAGTTATACCCTTTCCGGCATGGACCCGTCCTCATTGCAAACGCTTGATTATGCAAAATCCTCTATCACTGACTTCAGTAACCGATACACACCATACCCATATACTGAATTCGATATCGTTCCTATTACAACTTCAGCCGGTGGTGTGGAATTCCCCGGTCTAACCTCGATTTCAAGGCATGTGTACCCGGATCAACATTTCTTGGAAGTGGTTGTTGTCCATGAGGTCGCTCATCAATGGTTCTATAACATGGTAGGGAATGCCACCCAGAGCCAGCCCTGGCTGGATGAATCTATGGCTGAATTTCTCACCTGGCAATTTTTCTTAGACCATTATGGGGTTCAGGAGGCACAATCTTACCGCGCAGAGATGCAATCCTCTTGGGATCTGCTAAATGAGGAACTCATTCCTGTAGGCTTGCCGGTTTCAGGCTACACGAGTGAAGGATACTCCGCAATCGTATACGGTCGAGGTCCCTTATTCATCCTTGCGCTGCGAGACACGATGGGAACGATCTCTTTTGACCGCTTTTTACGAGATTATTCTCTTCATTTTCAATGGGCAATAGCAACAACCAGTGACTTCAAGAATATGGCTGAACAGGATTGCGGTTGCGATCTATCTTCATTGTTTAATGCCTGGATATATCCGTGAGTTTCAGTACTGAGGTATCAATTTGGAATCATTCGAAACCTTTACAGTAAAGAATAAATATAATCCCTTTCAAAGGTCACTTATAATGGTCACAATGGATGATAAAAGATCCCGCATGTTTCGACAGGCGATGAAATCCGCCCATTTCTTCCTGGATTCCAATGTATCCGTTCCGGATCAGCGCCGCCGGATCGAAACACTTGCCCGCATGATGATCCACCTTCCAAAAGGCGTTGAAAAGAAATCCATATTGATTGACAAAGTGAAGGCGGAATGGATTTTCCCTGTTGGCTTCAATTCCAGCAGTGCCGTTCTTTATTTGCACGGAGGCGGATATACGCTATGTTCCCCCGCTACCCATCGAGGAATCACTGGCGCTATGGCGCAGGTATGCAACTCCCGAATTCTTGTACCGGATTATCGCCTGGCTCCCGAGCACCCTTTTCCTGCAGCGCTCGAGGACGCGCTGACTTCATATCGCTGGCTTCTATCTCAAGGGTTTTCTCCCAATCATATTGCGATCGGCGGTGACTCTGCTGGAGGCGGCCTGGCAATCGCAACCGCCATCAGCCTGCGCGATTCGGACAATCCTCCTCCTGCTTCACTGTTCTTGATCTCCCCTTGGACAGATTTGACTTTTTCCGGCGAGTCACACAAAACCCGCAAGGAAGTTGATCCGATCTTCGGGAATATGATCCAGAATGATGAATCGGGATTCGCACCTTCTTATCTTGGGCGGGAATCTCCTACCAATCCCCTTATCTCACCACTCCTGGCAGACCTGAACGGGCTGCCTCCTACGATCATCCATGTTGGAGATAACGAAATCCTGCTCAATGATTCAACTCGTTTGATGGAGAAGATGAAAGCCACAAATGTGGTTGTTCAAATTCACATCTGGCAAGGATTATGGCATGTCTTTCAAGCCTTTGTTCCATTTCTGCCCGAATCCCGCCAGTCGATTAAGGAAATTGGGGAGTTCATCCGCAAGAGTATCAATTAGACGAATCGCCCATAATTCTCCCCACCCCAAAGTTCTTCACTTTTACATACTCCTTAAAACGGAAATGCTCCTAAGCTTCCTTGAAGGTTTGCATTCATGTTGATGACTGATTTTGTAATCCTTTTATTCGTACTCGTGCTATACTATTTCTAATGTATTACATCCCAAAGGAGAACCTATGAACTATATCGAAGGTAATTTTAAAGGTGTTCGGTCTGCCAACATCTATTATCAAGGATGGTTGCCCACTGGGAATATAAAAGCGTCAATTCTCATCATCCATGGATTGGGTGAGCATAGCGGACGCTACATGAATGTGGTCAATCAATTCGTACCCCTTGGTTTTGCAATATATGGTCTGGATCACCTCGGGCATGGAAAATCGGACGGAGGACGGGAAGTTGTAGATCGCTTTAAGGATTTCACCGACAACCTCACGATCTTCCAAAACATGGTTAGAGTGTGGCAACCCGCCAAGCCTTTATTCCTCCTCGGTCACAGTCTGGGTGGATTAATTGTGGCATTTTACCTCATCGACCAGCAATCCAATTTTAGTGGTGCCATCATTTCAGCTCCAACGATAAGCATCCCTGAGAATATCACGCCTTTGACTGTCACCCTCGGTAAGATTCTCTCCGCCATCGTGCCCAAAGCAGGGATCATGTCGCTGGATGCCACTGGCTTATCAAGAGATCCTGAAGTTGTGAAGGCTTATGTCAACGATCCGCTTGTCTTCCATGGAAAAACCCCCTCCCGGTTGGGAGCAGAGATACTGGTAGCTGAACAACGCGTCACTGCGGAGGCCAGCAAAATCA
>Ga0315275_10003491_pt1 | contig 14481 bp, 10 predicted proteins | sample YL17G03_0_MG_FD_205557 | JGI IMG/M metagenome (GOLD analysis project Ga0315275, IMG submission 205557) | Sediment microbial communities from Yellowstone Lake, YNP, Wyoming, USA - YL17G03_0 | ecosystem: Environmental > Aquatic > Freshwater > Lake > Sediment | place: USA: Wyoming | collected... | reverse complement strand
CATCCAGCACTTCGACGAAATCCGCAGCGTGAAGCTGCGCGTCGGCGCCCTGCCCCAGCATCCGAACAACGCGCTCAAGTATTCACTGACCTGGTCCACCGACGGCCTGATCAACGAGTACGGCAATCCGTGCGAAGCGCTGGTCGATGGTCGCGCCGTCGAAGTGGCCCCGCTCGAGGGCCTCGAGGAAATCGAGATCGACGGCATGATCTACGAGGCGTTCAACACGTCCGGTGGCTTGGGCTCGCTCGCCGAGACCTACGGCGAAAAGGCCCAGACGATGGATTACAAGACCATCCGTTACCCGGGTCATTGCGCGCAGATGCGCCTGCTCATGAACGACCTCAAGCTCAACTTCGACCGCTCCACGCTGAAGCGCGTGCTCGAGAACGCGGTGCCGCAGACCCTGCAGGACGTCGTGATCGTCTACGTCGCGGTCGCGGGCCGCCAGCACGGCGAACTGCGTGAAGAGAACTACGTGGTCAAGATCTATCCGCAGGTCATCGCGGGCCGCCTGTGGTCGGCGATCCAGGTCACGACAGCCGCCGGCATCTGCGCCGTGGTCGATCTCGTGATGCAGAACCCTGGCCGCTACCACGGCTTCGTGCGCCAGGAGGACTTCAGCCTGGTGGACGTGCTCCACAACCGCTTCGGCAAGCACTACTCCGACGGCGGCGGCAAGGAAATTTCCTCGCGCATGATCGTCGCCGGCACGACGGGCCAGCAGCGCGTGGCGGGAGGCACACGATGATCAACGAACTCCTCCAGAGCCTCGGCCTCGCGCAAACCAACGCCGGCACCTGGTCCGGTGCAGGCGGCTGGCTGGACGATGCGTCGGCGAGGGTCATCGAGTCGGTGAATCCAACGACCGGCGAAGTGCTCGCACGCGTCCGCTCCACCACGCCAGCTCAGTACGAGCAGGTGATGGCCTCGGCCACTGCGGCAGCGAAAGCGTGGCGCTCGGTGCCGGCGCCGAAGCGCGGCGAAGCCGTGCGCCTGATGGGCGATGAATTGCGCAGGTACAAGTCGGAACTCGGCAGCCTGGTCTCGCTCGAGATGGGCAAGATCAAGCCCGAAGGCGACGGCGAGGTGCAGGAGATGATCGACATTGCCGACTTCGCGGTCGGCCAGTCGCGCATGCTCTACGGCGTGCAGATGCACTCCGAGCGTCCCAACCACCGGATGTTCGAGCAGTGGCATCCGCTCGGCGTGGTCGGAGTGATCAGCGCATTCAATTTCCCGGTCGCCGTGTGGTCGTGGAATGCGTTCCTCGCCGCCATCTGCGGCAACGTGACCGTGTGGAAGCCCTCGCCCAAGACGGCGCTTTGCGCCGTCGCGATCCAGCACCTGTGCAACCGCGTGCTCGAGCGCAATGGCCTGCCGCCGATCTTCCAGCTCTTCATCGACGACGGCACCGAGCTTGCAATCCGCTTCGTCGAAGATCGGCGCGTGGATCTCGTCTCGTTCACGGGCTCGACCGCCGTCGGCCGCGATGTCGGTATGCGCGTGGCGAAGCGCCTCGGCAAGTCGCTGCTTGAACTGGGCGGCAACAACGCGATCATCGTCGACGAATTCGCGAACCTCGATCTGGTCGTGCCGGCGATCGTCTTCGGAGCCGTGGGCACCGCGGGCCAGCGCTGCACGACGACGCGACGCGTGTTCGTGCACGAATCGCAGATGGCGGAACTCGAACGCCGGCTGACCGGCGCGTACAAGCAGGTGCGCATCGGCGATCCGCTCGCACACGGCACGTTGATGGGCCCGCTGATCGACGCCGGTTCGGTCGCTCGCTTCGAGTCCGCGGTGGCGCGGGCCATCGCGAGCGGTGGCCGCCTGATTTGCGGCGGCAAGCGCCTCGACCGTCCGGGCTTTTTCGTGGAACCCGCCATCGTCGTCGCGCGCGGCGACTGGGAGATCGTGCAGACCGAAACGTTCGGTCCGGTGCTCTACCTGATCTCGTTCAAGACGCTCGCTGAAGCGATCGAGGGGCAGAACGCCGTCGCACACGGCCTGTCGTCATCGATCTTCACGGACCGGTTGCAGCACGCCGAGCGCTTCCTGTCACCGGCCGGCTCGGACTGCGGGATTGCCAACGTCAACATCGGCACGTCGGGGGCAGAGATTGGCGGCGCGTTCGGTGGCGAGAAGGACACCGGTGGCGGGCGCGAGTCCGGTTCGGACTCATGGAAGGCCTACATGCGCCGGCAGACCTGCACGGTCAACTGGGGCGCGGACCTGCCCCTGGCCCAGGGCATCAACTTCGACGTTTCGGGGAAATAGGGGACGCTCACCAATTTCTGGGGAAATAGGGGACGCTCACCAATTTCTGGGGAAATAGGGGACGCTCACCAATTTCTGACGAGCGCTAGCGGCCGGGGCGTTTCGACGCCAGGTCGCGGTAGACGCTGCGGACGAACTCCTCCGGCGCCACGATGGCGCCGGGGCGCGCGAACTTCGCGTCGAATTCGGCGGTGGGCTTCGAGTCCAGGATATCCTCGATACCCATCCCATTCTCCACCGCCTCGCGCACCTTGCGCCCGACCGCGACGAGCATGTCGCGATATGCGGCAAGTTCCACGCGGTTCGAGACGGGACCGTGCCCCGGAATGACGACTGTGCGGGCGTTCGAGCGCCCGAGCGCCGCTTCGATGGCGGCCACCGTACCGGCCAGCGATCCGCCCGACTCGACGGCGATGTCCGGGTATTGCCCGTTCCAGTAGATGTCGCCGAGCGCGACCACGTCGGCATCGTTCCAGCGCACGACCATGTCGGAGGACGTGTGCGAGTCGGCGACGTGAACCAGGTCGAGCCGGTCACCATTGACGTGCAGCGCCAGCGTGTCAGTCGTCGTGATCACGGGATGCCCGGCGGACGCAGCTGCCGATCCGTCGCCATTGCCGACGGGCACGCCGGAATCGCGGCCTTCGTCGTCGCGCGTCATTTCAAGGCCGATGATCACCGCGCCCCTGTGCGCGAAAGCTTCATTGCCGCCCGCGTGATCGGCATGAGCATTCGTGTTGATGACGAACTTGACCGGTGCCGGGGATATGCGCGTGACGGCATCGACCAGCGCCGCCGTGGTCGTTGCGAGGCCCGTGTCCACGAGCACGAGGCCATCGGTGCCGGACCAGACCACGACGTTGCCGCCTGCTCCCGCAATGACGTTCAGACCCGGTCGCACGACCTGCACTCGTAAATCGGTCACGGGAGTCTGCGTGTACGCAACGACGGGCGCGCACAGCGCTGCCATGACCGCCAGAGCCCTGCTGCAATACGTCATGCCGCTGCGATTCGCCGTCATTCGTGCGCCCTCCTGGCACGAGTATAGTCGCTTACGTTCAGCGCCGACCTGTTCCGCGCACGGCAGGCGACGCGGCGGAGCCCGCGGCCTCGCGCAAAGCGAGCTGCAGCTGTTCCTCGAGCCGCTTCGCCGATACTGGCAGCAGGGTGCGCAGGTCCTGCGCGAACAGCGAAAGCCGGAATTCCTCCACCATCCAGCGCAGCCGCTCGCGTTCGTTCCCGGTCAGGTCGAGGTCCGCGGACAGCCGCAGGCGCCGGACCTGCTGCGCATACGGCTCGACCTGCGACTGCAGCTTGCGATCCCGCTCGACGTCGCCGCGTGCACGCTCCAGGCGGCGTGCAATCGCACGCACGTATTTCGGCAACTGGGTCCACCAGCCATCCGGGGTGTCGCGCACCCAGCCCGGAGCCAGCAATTCGGCCAGCTGGTCATTCACGCTGCTGCGCACCGGCGCGAATGGCGCGCCGTTCGACTGACTCATTTGCGCGCGCACGTCCTTCAGCGCCAGCAGCACGGCTTGCACGATCCGGGCGATTTCGCGGGCACGATCGACCACGTCGGCTCGTCCCCGCTCCACCAGCGCGTCGAATTGCGCTCGCGTACGCGGCAACTCACCGGTTTGACCGAGTACGGCATCGGCCACGGCGCGGTCGGCGATCTCGCGCGGCAACTCCTTGCCGAATCCGGCCGCCGCCAGCAGCAACGTGAATTCCCGGTCCGACGCCCAGTGCCGGCGCGCCAGTTCGTGTTGTTGCGGCAGGGCCAGGGCAGCCAGACGCACGATCCCCGCCCTCGACGCACGCCGGGCCCCACCCTCCGTCGTGAACAGGTGCAGGCGCACGCTGGCGCCCTCGTCCTGGATCCCGGGATACGCACGCAATTGCAGCCGGCCGCTGCGGACGGTGGTCTCGACGGGCCAGGCCGCAAAATCCCACTGCCGCACGCCGACTCGCTCCCACGCAAAATCCGGGGCCGCTTCGGCGAAGGTCGAGCTGCCGGTCGTGGCGCGAAACTCGTCGCGCAGGACCGTGAGATCGCGACTCGACTTGAGCAGCCGCCCCGCCGCGTCGAGCACCCGCAGGTTGACGCTGAGCCAGGGCGGCAACGCCACCGCGGCCACCTGCGAGGGTTCGACGCGGATGCCGGCTTCCTGGGTCGCGAACGCTGCGACGTGAGCGAACAGCGACCCAGTGCCGAACGCTGGCAGGACGGCCAGCAGACGGTCCGCCGCGTCGGGAATCGGCACGATTTCGCGCCGCACTTCCTTTGGCAAACCCCGCAGCAGCGCGATGATCTTCTCGCGCAGCCAGCCTGGAATCAGCCACTCGAGTCGCTGTGCGTCGATCGCCCGCAGCAGCGGCAATGGCACGTCGAGCGTGACGCCATCGTCGGGCGCCGTCGCATCGAAGCAATAGTGCAGTTGCAGCTCGTTGCCGTGGACGTCGAGGGTCGCCGGGTAGTCGTTCGCCTGCACGACCGGCAGGGCCTGGGTCAGGAACACTGGCTCCGCCGCGTCGAGCATGTGCGGCTTCGCACGCTCCTCCTTGCGCCACCATGACTCGAACGCTCGCGTCGAGGCGAGTGCGGGCGGAATGCGTTCCAGGTAGAACCGCACGAGCGTGTCCTCACCGGCGAGCAAGTCGCGCCGGCGCAGGCAGGATTCGACTCGTTCGAGACGTGCCCGCATGGCCGTATTGCGCTCGAGGAACGCCAACGGCATCAAGGGCTGGCGGCGGACGAGCGCTTCCTCCACGAACAAGCGTTGCGCTGCCGCGGGGTCGACCGTCGCGAAGTTGACGCGCCGCCCGCTGCTCAGCACGCGGCCATAGAGCGAGACAGTCTCGCGCGCAAGCGCCATGCCGCGCTGCGCGTCCCATTCGGCGTCGCCGTAAGTGCGCTTGACTAGATGCGCTCCCGCCGATTCGATCCACGACGGCTGCACCTGCGCCACCATGCGCGCATAGAGCCGATGCGTTTCGACGAGGCTCGCGGCGACGATCCAGTGCGGCGAACGCTTGGCGAGCGGCGTGCCGGGAGCGATGACGAAGCGCGTGTCGCGCGCGCCCAGGTAGGTGCGGGCTTCGTCGAGCACGCCGATGCCGCCGAGGAATCCCGTCAGCAGCGTCTGGTGGAGTACGGCCGTGCTGGCCGCGGGCCTGTCGCCGGCGCCTTTAGCCATCGAACGCGACATGTCCTCGAGTTGCTCGCGCAGGTCGCCCCATTCCCGTACGCGCACGAACGACAGAAAGTGCTCGCGGCACCAGTGACGCAACACACGGTTGCCACCGGACGCGGGTGCGCGGGATGCCCGCCAGAGGTTGAGCACGCCGACGAAGTCCGAGCGTTCGTCAGCGAACAACGCATGCTTTTCGTCTGCGGCTGCCGTTTTGTCGGCAGGGCGTTCGCGCGGATCCTGGATGCTCAGGAACGAGACGAGCGTGAGCGCTTCATCCGTGCAGCCCGTGCGTCCGGCCTCCACCAGCACGCGCGCCAGGCGCGGATCGACCGGCAACGCTGCCATCTGGCGCCCGAGACGGGTGATCCGCCGCTCGCCATCGACTGCGCCCAGTTCCTGCAGCAGGCGGTAGCCGTCGTTCAACAGGCGCGCATCGGGCGCATCGAGGAACGGAAATTCCTGCGGACTCCCGAGCGCGAGCGCGGCCATCTGCAGGATGAGACTCGCCAGGTTGGTCCGCAGCAGTTCGGGTTCGGTGTAGCGCGGCCGCGCCAGGTAGTCGTCTGCGGCGTAGAGCCGAATGCAGATACCCTCGCCTTCGCGTCCGCAGCGCCCGCGCCGCTGATCGGCACTCGCCTGCGACACCGGCTCGATCGGCAAACGCTGGAATTTCGCACGTGGGCTATAGCGGCTGACGCGTGCGAGCCCGGCATCGATGACGAACCGCACGCCGGGAATCGTGAGAGAAGTTTCGGCGACGTTGGTCGCGAGCACGACGCGACGACGCGTGTGCCCGGCGAACACCTTGTCCTGGTCCGGGCCGGTGAGTCGCCCGTACAGCGGCAGGACATCCCAGTCCACGCGGCTGCGCACCAGCAGGTCGCGGGTCTCGAGGATCTGCTTCTCACCCGGCAGGAACACGAGCGCGTCGCCCCGCAGGCCGCGCGCATCCCGCTCCAGCTCTTCGAGTGCATCGCGCACTGCCTCGGGCAGCGGTGGCGCCGCTTCGTCTTCTTCCGCGAGCGGGCGATATCGCACCTCGACCGGGTAGCTCTGCCCTTCCACGTCGATGATGGGCGCGTCGCCGAAGAAGTCCGCAAAACGCTGGGTCTCGATCGTCGCCGACGTCACGACTAAACGCAGGTCGGGCCGCCTCGGCAACAGGCGATGGCAGACGCCGAGCAGGAAGTCGACGTTGAGATTACGCTCGTGGGCTTCGTCGATGATCAGCGTGTCGTAACGCAGCAGCAGCGGGTCGCCTTCGAGCTCGCGCAGCAGCAGTCCGTCCGTCATCAACTTCACGAGTGTGCGCGAGCTGGTGCGATCGACGAAGCGCACCTGGTAACCGACGAGATCGCCGGTGGTGGAACCAAGCTCCGCGCTGACGCGGTTGGCCAGCGCCTGCGCCGCGATGCGCCGCGGCTGGGTGTGTCCGATCAGGCCGGCGGCGCCGCGCCCCATCTCGAGGCAGATCTTTGGGATTTGCGTGCTCTTGCCACTGCCCGTGGCGCCACTGACGATGACCACCTGATGCGCTTCGATCGCGCGGCGGATGTCGTCACGGCGTGCATGGACGGGCAAGGTTCCGTCGTAGACGATCGGTGGCACGGACGCACGGCGGGCCACGACGAGTTCGACGGACGCCTGGACTTGAACCTCCAACCGGGCCACTTCGCGTGGATCTGCCGCTGCCGGCTTGCGCGCCAGCCGGTCAAACGTCGACTGCAGCCGACGCCGATCGCGCAGCAGGCACCCGGGTAGGAGTTCACGCAGGGCCGCGAATCGTGCAGCGGCGGAAGCAGGGGCATTCACGGCAGCTCAGCCGGTTTCCCGCTTGGCACGGACCCAGAGCGCTTCGAGCTGCTCCATGTCGGCGTCGGCCGGGGTTCGGCCCTCTGCGGCGAGGTGTGCCTCGACCTGGCGGAACCGTCGCTCGAACTTGGCGTTCGCAGCGCGCAGTGCGGCTTCTGCATCGACACCGAGGTGACGCGCCGCCTGCGACAACGCGAACAGCAGGTCACCCAGTTCTTCGTGCGTGCGGGCCCGATCGCCCTTGTCGATTTCGTCCTGCAGCTCGCCGAACTCTTCGCGCACCTTCTCGATGACGCCCGACGCGTCGGCCCAGTCGAAGCCGACTCGCGCCGCGCGCGCACCGAGCTTGGTCGCCCTGGTCAGCGCCGGCAGGCCGAGCGTCACGCCGTCCAACGCGCCAGTGCCCAGCCCCCTGGCCGCGCGCTCTGCGCGCTTGTGCTCCTCCCACGCCACTGTCTGCGCCGCCGCGCCTGCGATCTTCGCGTCGGCAAAGACATGCGGATGACGTCGTTCGAGCTTGTCGGCGATCGCGGCGGCGACCGCGTCGAAATCAAACAGTCCGCGCTCCTCGGCGATGCGCGACTGGAAAACGACCTGGAACAGCACGTCACCCAATTCGTCACGCACGGCCTCGGTCTCGCCACGGGCGATCGCGTCCGCCAGTTCGTACGCTTCTTCGATCGTGTGCGGCGCGATCGATGCCCAGTCCTGCTCGCGGTCCCACGGACAGCCGCCTGCTGGGTCGCGCAGCCGGACCATGATCTGGCGCAGCCGCTCGATGGCGCTCATGCCCTCATCTCGCGCAGCAACCGTGCGAACGTGATGAGCATGCTGGCCGTCGCGCCCCAGATCTGGCGGCCTTGGTACGGAATTTCGTGCGTGATGACCGAATGGCCTGCCACGTTGCGGTCGCGCGGCAGGTGGTTGCGGACGTCCAGGACGAATTCGAGCGGCACCTCGAAGACGTTCTCGACCTCGGTCTCGTCCAGGCGCAGGTCGAAGCCGGGTCGCACGAAGCCGACCGCGGGAGTTACGCGGAACCCGGAAATGACGAGGTGGTCCTGCAGGAAGCCAGCGCGCGTAACGTACTGTGGGTCGAGGCCGATTTCCTCCTGCGCCTCGCGCAGCGCGGCCTCCCACGGACCCGCATCCGCAGGCTCGATGCGGCCACCCGGAAAACTGATCTGGCCCGGATGGTGCTTCAGGTGCGATGCGCGCTGGGTCAGCAGTACCTGCAGTCCAGCGGGACGCTCGATCAGTGGCACCAACACTGCGGCGCGCGCGGGTTCCGCGGGAAACAGCTTCCGCAGCCGGTCCATCTGTTCGGCGGTGAACTGCGCAGCGTATGGAAATTCCGGGTTCCTGCCCGGCACCGTGTCCCGCAACAGGGTTTCGATCCGCGCGCGCAGCGGCAGGCCTGCGATGAGGTCAGGCACCGTCAACTAACCGTCTCCCTTGCCCGGCCCGCCATGCTCGCCACCACGTGTCAACGCAGCCGGGTCGAGCAGCTTCGCCAGACGCTGCTCACCCAGGTCCGTCATCTCGGCTGCCACCTCGATGATCGGGCGACCTTCGGCATAGGCTTTCTTCGCGATCGCTGCCGCCTTGTCGTAGCCGATCACGGGAGCGAGCGCCGTCACGAGCATCGGGTTGCGATTCAACGCGAGTGACATCTGCCGCGCGTGGACCGCGAAGCCTGCAATCGTGCTGCGCGCGAGCGTGCGCGCTGCCGCCGCCAGCAGTTCGATGCTCTGCAACAGGTTGTAGGCGATCACCGGCAGCATCACGTTGAGCTGGAAGTTGCCCGACTGGCCCGCGATACCGATCGTCGCGTCGTTGCCCATCACCTGCGCGGCCACCATCGTGACCGCTTCCGGCACGACCGGATTGACCTTGCCCGGCATGATGCTGCTGCCGGGCTGCAGCGCAGGCAGAGAGATCTCCCCGAGCCCCGCGAGCGGCCCGCTGTTCATCCAGCGCAGGTCGTTCGAGATCTTCATCAGCGCAACGGCAAGCGTTCGCAGATGGCCGGACAACTCGACAGCCGTGTCCTGCGACGCGAGTGCGGCGAAGAAATCGCGGGCTGGACGCAGATCGAGCCCGGTCTCCTGCGACAACAGCGCCGCCACCTTCGGCGCGAACCGCGGGTTGGCGTTGATGCCCGTGCCCACCGCCGTTCCACCCTGTGCCAGTGCGTGGAGTCGCGGCCGGCAACTCTGCAGCCGCGTCACCGCGTCTTCGAGCTGGGTCCGCCACGCTCCCATTTCCTGCCCGAGCGTCACCGGCATTGCGTCCATCAGGTGCGTGCGGCCGGTCTTCACGGTCTCGCCCACGTCGCCCGCCTTGCGCGCGATCGTCTCGATGAGTTCCTTGAGCGCGGGCAGCAGCGATTCCGACAGTGCGATGGCTGCAGCCAGGTGAATCACCGTCGGAATCACATCGTTGCTGCTTTGTCCGCGGTTGACGTGGTCGTTGGCATGCACGGGCATGGTCGAGCCACCGGCGTACTCGGTGGCGAGCCGCGCGATGACTTCATTGGCGTTCATGTTGCTGCTGGTGCCGGACCCGGTCTGGAAGACGTCGATCGGGAAATGGGCGTCGTGGCGACCCTCGGCCACTTCCAGCGCGGCCCGCTGGATGGCGAAGGCGCGGACCCGGTCGAGATCAGCGAGTTCTAGATTGGCCCCGGCCGCGGCCCATTTGACGAGCCCGAGCGCCCGGATGAAGCCTCGCGGCATGGGGAGGCCGCTGATCGGGAAATTCTGGATCGCACGCTGGGTCTGGGCGCCCCACAGCGCCCCGGCGGGCACGCGGGTTTCACCCATGCTGTCGCGTTCGACGCGGTAGTCGGTATCGGCCATGGCGAACTCCGGGGATCCGCGCAGGCGCCCTGGGCGGGCCGTGCGGTATCATTCGGAATCGTAGCACCTCCCGGATGACCGCATGAGTCTCACCCCGCTGACCGCGCTTTCCCCCGTGGATGGCCGCTATGCGGCGCGCTGCGCCGACCTCCGGGAAATCTTCAGCGAGCAGGGCCTCATCCGCGCCCGCGTCCGCGTCGAGATTGCCTGGCTGCAGGCCTTGGCCGGCGAGCGACGCATCACCGAACTGCGCGACGTCACCCCGGCCGACCTCGCCGTCGCCCAGCAGATCGTCGATGGCTTCGACGCGGCTGACGCCGCGACGGTAAAGGCGTTCGAGCGCGAGACCAACCACGACGTCAAAGCGGTCGAATACCTTATCAAGCAGAAGCTCGGCGCGCACACGGCCTGGCAGTCACGGCTCGAATTCGTGCATTTCGCGTGCACGTCCGAGGACATCAACAACCTGTCTTACGCGCTGATGTGCCAGGAAGCCCGTTCCAAGGTGCTGTTGCCGCGGATCGACGCGCTGCTCGGCGCCCTGCGCTCGATGGCGCACGCCCATGCCGACGACGCGATGATGTCGCGCACGCACGGCCAGTCCGCAACACCCACGACGCTCGGCAAGGAAGTCGCGGTGTTCGTCCGCCGCCTGCGCTTGGCACGCGCTACGTTTGCGGCCGTGCCGGTCCGCGGCAAGATCAACGGTGCCGTCGGCAATTACAACGCGCACTTAGCGGCATACCCGGACGTGGACTGGCCGCTGCTCGGCCAGCGCCTGGTCGAATCGCTCGGCCTGGAGTGGAACGCGTACACCACGCAGATCGAGCCACACGACTGGACGGCGGAGTACTGCGACGCCCTCGCCCGCTGCAACTCGATCCTCACGGATCTGTGCCGCGATTTCTGGGGTTACGTGTCGCTGGGCTATTTCAGGCAGAAGGTCGTCGCGGGCGAAGTCGGCTCCTCGACGATGCCGCACAAGGTCAACCCGATCGACTTCGAGAATGGCGAAGGCAACTTCGGGCTTGCCAATGCGCTGCTGCGCTTCCTGTCCGAAAAGCTGCCGATCTCGCGCTGGCAGCGTGACCTCACCGACTCCACCGTGCAGCGCAACCTGGGCGTCGCGCTCGCACATTCCGACATCGCAATCCAGTCCGTCGCACGCGGACTCGCTCGCGTCGAGATCGATCGTGCGCGACTCGCCGACGATCTCGCGGCGAACTGGGAACTGCTGGCAGAGCCGATCCAGACGGTGATGCGCCGGTACGCGGTGCCCGCAGCCTATGAGCAGTTGAAGGCACTCACGCGTGGACGCCGCATCGACGGGCCAGCGGTCGCAACGTTCATCGACGGACTGCCGATACCACCCGCCGAAAAGGCAAGGCTCAAGGCCCTGACCCCGGCGACGTACATCGGTCTCGCGGCCCGGCTGGCCCGCGAAGTCTGAGTCGCAATCGGCGACGTTTGACATAACTCTGCCACCACTCGCCGACATGTCCCTGCAACCCACCCGGGATTACGTCGCGCGACTGGCCACGTGGGAGCACGATCGCGTGCAGATCCAGCGCGTACGGCGGTCTGTTTTCATCGAAGAACAGCAGATCGCGGAACGCGACGAATGGGACGAGCTCGATCCCGCCATCCCGCACGTTCTCGTTTTCGAACCACCGGCTTCCGCAAAACGTGACGCGGTCGGCACGGGGCGCCTGGAGCCCACCGGTAAGATTGGCCGCGTCGCAGTACTGCCGCAGTACCGTGGCACCGGAGCTGGCGTCGCCGTGATGCGTCGCCTCATGGATCTCGCCGCGGAGCGCGGATTCCAGGAGGTGTACCTCAATGCGCAGGTGGCAGCCGCCGGATTCTACGAGCGGCTGGGTTTCCGGGCCGATGGCCCGGAGTTCGACGAGGTCGGAATACCGCACCAGCGCATGCGCCGGGCGGTCGGGAAGCGGGATGGAACATCGGCTGGACCTGACGGGGACGCGCAGCATCCTCTCGAATCTTGAGGAATACCGGGACGCGGTCGCAGAGATCGCGACGCGCGCCAATCGCACGCTTTCCATCTACACCACCGACCTCGAACCGCTGATCTACGACCACGACCTCTTCCTCGAACCGGTCAAGCGGCTCGTCCTGGCCCGCAGCCATGCGCGCCTGCGCGTGCTGATCTCGAATCCCGGCCGCGTTTCGCGTGAAGGCAACCGTTTCATGATGATGGCGCGCCGCCTCACCAGTTACATCGACCTGCGCAACGTCGCCCCCGAGTACCGCAGCAACCCCTGCTCGTTCATCGTGGCCGACGACAAGGCCATCGCGTTCCGGCAACAGGAGTCGACGTGGGAGGGCATCGTCGAGTTCAACGACGTCTCGGTTGTCAAGCGCTATCTCGCCTATTTCGACGAAGTCTGGGCTGGCAGCCTGGTCCAGCCCGAAATGCGTGCCACTGCCGTCGACTGCTGACGCAGCCTGGGCACCGCTGCGCCGCAGGCGCTTGTCCATCCGGTCTGAAAACAAACTGCCGTACGCGGCCTCGCTATAATGACCGGCATGGTATGGAAGCCTGACGTCACCGTCGCAGCCGTCGTCGAACGCGACGGCAAGTTCCTGTTGGTCGAAGAACGCGCGGGCGGCCGGGTGGTGTTGAACCAGCCCGCCGGTCACCTCGAGCACAACGAAACCCTGCAACACGCCATCGCGCGCGAGACGCTCGAGGAAACCGGCTGGACGTTCGTTCCACGCGACATCGTCGGCATTTACCTCTGGCAACCCGAGCATCTGAGCAAGACGTTCCTGCGCATCGCGTTCTGCGGCCAGCTGGGGGGGCACGATCCCTCGCGGCCCCTCGATCAAGGCATACTGCGCACCCGCTGGCTCGACCGCGAGCAACTGATGGCGGCACAGGCGCGGCATCGCAGCCCGCTGGTAGCACGCTGCATCGACGATTACGTCAGCGGCGCGCGGTATCCGCTCGAACTCCTTACGCACCTGATGCGCAGCATCGAACCCGCCGCTGACTCGACGACTTTGATCGCCACCGGCGGCTGATTCCTCACCTCTACCTGGCGTGGAAAAGGCAGACGCGCGCTGGTAGCCGGCGTCCGACCCGGGGAAATAGGGGAAATAGGGGACGCTCACCTATTCCGGAAATAGGTGAGCGTCCCCTATTTCCCCGGATCGACTGCTCGTAGCGACCACGTCCCTCCAACCGACGCGGGAGAGGGAGCAGGACAGGTAAGATTCGCGCATGCCCTCCCCCCGCGTCGTGCTCGCGCTCTCCGGCGGTGTCGATTCCGCCGTTTCCGCCGTGCTGCTGCAGCGCGCGGGTTACGACGTGCACGCGCTCTTCATGCGCAACTGGGACGAAGACGAGGACGGTTACTGCACGGCGGCGGCCGACCTGCAGGATGCACGCCGTGTCTGTGACGATCTCGGCATCCCGCTGCACGCCGTCACCTTCGCAGCCGAGTACCGCGATCGCGTCTTCCAGCATTTCCTCGACGAACTGGCGGCCGGCCGCACGCCCAATCCGGACGTCGCCTGCAATCGCGAAATCAAGTTCGGCGTCTGCTACGAGCACGCGCTGCGCCTCGGCGCCGACTGGTTCGCCACCGGCCACTACGCGCGCATGCAGGAAGGACGGTTGTTGCGCGGCCTCGATGCCGGCAAGGACCAGACGTACTTTCTGCACACGGTGCCGGGTGCAATGCTCGCGCACACGCTGTTTCCGATCGGTGACCTGCCGAAGGACGCGGTCCGCAAGCTCGCACACCAACAGGCGCTGCCCGTGCACGACAAGCGCGACAGTACCGGCATCTGCTTCATCGGCGAGCGTCCCTTCGCCGAATTCCTCGCACATTACCTGCCCGCGCAACCCGGACCCATCGAAACACCCGCAGGACGCAACCTCGGCACTCACCGTGGCCTGATGTATTACACGCTGGGCCAGCGCCAGGGACTCGAGGTCGGCGGCGTGCGTGGCGCCGCCGAGAAACCGTGGTACGTCGCGAAAAAGGACCTGCACCGGAACACGCTCGTGGTCGTGCAGCAGCACGAGCATCCGCTCCTGCTCTGCAACGAATTCACTACTGAACCCGCGCATTGGACTGCAGGCGCGGCACCGGCGCCCCAGTTCCGCTGCACCGTGAAGACCCGCTATCGGCAGGCGGACCAGGCCTGCGAGGTCCGCGTCCTGCCGGACGGCCGCTGCAGCGTCCGCACCGACGTGGCGCAACGTGCGGTCACCCCCGGTCAATCGGCTGTTTTCTACCAGGGCGACGAATGCCTGGGCGGCGCCGTCATTGCGGACATTGCCGGGATGGCCCCCAAGG
>Ga0315275_10003489_pt1 | contig 14483 bp, 13 predicted proteins | sample YL17G03_0_MG_FD_205557 | JGI IMG/M metagenome (GOLD analysis project Ga0315275, IMG submission 205557) | Sediment microbial communities from Yellowstone Lake, YNP, Wyoming, USA - YL17G03_0 | ecosystem: Environmental > Aquatic > Freshwater > Lake > Sediment | place: USA: Wyoming | collected... | reverse complement strand
AAGCCCAAGGAGGCGCTCGGTGTCTTCCAGACCGAGGACCTCGAGCACCCCGGCGTGCAGGCGCTCGACGAGGCCGGCGAGTACTGCCTGGCAGGTCCTGTGAGCGCGATCCACCTGCCCGAGCACGACGACTTCCTGGACTATCGGTTCACACCGGCGCAGACGCGAGCGGCGTTCCGCGAGCGCGGCTGGCGCACGGTGGTCGGCTTCCAGACCCGCAACCCGATCCACCGCGCCCACGAGTACATCCAGAAGTGCGCACTCGAGATCGTGGACGGTCTGCTCGTCCACCCGCTGATGGGCGCCACGAAGGGCGACGACGTGCCGACCGACGTGCGGATGGAGTGCTACGAGGCGCTGTTCGAGGGCTACTACCCGAAGGACCGTGCGATGATCTCCGTCTTCCCGGCCGCGATGCGCTATGCGGGTCCGAAGGAGGCCATCTGGCACGCGATCTGCCGCAAGAACTACGGATGCACGCACTTCATCGTCGGCCGCGACCACGCCGGCGTCGGCACCTACTACGGCACCTACGACGCCCAGAAGATCTTCGAGGAGTTCGAGCCCGGCGAGCTCGGCATCACCCCCCTCATGTTCGAGCACTCCTTCTGGTGCAACGCCTGCGAGGGCATGGCCAGCCCCAAGACCTGCCCCCACGGCGAGGAGACCCGCGTGTCGCTCTCGGGCACCAAGGTCCGCGAGATGCTCCGGGCCGGCGAGCGCCCGCCGATCGAGTTCTCGCGCTCCGAGGTGGCGGACATCTTGATCGCCGCCATGCACGACTCCGCCGAGTAGCTCTGGCCGCGCGCCGACGCCCCGCTGCGCGAGCTCGCGGGCGAGCGGGCCCATCACGTTCCCAGGGGCGTTTGTCCTGTTCGCGGGGGTGGTGGTAGCCTCGCCGGGAATGCCTGAGGCGGCGCCGAACGACCGAAGGAGGCCGAGGACGACCGCGCCCAGGAGGCCCCTCAGATCTTCCCTCGCCCTCGCCATCGTGGCGGGGCTCCTCGTCGTCGGCGTGAGCCTGTCGGGCGTGCCCGCCTCGGCCGGCACGAAGGATCAGCTGGATCAGGCCAAGCGCGAGCTGGCGGCGGCCCAGGCGAGGCTCAACGAGGCCGTCGTGGTCTTGAACCAGGCCGAAAGCGATCTCGCGCAGACGCTCGACGAGATCGATGCGACGCAGAACGCGATCGTCGGGCTGCAAGATCGCGTCGATCGGATCCAGGCGAGGCTGCAGAAGCGTGCGGTGATCGCCTTCCAGAACGGGCCGGCGAGCACCATCGACCTGCTCCTGTCGTCCAGCTCGTTCACCGAGTTCTCCGACCGGCTCGAGTTCCTCGGCAGCATGGCGCAGAGCGACAGCGACCTGGTGACCGAGCAGGAGGTCGCGACCGAGCAGCTCGCCCGTGAACGCGAGGACCTCCAGGCGCTCTCCGAGCGCGAGCGCGAGAAGACGGCCGAGCTCGCCGCCGCCCAGCAGCGTGCCAACCAGACCGTCGCGTCCCTGGCGTCGGAGGTCGACACGTGGGAGGCCAAGTACCGCGAGGAGCTCGCGGCGCAGCAGGCGGTCGCGAGCGTGGTCGCGTCCGGCGGACAGACCCCGATCGCCGGGGCCGCCATCGCGGTGTGCCCGGTCGCCGGGCCGAACTCGTTCGTCGACTCGTTCGGATGGCCGCGGGTCGGTCACACTCACCAGGGGATCGACCTCATCTCGCCGTTCGGGACGCCGGTCGTGGCCGCGCACTCGGGCGCCGTCACCCGCAGCTCCAGCACGGACGGCGGTCTCCAGGCCTACGTCCGGATGGCCAGCGGCACCTACACCTTCTACGCGCATCTCTCGAGCTACAGCTCCGCGTCGGGCAGCGTGTCGGCTGGAACGGTGATCGGCTACGTGGGCAGCACCGGCAACGCGGGCTCGGTGAACCACCTGCACTTCGAGTACCACCCGGGCGGTGGCGCGGCTGTCAACCCCTACCAACTGCTGGTAGCGGTCTGCTGATCCGCGCACCGGATCACCGGCAGGCCTAGAATCGGTTCCGTGACAGACCAGGGTGGCAATCGGCGCATCGACCGGATCCGACGCCCCGGGTTCGCGGAGGGCCTCGAGACGCTCTCGCTCGACGAGCTCCGCGGCCGCCGTGACGACTGCCTCGCCGAGCGCGAGTACCTGTCGCTGCTCAGACGGATGGTGCAGGGACGGGCCGAGATCTTGAAGGCCGAGGTCGAGCGCCGGGGCGGCGACGGGACGGAAGGGACGCTCGTCGACCGGCTGTCATCGATCCTGGCCTCCGACGCTCAGGGCCCCTCTCGGGGAGAGGCAGTCAAGGTCGGCGTCCCGGAGGAGGAGATGCTGCTCGCCCGGCGGCGGGTGGAGCGGCTGGTCTCGGACACGGGGATCTCGGATCCCTCGCAGCTCCCAGATGACCGGCTGGCCGAGGCCGTCGACGTGCTCGCCAGCGAGGAGCACGAGGTGTCGGAGGCGCGGGGCGCGGTGATCGGCGTGCTCGACCGGCTCCAGGACGAGCTGAAGCGTCGGTACCGGGAGGACCCGTCCCTCGTCCTTTCCTGAGCCGGCATCCGCCGCTCGGGGGACCTCGAGCGTGGGGAGAAGGTCGGGACACGGGGGAGCCGAGGACCAGCGCGTTTGGGGCATGTGCGCTATGGCATGGCGAGGCCTGATGCGAGAGGCTCGTCCCACACCGGGGCTTCCCGGTCCGATATCGTGCGGTCCCCGATGACAGAAGAGCATCTCCACACCGGAGCGGAGCTGGGGTTCCTCTCGGACCCCGAGCTGCCGGCCGTCCACGAGCAGCTCATCGTCTTCGCGCGAGAGCTCGGCGACCTCTACCGGCTCGAGCGGGCCCGCAGCGCCGAGCTGGAGCGCGTGCTCGCCAGCCTCCAGGACACCTACATCGCCACGATGAAGAGCCTCGCGCAGGTCATCGAGGCGAAGGACGTGACGACGCGAGGGCACCTCGACCGCACGCAGGCCTACGGGATGGCGCTCGCGCGGCGGATCGAGCCTGCCCTGGCCACCACGGAGCTCGGCTACGGGTTCTTCCTGCACGACATCGGCAAGGTCGGCATCCCCGAACAGATCCTCTGCAAGACCGGGCCACTCACCGGGGATGAATGGGACATCATGCGCACCCACCCGGTCGTCGGAGCGCAGATCGTCGCGCCGATCACCTTCCTGACCGATGCCGTGGACCTCGTGCGTCATCACCACGAGCGGTTCGACGGCAGTGGGTACCCCGATGGTTTGCGGGGCGAGGAGATCCCTCTGCCGGCGCGGATCTTCGCGGTGGCGGACTCCTTCGACGCGATGACCAGCGATCGTCCCTACCGAGGAGCGATGCGGATCGAGCGCGCCATCGACGAGATCGAGCGCGGGGCGGGCTCCCAGTTCGACCCCGAGGTCGTCGGGGCCTTCATCGGGATGATCCAGGACGACCCGCCGTCCGACGACGAGGACTTCTCCCGCGCCCTCGCGCACGCGAGCTAGTCCCGACGAACGTCTAGGCTTCCCTGCGTATGCCCTCCGCCGTGCCGCTCGTGCGCGTCGTCCGCTCGGGGCTCGAGGAATCCGTCCACCTCGGGCACGTGGCCGTGTGCGACGCCGACGGGCGCCTGGTCGCGTGGGCGGGCGATCCGCAGCGACTCGTGTTCGCCAGGTCGTCGATGAAGCCCCTCCAAGCCTCGGTGTCGCTGGCAGCCATCGGGCGCGAGCTCCCGGACCGGCAGGTGGCGGTGATGTGCGGCTCGCACGAGGGCGAGTCGATCCACGTGCGGACCGTCCGAGCCCTCCTCCGTCGCGGTGGGCTCACGGAGGAGGCGCTGGGGTGCCCCCTCGACTACCCGGGCGACGTCCGAGCCCACGCTCGCGCGGCCGGGCCTCGTCGGATCACCCACAACTGCTCCGGCAAGCACGCGGGCATGACCGTGGCGTGCGCCTCGGCGGGCTGGGACGTGGAGGGGTACCTTCGGCCGGGGCATCCGCTCCAGCGCCGGGTGCTCAGCGCGGTCCGGTTGGCGACCGGGCTCGAACGTGTCGACGTAGGTGTGGACGGATGCGGCGTACCGGTGCACGGTGTGCCCCTCGCGTCCATGGCAACGCTGTTCGCTCGTCTGGCCCGGCCCGACCGCCTGGGTGAGCTCGCGCAGACCGTCTCGAGATGCACCGAGGCCATGCGCGCCGAGCCGTACCTGGTCGCCGGTCGAAACCAGACCGACACGCTCGTGATGTCGACGGTCCCCCGTGTGGTCACGAAGTACGGCGCCGAGGCGCTCAGCTGCGCCGCGCTTCTCGAGGAGGGCCTCGGCGTGGCCGTGAAGATCGCCGACGGCGGAGAGCGGGCCGCCGGACCCGCCCTGCTCCGGGTGCTCCGGCTGCTGGGCGTGGTCTCGGCCGCCGAGCTGCGGGGGCTCGATCGGATCGCGAGGCGTCGCGTGTGGGGCGGCGGGAAGGTCGTCGGGCACCTGGTGGCCGACGTCGATCTCCGGCGAGCCTGATCGCGGGGACGTCGCTTCCGCGCGTCTGCAATACCATCGGTCCGTGGCGGAGAACCCGGGGAGCCCCGCGAGCATCGGTCCGCGCCCACGCGTGGCGATCGTCAGCCTGCACACCTCGCCCTTGGACCAGCCGGGCACCGGCGACTCGGGCGGCATGAATGTCTACATCCACGCGGCCGCCGAGCGCTTGGCGGCTCGGGGCGTGGATGTAGACGTGTTCACGCGCCGCCGCGCCCGCGGCGGCCGGGAGGTCGAGGAGCTTCCCTCGGGCTCGCGGATCATCCACGTGACGGCCGGCCCGTGCGACCCGGTTCCCAAGGACGAGCTCCCTCGCTTCCTTCCGGAGTTCCTCGGCGGCGTCCTGAAGCGGACACGCGCCGAAGGCCGCGCGTACGACCTGGTCCACACCCACTACTGGCTCTCCGGCTGGATCGGGCGGAGCGCCAAGGAGGTGTGGGGCGTGCCGCTGGTCGCCTCCTTCCACACGCTCGGCAAGGTGAAGAACTACTCGCTCGCCCGTGGGGAGCCGCCCGAGCCGCCCGACCGCGTTGCCGGCGAGGAAGCCGTCATCGCCGAGGCCGACCGCATCATGGCGGCGACGCCGGCCGAGGCAGCCCAACTCGTCGGCCTGTACCACGCGGATCCGGACCGGATCCGGGTGGTCCCGCCGGGCGTCGACCACGGCCTGTTCTTCCCCCGGGACAAGGACGAGGCGAAGGCCCGCCTCCACCTAGCCGACCTGAGGCTGCTGCTGTTCGTCGGCCGGCTCCAGCCACACAAGGGACCGGACGTCGCGGTGAGGGCGCTGGCCGAGGCGCTCGCGAGCGATCCGTCGGCGACCGAGAACGTGGTGCTCGCGATCGTCGGCGGGCCGAGCGGAGCCGCCCACGGCGCCGAGGTCGCGCGGCTGATGGACCTGGCGGGCGCGCTGGGCGTGGAGGAACGCGTGATGCTCTTCCCGCCCCAGCCGCAGGCGCGCCTGGCCGACTTCTACGCGGCCGCCGAGGTCGTCCTGGTCCCGTCCCGCTCGGAATCCTTCGGGCTTGTCGCCCTGGAGGCCCAGGCGTGTGGAACACCGGTGATCGCAGCCGCCGTGGGGGGCTTGCGGTACGTGGTCGACGACGACGTCACCGGCTACCTCGTGGAGGGCCATGACCCTGCCGACCACGCGGAACGCGTGCTGCGGGTCCTCGCCGACCCCTCCGCGGCCCGACGGCTGGGTGAGGCTGGGGTCGGCCACTCGCTCCGCTTCTCCTGGGACGCCACCGCCTCCGAGATCCTCTCCGTGTACCGCGAGCTCCTGGACGGAAGGGCCCCGGCGGCATGATCCGCGGGAGCATCACGCGAGACGCGTTCGCGCGGGAATAGTTGCAGCGCAACGCCATCGAGCGGTGACCCACGCACGCTCCGAGGATCACTGCGTTCTTGTCACTCTTTGTCCCGAGCCCACTACCTGCGCATTCATCGGTCTACCTGCGGTTTCGTCGAGTTGACCATGCCGGGGCGCGCGGATACTCTCCACCTTGCTCCGAGCAGCTGGAGCGGCTGAGTCAGGGAACCGAAGCGGGGACCCCTGGGAAAGCTGTAAGGCGAACTGGGCGCACCTGGTCGTATGGTTGGGAAGGCCAACTAGCTGTGCGGGCGGGGAGGCTCGGGACACCCCAAAGCCCAACGAAAGGGTCTACCGCCAGGAAACCAAGACAGCTGCCTGAGGTTGCTCGGAGCACCTGAGCCCGAGGGGCTAAGGGTGACTGGAGGCTTCGGCTTCCGGTGAGCCCGAGGTCCCTCGGGTTCTCTATTTCCCCCGGACTGCGTTCTCCTCTTGCCCGGCCTGGCCGTCCGCTTGCCCGGCGTCTTGTTCCCTGCCCATCCCACCGGGTACCGTTGCCGCCGTGGACACCCCTTCCGAGGAGACGCCGTCCAAGCGGGACATGATCGTCGAGGTGGCGATGCGCCACTTCGCCGACCACGGATACCGCGGGGCGCGCGTCGAGGACATCGCCGCCGAGGTCGGGGTGGCAAAGGGCACGGTGTTCCTGCACTTCGCGAGCAAAGAGGGGCTCTTCCTCGCGGCGTACGAACGGGCCGTGCGAGCTCTGCCAGCCTGGCTCGACGCTCCCTCCGAGGTCGTGGAGCAGGGGTTCTGGGCGGTCCTGGACTACTGGCTGGAGCGCACCGAGGAGTTCCTCTCCGAGGCATGGGTGCCCAACCGCGTCGCGATGATCGGGCGATACGACACGGGGCTCGGGCTGCGGCGTCCGATCGACCGCTTCATGCGGAGCGAGGACCCCTATGGGACGCTGGAGTTCGTCGAGTTCGGCGTGGAGCGGGGCGAGATCCGCGACGACCTCGACATCGACATGGTCTCGTCCATGCTCGACTGGTTCCTGGAACGCTTCCAAGACGCGCTCGGCAGCGAGGAGCTGGATCCCGGCCTCGTCCACCGCAAGCCGTTCCAGCCCGAGCGCCGAGAGACTCGGATCCGCGAGTTCCTCGAGCTTCTGCGCACGGGCGTTGCGGCCCGCTGAGCATGCATCTTGCGCCGATCCTCGGTGACGGCCGGGCGCCCCTGGTAGGTTCCCGCCCGTGAACGGACCCGTGCTTCGCGTGCCCGTCCTCAGGCTCACGGAAGCCGCGTGGTTCCGGCGGCTCGCGGCCGGACGGCCGGGCCGAGCGGTGGCCTCGCGGTTCGTGGCCGGGGAGCACCTGGACGACGCGATCCGCGTGACCCGCATCCTGGACGGCCAGAAGATCTCGTCGGTCCTGGACCACCTCGGCGAGAACGTGACGGCTCCCGAGCACGCCGCCGAGGCCGTTCGGGCGTACGTCGGCGCACTGGAGCGGATCGCCGAAGAGCGGTTCCTCGACCTCGCGATCTCGGTCAAGCTCACCCAGCTCGGCCTGGACTTCTCGAACGAGCTCTGCATCGCCAACATGGAGCAGGTACTGGGGGCGGCGCGCGAAGCCAACACCCTCGTGATGATCGACATGGAGAGCAGCGAGTACGTGGACCGCACGCTCGCGGTTTTCTGCGATCTCCGATCCCGTCACGAGCGCGTGGGACTCGCGCTCCAGACCTACCTGCGACGAACGCCGAGGGACGTCGATCGCCTGCCGCACGGCTCGGTGATCCGGCTGGTGAAGGGCGCGTACCTCGAGCCGCCCGAGATCGCCTTCACGAGCCGGCGCGAGGTCGATGCCACGTTCGCGAGCCTCACGGCGACGCTGCTCGGGCGCGGGCACGTCGTACACGTGGCCACGCACGACCCCAAGCTGGTCGATGGCGCCGTCGCGTTCGTCGAGCGCCGCGGCGTCCCGTGGACGCAGGTGGAGTTCCAGATGCTCTACGGGGTGCGGCGCGACATCCAGAGGCGACTGGCCGAGGGCGGCTACCCGGTGCGCGTCTACGTGCCCTACGGGGCCGAGTGGTACCCGTACCTGACTCGACGCTTGGCCGAGCGGCCTGCCAACATGTGGTTCTTCCTGTCGAACCTGGTGAGGATCGGACGATGACACGAGAGCAGGCCCGGCGATGACCGGGCGCAGGGTGGCGTTCCTGGGTGGCGGCCGCATGGGCGAGGCGCTCGTGAGCGGCCTCATCCGCTCGGGCGGTCGCAGCGCCGAGGAGATCATGGTGACCTGCCGGCGCGAGGAGCGCGTCCGCGAGTTCGTCGAGCGCTACGGTGTGGCGGCCACGCTCTCGAACCCAGATGCCGTCGCGTGGGCCGAGACGCTGGTCCTGATCGTCAAGCCGCAGGACATGGAGGCTCTGCTCGCGGAGATCACCGACTCCGTCCGCCCCGACCAGACGGTGATCAGCTTCGCCGCAGGCATCCGGACCTCGTTCGTCGAGAAGCATCTCCCCGAGGGCGTCCCCGTCGTCCGCGTGATGTCCAACGTCGCCGTCCTGGTCGACGAGGCGATGTCCGTCGTCTCGGCTGGCGCGCACGCCGAGGAGCCCAACCTCGAGGTCGCCGAGGAGCTCCTCGGGTACGTGGGCCGGGTGATCCGCATCAAGGAGACGCACCAGGACGCCATCACGGCGACCAGCGGCTCTGGGCCCGCGTACTTCTTCTTGCTGGCAGAGGCCATGATCGAGGCCTGCATCCTGCTGGGGCTGGCCCGCGACGTCGCCACCGAGCTGATCATCCAGACGATGCTCGGCTCGGCCAAGATGCTGCGCGACACCGGCAAGCACCCGGTCGAGCTCCGCGAGATGGTGACCTCGCCCGGCGGCACGACGATCGCCGCCATCCGTCACCTGGAAGAGGCCGGCGTCCGCGCGGCCTTCCTGAACGCTATCGACGCGGCCCGGCACCGCAGCGCGGAGCTCGCGCGGGGCGGCGAGGACGAGGAGGACTGACCATATGGGACGAGGAGATCGCGCCAAGATCCGCTGGGCGCACGACCGCGAGCGCAGGAAGAAGGACGCCGAGAAGCGAAAGGCAGCCGAGCGCGGCGCTGCCCGCAAGGCCGCCGCCAAGAAGTAGCCGTTCCGCTCGGAGGGTGGAAGAGGCCGGGGTGTGTCTCCGGCCTCAGCGTTTCCCGATCCGGGGGTCGAGGCGGTTCTTCAGGACGCCCATGCCCTCGGCTTCGACCTCGACGAGCGCGCCGGGCCACAGTCGCTGGTCGAAGCGCTCGAGCTCGAAGGGAGCCGAGGCGAATGCCTCGCCGGCCGATAGGCGGCCCTCGCGTGAGGCGACCGCGACATCGGCGAGGAGCACGCGCGCCACGCCGTTCAGGTTCCCTTTCGCCCACTCCTCGCCGTCCACCCGGACCACGACGAAGGACGTCTGCGGGTCCACCTCGTCCGGCGTCACGATGCACGGACCCAGAGCCACGGGGCTGCCGTCGGGCGTGGGCTCGGGGTCACCGCTCTCGTCGTGGATCAGGAAGTCGCCGACGAGCGTGTAGCCGAACACGACGGCCGGCACCTCGTCGCGCAGGAGCGGATCCTCGACGGGCCGACGCAGGACCGCGGCGATCTTGGGCCGGAACTCCAGCCATCCAGCCGAGGCCGGCCAGGGCACCACGTCGTCCGGTCCGAGCACCGGGCGCGCACCCACGGTCGCGTCCGCCGTTCGCAGGGCGGTGGGGAGCAGGGGTGCGAGCAGGCGTGCGTTCTCGATGGCGAAGCGTTCAGCCTCGTCTCGTTCGAGGGCTGCTCGGGCGGCATCGAGCACGGTGCCCCCGTTGCTCCCGACCAGGCGCTCCATGGTGGCGGGGTAGGCCGGATGCCCGATCAGGTCGGGCAGGTCGACCACCCTGCCCTCGAGGAGCGCCCCCAGTCGCCGGTGCCCCCTCCGGTCGTAGGTCACGAGCCTCAAGGGAACCCGATGGTACGCCCGCGGAGGGCCGGAATCTCGATATCCGCGGGTCAGTTGGCCCTGTCCCACCCCGGTCTCTCGACTTGGGAGCGAACGCGACGCACGGCTACGATAGGGCAGGTCAACTGCGTCTTTCCGATGGGAGGCGACCGATGGCAGAGCAGGGCTTCCGCATCACCTACGCAACCATGTCGGCCGACAACGAGGAGCTGCACAAGCTCTACGACCAGGGCATCGAGGTCGCGACGTCGTGGCTCGGCCAGAAGCACCCGCTGTACGTGAACGGCGAGGCCCGCGAGGGCTCGGGCACCAAGGAGGTCCGCTCGCCTATCGACGGATCCGTGATCGGCGAGTTCGCGCTCGGGACGCGAGAGGACGTCCGCGACGCGGTGGCCGCGGCCAGGGCCGCGTTCCCCGAGTGGGCCAACCGCCCGTGGCAGGACCGCGTCGCGATCATGCGTAAGGCCGCCGACCTCATGACCGAGCAGCGCAACGAGCTTTCAGCCCTGATGGCGATGGAGGTCGGGAAGAACCGGCTCGAGGCCCTCGGCGACGTAGAGGAGTCCGCGGACCTGATCCGCTGGAACGCGAACGAGGTCGAGAAGAACGACGGTTTCCGCAAGCCGATGCAGGCGCTCGGCTCACCGGGCGAGTACTACGACGTCCTCCGGCCTTTCGGCGTGTGGGCCGTGATCAGCCCGTTCAACTTCCCGATGGCGCTCTCGTCCGGCCCCTCGTCCGCGGCGCTCGTGGCGGGCAACTGCGTCGTCTTCAAGCCGGCGCACCTGGGCGTGTTCACCGGCCTCAAGCTGTACGAGCTCTACATGGCCGCCGGCGTCCCCAAGGGCGTCTTCCACTTCCTGTCCGGGCCCGGCAGCGTGGTCGGCGATGAGATCGTGAACCACCCCGACGTCGCCGGCATCACCTTCACGGGCTCCTACGAGGTCGGGATGGGGATCTACAAGGGCTTCGCGAAGGACTACCCGAAGCCGGTCATCTGCGAGATGGGCGGCAAGAACCCGGCCATCGTTTCTGACAAGGCAGACCTGGACAAGGCGGCCGACGGCGTGCTGCGCTCGGCGTTCGGGTTCGGTGGGCAGAAGTGCTCGGCTTGCTCGCGCGTGTACGTGCACCGCAGCGTGTACGACGAGTTCCTTCGACTGCTGAAGGAGAAGACGGAGAAGATCCAGGTCGGCAACCCCCTCGAGAAGGAGTACTGGCTCGGGCCTCTCATCGACGAGGGGGCCGTGGAGACCTTCGAGCGCGCCTCGGACGAAGCGAAGAAGAACGGCACGGTCGTCACCGGCGGAGAGCGCCTCGCCGAGGGCGACCTCGCGAAGGGCACGTTCGTGCAACCGACCGTCGTTGAGGTCCCCCTCGACTCCTGGATCTGGAAGGAGGAGCTCTTCGTCCCGTTCGTCGCGGTGGCGCCGTACGGCGACCTGGGCGAGGCGATCCGCCTGGCCAACGACACCGAGTACGGCCTCACCGCCGGCTTCTACAGCGAGGACCGTGCCGAGATCGACACGTGGCTGAACTCGATCGAGGCGGGCGTGATCTACGTGAACCGTCGCGCGGGCGCCACGACCGGCGCGTGGCCGGGCGTTCAGCCGTTCGGCGGGTGGAAGGGGTCCGGCACCACCGGGAAAGCGGGAGGCGGGCCCTACTACGTCCAGCAGTACCTGCGGGAGCAGTCGAGGACGGTGATCGAGGAGTGAGCACAGCGGAGATCACCGACCTGGCCGCGGCGATCGCCCCGCGGCTCATCACGGAGGTTCCCGGGCCCGAGGCGATGGCGCGCATCGAGCGAGACCGCAAGGTCACCAGCCCCTCGCTCCCACGCGCCTACCCCTTCGTTCCGAAGCGGGGCGCGGGCTCGGTGGTGGAGGACGTGGATGGCAATCTGTTCCTGGACCTGAATGCGGGGATCGCGGTGACCTCGACAGGGCATGCGCACCCGAAGGTCGTCGAGGCGATCCAGCGTCAAGCCGAGGAGTTGATCCACTACTCGGCCAGCGACTTCTACCTGCCGATCTACTCGGACGTGTGCGAGGTCCTCGACCGCATCGCGCCGATGTCGAAGCCGGCCCGGAGCTTCCTCAGCAACTCGGGGACCGAGGCCGTCGAGGCGGCGATCAAGCTGGCACGGTACGCCACGGGACGGCAGTACCTGATCGCGTTCTACGGCGCGTTCCACGGTCGCACGTACGGCAGCATCTCGGTCGGCGCCAGCAAGGCGAAGTACCGGACCGGGTTCGGGCCGTTGATGCCGGGCGTGTACCACTCGTTCTACGGGGACTTCGAGTTCATCGAGACGGTCCTGTTCAAGCACATGGTGAACCCGCGCGAGGTCGCCGCGATCTTCGTCGAGCCGGTGCTCGGCGAGGGCGGGTACGTCGTCCCACCCGAGGGGTGGATCCGGTACCTGCGCGACCTGTGCGACGAGCACGGGATCCTGCTGGTCGCCGACGAGGTCCAAAGTGGCATGGGTCGCACCGGCAGGATGTGGGCCATCGAGCACTTCAGCGTCGAGCCCGACATCGTGCTCTCTGGGAAGGGCATCGCCAGCGGGATGCCGCTCGGCGCCATGATCGCTCGCGAGGACCTCATGAGATGGGAGCTCGGAGCGCACGGCTCGACGTACGGTGGCAACCCCATCTCGTGCGCCGCGGCGCTCGCCACCATCGACCTGATCGAGCACGGTCTCATGGACAACGCCGTCGAGGTCGGCGGGGTGCTGCTGGACGGGCTGCGCGTCATCCAGACGCGGTACCCGATGGTCCGCGACGTCCGAGGTCTGGCGCTCATGATCGGGGTCGAGTTCCCCGACCACGACCACATGGTGGCCGTCGAGGAGGCGGCGTTCCGGCGCGGCCTCCTGGTGCTCGGGTGCGGCGAGAACGTGATCCGCATGGCGCCGCCGCTGGTGTTCCGCAAGGACCAGGCCGAGTCTGCCCTGGAGGTCTTCGAGGAGGCCGTCGCCGAGGTCGCCGGCAGGTCGTGAGCTACTGGACCGTGATGCACGACCCCGAAGGCAGCGAGTTCTGCGTGCCCCGGGGTCCCGAGGATGGGTGGTCGCCCGCATGAGCACATCGAAGGTCACGACGATGAAGGAGGCCGTCGCCGAGCTGGTCCATGACGGTGACACGGTCGCGATCGAGGGCTTCACGCACCTCATCTGCTTCGCGGCCGGGCACGAGATCATCCGGCAGCGCAAGCGCGACCTGACGCTCGCGCGGATGACGCCGGACGTGATCTACGACCAGATGATCGGGGCGGGGGTCGCGAAGAAGCTGATCTTCTCGTGGCTCGGCAACCCGGGCGTCGGCGGGCTCCATGCGATCCGCCGCCGGATCGAGGACGAGGACCCCGCGCCGCTGCAGATCGAGGAGTACAGCCACTTCGGGATGGTGTGCCGGTATGTGGCCGGCGCGTCCAACCTCCCGTTCTTCCCGATCCGTAGCTACTACGAGAGTGACATCCCCAGCGTGAACCCCAACATCAAGCCGATGCGCTCGCCGTTCGAGGACGACACCGAGGTCTACGTGGTGCCGCCGCTGCGACCCGACGTCACGATCGTCTCGTGCCAGCGGGCCACGAAGGACGGCGACGCGCAGATCTGGGGGCTCCTCGGTTGTCAGAAGGAGGCCGCGTTCGCGGCGAAGCGCGTGATCGTCGTGTGCGAGGAGATCGTCGACGAGTCGGTCGTCCGGCGCGATCCCAACCGCACGATCATCCCGGGCGTGGTCGTCGACGCGGTGGTCGAGCAGCCGTTCGCCAACCACCCCTCGTTCGCGCAGGGCTACTACGACCGCGACAACGCCTTCTACCTGAAGTGGGACGGCATCGCGAAGGACCCGGAGACCCTCGAGGCCTGGTACCGGGAGTGGGTCTACGACCTGTCCTCGCACGCGGACTACCTGGAGAAGATGGGCGCGGCCTACTGGGACGCCCTCAAGCCGGAGCCGGCGATGTCCGGCGAGGTGAACTACGGGAGGTACGCATGAGCGAAACCCCCGACCTCGGCTACTCGAAGAACGAGATCATGATCGCCGCCTCGGCACGGCAGCTGGCCGGCGAGAAGAACTGTTTCGTCGGCATCGGCCTGCCGAACATCGTCTGCAACCTCGCACAGCGCACGGTCTCGCCCGATCTGCAGCTCGTGTACGAGTCCGGTGTGTTCGGCGCGCGGCCCGAGCGGCTGCCGCTGTCGATCGGCGATCCCTCGCTCGTGTCGGGCTCCACGGCCGTGACCTCGATGTTCGAGCTCTTCGCCTACTACCTGCAGGCGGGGCTGATCGACGTGGCGTTCCTCGGCGGCGCGCAGATCGACCGGTACGGCAACCTCAACACCACCGTGATCGGCGACTACGCGAAGCCGAAGGTACGACTGCCCGGCTCCGGCGGCGCGTGCGAGATCGCGATCAACGCGCACAAGGTGATGGTGATCATGCGCCAGGCCCAGCGGTCCTTCGTCGACAAGCTCCATTTCCGCACATCGCCGGGGCACTCGGGCGATCCCGCGCACGACCGCGCCCGCGGCTGGTGGGGGAGCGGCCCGACGAGCGTCGTGACCGACCTCGGCACGTACGGCTTCGACGAAGGAACAGGCGAGATGACGCTCCGGACGCTTCACCCCGGCGTCAC
>Ga0315275_10003488_pt1 | contig 14483 bp, 17 predicted proteins | sample YL17G03_0_MG_FD_205557 | JGI IMG/M metagenome (GOLD analysis project Ga0315275, IMG submission 205557) | Sediment microbial communities from Yellowstone Lake, YNP, Wyoming, USA - YL17G03_0 | ecosystem: Environmental > Aquatic > Freshwater > Lake > Sediment | place: USA: Wyoming | collected... | reverse complement strand
GCAAGGATGCCGCGATGACGCTCAACAGGGCCAAGCAGATCGCGAGACGGTTGATCACAGGCTCATCATACCAGAAACAGGCCTGCTCGGTGATGGGAGTGGATTTCGAGGAACGGATATTGGTAGGGCCTGTGTAACGATTATCTAACTTTTCTCATTCACAATACAACGGCGCCGCAGATCAAGTTGGTCCAACAGGCCCAGGCTTGTTCGGCCTAACCCCTCCATTTAGGACACGTTTGTCCCAGTTAGGGACAAAAATGCCCATATTATCTCTTATGTAAGGCGAAAGAGATGTTATCGAAATGACATCCCGTGCCCAGTTAGGGACAAAAATGCTCGTGTTATCTTCTTATGTAAGGCAAATTAGATGACAGTAAATGATATCGATTTGAAAGAGAGGAGAATATAGATCATGAGCGGAAAAATATTAATCATTCCCACAGCACTTGCTTTGGACATGCAGTTTCCTGCAAGGACGATCCGTCTTTATCTACTGCTTCAGTCGTCAGCACGCCATAAGGACGAAGAAGGAAATCTTGTCAACTTGCGGGACCGCGGCGAAATAGCGGCAGAGCTCAAATCAAGTTACGTGACGGTCTGCAACGCCCTTTTGAACCTGCAGAAAGCCGGTTGGGTCCGCATCGACCGTATTCCGAATGCGTATGGCCGGCAAGTGACGTTGTTCGAAACACAACAGCCGCCAACGACTAAACCGAGTGAAACCGGCAGGCTCGAGGAAAGCCATGTCCCGGCCGAGAACTAAGGAGCAAACCGAATGACAGACGCGCAGAAGCTAAGGCAGATCGTCGAGGCCGTCCGCAAGACGGGCGCAAAGCCTCTCCAGTTGACCGAGACTGATCCGGAAAGGCTCCGTCATATAGTCGAGGCCGTCCGAACGACAAAGCCCGCTACAGCGAGCCTGGGAGGCCAACAGTGAACGAAACCGAAGCCAAAAGATTGCGGCAAATAGTTGAAGCCGTCCGCGCAGTCACCTCCTGGAAGGGGACAAAGGTTGTCGATGAGAACGATTACGGCCTTTGTTTCCCTGTCTCGATGGTAGAACGCATGATGACGTTCGGCCCTTCGGAAGTCAAACTCTATGTCTACCTGCGCCTGCTCGCTAAGAAGCACCCGACGATCACCAAAGACGGGGTCGAGATTTGGCCGAGTCAGCAAACCATGGCCCAGGTTGTGGGGATGAGCGAGCGGACGGTTCGGAACGCCTTGGCCGGCCTCGAGGAAAACGGCGCCATATTGGTTCATCGGTCGGGCGTTGCCGAGCGCGACCGCGGGCAGAATTTCTATTTGCTTAAAAGGTGGCCTTTCTAATGTTCACCGAAGGTCACCGAAGCCGCTCACCGAAGAACACCGAAGTTCCGAGAGCAGTTGACCAAACACCGAAGGTCTTCGGTGACGCCTTAGATGACGAGCACCGAAGTTCATGCCTAAGGCTTAGCCTAAGGGGCGAGCACGTTTCGGGTAGTAGTTTCTATATGGCTGCTCAGGCAAAAAATGCACACTAATAGGAATATATAGGTAACTATAGGTAACAGAAGGTGTTTATAGGTATTTATAGGTTAGAGAGGAAACCGACTATCACCGAAGGTGATAGGAGGCTTTTCTCTCCGCGCGCCGAAACGTCGCGCTGCCGGCGAAGCGCCGGCCTGGGGAACTTGTTTTCCCACTGATGAAATTTCACCAGGGGTTTTTAGAATTGACGCTATTCGATTGCTCGAATAATACCGGCCTTGGACAAACGACGAGGCCGGCGCCGACTCCATCGGCGTTTCTTCAAAACGGGGCGTCCGCCGTATGACGCAAAACTGCGGGAATTTGTCATTCAGCCGCGGCGTGGGGTCATCCTTCCCCGTCACTAACGCCGTGGCCGGGGCCGATGCCTGTTGTGTGTCAACACACGTTTTTCGGCGGGCATCGGTCTCATTTTTATCGAAGTCTGTCGTCGAGTGAGTTTCATGCGTTTCCTGGGCCGGTCTCCGAACTGCCACTTGTTCGGAGATCGGCCTCCTTTTCACTCGACGGTTTAGATAAGCATATTAACGAGTTCACGCGCACAAACGCCTGAGACTCGACAACAGATTTTTTAGGATAACATTATGTATCCAAAACTCAAGAAGTTCCTTTCCGCACAAATGGTCCGTCTCAACGAGGCCGACGGAAAGGACAAAATTTCAACTCTGGCCAACGTCAGGCCCGAGGTGGACGAATACGGTCAGCCGACTGGTCGTGGTCCATTGGCCGCTATTTATGAGAACATGAGCGGCTATATTCTCAGGAATCCGACGCTTCAATATGAACGCGAACGGATCGAAAACGCTTTGACTGAAGAAACGGTCTCGACACAGATTGCCGCCTTTACCACTTTTGCTCTTCCGTTGGTCCGGCGCGTCATGCGCAACCTCGTCTGCATCAACAACGGCCTGGTCTCTTTGCAGCCCATGCGAACTCCAACTGCAGATATCTTTTATGCAAAGCGGAAATATACGTCGACGTATGCGCCCGACGGGATCACCGCCGGCGACGACGTTGCCGATACCCCAGGTGCGGCCGCATATGCGATCAGTTCGGAGAAGGGCGCCATCCGTGAGATGGACCTCGAACTCGTCAGCAAGACCGTTTCCGCGATCAGCATGAAACTTCAATCGAGTTTCACGCTTGAATCGGTGCAAAATCTCGCCGCCTATCACAATCTCAGTTTCGAGGGCGAGATTCAAAGTCTCTTCACAGACGAGGTTCAAGTCGAAACTGACCGTTACATTCTGGCTGCTCTTCTGGCCGGCGTCGCCTATAACGTCAACTGGGTCAACTCGGCCCCCGTCGGTGACGTCACCACGGCCGACAAGAAGGCTTATTGGGAAACACTGTATTCCTCGGCCATCATGAACGCTTCCATGCGCATCCTCACTTACATGCACATCCCGGCCGGTTGGGCGATTATGTCGCCGACCGTCCTCGGCTACCTCATGCGTTGCGAATCTTTCCGGCTCACGGCTGACATCAACAACCTTCAGACTTCAGTCGGCATTCAGCAGATCGGTTCGATCGGCGGCACTATCAAGGTGCTCGTCGATCCTGCTTTTCCCGTAAATAAAATTTTGCTCGGCTGCAACGCCGTCGATTGGACTCGCGCCGTCGGCTGCTATTCCCCCTTCCTTCCGATCGTGTTTTCGGAAAAGTTCGTCAATACGTCGGATTGGACTCAGCAAAAACTCGGCTGCATGAGCAGATTCTGGGCGGGAATTTTGGGCAAGAACGAAGCGGCCACGACTTCGGACGGCTTAGCCTCCGTTACAATCACCTCTTCATAAAGGCCAACTGAATGATTTTTACAACAGGACCAGAGCGAATAACTCTGGTCCTGTTTTTTCTTTTTCAGTGAACAATATGATTAAAGAACTTTACGAAATAGAACGAACAACGGCCGACATGATCCTTGAGGCGAAGAGGGAAAACGGCGCCATCCATTTCCGCGCGCCTGTGGCGGCCCTTGACAAGTTCAACGGCAATAAGCGCAGGTATCCGACGGCCGTCATGGAAAAGGCATTGGCCAGGATCGCCAACTCACAGGGCACGATGTTCGGCAGCGCCGGGCATGTCGATAGACTTGAGGCGCCCGAAGTCTCTCACATCGTCGACAAATTATGGATTGACAAACTCGCCGGGACATTGATGGCGGAAGGCCGAATTCTCCCCACAACTCGCGGAAAAGATCTTGAAATCGCTGTCCGCGCTGGGAAACTCGGTTTGTCGCTAAAAGGTACGGGCACGACCCTGACCGTTGAAGAGGATAAGACTGAAGTCCAGGACGACTACAAACTTTTGGGCGTTGATTTCGTCCTCAATCCGTCGTTTGACATAGCAAGGGTGTCGAAGAAAAATCTCTTCGAGTCGCTTGAATTCGAAGAGATCACCAGCGAAGATGCGGCGCACATTAACGAGGTCCAGGAACTCTGCGCCAAGATAAACGAAGCCGTAGACGCCGGCCTCAAGAAGGTCGACGGCAAGATCAGAAAACTCGTCGAAGCCGAACTCGGCAAGCGGCAGATCCCGTCAGTCGAGTTGGTAGAAAATGTCATCAAGGAAGTTGAAGCACAGGTCCGCTTCGTGCTTGTCGAAGCCGAACGATCCAAGTTGATCAAGATGGTCGAGACGGTTGGAGAGTTGGGCATTGCTTCTGCCAGCGACACCGAACCGCCTGTCAATGAAAGTCTCGTCAATCAGATTTTCAAAGAGAACAAAATTTCTGGGACACCGAAGACACGTCAAGAGATCATTGCCAGTCTCAGGAAGAAGTAACGGCCGGCCAGAGGTCTATTCAAAATGTCCTGCGAAACCTGCGAATCCTGCGACACGTGCGAACTCTGCAATGCCGTCGTCTGCCCAAATTGCCAGCAGTGTAACGCATGTCAGTCGGCCTGTTATTCGGGTCAGTGCCCGGTTTGCGAGTTATGTAATACGTGCGAATCGGCGTGTTACGCTTCGGAATGTTCCGAATGCGAAGACTGCGACGTTTGCCAGATCTGCGTCGCCGACCAATGCACGACTTGTCAGAACTGCGTTGCGTGCCAGGCGGCTTGTTATACGTGCATGCGGTGTGTGTCGTGCCAGAGGTGCATCGTGTCCATGTGCGGCGGCAGCCAGATCCCACACTAAAAGGAAATTCAAATGAAAACTATTCTAAACTTCATCAGGCGCATTTTCGGGCAAGGCCCTGCCTCTGCCACACAAAAGCCCGAGAAAACGTCCCAGACGGCAAGAGAAGGCCGTTCCCCGGCCCATTCGGACGCATGTGAACGGTGTTATGAATGCCAGCGTTGCGTCTCGGCCCAGCGGTCTTGCGAAATTTGTAATGAATGTCAGCGCTGCTATTCAGGGCAAGAGGCATGAAACTCTACGTTGCGAACATTTCGCCAACTCCGTCGAAAAGCGAGATCAGGAAGTTCTTCGAAGATTTCGCTGAGATCAGGTCGCTTGTTTGGATTACGCGGAAGTTTGCGGGATATTTCATAGGTCAGATCCTTATCGATTTTGTGAACGAAGCCGACAACGAGCGGGCGTTGACCGAATTGAACGGCGCGGAATTTCAGGGTCGCAAATTATGGGTAAGGCCGGCAAGGCCCCGCTCAGCAACTAAGTAAAACAATGTCAAATCCCCGTTCCGAAAAGAAACCTAAAACGGATTTCGACGATATCAAACAGGCGTTTGACGCCGAACTCGAAGAACGGGCGAAGCGGACTTCAGACGACGAAAAGCGGAAAGAATATCTCAGCGCATTGCGCGGGAAATAATTTTTAAAGGAAAAAAATGAGAAATTTTGTAGGCGGTATCGATTTTACGGCGACTCAACAGGAGATCACCGAATTCTTGGAAGAGAAGATCGGCCCGATCAAGGGCATCATTTACGTTCGCGACAGGCTCACGGAGAAATTCCGGGGATTCGTATTCGTCGACTTCTTGAACGAAGGCGACGACCGGCGAGCGATTGCAGAACTCCACAATGCTGAGTTCAAAGGCCGCAGGCTTGTCGTTCAAGAAGCCACGCCTCGGCCAGCCCGTCCGTCCAGGTATTAAACTCCGATGCTTTGCACAGCCGTCGCGAAAAATAAACAACCCTGTCACGGCACTGCTGTCCACGAAAGCGATCCACCTCGGTGTATTGCTCATATCACGCCTGACGAACTCGAGGCGGCGATAAAAAGACAAGATGAAAAATTCGACATGAAGACGGAGTTGAAGAAGGAATTGCGGCGTGTTCAAGGGGCGAGGGCGAATTCGCTCGACAAGGCCAAGACGGCGATGGAGATCTTGAAACTTATTCGCGAATGCGAAGGCGGGAAGTCGGAACCGGTAGAAAAGAGAGAAGAGACGCTTGAAGAATACGGGCGCAGGATGAGAGGGTTGAAATGAAAGTCAATATCATAACGGCCCTCGGTGACAACGCCCTCATGGGCAACTTCATGAAGGGCGACAGTTGGTTTAATTGGAAAGTTTTTCTGAAATCGCTCCAAGGCCTGCCGATGACACCGGAAGAATTCGACATCTTCAAACAGGCGACGAAGAGGACGGTCCAGCCTGACAAACCGTTCACCGAGTCATACGTCATTGCTTCGAGGAGGGCCGGAAAAAGCCTCGTCTCCTCAATCATCGCCGTCTATCTCGCCATTTACGGTGGCTTCGAGGAATACACGAAACTCGGCCAGCCGGTCTATATTTTCGTCATCGCCACAGATAAAAATCAAGCGAAGATCTGCTTGCATTATGTCCGAGGCATCCTCGAAAATTTCCCTGGCGCCGGCGCTCAACCGCTGAGAGAGGAGATCCGTCTCAACTCAAACATCATCATCAGCGTCAAAACGGCCTCTTTCAGGACGGGGCGCGGTTTCCAGACGGCCGGAATTATAATGGATGAACTCAGTTTTTGGCGCTCGGAAACATCGGCGAACCCGGCCGAAGAGGTAGTGACGGCGCTTCTCCCGGGCATGTTGCCGAACGGTTTGCTCCTCGGGATCTCGTCGCCCTATAGCCGAAGGGGATATATGTGGGACGTCTATCGCGATCATTTCGGCAAAGACGACGACGTGCTGGTGTGGAAAGGCACGACGATGTTCATGAATCCGACCTTTAACCAGCGCACCATCGACAAGGCCATGAAGAGAGACCCGGTAGCAGCAAAATCGGAATACCTTGCCGAATTCAGAGCGGACATCGAGGGCTATCTCACCAGGGAACATGTCGAGCAGGCGACAGGGGATTACGAGATGCTTCTTCCCCAGCCAGGCATTCAATACAAGGCGTTCGCAGATCCGTCAGGCGGAAGGAACGACGCCATGACGCTCGCCATAGGTCACAGCGATTCAGGCGTCGTGGTCATCGACAGGATCGAAGCCGTGAAGCCGCCGTTCTCGCCAGAGACCGTTGTGGAAGATTTCGCCAAGATCCTCCACGACTTCAGGTGCCATGAGGTCGTCGGCGACAGGTTCGGCGGCCAATGGGTCGAAAGTCAATTTAGGAAACAAGGCATCGCATACAGGCCCTCGGCCCTGAGCAAGAGCGAGATATACGTCGAGGCCATTCCCCTATTCACCATGTCGAAGATCGTCATGCCGAAAGACGCGGAACTCGAGGAAGAAATCGTCGGACTAGAAAGGAAAACGTTGTCGAGCGGAAGGCAAGAGATATCGCACGCAGTCGGATATCATGACGACAGGGTTAATTCGACTCTAGGCGCCGCCGTCCACGTGTGGAAAGAGATTGCCCAGGCCCCGACACCGGAAGAATTGGAGGCAAGGATGCCTCATTTCAAAAGGGACCCGAAAACGACGAGGCAGCAAGACATCAGGAATTTCAACCGAGATTTCGCCAGGGACAACAACCTTGCCATCCCAGCGAGCAGAATGAGGTTTTTCAGATGAGATGCCGACATAAGACGCCTTTTACGCCGCCTTGCCTAAAGGAACCGTCGTGCTCGAAGGGATTCAAGAAAACGCCGGGAATGAAGTTCAGGATAGAGAAGTCGAGGACCATCGTAGACGAGACCAAGGCAACTCCGGTCGCTGCCGCCCCTGTGGCTCAACCGAAGTAACAGCGTTAATGTAAGGGGCCAGGAGGAAACCGGCCCCAGCCGGCCCGATACGTCCTTCCACCTGTGGGGACGGTCGGCCGGCTGTTTTTTCTATCCAACCCTAAACGCTTGAACCTTCATCCCTCTTTACGCCTATCTTTCCATCTGTCCAGGCGCTTGGCGTTTGCCGGCAAAACCGGCGCTCCCACGGCATCCGACTCGGTTGCCGAACAAAACAACGCTCACCTGCACACCATTTTGTTCACCTATTTGATCTCCCGGCTATATGGTCGACGCCCGGCTGCAGGATCGGCACCAGAGGCCCTTCCTCTTGCATCAGGAGGGCTCGATGACAGCGGCCCCAGGCGAACATGTGGGCCGGCCCCATTGAAAGTCGGACCCTCTCTCTTGGCGTAATCCCGGAGTCACATAACTGTAATTAGGCAAACTATGACTCTGTTGATAATAAACAGTTTGCGGCTACTCCTTGATTATTGGCCCATTATCCAGCCCTGAAACTCAATATACAGGGGCTGTTTTGCCCGAGAAGGCCCCGTTTTGGGCGGCCTGGGAGATCTGCAAATTTTTCACAAAAGGGGTGTGCAAGGCCTGAATTTCCTGAAACGATAGGGCCGGTCAAAGGAGGCACAACATGACCAAGAAGAAAAACGGCGGGACGAAGGCCGAGAACGTCGTCAAGGGAAAAGGCAAGGGCAAAGCGACGGGCTACGGCAAGAAGTTCACGGGCGACTTCGGCAACGGGACGCCGATCAGGGCTCGTGGCAGCCATCCCAAGATCCTGGCGCTCAAAACGTATGGCGGGCTGAGGGAATTCCTGAAAAAGGAGTTCGGCCAGGGCAAGTCGTTCGATGCCGTGGGGAGAGAGCTCCAAGTCAGCGGCTCGCGGATCTCCGAATTCGTAAACATCCTCGGCATCGAACGGAAAAGGAAGGGCAAGGGGGACTTGGGCATCTGCGTCGACCGGCCGACGATAGGCCCCGACGGCGAGTTCAAGATGGAGGCGCCGAGGGAGCCTAAGGCTAAACCGAAAACGAAGAAGCTCCCGAACGGCGACGTGCTGACCAGAATCTGAGTGAAGGCCCGCGTGAGGCCAAAGCCGGTTCCCCGTTGGGGGCCGGCTTTTTTTATGCGCCGAGGATGCCGACTGTTCAAGAAATGCCCTAAAACGGCCTCCATTCATTCAGGAGGGCCTTTTTAGGCCAAACCCATGTCAGCCCATGCCCTGGGCAGGGTCTGACATCCTCGGTGAAACGACACGATAGTTTTATCGGCAAAATCGGGCAAGAACGGCATATTCTGGGTTATGTCGTTGGCCCCACCGCTTCCTCCCGGGCCGCCTTCATCCATTTGAGGCGTCTGTCTGGGGAGAGATCGGTAAAAAAACCGGGATCGATTCCCAGCAATTTGAGTTCATGGACGGCGTCATCGAGTCTGGCCAGCACGCCCCGAGTCCGCTTCAGGTTTCCCGGTGTCAGATAGTGCGATCCGAATCGCCACTCCCAAATCGGGCAATCGAACACCTGACACAACACGACTTCATTCGCCGTTTCCCCGGCACAGTCGAGGCAATGGGCTTTGACCGCTCTGGTCCTCGACATCGTCTGTTTGACTTTCGTCCTAACGATTTTGCCGCCTTTGTCGCGCCACTTCTTAAGTCCGTCCTGTAATGCTTTCGTCTTCGTCATAGTTACTCCGTTAAAAGAATTTTGGACGGAATATCCTACAGCGTTTTTGAATCCTTGCGGACTGGGGAAATTGACAAAGGCCTTGACTCACTTCCGGCAAACGAGAGAGAATCAAGTTAATGGGAGGGCTGAAAAATGAAAAAGTGGACAGTAGTCTTGGCAGCAATCGTTTTGGCGATCTTGTCGATATTCCTTGGAACCCGGCTTGAACGCCTGAAGTGGGAAAAAAAGAACGCCTCAGATCAAGTTCAAATAGAGAAAGCTACACAATCCATAAAGGCGACGGTTGAGCGAACTACTTATATGTTCGTTTTTGCGAAGACGATGACATCGATGCATATGCAGGCGCAATTGTCGATGTTTGTGTGCACGATGATTTCGAACACTTGGAATTCTGCCCAAAGGAATATTTTTGCTAATGAGCGGGATAAGGTCACAAAGTTGACAAGTGACCTCGCGAGAAGAGGTTTTTACAGGATGCTGGAAGACAATAATACGCAAATATCCGCAGATTTAGCGAAACTCCAAAATCCTCCCGACGACTTCAAAGACGCATATAATTCGTTATTGGATATGAATGGTTATGGACTCCAACTATACGGCATGGCGAAGTCGCCCGGCGGCACAATCGAAGTTTATAGCAACAACGTGAGTTCAAAATTCAATGAAGTGATTACGGCCTATAACAAAATCGTTCGCCTTCTTCCTCGTTAGTAAAAGGACAAAGATAATGAACCAAGCCAAAGTTCTTAAAGCAATAATTGCCCTCTTTATTCTCGGACAACTTTCACTAACAGGTTATTCCCAGGACTTAGAAGTTAAGGCCGAAGAATTCACAATTAGCGGCAGAGTGCCGATGGCCCTGGCGCATCTCTATGGGCAAAAGTTTTCTGGCGCGCTTGCCGAAATGGGCCAGTGGGAAATGGTCAAAGTGGAATTGATGAATAAAGCATCACGTTCCAGGACCTTTCAACTAAACCTCGAATTGCAGGGCCTCGGAAGCGAATCTTCAACAATGGTTCAGGTTGAACCGAATTCTAAAATCGAAGTGCGTAGCTCTCCCATAATCGACCTGCAATTATTAAGGCAAGTTGTCGATGAACGCGTGGCAAAACTTAAAGTCGAGGTGGTCGAAGATCAAACGGTCGTCTATTCCAACGTCCTCAATGTCACTCTTACAGGAAAAGACGACATTCCTATGTATCAGGATTCCAATGCCCTATATTTTTTCTTGACTACCCGCGTTCAACCTAAATCACGATTAGTCGCCGAGGTTATAAAAGTAGCTGCGCAGAGACTTGGTTTTCGCTTCCGCCAAGGCATTGTAGGATATCAAGGGCAAAATGATCCTAGTCAAATGCTCGAGGACGTTCGAAAAATCTATAAGACGATTCAAGCGATGGGCTTTACGTATGTCAATACGCCCGTCTCTTTTGAAGCCGGATACCAACGTATCAAAACGCCAATCGAAGCACTCACGTCAAAGACAGGTAACTGTGTCGAGGGCGCATTGGTCTTCGCCTCGTGCATAGCGGCGATTGGTTATAACCCGCTCATTGTTGTTATTCCGGGCCATTCATTTGTTATCGCCACGATTCCGGGAGCAAATGCTGATTCAACCCGGGAATATCGCACGGGGCCGTTTCTAATGAGTCTCTCTGGTGGCGCACCTGCCCTTTCCAGCAATTCTTATGCGTCGTGGGTGCCGATTGAAACAACGGTCCTGCAGAACAGTTCAAAGACGAATTTTGGACTAACGCGCATGTCTTTTGAAGAAGCCTGTGAAATTGCCAAAACGCATTTACAGAAATATGCATCTCCAGCCGGGCTTAAGCAAATTTTCCTTATTGATGTCGAGGCCTGGAGGGCCTGCGGGCTTCTTCCCGCGCCTGACGAATATTAAAGGGGTTACTTCAGTTCTTAGTTGATATCCAAGAATGACCCTCCCGCGCCACCTCGGGCATTATCTGCGCCTTCCCCAACACGAGGGACGGGGATAGGTAGATCTAACCGACTTAGGGCCTAATGTTACATATGTGCTGACCCCTCCCAATGTCTTGAAAATCCCACGGCAGGAGTAGTAGATTATTGGGTAGGTCACTAAGGCTTGGAGTCAGAAGAAGGGAGGAAGACACCTTGGCCAAATCTGCTTATCTCATAATGGTCGCCATCTTTTTTGTTTTCGTAGCATGCCATAAAGAAAATAGGCAAGTTGAACAATTGATGGAAAACGGCATCGAAGTCATCGTAAACCATCCCCAGCCTGCCAAACTGAAAACGTTCGAACTGGAGCAAGAACTCGTCATTGATCTATCCTCGAATGAATTGGTACAACGTGGCCTGGCAGATCCCGCGGCCTTTGATGTCGATTCGGAAGGAAATATCTATGTTTGGAGTCAAACATCCAATCAAGATCATGTTTTCAAATTTAGTTCAACAGGAACTTACATCGCAGCCTTTGGGCGCACAGGACAAGGCCCCGGCGAGGTTCAATTCCTAGCGAACGTCATGTTCGATTCAAATGATGAACTGATGGTGGTAGATTCTCAACAAAGAAAGTTGGTCTATTTTGACAGAAGCGGCGCTTACCTTAGGCAGCGTATTTCATTAATGAGACTATTATTAGTTATCCCTCTTAGGGACGGTAACTATATTACTGGTACTCAGACATCAATTCCAGGCGAGATATTCAACAGGATTATACTTAATGTTTGCGATTCGGATTTTAATGTCATTAATGAAATAGGTCAACTGAGGTACTACAGACCTAATGCTGAACAAAGTTTCCCAGCTGTGAATCCTACTAGTATCATTCAGGTTTCTAAAAACATTATATTCTTTGCTAATAGTGAGAAGGGTTACGAAATCGAGTGCTTTGATAAGCGCGGGAAACTAACAAGGGTAATACGCAAAGATTTCGCACCGGTTCCTCTATCTGGGAAGAATAAGGAGGTGCTCAATGAAAGATATTTGAGATTTCCTCCTGAGATAAGGAACAAGGTCGTATACCCGACAGTATTACCTCCGTTTCAGACTGGGTTCGCCGATGAAGATGGCCGGCTTTATATTATGACCAATGAAGAATCAGACGTTAACGGCCAATATTGGCATGATATATTCGACGAAAAGGGCATATTTATTGGCCGGGTATGCATCGGCAACTACGGAATATACGGCAAGTTTCAGGGGTTTCTCTTTACCTTAGCTAGGAACGGGCGTTTATATCATTTTCGCGAGAATCGTGATGGCTTTAAGGAACTAGTAGTAAGCAGAATGCAATGAATTTTATTACATAGGTAAACTTCTGTTTTTACTTAAATCCCTGCTCCTTAAGCAGATAGACAAGGTTCGACTGCCAGGTAGTAATCCCGTTTTATGACCCCCTCCCCTAAAAAAGTAGTGTGCCCAAAAAGCAAAGCGCTGTAAAATATTTATATGAAAAAAACGACGGCATACATAAAGGCCCCGGATCTGGAAAAAGACCGTAAGCAGATCGTCGAGGAGACCAAGCGCGATCTCGACGAAATGCTGAATGAGCCCTCCCCTATCGGTAATCTTGCCGAGCTGGTGAAGGCCCTGAAAAAAGCCAAGAAGAAGAAATGAAGGGCGTAATCTGGGTCCGTGTTTCGTCGATCGACCAATCAGCCGGTTACAGCCCCGACGCCCAACTCCGAGCTCTGAGGGAAGCCGCTGCGCGGAAGTCCATCGAGGTCGTCAAGGAATTCAACGTCTCAGAGTCGGCCAAGACGTCAGAAGCCCGAAAACAATTCAGGGAGCTCATCCAGTTCATCGATGAATACAGGCCCGACTACCTAATTGCCTATGCCATCGACCGGATAACGCGGAATCCCGAAGATCTCAACACCATCCACAACCTCATTCAGAAGAACGGCCTGAACGTCTTCGTCGTAGATCAGAACAAGATCGTCAGCAAGAGTTCTGATCCTATGGAAAAGTTCACATTCCTGATGTTCGGGAATATCGCCTATTTAGACAACATGCGCCGGGCCGCCAACGCCAAAATGGGAATGCTCGAGAAAGCGAGAGGCGGGACATTTCCGTCCAAGGCGCCTGTTGGCTATCGCAACACTGTTGACGCCACGGGCCTGAAGCGGACGGTCGTTGTCGATCCTGTAAAGGCCCCGTTGGTGCGGTTGGCTTTTGAACTTTACGCTCAGGGCGGCTATTCGCTGTCGACACTCAGGGACGAACTTAATCGGCGCGGTCTCCGTCAAAAGACGACGCCCATGAGCATCTACGGCCTTGAAGTCATTCTGCACAATCCGTTCTACTATGGGTCGATCAGATGGGACAAGCAGTTGTTCAAGGGCACTCATGAGCCGTTGATATCTGTCGACCTGTTTGAAAGGGTCCAAGCCCGCCTCAAGGAAAACCAAAGCTATGCGAGGCCGAAGTCGAAGAAGGTTTTCATATTCAAGCGATATCTCCGCTGCGGTTACTGTAGATCGGGCATCACGGCTGAGGAGAAAGCGGGCGCCCACAAGAGCGGCCTATACCGTTATTACAAATGCACTCGTTCAAAAGACAGGAATTGCCCCCAACCAGTTTATAGGGAAGAGCAGATCGACAAGATGTTTTCCGAGAATATCGGGAAACTCTACATCAACCCGGACATCGCCGAACAAATCCGTGAGGAACTGAGAAGGTCGCACCTTGACCAACAGGCGAGCGATAAGAAAGAGCTTCAGCGGTTGAGGATGGAAGAGACGCGGAAGACGAATCACCTAAATTTGCTCTACACCGACAGGTTGGACGGCACGATCACCAAGGAGCAATACCTGGAGAAACAGGCCGTGATCCAGCAGGAGTTGCGCGGCATCCAGGCCGACATCGAAAAGCTAGGCCGCTATAACGCGAAATACAGGGAGGAAGGCTCCGCCATCATCGACCTCCTCAAGGATTTCAAACAAACATATGATGAGGCCGACGAAGAGGGGAAGGCCATCATTCTCAGCGCCGTCATCGACAGGGCCACACTCAGGAATGGAGATCTCTTTATCGCCTGGAAAAGGCCGTTTGACGCCCTGTTCGTTTTGGGTGAAGGGGTTCCGAGAAAACAAGAATGGCGTGCCTGAGAGGATTCGAACCCCCGACCTTTGGATCCGGAGAACAGGACGGCGAGAAGGATGCATGGAAGCTCCGATTTCGAGCCATCATTTCCGGCGCATCACGG